>Ga0134093_1001880_pt1 | contig 18563 bp, 17 predicted proteins | sample 4_1taG_FD_94452 | JGI IMG/M metagenome (GOLD analysis project Ga0134093, IMG submission 94452) | Switchgrass degrading microbial communities from high solid loading bioreactors in New Hampshire, USA - 4_13_20_68_A1 metaG | ecosystem: Engineered > Bioreactor > Semi-continuous > Anaerobic >...
GAACATCACCTGACCGCGACCGTCCGGCAGCGAGATCAACACCTCGTCGTCATCGTCGCTGATAATGCGCCCCAGCTCCTGAAGCGTCCGCGCGGGCACGATGAACGGCTCCGGCGCGCGATCGCCAACGCTAAACTCAAGCTGGGTGGTGCGCACCGACAGGCGATAGCCATCCGCCGCCGCCATGGTGAAGACGTCGCCTTCGAACCGCATCAGCACCCCGGCCAGCACCGGGCGGCTTTCCTCTTTCGCGGCGGTAAAGACGACCTGCTCGATCATCTCTTTGAACACGTCGCCCCGGACGCTGATCGCGCGGTCCGCCTCGAACTCCGGGATCTGGGGGAACTCGACGGCGTCCATGCCCTTGATGTTGGCTATCTTTCCGGCGCAGTCGAGGTGAAGCGTCAGGCTGCGCTCGTCGAGGTCCATGTCCACGCGCTCCGGCGGGAGCGTGGCGACAAGGTCCTGGAATGTACGCGCGGGCAGGGTGATCGAGCCATCACGATCGACCTTAGCGCCGATCCAGACGGTGATTCCAAGCTGGAGATTGGTGGCCGAGAGCCGGAGTCGCGCGTCTTCGGTCATCATCAGCACATTGGACAAAATGGGCAGCGATGGCCGGCTAGGTATCGCCCGGCTGACAATGCTAAGACCTCTGTAAAGGTTTTCCTGCAAGACGGAAACGCGCATACGTCCTTCTCCCTGGCTGTGAAGCGCGGGCCTTGATCTCGATTATTCGCGGGTGCTAAGCTGCTAAAGATTGTGCGCAATTATACTGCGCCGCTCCGCCTAAGCCAAGCAGCGCAAGCGATCAGTTGGGAGTGGGCATGGAGACTGGTCGCCCAGCGCTGATCGGCCCGTTCCCAACGGCCTGCTCCCTGCATTTTAGCAGCCGTGCGGAATGGAAATGTTCGGGCGCGCATCGATCTGCGTGAGATCGAGATCGTAGCGCAGATAGAGCGTCCCGCTGACCGGACGCTCGGCGGTCAGCACGCGGGCATTCGTCACATCAACCGACGCCTCAAACCACGCGACGGCGTTCGCCCCTGGCGCGACCCATAGATCCGCCTCGACGTGCACCTCGCTATTCTCATCGCCGCGAACTGCTACCAGCCGCAGGTCTTCCGGCGCGAAGGTGTATTGCCAGACCGGCACATCGTCGACCGTGTCGCGGTGGCCGGTCGGAACGGCGCGCGCCACACCGCCGATCAACTGCCCGGCGGACAGATCAGCTACCACCGACGCCCCCTCGTCTCCGGCCGAGCACTGACCATTAATGTCCACCATGTACGTATCATTAATAAGGCGCACGCCTTCCAGCCGCACATATTCCTGCGGCGCAAGGGCCAGACCTTCGACTTCGAGGATCGCGCGGCGCGCATCGCCTAGTTCGTCCGCCCACACCTGGAGCGTGAAGTCGCCTTCGGCGGGCTCGCCCGTGTCGGCGAAGGTGCCCTCAAACTCGCCGGTAATCGTGTACGCCCAACCCAGGCGCGCGCTGAGCGTGCGGTCCAGCGGATCGAAGCTCACCACGTCGAACCCGACCGGCGGCGCGTTCTGGGTGAGGAAGTCTGTCGTGGGCAGCGCGGCGATGTCGACCAGCGTGGGCAACGGCTCCGGCGCTGGATCGGCGAGCTGGCAGGCGGCCAGCGCCACTAGCAGCGCGAGCAGAGATAGGCTGAGCAGCCAACGGCGCATAATGCTCTCCGTTCTTTCCGCTACGACAACGCTGCGAGCATTATAGCCTGTTCCAGCGTTCAGCGGTAAGTTCAGGGGTGTTAGAGGCTATTAGAGTTCTCAGAAAGTGGGTAATAATAGCTGTATCTGGAAATTAAACATATAAGCAAAAGTTGTCTCTTATCTGTGCTGTTGGGATATTGACAAAGCAACCATTTGCACTGATAATTACGCGGGGACGAATAAACGGTAGTGGGGAGAAGATGCTCGCAGGCGCGCAGAGCTGGCTGAGCTATAGCCTCTTGCGCGATTGTGAGCTTTTTAGATTCCGGGCTGTGGAGCTTTCGCGGTACGGCTGGCGCACAGCCCGTCCTCACACCTGGGACGGAATATAGGAGTGCGACAGTGATACTGGAAGGTGTTCAAACTGTGGGGATTGGGAACCTTATGACTCAGTCAGTGGTTGAGCATGTAGCGGAAGTACCGTTTGAGCACTTCGAGCAACAGATCGAAGGCAAGCGGATCGCGATCGTTTATCCACGCCATCGCGGACAGGCTGCCCTGGTGGCGATGTTCTTGAAGCATTACGGATCCAATGCGATCTACTATAGCCTGACCGAAACGGAAAGCACGCTAGAAGCATGGCTGCGGCGCATGATCGAGGAACCCGGCTTCCCCGAGGGGTTTGGCGCGCAGACGCGCGACGCTCTGAAAAAGCGTAGCAAGGCGGAAGACCTCGCCGCGGCGTTCGGAGCCGACCTCAAGAAAGCCCGCCGCGAGCGTTTCGTGCTGATCCTCGATGCGTTCGATCGCATCCAGCCATCGAAGACAGTAGACCGGTTCTTCCGCGCGCTGCCCGCCGAGCTACCGGATCACGCTCAGATCGTCATCAACGCGCGCCTGCTGCGCCTGCAGCCGTGGAACGACCTCGTGCTAGCGGGGGACGCAGTTGTAGTCGGCGCAGAAGAAGCGATTGGCGGCAGCATCTTTGGCGATGAGGAGCGGCGCGATCAGCTTGAGGTGTACGCGCTGTCTGGCGGGCACGTCTACGCCAACGGGCGCCCGGTCAAAAGCTGGGACGGCTCTCTTCCGCGGCACCTGTTCTACTTCTTCGTCGATCATCCAATGGTGACGCGCGACCAGATCTTCGAGGTCTTCTGGCCGAAGATGTCGGTCAAGGAAGCGACAAACGTCTTCCACGTCACCAAGCGCAAGATCAGCGAGCGCCTCGGCTTCGAGCTCACGCAATACTCCGGCGGCTTCTACATCCCCTCGCCCAAGATCCAGGTCCACTACGACGCGCACATCTTCGAGAACGCCGTCCGCGAGGCGATGGAGAACGAGGAAAGCGCCCCGGCAAACTGGGCGCTCGCCGTGCAGACCTACCGCGCGCACTTCCTGCCCGCCATTCAATTGCCGTGGGTGCAAGAGCGGCGCGACGAGCTACAGAACATGTACGCGCAGGCGCTGATCGGCCTGGGCCGCTATCACCGCCGCCAGGGCGAGCTTGAACTGGCGCAAGGCTATCTGTTGCGCGCGCTGCGCGAAAAACCCGACTGGGAAGACGTGCATCGCGATGTAATGAATATCTATCGGGAGCAAGGCCGCCGCGAGGACGCCGTCGCACAGTTCCGTCTGCTAGAGCGCACGCTTGATAAGATGTTCGGTATCCAGCCCTCGCGCGAGACGCGCCAGCTTTATGACGAGATCGTGAAGGGCTAAGGGCAGCAGTACAAAAGCTGTAGAGCAGAGAAAAGCTATCACGCAGCGGGACGCCAGACCGGTTTCCCGCTGTTTTTTTGCTGCTTTTTGCCGGATTTACACAAGCTATCTAGGGTAATGCGCGAAAAACCTCACCCCTGGCCCCTCTCCGTAAACGAAGAGGGGAAAAGGGGCCGGGGGTTAAGGGGTGAGGTTTCCCGGGTTACAGCACAATTATTTAGCTGCACTTTGCTGCTTTTCGCTGTTTTTCGCTCCGCGTTAGCTGTTATACTCGCTCCTATTGAGCACAACAGGGAGGGGGCGCCATGCCACGAACGCCCGATTCGGAGCCGGTCATCGTCCGCCGCGTGCCAGACGGTGACGGGCAGACCCTCGACGTCGAAGTCCGCTACGACCGGCGGCTGCGACGCAACGCGCATTGGACGATCACCGGCACGACGATCCGGGTCCGCGCGCCGATCGGCATCACGCCGCGCGCGCTCGACACTGTGCTGGACCAGATCATCGAGCAGGTCCTCGCCTACCGCGCCCGCGCGCGCAAGCTCAACGACAGCGACCTGGAACGCCGGGCGCGCGAAATCAACGAGACTTACTTTGACGGCGAGCTAAGCTGGCACACCATCCGCTGGACGAAAAACGCCCGCTATCGTCTCGGCAGCGTCACCGACGGCGGCATCGGCGACGGGGATATTCGCATCAGCGAAGAAATCAAGTTCTGGCCGCCGTGGGTGATCGATTACGTCATCGCGCACGAGCTCGCACACCGCAAGCACCCGAACCACAGCCCGGAGTTCTGGGCCTATCTGGCGCGCTATCCGCTGATGGAACGGGCACGCGGATTCATCGAAGGCGTGCGCTTTGCCGAAGGCACATCCCTCGGCAAGCTAACGCGCCGCCCACGGGGCTAGCGCCGCCCGTAGCGCGCCTCAAGATCGGCGAATTCTTCCGGGTTGACGTCCAACGTCACAGCGCCGCAGTTGCGGCAAACCTGCGCGTTCACCTTGATCAGGCGGCGGAACGGCCGCAGCATGCGCGAGATCCGGCCTAGCTTAAGCGCGCGTGGCGCAAGCTGAAGCTGGCGGAACTTGTCGCTGTAGTCGATCAGGTAGGCCGACCCCAGATCCACGCTGCCACAGCGCGGGCAGCGCCACTGGATCGACGCCTGGAGCGTGGTCGATCCCGCCTCGGGAATCGTAGTCGGCGGCGCGACGGTCGGCGGGGGAGTGTGTATCGGCTGTTCGGACATGCGATTCCTGCGTTGGGAACTCATCCGGCGCAACAAGCAACCGGAACGGGCAATCACGTCGATTATACCAGCGAAGCGCAGGCGGCGCGGCGTACAACCTTTTCGGCCCCGGCTGCGTATTAAAGCATAGACAAGGGGCCGCTTTACACAGAAGCGGGCAAGGAGCAACGAAGAATGGGACGTTATGGAAAAGATAATCGCTGGGAGCGCACCGTAATCGCAATTTCCTTAATCGCGATCGGCGTCATGTTCGGCCTGGGGATTGGCGCGCTGTGGCCGCTGTTTGTGATGATCCCCGGCCTTGTCTTCCTCGGCGCGGCCGCCAAGGGCGGGCGCAGCACGGCAGCCTTCGCCATTCCGGGGATGCTGATCAGCGGGACGGGGCTTCTGCTGCTCGTGCAGAACCTGACCGGCTACTGGTCGAGCTGGTCCTACGCCTGGACGCTGTACGGGGTGTTCCTGGGCATGGGGTTTGCGATGATGGGCCGCCTGATGGGCGACTCGGCAGTCGAGTCGATGGGCCGGGTGTTCATCCTCGTCGGCGGGATCGCGTTCCTTGTGTTCGGAGCGTTCATGGAAGCTGTGATGGGCTTCGGCGGGCTGGGGACGCTGTGGCCGCTGGTGCTGATCGGGGCGGGGCTGTTCCTGCTGGCGCGCCCGTTTACGCTGCGGCGCGCGCTGAAACCCAAGCGGAAGAACGACGATTTTCTGTTCACGGGTCCGGTCGTGTACGGCTCGCGCAAGCGCGACGCCTCGCGTCTCAGCGTATCCGAACCGGACGAGCGGCGCAGCAGCCGGCGGTAAGTCGTAATGGACACCTATCCACTGACCCCCGAAGACGAAGCGCTAATTGCCGCCGCGCGCCAGACGCTTCTCCGCGCCTACCACCCAGACCGGCATACGGTCGGCTCGGCGGTGTTGGGTGCGTCCGGCCAGGTATACACCGGTGTCAACGTCGAGTCGGTGGGCGCGGGGCCGTGTGCGGAGCCGGTCGCGCTTGGTGCGGCGATCTCCGCCGGAGAGCGCCAGCTACTCACGATCGTCGCAGTCGGCGGCTTGGATGAGCCGGGCTACGTGCTCAACCCCTGCGGGAACTGCCGCCAGATGATGATCGACTATGCGCCGGACATGCTGGTCATCGTCGGCGACGAGCGCGGCGCGTATTTCAAGGTCCGCGCACGGGATCTGCTCCCCTTCCCGTACCGGCACTTTGACGGCGATCCAGCCTAGCAGAAATAGAGACTTCATAAGAGCTTCGAGCGTCAATAGAAAGCAAAACGCCGCGACTGGATCCAGTCGCGGCGTGTGTGTTGTGGCGGGGAGGACAGGATTCGAACCTGCGAACCGGCTTATAACCGGTTAACCGCTTAGCAGGCGGCCCCAATCGTCCACTCTGGCACCTCCCCGGTTTGTTAAGGCGGAGGGAGAGGGATTCGAACCCCCGGAGACGTGAAACGCCTCAGTGGTTTTCAAGACCACCGCCTTAAACCACTCGGCCATCCCTCCAAGGAGAAGGCGCTCCGGAAGTTCTCTCCGACGCGAAGTGAAGTATAGCATGCTCCCCCTACCCGGTCAACCGTGGATCGCGGCGATGGGGCGCGGGCTCGCCTGGATCGAGCGGCGGAGAGCGCCCGTGACAACTTGGCAAATCCCCGGTTTAGACTACACTTGATCGGTATTCGGAGCGCGCGCCAGCCCTTGTTGACGCTCCTGAGTGCCGAGAGGAGTTTCACCGATGCAGGCTGCCGGAGTCATCTTCCTGGCGTTGTTCGCGCTCACCCTGGCGACGCTATACATCGCGGTACGGCGGGCCTGGGCGCCAACGCTGTCGCTGTTTCTGGCCGGTGGCGTGCTGAGCATGGCGTTCGTGATGGCGTATGCCTTCACCAACGAGAACGTCTACACCGCGCAGGCTGTGCTGGCCGGTGTGGTGGTCGGATTAGGCTTTGCCGGGGCTACGGCCGCCATCGCGAGCTTCTTCCGCTCCAACGAGCCGTCCCCACGCGTTCGCCTGGTATCATCGCACGCATCACAGGAGGAGGAAGCGCATAATGGACGAGACGATCATGCTCATTCGTGAGAGCAAGCGCCATCCGTGGTTCTGGGTGCGAGCGATCGGCACACTCGGCATCTGGCTGATATGGTGGCGCAGCAACTATCTGGCGCTGACCCGCCGCTCCGTCGTGCGACGCCAGGGGGTCATCCGCAAAAGCGAGCGCGCCGTCCCGCTGAATCAGGTGCAGGATATTTCCATCACCTACGGCTTTATTCGCCGCCTGTTGGGCCTGGGCGACATCCGTATCGAAACCGCGGGCAGCAGCCAGACCGAAATCATCATGCACGACATCGACTCGCCCGACACCTTCCGCTCGCGCGTGTTCGAGGCAATCGACGCGTTCTACGACGAGGGTCCAGCCGCGCCAAAACGTAGCTGACCCCCGGCTCGTCCCACGTATTTCAAGCGCTCACCGGCCATCACGCAAACGTCGCATGGACGTAGGGTGGTGGTTTGGTGAGCGTTTATTCCCGCATGGTAGAATGAACGCAGTCGCAATACAGCCGCGCCATGCGTGCGGCACTGCGGCGACCACCACATCATCCGGAAACCGATCGTATTGGAATCGATGGCGTGCGCCGTGTGCGCCGCCCGGAAAAGACGTAGCAGGATGAATTTTCTGAAACAGCCGCGCCGGCCGGCCAACCACCGGTCGAATCAGCACCCATCCTCGCGCCGCGCGCCGCAGGGCCGCCGCCCGACGACGCGCGCTGCCGCGTATCCGCCCGTCCCGCCGCAGAGCTACCCGCCGAACTACGCGAACGGCTATCCCGCTCCTGGGGCGCCCGCCGCCGCGCCCGCGCCTGCTCCAGCGCAGCGATCGCGCCGTGGCCGCCGCCGGGGCTTCGCGCTGGGGCCGGGCATTCTGCTGGGGTGCATGGGCATCGTGACGGTGTTCGTGCTCGGCTTCCTGGTGACGGCGTGGCTGATTTACGACCACTACAGCAACAAGCTCGAAGAGCAGATCGCCGCGCTCGAAACGCTGAGCGAGTCGTCATCGTTTGAAACCACCGTAATCTACGACCGCGACGGGCAAGAGCTTTACCAGGTGCTCGGAGAGGGGCTGCGCACACGCATTCCGCTGGAGCAGATCCCGCAGCACATGATCGACGCGACGATCTCGGTCGAGGACGACACGTTCTACGAGAACACAGGGATCGACCTGCCGAGCATCTTGCGCGCCGCGTCGCAGTACATCCGCTATGGCTACATCGTCTCGGGCGGCAGCACGATCACGCAGCAGTTGATCCGCAATACGCTGTTCGACTACGAGTATCGCAACGAGCTGACGCTCAACCGCAAGATCGACGAGGCATTGCTCGCCCTGATCCTGACTCAGAAAATGGACAAGGACGAGATCCTCGAGCTGTATCTCAACGAGATCTACTACGGCAATCTGGCGTATGGCGTCGAGGCCGCCGCGCAGACCTATTTCGGCAAGCCCGCCTCCGAGCTCACGCTGGGCGAAGCGGCATTGCTGGCCGGGCTGCCCCAGGCGCCCGCCGATCTCGACCCGCTCAACCCGGACCCGAACGTTCAGCGCCGCGTGATGGAGCGCCGCCGCCTGGTGCTCGACCTGATGGTGAAGGAAGGGTACATCACCGAGAGCGAGGCGAACCGCGCCTATGCCGAGCCGCTGACCTACGCCCCGCGCGACATCCGCCTGGACCGCGCGCCACACTTCGTCGTCTACGCGCAGAGCGCGCTCGAAAACCTGCTGGTCCACGAGCTAGGCTTCAACCAGGAAGAGATCCGCAAGGTGATCGCGGGCGGCGGGTTGCAGGTCTACACCTCGCTCGACATGGGCTATCAGCGGCTGGCGGAAGACATCGCGCGCAATCAGGTGGCGCAGCTTAAGGCCGCGCACAACATGAACAACGCCGCCGTCGTCATCCTGCGGCCAGACACCGGCGAAATTCTGGCGATGGTCGGCAGCGTGGACTACGACGACGAGTCGATTGACGGGAACGTCAACATGGCGGTCGCCACGCGCCAGCCCGGCAGCGCGATGAAGCCGTTCACCTACGCCGCCGCGATTGAAAAGGGCTGGACGCCCGCGCAGGTCATCTGGGACACGGAGATCCAGATCGGCCTGCCAGGGCAGCAGCCATATATTCCGCGCAACTACGACGGCCAGTTTCACGGGCCGGTCCGCATACGCGAGGCGCTCGCCAACTCGTACAACATCCCGGCTGTGCAGACGCTGCGCTATGTGGGCGTCGACTATCTGCTGTGGATGATGAGCCGCGTCGGCGTGACCAGCCTGGGAAATGACCCGTCGCAGTACGGGCTGTCGCTGACGCTCGGTGGCGGTGAGGTTTCGCCGCTGGAACTGACGAACGCCTACGCGGTCCTGGCGAACGGCGGCACATACGTCCCGCACCGCGCGATCCTGTGCATCACCAATACGCGCGGCGAAATCCTGTACGAGTACGAGCAAAACTGCCCGCTCGGCACGCGCCTGACCGAGCGCTCTCGCAGCATCAACGCCAACGGGCGGCAGGTGCTCGACCCGCGCATCGCGTTCGTGATCAGCGACATCCTGTCGGACAACGAGGCGCGCAGCGCGGCAATGGGCGCGAACAGTCCGCTCTACACGCCGGGCCTGCCGACCTCGGTCAAAACCGGCACGACCAACGACTACAAAGACAACTGGACGGTCGGCTATACGCGCAATATCGCGGTCGGGGTGTGGACCGGCAACTCCGACAACACGCCGATGGTCAACATCTCCGGTCTGCACGGCGCCGCGCCGATCTGGCACGACATCATCACCGGCATCTACAACCGTCAGGAGCTACTGGACGTGCTGGGCCAGCGCCCGCCCGACGACGCGCACCTTCAGGCGCCGGGCGGGGTGAGCGCGCGCCAACTGTGCAACGTCTCGCGGACCGCGCTACGCGATCCGGCGCTGAGCTGCACGCCGGGGCCGTTCGAGTGGATGCTTGACAGCCCGGCCGCCATCCCGGACGGCGAGGGGAACCTCGTCCCGCAGGCGCCGACGCCGCCCCCGCAGCAATCCGCTAACGGGCCGCAGCCGGTCGAGATCGAGCCGGGCCTGATTCGCGTCGCGGTCTATCCGGTCAACGCCGACCTGGCGAACGCGATCGCGGCCGCGGACCCCGGCGGGAAGACCGTCCCGCCGCGCTATTGCCAGGTTCCGATCGAGGTGGCCGGGCAGGTGCCGGGCGTGCAGGAGCAGTTGTTCCTCGCGCCGCCGCCGGACCAGGACGACGCGTTCTACGCGCGGCGCTGGGCGCAGGCGGCCGGGGTCGCGATCCTACCGCAGTACGCGTGCAACGAGCAGATGCTCTCGATGGCGCCGGGTGGCAGTCCGGTGGTGGTGGCAAACATCGTCTCGCCGTCGCCGGGGCAGGAAATCCCCGCCTCGCAGCCGATCGACATCGTCGGCAGCGCGATGTTCACGCCGGAGCAGGCCGAGTACTACAAGGTCGAGATTCGCGGCGGGCAGTTCCCGAACTTCGAAACGATCGGCGATATTCATCGCGAGAGCGTGGCGAACGGTGTGCTGGAACGCATCGGGCCGTATGCGCTGCAACCGGGCGAGTACGTGCTCCAGCTTGTGATCGTGGGGCGCGACGGGAACTGGCTCCAGCAACCCTATACCGTTCCCTTCCGCGTGACGGGCTAGCGCGGGCTTAGAGAGAGAACAGCAACGGGCGCTCCGAGAGTGGAGCGCCCGTTTTTTTGCTAACCCGCAAACGGCTAATCGCTAACCGCTCAATACACGTACTGCTCCTCAAGCTCGTCGCGCAGGCGTAAATAGCTGTCGTAGCGCTCCGGCGCGATCTCCCCGCGTTCCAGCGCCGCCCGCACACCACAATCCGGCTCGTGCGTGTGCGTGCAGTCCGGGAAGCGACACTCCGCCACGTGCGGCGCGATCTCCACGTAATACCCGTCCAGCTCGTCCGGCTCGACGTCCCACGGCGAGATCGCGCGGATGCCCGGCGTGTCCGCGATGTAGCCGCCGTTCCGCAGAGGGACCAGCTCGCTATAGCGCGTGGTATGGCGGCCCTTCGTCGTCGCCTGGCTGACCTCGCTCACCCGGCGACCGAGGTCCGGCTCAATTGCGTTGAGCAGGCTCGTCTTGCCCACGCCCGACGGCCCGGTAAACACCGAGATTTTGCCCACCAGCGCCTCGCGCAGCGCGTCCAACCCTTCACCGGTCTTCGCGCTGACATACAACACCGGATAGCCGATCCGCTCGTACACGGCGAACGTTTCAAGCGTCGGCTGGCGGTCGTCCAGCAGGTCGATCTTATTGATGCAAATGCGAATATCGGGGATCTCGGCTTTCTCGGCGGCGACGAGAAAGCGGTCGAGCATGCGCGTGTGCGGCGCGGGGTTCGCCGCCGCGAAGACGAAGATCGCCTGCTCCGGGTTAGCGATGATCACCTGCTCGCGCTCAGCGGACGTGCCAACCGCCGACGACGGCGCGACGCGTGACAGCACCCGCTCGCGCGGCGCGACCTCGACGATCACCGCGCTGACCTGGTCCGCCTCGACCGGCAGCAGTTCGATCGTCACCCGGTCGCCCAGCGCGACGAGGTCCGTTTCCTTGTATTCTTCTTTGAGCTTGCCCCGCAGTTGGGAAATGAAGGTTCCGCGATCGGTTTGAACGGTGAAGAATCCGCTTTGCGTGCGGATCACGAGCCCAGTTAGCACATCTGCCAATGCTGTTTCCCTTCAATCAACTCGTAACGTCCGAACGATTGAACAATAACGCCACGGGAGCGGTGTGCCTCATCCGTGGCGCAGGGAAACGCAGCGAAGGCGGTGCGCGTGTGCTCTCAGCGGCGTCTCTCCTGCGAACGGATGCGGCGAACGACAAAAGAACCCCGGCTTGTTGTCATCGCGCACCTCTCGATCCGGGCCAGTAACGGCCCCTTCCACGTCAGCAAGAGCCATTCCAGAATAGCACGACCTTTTGAGCGGAGTCAACACTTTCCACGCGAGGACAACGCGATTGCGGCAGGCGAAAGTTATGGCATACTACACGCAAAATTGACGTGCTCGCACAAAGGATTTTTCGATGAATAACACCCCTATCCGGATCGACGCCCTGATGCCCCCCGAAATGGCCGAGCGCGCCGAAGACGTCGGCGTGAAGAAGGTGCAGAACGACGCCATAACGACCTTCCTGCTGGCCATGCTGGCGGGCGCGTTCATCGCCCTGGGCGCGATCTTCGCGACGGTTGTGTCGGCGGGGGCCAGCGAGGCGCTGCCGTTCGGCGTGACCAAGCTGCTGAGCGGGCTGGTGTTCTGCCTGGGGCTGATCCTGGTGATCGTCGGCGGGGCGGAGCTGTTCACGGGCAACACGCTGATCGTGATCGCGTGGGCGGCGCGCAAAGTGTCGCTTGGCGCGCTGTTGCGTAACTGGAGCCTCGTCTTCGTGGGGAACTTCGTCGGCGCGCTGGGAACGGCGGCGCTGGTCTTCTTCGGGCGGCAGCACACGTTTGGCGGCGGGCTGGTCGGGCAGAACATGCTGGCGATCGCCACCGGCAAGCTCGGCTATACGTTCGTGCAGGCGGTCGCGCTCGGCATTCTGTGCAACGGGCTGGTGTGCCTCGCCGTGTGGCTGACGTTCAGCGCGCGCACGACGATCGACAAGATCGCGGCGATCATCTTCCCGATCAGCGCGTTCGTCGCGGCGGGGTTCGAGCACAGCATCGCCAACATGTATTTCATCCCGATCGGGCTGCTGCTCAAGGGGTTCGATCCGGACTGGGTCGCCGCCCACGCGCCGGAGATGGACCTCAGCCGCCTGACGTGGGGCAACTTCCTGATGGACAACCTGCTGCCGGTGACCATCGGGAACATCATCGGCGGGGCGGTGCTGGTCGCCGCGATCTACTGGTTCATTTACCGGCGCGACGCGGGCGGGGCGAGCTAGACCGGCGCCGCTTCCACCCCCACGCGCTGAAGGACGCGCATCGCCCGCAGCGTGACCCACTTGCTCGGACGGCCCATCTGCTCCACGTCGATCCACATTTTCGCGTGATAGCCGTATTCGAGCTTCCAGCGCCCCTGCGCGTCTTGCTTGGCGCGCACCAGCGCGATCGCGTCGTCCAGGCGCGGGTCGTGCGTGATGCCCGCCTCGGTCAGCGCTTCGAGGTTCAGGAGCACGTCCGTCACGTAGCCGAGCGGATAGCCGAACTTGAACCAGTTCGGGCTGATTTTCCCCTCATTGGGATAGTCTGCGCGCGCCACGTCATAGCGTAGCAGGAAGTCGACCGTCGCCTGGACAGCCGCTTCAACCGCTGGCGTGCGCCCTTCCGGCGGGACGGCATTCAGCGCCCACAGCACGCGGACCGCGCCCCATCCGCACGGCAAGCCCCCGTTTATCGCGCAAGGAAAGCCGGGGCCCTGCAAGCCGGACTTGCGGTAATCGTCGTATCCATCGCCGGTCACCGAGCGGGCAAGCGCCTCGACGGCCCGCGCGAGCCGCTCGTCGCCCCACGCGCCGAGGTCGAGCATCGCCCGCACCAGATTGCCCCACAGGCAGTGATACGCGTCGCTCGGCGTGCCATTGCTCGAAAACGCGCCCGCTTTCGTCAGCGCGTGATCCAGCAGGTGCTCGATGCCCCGGCGCACGCGCGGATCGCGCCCGTCCGCGCCCAACTGCGCCAGGAACAGGACCGACCACACGGTGCTGCGATACTTCGGTCCATAGCCCGGCCCCGGCTGGACCCAATAGCCTTCGGGCGCTTGCGCGGCGAGGATCGCGGGCACCGGGCCGGTCCGCATGACCTCGGCCTGCGCGGCGACCACGTCCGGATCGTCCGCCGGGCGTCCGAGCAGGTCGCGCAGGGCGAAATAGCGCACGCCCGGATTGGCGGGATCGGGCTCCAGCAGCCAGTCGAGCGGGGGAGTATGCTCGTCGTGTGCGCGCATCATCTCGGCTCTCCAATCAGCTCAAATGTTCTATAGTTTTATGATACCACAGGTTTTAGTTGGCGTGGGGAATAAAAAACGCGCACCCTTTCGAGTGCGCGCTGGTGCAACGCGAATCTGACCGCCGCTTCAAACTGTTAAGCTCGCTGGCGGAGATGGCTCTTTCCGCATGTTCACCGACAAATGTTCTCACACGGTACGCCATCATTGTTATTGTCACGCTGCCTACAACCACACACTTGAAGCTGGTAGTAGGCTTCCTCGCATGAAACCATTTGATTGCATGTTTTGCTGCAATCACACACGAAGGGTAGCTCCGCTGGCTGCGTTGGTTGCACCGGTTGAGCGGGCTGCGCTGGTTCCGTAGGCTGTGCGGGTGCACCTGGTTGTGCAGGCTGAGCAGGCGCCGCCGGTTCCACGGGCTGAACGGGTGCCGCTGGCGCAACAGGAGCGGCACGCATCGGTAGATTGCTCACGGTACCACGTACCGTAACGACCCACACCGCAACCCATTTTCCATCACCTAAATAAAGCCAATCGCCATTTCGTCCTTCTGCGCGGACCGTTTCACCAGCAGACAGCGTTCCAACGACCGGATAATTCGTGCCAGGGCCACTACGCAGATTGACGTTGCTCGTACCCATTACCGTCACACCAGTGGCGGTTGTCGATGATCGAGTAGGACGCGGGGTTGATGTTCGGCCTGGTACAAGCGTCAAAGTTGGTCGCAACGTAGCAGTTGCCGTGGGACTCGAAGTGAATATCGAAGTAGGCGTAAAGGTTTCAGTCGGTTCCGGCGTATTCGACGGTGTGTAAGTCAATGTCGGTTCTGGCATGTCCGACGGAGTGAGCGTTGCAGTAGGTTCCGGCGAGTTGGACGGGGTTATTGTCATTGTTGGCGTGAGTGTAGCTGTCGGTGTGTCCGTCACCGTTGGAGTGCTTGAAGGAGTTAAGGCCAACACCGTAGCTGTGGCTTCTTCGAACAACGCCTCTGCGGTACGCGTCGCGTTCGGATTCGGGATAAGACCAAGCGATTGACCAATAGACCCAATGACGCCGCAAATCATACAGGCAGCGAACAAAGCAATTAAGGACAAACAGCCTCGCGTCCGTCGCCCGCCGGCTCGCCACAAACGAATAAACAGACGCATTGTAGCCCCTCACTGACCACCACATCTAAGTCTTCTTGCTTTACCTTAGCTCACTTTATCCGTATGAGCAGTTAAAAACGCATATAGATGCTGGGTTTAGCTGTAAATGGCACAAGTGATGAGCGGAATTTCCGGCTAACAGCCACACAGCAGGCGTGCATCCTTCCGGCTGTCCCTTTGGCATTCACGTGCCTAAGTCTCCGTTATCGAACAAATCCATGCTATGCTGGGTGAAAATGTTTTAGGCTGGATCAGACGCGCAAAAAGGGGGCAGAAATGTACGTCTTATTGGCTGCCGTGGGTCTTGTTGGTGCGGTCGTGTTTGGTGTTCTATTCTTAGGGGCCGACTCCGCACCCAAAGAAACCGTCGCAGCAACTGCAGCGAGTGCCGCACTTCTCTTCGCTGCTACAATGATGTTGGGGCATCTTGCAAAGCTTCTGAACGAGCAGAAAGATGAGCTTCAACAACAGGCGGATCAGCTTCGGCGCCAAACAGAGTATCTCCGATGGATGCAGCAAACGGCAGAGCGACTTATTACAGCCTACATTGACAGCCGAACACCACCAAGTCAATCAAGTAGCAGGGCGCCTTCTCAAACCCAATCTATACGCGAATAGAGCGAGACAAGTATTGAGTCCGAAACAGAAGCGCGCACTCGAAAGAGTGCGCGCTTCTGTCTGAGCGGGCGACGGGATTCGAACCCGTGACCTTCTCCTTGGCAAGGAGACGTTCTACCCCTGAACCACGCCCGCATGGTTCAACTGTGCGATAGTATAGCCCATCGAGTCCGATTTGACAAGAGGAAATTGACTCGTCGGGCGACTTTTTCTCCGCTTGACACGCGCGCCCTACGCTGCTAAATGCTGAGTATCCCGCCACCATCCGAAAGGAGACACCGATGGACCAAAAACCCGGTGGAGCACGCGGCATCAGCGAGGAAGCGATCCAGATGAAGACCGGCCGCTCGTCCGAGGAATGGTACGCCCTGCTCGACCAGTGGGGCGCGCCGGACAAGGGCCACACGGCGATCGCGCGCTATCTGGAGCAGGAGCTCGGCGTGAGCCCGTGGTGGGCGCAGGCGCTCACCGTGCGCTACGAGTACGCGCGCGGCCTGCGGCAGGAACTCACCATGCCGGACGAGCTACGCGACGCCCTGGCACAGAATCCGGCGGCGCAGGCGGCGTTCGACCGGCTGTCGCGCTCCCACCAGCGCGAGCACATGGAGCACGTGGTGACTGCCAAGAAGCCGGAAACCCGCGCCCGCCGCGTCGAGCAGACGATCCAGCGGCTGCTTCAGGGCTGAGGCGGCAGCTCCCCGCGCGCGGCGAGCGTGTCCAGCACGGAGCGCGCCCAGCGGTTGATGCGCGTCGGGTAGTCTTCCTCGGGGTGGAGCGCCACGTCCCGCACGGTGATCGGCCAGTCGATCGCGCGCGGCGGGCGGTCTGCCGGGCGCAAAACCGGCGCTTTCTGCGGCTGGTCCAGCCCGAAAAGCGACCTGGCGATGCGCCGTAGGTGATGCGGCGGGGGGCTGTCTTCAAGTGCGATCCGCAGCAGCTCGATCGCCTGCGGGCGCACTTCGTCCGAGTAGCGGTCGTGCGTCAGCATGAAGCTCGCAACCATCTGGGGATGCACCGGGCCGTTATGCTCCATGTCGGCGTGTTCTTCGAACAGCAGGCTTTCGAAGAACGCCTGGCACGATTCGCCAGGCTGAAGCTCAGCGCCGCACTCAGGGCATTTTGTAGTCATGGGCACCTCGCGGACTCTCACAAACGGGGCCGCAAGGATACCCCAGGCGACAGGTTTGCGTCTAGAGCGAGCCGGTCACCGCGAAGTAGATCAGCAGGAAAACGCCGCCGGACATGCACAGCAGCCCCATCAAATCCTGCTGGCGCTCCCATTGCTCGGTGCGGTGAACCGGGCGGTTCAACCGTTCCCAGAGCAGCGCCGCGTCCCACCACCAAAAATCTTTGTGATAAATGTGGCTATAGCCGTAGGCCATCAACAGCAGAGCGGCAATCACGAGCATGAATGTGTCCCTCGACGGATTGGATCAGGTGTGATGGTCGATGGTTGGTCCCACTAGCATACCGAAAACCGGCTGCTTTGTGAATGAAGAACGTATGAAAACGTAAGTGTCGCAATTGTAGAGTAAGCGCGCGCCGCAATAAATTGACATCAGACCCCAAAAAAAGAGGCGGAACATCACGTCCCGCCTCTCTCAGTTCAGGGATGGCGCGCGTCAGGCCGGGATGTACTCCGCGGCGCTGAACACCAGCCGGTCGCCTTCCGGCGCCACATCGACGTACACGGACTCGCCTTCCTGCACGCGCCCCTCAAGGATCGCCAGCGCCAGAGGGTCCTGAAGCTCCCGCTGGATGGCGCGCTTCAGCGGCCGCGCCCCGTAGACCGGGTCGAATCCAGCATCCGCCAGATAGTCCCGCGCCGCGTCGCTCAGTTCCAGCGAGATGCCGCGCTCGCGCAGCAGTTCGGCCAGGCCGCGAAGCTGGATGCCGACGATCTGTCGCAGATGGTCGCGCGTCAGGCTGTGGAACAGGATCACCTCGTCGATCCGGTTCAGGAACTCCGGCCGGAAGGTGCGGTCCAGCTCTACCAACACCGCCTGCCGGATGTCGCCCGCGTTGCGCTCGTTCATCTCCTTGATCAGGTGGCTGCCGACGTTGCTGGTCATGATGATCACGGTGTTCTTGAAGTCAACCGTCCGCCCGTGGCCGTCCGTCAAGCGCCCCTCGTCCAGCAGTTGCAGGAACAGGTTGAAGACTTCGGTGTGCGCCTTCTCGATCTCGTCAAACAGCACGACCGCATACGGGCGGCGGCGGATCGCTTCGGTGAGCTGGCCGCCCTCGTCATAGCCGACGTAGCCGGGCGGCGCGCCGATCAACCGGCTGACCGTGTGGCGCTCCTGATACTCGCTCATGTCAATGCGGACCATCGCGTCCTGGTCGTCAAACAGGAATTCGGCCAGGGCGCGGGCAAGCTCGGTCTTCCCGACGCCGGTCGGCCCCAGGAACAGGAACGTACCCATCGGGCGGTTCGGATCTTGCAGACCGGCCCGGCTGCGGCGCACGGCGTTCGCCACCGCGCGGATCGCTTCATCCTGCCCGACGACGCGCTGGTGCAGCCGCTCTTCCATGCGGAGCAGCTTCTCGACCTCACCTTCCAGCAGGCGCGAAACGGGGATGCCCGTCCACCGGCTGACCACCGCCGCGATCTCGTCCGCGTCCACCTCTTCCTTGAGCATGGCGCCATCCGCCTGAAGCTCGCTGAGGCGCGCTTCGTTGTCGGCAAGCTGCTTCTCCAGCTCAGGAAGCTGCCCGTAACGCAGACGCGCGGCGGTTTCGAGATCGTTGCGGCGCTCGGCCTGTTCGAGCTTGACGCGCACCTCGTCAATCTCGGCCTTCGTCTGGCGGATGCGCTGGATCGCCTCTTTCTCCTGCTGCCAGCGCGCTTGCAGGGCGTGCGAGGTTTCGCGCAGGTTCGCCAGCTCGCCTTCGAGCGCCTTCAGACGCTCCTTCGACGCCTTGTCGCGCTCCTGCTTGAGCGCCTCACGCTCGATCTCAAGCTGCATGATCTGGCGATCGACGTCGTCCAGCGCCTGCGGCTTCGAGTCGATCTCCATCTTCAGGCGCGACGCCGCCTCGTCGATCAGGTCGATGGCCTTGTCAGGAAGCTGGCGGTCGCTGATGTAGCGATGGCTCAGCACCGCCGCCGCGATCACGGCGCCGTCCTGAATCCGCACGCCATGATGCACCTCGTAACGCTCTTTCAGCCCGCGCA
>Ga0134093_1001884_pt1 | contig 18522 bp, 17 predicted proteins | sample 4_1taG_FD_94452 | JGI IMG/M metagenome (GOLD analysis project Ga0134093, IMG submission 94452) | Switchgrass degrading microbial communities from high solid loading bioreactors in New Hampshire, USA - 4_13_20_68_A1 metaG | ecosystem: Engineered > Bioreactor > Semi-continuous > Anaerobic >...
CCCTCGCCGTGCTCGCCGCTGGTCGTGCCATGATACGTCAGCACCAGGTCGCTGACCGCCTCGGCGATCGCCCGGTATTGCCGCAGGCCTTCGGCGGTCTTCAAATTCAGCAGCGGGCGGATGTGCAGGCAGCCCGCGCTGGCGTGCGCGTAGATCGCCATCCGTGCGCCGTTCTCCGTGACGATCCGCTCCACGCCCGCGACGTATGCGGCAAGGTACTCGACCGGAACCGCCGCATCCTCGATGAACGGGACCGGCTTCACATCCCCGCGCATGCTCATCAGCAGCCCCAGCCCGGCCTTGCGCACGATCAGCACGTCGCGCGCCCGCGACTCGGTGTCCGCAATGACGACCTGCTCCCGGTGCCCCTGCGCGCGGAGCCGATCGCGCAGCCGGTCCACCTTTGCCGCCAGCTCGCTCGCCGACTCGCCATAGAACTCGACTGCCAGCACCGCCGCCGGATCGCCCTCGATAAACGTCAGGTGGCGCGAATAGTCGGGGTGCGCGCGCGTCATGTCGAGCAGCATCTTGTCCATCAGCTCAATCGCTGACGGCTCGACCTCAAGAATACCGGGCACTGCTTCAAGCGCAGCCGCCATCTCGCCGTAATGCACCAGCGCCAGCCGCGTCATGCGCGGGCGCGGGACGAGCGCCAACTCGATCTCGGTCACCGTGCCGAGCGTCCCTTCCGAACCGACGAACAGCCGCGCCAAGTCCGGCGCGTCGGGGTCGAGCCGGTTCAGCGCATATCCGGCGACCGTGCGCCACGTCTTCGGATAGCGCGCCGCGATCTCGTCCGCATAGCGCCGCACGATCTCGCCAACGCTTGCCGCCAGCGCCGCCGCACGCGGATGTTCCGGCGCGCTCGCGCCCAGCCGCAACCGCTCGCCATCGGCCAGCACCGCTTCAATTTCAGTGACGTGATCGGCAAACATGCCGTAGAGGATGCTATGCATGCCGGTCGCGTTGTTGCCCAGGCACCCGCCAACCGTCGCCCGGTCCGCGCTGGCCGGATCCGGCCCCACCATCAGGCCGAGGGGCGTAAGCTGCGCGTTAAGCTGCCCCAGCACCATTCCGCTCTGCACGCGGACGCGCTGCGTCTCGGCGTTGACGCTAACGACGCGGCGCATGTGGCGCGACAGATCGAGCACCAGCGCGTGCCCAACCGTCTGCCCGGCGAGCGCGCTCCCCGCCCCGCGTGGCAACAGGGGGACGCCGTGCCGGGCGGCAATCTCATGCGCCGCACAGACGTCATCCACGTGGCGCGGGAAGACCACCCCAATCGGCTCGATCTGATAATTGCTGGCGTCTGTGCTGTACAGCATCCGCGTGGTGAGGTCGAAGCGTGTGTTTCCATCCAGCGCGGCGGCGAGATCGCGCTCCAGTTCGCGGACGTCAAAGGTCGTTCCGGCGAGCGAGACAGCCGACATAAACGTGCCTTTCGTTCAAACAAGCAGTAAGCGGTGAGCGTGTGGCGGGGCCGGGAACAGGCGCTGGACGGTCACCGGCGGAATGGACGTAGCTTGTCGCCTTTTGGATTGCGCGCACTGCTAACGGCTAACCGCTCAGGTAGTAAAAGGGATCGCTCGTGTTACGCTCACAAGCGATCCCCACTACACTAAAACCATTCCAGACTGGCGCGTTGCGTCAGCCGTACCTATTGCAGCGCCTGCTCGGTTTCCTGGTCGAACAACTGCATGTTGTACAGGTTGAGCACCGCGCCGATCCGCTGGCCGACATGCACATCCGCGCGCGGGTCGAAGCGGGCGAGGAACGTCTTGCCGCCCTCTTCGAGATACACGATCTTCTCGTTGCCCATCTCTTCAACCACGTCCACGTTCGCCTCGACCATCGCGGGCTCAACGTTGGCGGGCTGATAGTCGGGGTGCGCGATGTTCTCAGGACGGATGCCGAAGATCACGGTCTTGCCGAGGTGCGGGCGATACTGCTCCACGCGCGAAGCAGGCACCGGGATCTGGTACTGGCCCGTGTCAACGATCATCTTGCCGTTGACTTCCTTCAACACCGAGTTGTCGAAGAAGTTCATCGACGGGCTACCGATGAAGCCAGCGACGAAGACATTGGCGGGGTGATCGTACAGGTTGGTCGGCGTGTCGATCTGCATCAGCTCACCGGCGCGCAGCACCGCAATGCGCTGGCCCATCGTCATCGCTTCCACCTGGTCGTGGGTCACGTAGATGAAGGTCGTGCCCAGACGCTGGTGCAGCTTGCTGATGAAGGCGCGCGCCTCAACGCGCAGCTTGGCGTCGAGGTTGGAAAGGGGCTCGTCCAGCAAGAAGACTGCAGGCTCGCGCACAATCGCGCGGCCCACCGCCACACGCTGGCGCTGCCCACCCGAAAGCTGACGCGGACGGCGGTCCAGCAGGTTTTCGATCCCCAGGCTGGCGGCGACTTCACGCACGCGCTCGTCGATCACATGCTTGGGGGTGCGACGAAGACGTAGACCGAACGCCATGTTGTCGTAGACCGTCATGTGCGGGTACAGAGCGTAGCTCTGGAACACCATCGCAATGTCACGGTCCTTAGGCGCCACGTTGTTGACGACGCGGTCGCCGATCAGAATTTCGCCCTCGGTGATCTCTTCGAGGCCGGCCAGCATCCGCAGGCTGGTGGACTTGCCGCACCCTGAAGGACCCACGAAGACCAGAAATTCGCCGTCTGGGATTTCGATGCTAAGGTTCTTAACGGCCTCAACATCGCCCCACCGCTTGGTTACATTTCGATAAGTTACACTCGCCACGGGCTTCCTCCCATAGACTGATCTTTAATGAAAATGCCTGCCTGGCAAAAATGGTCTTATCGACACCCTATTATGGCATTGTATACCTCCAAAGACAAATAGCTTTTTCCCGCGGGAAATGTGCCGCTTGACACCTGTAACCGCTCGCCTGCGCGCTACAGCGTTTTTCCCTACGGTCCAAACCTTTTAGCAAACACGCTTCTAGTGCCTGAAATGCCGCGTGCCGGTAAAGATCATCGCGATATTGGCGTCATCCGCCGCGGCGATCACTTCCTGGTCGCGGATCGACCCGCCCGGCTGGATCACGCACGTCACGCCCGCCGCCGCCGCGACCTCGATCCCGTCCGCAAACGGGAAGAATGCGTCAGACGCCAGCGCCGCGCCATGCGCCCGCTCGCCTGCCTTCTCGACTGCCAGCCGGACCGCATCCACCCGGCTCGGCAGGCCGCCGCCGATCCCGACCGTCGCATTGGCCGTCGCCAGCACGATCGCGTTGCTCTTGACCGGCTGGACTGCCCGCCACGCAAACCGCAGCGCCTGAAGTTCGTCCGACGTCGGGCGGCGCTTCGTGACGACGTGCCACAGCGTCCCGTTCGAGTCGTCGCGATCCGGCCGCTGGAGCAGATAGCCGCCCACCACGCTGCGCAGCTCGAAGCGCGGCAATCCGGGCTCAGGACCGCGCACCAGACGGCAGTTCCGTCGCTGCTCGCCGAGCAATTGCTGCGCGGTCGGCGCGAAGTCCGGCGCGATGATCGCCTCGACAAACAGCGATCCGAGCGCCCGAACCAGCGCCTCGTCGACCGTCCGGTTGACCGCGATCACGCCGCCGAACGCAGACACCGGATCAGACGCCACTGCCAGCGGCAGCGCGTCGGCGGCAGTCGGCCCGATCGCGATCCCTGTCGGGTTCAGGTGCTTGATGACCGCGACCGCCGGTTGCTCGAACAGGCTCACCGCGCGCCACGCCGCGTCAAGGTCGAGCAAATTGTTATACGAAAGCTCCTTGCCGCCAAGCACTTCCCCGCCCATCGGCGTCGCATCCGGCCGGACGGCGTACAACCCGGCGCGCTGGTGCGGGTTTTCCCCATAGCGCAGGTCGAGGATGCGCGTCAGCCCCAGCGAGAGGATCGGCGGCAACTCCTCTTCCAATGACTCCTGCGGCAGAAGCTCGCGCGCCAGATAGGCGTGAATCGCGGTGTCGTAGTCGCGCGTCAGGGCAAACGCCTTGACCGCCAGCCGCCGCCGGAAGTCTTCGTCCAGCCGCCCCGCGACGCGCAGCTTCGCCAGCACGGCCGGGTAATCCGCCGGATCGCACACCACGATCACGCGGGCGAAGTTCTTGGCCGCGGCCCGCACCAGCGCTACCCCGCCAATGTCAATCTGTTCGATCGCTTCTTCCAGCGAAATGCCTTCCTGCGCGATCGTCTCCTGAAACGGGTACAGGTTCGACACCACCATGTCGATCGGCGCGTACCCGTGACGGCGCAGCGTCTCCATATCCGCATCGGTGTCGCGCGCCAGAATCGCCGCGTGGATGGCAGGGTGCAATGTCTTGACGCGCCCAGCGAGCATCTCTGGCGCCTGAGTCACCGCTTCTACCGGCGTCGGCTGCAAGCCCACCACTTCCAGCGCCCGCGCCGTTCCTCCGCTGGCGACCAGGTCCCACCCCAGTTCTGCCAGCCCCTGCGCGAAAACGTCTAGCCCGGCCTTGTTGTAGACACTGATAAACGCGCGTGGCATTGCTTTAACCTCTTAGCTTTCCTGTCAAACGCGCCTGCCTGCGCTCGCCAACCAGTCAGACCTTAATTTAACCTGCAACGCGCGCTCAGTGTGGCGCACGCTTGGTCATTTTAGCCTAAACGGACAATAGTCCAGGCGGAAATGGGACAATGGTCTCTTGACGCCATGTACTACACAATTGTTTAATGAGGTATAGGGATTTGGGGTTGGATTGTTTGTTAGAAAACTGACGCGCTTTAAAGGGGAGCTTGTGAGGGAGAAGGTGCCATGCAACAAGGCGATCGTATCGTAGGACGGGTAATCCGTGTCGGGCGCGGATGGGCAGACGTGGCGGTCGGAAACAAAGTCCGGCGCGTCAGCGTTCGCCCTGATCTGTTGATCCGCGCGGGAAGCCAGCTTATCCTCAACCGGGAAGGCAGCGTCGCGGCGCTCATGCAAGAGCGCGCTTCCACAAGCCGGGCGCGATAAGTTTTTGCGCTGAACAAGCCACTTCGCAACGAGACTCATTCAGCGCAGCCTCGTTGAAGATTTCTTAACCGCGCAGCCGGGGAACACACTCCCCGGCTGTTCTTTATTGTGCCTCGCGTTCCCTCTGCTCTGCTGGCAGGCGCAGCACCTTGTAGCGCTCCAGCGCGACGACGATGTGCGAGCCGAAGACCTGCACCGGCTCGGGCTGCCCCCGCGCGACGACCCATCCGCTGGCAAACCCGCCCGTCAGAAGCGTCACACGCTGCGGCTCCAGCGCCAAGTTGACCAGATGCCACTGCGTTTCGCCGTTCGGCTCGCGCCAGATGGTGAACAGCACCGGCTGCTCCGCCTGCACGCGCGGGCACACATCTCCCGGCAGGGCCGCAGCCAACTCGTCCACCAGCGCATCAGAAAGCGGTAACGGGGCAGGCTCCGCGCCGGGGCGACCGGGCAGACGCAGCCAACGCGCCAGCCTGCGCCGCGCCGCACCGCCCGTATGCCAGCGTGTGCCGAGCAGCATCATCCGCGCGCTGAGGGCGCGCATCACCGGCCAGTGTTGCCAGCCAGGGCGAACCGGCTCATACCCGGTCCACAGTGGACGACCGGCGCTGCCCGTTCGCATCTGCTGGAGAGCGATCACCTGCCCGCCGTTCTGGCTAAATTCCGTCAGGCGCGCGTCCAGGCCCGGCACCTGCCCCGGCGGCACGATCAGCGTCTTGACCCCGTCCCATGCCTCGTCGCCGACCACGCGCAGCGGCAGCCCTAGCCGGATCACCGCCTGGCACGCAGCGTCCACCAGCGGCTCGGCCGGGCCGTTCTTCCACCACGTCAGCGCCGGGGGGCAGTAGATCGCCAGCGGACCCGCGCCCGCTCGCCCGTCGAGCCAACTGTTCTGCGCCGCCAGCCAGCGATACCACTCGTTGATCGAGGCGCGCAGCGGCTCAAACTCGCTCGCCACGATGAGCGTCAGCGCGCCGTTGCTGGTGAAGGGCGTTCCGTCCACGACCGGCGCGGCGTTCAGCGCAACTGCCGCTGTTTGCCCGGCCGCAAATGCCTCAGCCGAAGGCGTCTCGCGTGCAGCCGGATACGCCTCGCCTAGCGTCGCCGCCACGCGCGCCTGCTCGCCAAGCCGCGCGCAGGCCGCCGCGACCGACACCGCTAGCGAAGTTGGATCGCGCCCTTCCCCAAGCGGCACGCGCACCAGATATAGGTCGGTTACGCCGGAGAGCGCAGCCGGGTCGTGCCCGTAGCGCAGCGCTACCATGTCGCCGGACGCAGGCGGACCCTCGACCGCCACAAGCGCATCGGGCGAATGCTCGCGCACCGCCGCCGCCCACTCCCCGATCCGCCGCGTGGTGAGCTCGGCCCGCCATTCCAGATAGTTCTGCACCTCGCGGGATTTCAGCGACAGGTGACGGGGGATCGGCGCGCCGTCTGCAGCCTCGGCGTAGGCAGCGCGACAGCGCGAGCAAGCGCATCCCGCCGCGCCGAGCAGCCCGCCGCCCACCGCGAACGGCACGCCGCCCGCCCACGGCGCCATCAACCAGACGCCATCCGCTCCGGCGTCGAGCGCCTGAATCAGATGCGTACGGACGGTGTCAAGCCACTCCGTGTCATTCCAGCATGCATACAGCCGCCCCACCTGCGCCGGAATCGCGCGTCCAAACGGGTCGCGCGCCGCCCAATCGCGTCCCGCGTAGCTGGCTTGCGGCGCATAGCTGGACGCCATCACTCCGGCCATCACGCGCAAACCCGCGTCGTGATACAGCCGTACCACGCGCGCAAATCCCAGCCGGTCGACCTCGTCCAGCTCTGGGGGTAAACCCCAGCTATACGCCAGGAACACAGTATCCGCGCCTAGCTTCGCCGCCCGCTGCGCGCCATCCCGCGCGTGCGCCATATCCAGCGTCGGAATGTCTAGCGGCGTGCCGGGGAACATCCGGCGCAGAGTCAGCCGCGCGCCGCGCCCGCCCAGCAACATCACTCCGCGCACTGTTCCCGCGTCGTCGTCATTGCGCATGCTTCACCTTCGCTTGCTGTCAGCCGCCCTGCCCTACGAGCATTATAGACGAAGAACGGCTGCTAGCGACCAGCCATCCGTCACAAAACGCTGGCGCGCGGTATTTCCGTGATAAGTGGCACAAAAAACTGGTTGATTGCGCAGGGCGACGGTACAATCTGCGCAGTGCGTGGCATTTCCCTGGGCATCGCAAATACGAGGATCGTCATGGCGAGCGAGAACTCCGAGAAGATCGACCAGATGCGCCAGCTCCGCGACGCGAAGGTGCGCGGGCATCTGGAGCAGTACGCGCCGGTTTGGCTGGTTGACGACGTGCCGATTGCGCGGGACGAGATACTTCGTTTCGACGTCGTGTTCCTGCACCCGCGCTATGGCTGGGTGAAGCGCCGCTATCGCTATGACGCGTTCAGCGATGTGCTGTATTACAACGGCCAGCGCCTCATGCGCGAGGAAGACGTCCTCGATCTGCTCGATCAGGAGCCGTACATCTCCGCCGAGACGATCAATCCCTTCGAGTCGTACGGCGGCTAACCCGCGCGCCGCACGACCCTTGCACATTTCGATAGATCTCGCCGGACATCAAAACGGGGAGAGCGCCTGCTCTCCCCGCTGTGTTTTTCGCCCGCCAACCGGTTAGTTACCCGCCGCCGGATTGATCGCCACCTGGAACACGCGCGTATCCTTGCCGCCGAGGTCGTACTTATACGCCTCGTCCCCACGCAGAAAGTCCACCTCTTCGCGCCCCTGCTGGATCGCGTGCTCGATGATGCGCGCCATCAGGATAATGCCAGGGCTGAGTGCGGCGTGCGCCCCACGCGCGTTGCCGGAGTTATAGACCATAATCCGGTTGCCATAGTCGAAGTTGAGGTACGCCGCCGCCTCGTCGCCATTGACCGTCAGGAATGAAAGCTGGAGCCAGCCCGCCTCGGCGATGCGCGGGACAACGCCCCGGAAAAACGTAACATTCTCCGGCTCTCGCAGAAACAGCGCCTTCTCGTCGGCGCTGGACGCCATCAGCTCAAGGAACTTTTCAAGTGCGGCGTTCAAGTCGCACTGATCGCCCACAATGTACCAGTCGACCGATCCGGCGGCGGCCCGGCGCAGCTTGCGCCGCAATTCGTGGCGGTCTTTCTTGCTCAGCCCGGCGATAAACGCCTCGAACGTGTCCGGCAGCTTGATGACCGGGCAAACTTCCTGGAACGTCACCTCGACGTCGAACCCATTCTCGCGGAACACGTCCGGCAGCATCTGCATCGTCAATGACGCTTCGGGCACGTTGCACAGGCGGATGTCGTCATAGTCCTCGCCGCGCGTCGCAATGAAACGCGCCAGCGCCTCAAAAACCTCGCGCTCCCGCCCGTTGCGTGCAATCACTTCGAGATAGTCAGTCACATCCACGCAGCCGATCGCCCGGACGACGCGCCGCCCGCCGCCTTCCGGTCGCACGAACCACGGCGCCAGCCCAACCAGCTCGCCCTCATCGCGAACGGCCAGCGCCCAGATGTCGCCAGGCTTGTACGCGTCCCACCAACACGACTGCCATTGATACGTCAGGAAAATACAGTCCGCTTTGCTGTCCGTCAGCAGCGCATTCCACTCGCTTTCCAGCTCGTCGAACAGCGCCCGACTGGTGTACAGGGTAACTTCCACGATGCGCACCTCTCACCAAACGCGCGGGTCAATCGCCTAGCAGCCGATTATACTTGACGCAATGCGGTTCCCCAATGGCGGGCGAATTTTTGCTTACGGAATTTCCTGAAAATCCGGCAAAAAAGCACAAAAAAGCCTTGTCAGCCTTTCACCTCCCTGGTATAATGCGGCCCACGTAATGCCACCCTAGCTCAATCGGCAGAGCAAACGCTTCGTAAGCGTTAGGTTATGAGTTCGACTCTCATGGGTGGCTCTCTCAAAGGTGCCCCGGCGCGTGTCCGCTGTGGGCATTTCTTATATAATTTGCTTGTCTCGCAGCCTTACGAGGAACCGCCTTATGCCCGACCAACCGCAACGCCCCACACCCGTCACGATCGGTGTGGCTGGCGGCACCGGTTCCGGTAAGACGACCGTCTCGAATGCCATCCTGGATCGCGTGGGGACCGAGCACATCGCTTATCTGGAACACGACTCGTACTACAAAGACCTGCACGATATTCCCCGCGCGCCCGGTGAGCGAATCAACTTTGACCATCCCGACACCCTGGAAACGTCGCTGCTGATCGAGCACCTGCACCGGCTCAAAAACTGGGAGCCGGTCGCCGTGCCCGTCTACGACTTCACCACCTTTCGCCGCACGCCCGAGGTGCGGGTCGTCGAGCCGCAACCAATCATCCTGGTCGAAGGGATATTGGTTTTCGCCGAACCGGAACTTCGGCGGCTGTTTGACGTAAGAATATTCGTAGACACCGATGCGGACATCCGTTTCATCCGGCGGCTTCAGCGCGACATTGCCGAGCGCGGGCGAACGGTGGACTCTGTGATCGAGCAGTATCTCCACAGCGTCCGCCCGATGCACCTGGAGTTCGTCGAGCCGAGCAAACGTTACGCGGATGTGATCATTCCGCAGGGCGGGAAGAACCTGGTCGCGATCGAAATGGTCGCGGCGCGCATCCGCAACCTGCTAGAGCAATCCGTTCGCCAAGCTTAAAAGGAGCCCTCAGGCAACGCGCCATGTTTCGCCGCCTGACCGACCGCTTCCCGCAGTTGTTCGCTCGTCCGGCCGCGCCTGCCCCGAAACAGCGGTCCGGTAACCTGAGCGCGCGTCGCCTGGGAATGCTCGGTATGGTTCTGCTGGTATCGGTGGCGATCAGCCTGAACCAGGAACGGCTTTCAAACCTGGCTGCGTTTGGGTATCTCGGCGCGTTCCTCGTGATGGCGCTCAGCAACGCCACGCTGATCCTGCCTGCGCCCGGCCTGATCTTCGTCTTCGCGCTGGGCAGCAGCCTGCACCCGCTGCTGGTGGGGCTGGCAGCAGGCGTCGGCGCGACGCTCGGCGAGCTGACCGGCTATCTGGCGGGCTACAGCGGCGTAGGCATCGCGGAAAACTCGGCGGTGGTGGCGCGCGTCCAGATGTGGATGGAGCGTCGCGGCCTGTGGACGATCTTCTTCCTTAGCTTCGTCCCGAATCCGCTGTTTGACGTCGCGGGGATCCTCGCCGGGGCGAGCCGCATCCCGGTGTGGCACTTCCTGGGCGTCTCAGTCGTGGGCAAGATTATGCAGTCCACTGCCATTGCCCTCGCCGGCTCGCTGAGCCTGTCGTGGGTCCACAAGTTGTTGTCGTAAGCGCCCCCACCCACCCCGGTTCACCGTTGACGCCGCCTCTTGCAGCATGCTATACTCGCCCTAATCGCACACGCGCAAAAACGCTGACGGAGAGGAGTAAGCGGAAGGGCGCTGTCAGAGAGCGTGGGTCACCGGCTGCAAGCCCGCGCAGAAAGCCACCGCCGAACGTCGCTCCTGAGTTGGCCCGCTGAACGATCAGTAAGCGTGCCCGGTCGCGCCCGTTATCGCGCGCCCAAGCGCTCGCCTAACCGGCGAGAAGCAAGGTGGTACCGCGGAAGCTCGCCCTTTCGTCCTTGTGTGACGACAGGGCGTTTTTATTGGAAGCGGGGTTGCTTGCTATGCCGCATCACGACGAAACAATCGCGTTCTACGATGACGCCGCCGAAGACTACCACCTCTGGTATCGCGACTGGGACACTGAGCTCGATCGCGAAGGGTTGAACCTGCGCCGATTCTTCCGCGATCGGGAGGTCAACACCGTCCTCGACGCCTCGTGCGGTCCCGGCACGCAGGCCATCTCGCTCGCCCGTCTCGGCTACACCGTCACCGCCGCCGATCCCAGCCCTGGGCTGCTGGCACGCGCCCGCGAAAACGCCGAGCAGTATGGCGTCGCGGACCGGATCACGTTCGTCCAGTCCGATTTTCAGAGCCTGCACCATCACCTTACGGGCCCGTTCGACGTGGTGCTGACGAAGGGCAACTCCATCCCGCATCTGCTGCACGACGAGCAGATCGAGGAAGCCCTGCTCATTTTCCACGAGCTGCTCCGCCCCGGCGGGCTGCTGCTGATCGGTATGCGCGATTTCGAGCCGCTGCTGGAAGATCGCCCGCGCTTCTGGCCCGGCGTGATCCACGACGGCCCCGAAGAGCAGATTATCACGTTCGACATCTGGGATTGGAACGACGACGAGCCTGCCACGGTGACGTTCAACCGCTTTATTGTACGCGGCGACGGCACGACCTATCAGGCGACCAAGCGCCCGGTCAGGCTCCGCGCGCTGACCGCCGCCGAGGTCGAGGTTGTGTTGCTGGAAGTCGGCTTCGAGAACATTCAATCGCACCATGACCGCTGGGAACTGCTGATCACAGCTATTCGCCCGGCGTAGCTCGTAGCACTGAAAGGGGGTGATCGACGTGTCACTTGTCGAAGATGGCGTCGCTGGTGTCGTTTCGCAGCCGCGCGCCTCATGTAGCGCCGGCACGCTCCCGATCACTCATTGGAATCTGGCTTTGCCATGCTGAGGAAAACATGACGACCGAAACAACCACGCACGAAATGCCGAAAACATTCGACTTCGCCGAGGCCGAGCCGCGCCTGTACCGCTGGTGGGAGTCGAACGGTTGGTTCAAGCCGGAAGTGAACCCCGACGCGGAGCCGTTCGTGATCGCGATCCCGCCGCCAAACATCACCGGCGCGCTACACAACGGCCACGCGATGTTCGTCACGCTCGAAGACCTGATGATCCGCCAGCAGCGCATGGCGGGCAAGGCCGCGCTGTGGATCCCCGGCACCGACCACGCCGGGATCGCGACGCAGCTTCAGGTCGAAAACATGCTGCGCGAAGAAGGCACCAGCCGCAAAGAGATCGGCCGCGAGGAATTTCTGCGACGCACCTGGGAATGGAAACAGCGCTACGGCGGCCAGATCAAGGACCAGCTTCGGCGGCTGGGCGCAAGCTGCGACTGGGACCGCGAGCGGTTCACGCTCGACGAAGGGCTGTCGCGTGCGGTGCGCGAGGCGTTCGTGACGCTGTGGGAGCAAGGGCTGATCTATCGCGGCCCGCGCCTGATCAACTGGTCGCCCGGCCTGCAAACCGCCGTCAGCGACCTTGAAGTGGAGCGCGAAGAGGAAGAGGGACACCTCTACTACTTCACCTATCCGGTGGAAGGCGGCGAGGGCATCCCCGTGGCAACCACACGCCCCGAGACGATCCTCGGCGATACGGCCGTGGCGGTCCACCCCGAGGACGAGCGCTACAAGCACCTGATCGGCCGCACCGCGCTGGTGCCGATGCTCAACCGCCCGATCCCGATCATCGCGGACGAGTACGTCGATCGCGAGTTCGGCACCGGCGCGCTGAAGATCACGCCCGGCCACGACCCGAACGACTATGAAATCGGCCAGCGCCACAACCTGCCGGTGATCAACATCCTCAACCCAGACGCAACGCTCAACGCCAACGCGGGGCGCTACGCCGGGCTGGATCGCTTCGAGGCGCGCAAGCGTCTGTGGGCGGATATGGAAGCCGCCGGAATGGTGCTGAAGGTCGAGCCGCACCGTCACGCCGTCCCGCGCTCGCAGCGCGGCGGCGAGATCGTGGAGCCGATGATCAGCACGCAGTGGTTCGTGAAGATCAAGCCGCTGGCGGAAAAGGCGCTCGCCGCCGTGCGCGAGGGACGGATTCGCATCGTGCCGGAGCATTTCGAGCGCGTCTATATTCACTGGATGGAGAATATCCAGGACTGGTGCATCAGCCGCCAGCTCTGGTGGGGCCACCGCATCCCCGCCTGGCACTGCGACAACTGCGGCCAGATCACTTCCACGCGCGAAGACCCGACCGAGTGCGCCCATTGCGGCAGCGCCGACATCCACCAGGATCCGGACGTGCTCGACACCTGGTTCAGCAGCGGTCTGTGGCCGTTCAGCACGCTCGGATGGCCGGAGCAAACGCCCGATCTGGCGCGTTACTATCCGACCGACGTGATGGAAACCGGCTACGACATCCTGTTCTTCTGGGTGGCGCGCATGATCATGATGGGCCTGTGGTTCACCGGGAAGGAGCCGTTCCACACGGTATATCTGCACGGGCTGGTGCGCGACGAGCACGGCCAGAAGATGAGCAAGACCAAGGGCAACGTGATCGACCCGATCGAGACGGTGAATCGCTATGGCGCGGATGCGCTGCGCTTCACCCTGCTGACCGGCAGCACGCCCGGCGCGGACATGAACCTGTCGGAGAGCCGGATCGAGTACAGCCGCAACTTCGGCAACAAGGTCTGGCAGATGGCGCGCTTCGTGTGGTCGAACCTGGACGGCTACACCCCGCGCGAGGTGACCGATCCCGCCGCGCTCGACCTGCCGAGCCGCTGGATCCTCAGCCGCCTGCATGGGCTGATCGGCAATGTCCAGCGTCTGTTCGACACGTACCAGTACGCCGAAGCCGGGCGACAGATCCTTGAGTTCCTGTGGAACGAGTTCGCCGACTGGTCGATCGAGATCGCCAAGAATGCACTCTACGGCGGCGACGCGGCGGCGCGCGAGCGGACGCTCGACGTGCTAGTACACGTGCTCGACCGGAGCCTGCGCCTGCTGCACCCATATATGCCGTACATCACCGAGGAGATCTGGCGCTTCCTGCCCGCCAATGATCGCCCGCTGATCATTGCGCCGTGGCCCCAGGCGGATGAGCGCTTCATCGACCCGGCGGCCGAGGCGGAGTTCAGCATCCTGATGGACCTGGTGCGCGGCATCCGCAACGTGCGCGCAGAGTACCGGGTGACGCCGGGCACGCAGCTTACCGCGCTGGTCGACGCCGGATCGCACCGCGACCTGATCGCGCAGCACCAGTATGTGTTTGCGCGGCTGTGCAACGTGCGCGAGGTGACGCTGATCGATAGTGGGGCCGCGCCGGAGAAAGCCGCCGCCGTGGTGGTGGCGGACGTGTCCGCCTATCTGCCGCTGGCGGAGCTGGTGGACCTCGACGCGGAGCGCGCCCGCCTCGAAAGCGAGCTGGCGCAGATCAACGACCAGCTTGCGCGCTCGGAAGCGTTGCTGAGCAACGAGAACTTCGTGACGCGCGCCAAGCCCGAGGTCGTCCAGCGTGAGCGCGACAAGCTCGAAGCGCTGACCGCCAGCCGCCAGGCCGTCCTGGACAGGCTCGCCGCGCTGTAACCCCGTCCCGTTCAAACACAAAGCGGGCGGCTCTCCGGCGAGAGCCGCCCGCTTTTTTTTCTCGCTGACTGCCGTTGCCGTGCCTACGCACCGGAAGCCCGATGCTTCTTGAGGAACAGCGCCCGGCCTGCTTCCTGCGCCGCCTTGCGCACGGCTGGATCGGGATCGTTGCGATAAACCGCTTCCAGCGCGTCGAGGGCATCGGTCGCTTCGAGCAGCGCCAGCTCTTGAATCGACTCGATCCGCACCTGCGGATTTTTGTCATTCAACCGCGCCAGGTGATACGCGATCATTCGCTCGATAACCGACATCGTGCCCTTACTCCGTGGTGCCTGTCGCCTTGCGCTGCCTGAGTGTAGCACATCCGCGCCGCACCGCGCTATGCGGCGTATCCCCCTGCGCATGGGCGTGCTATAATGCTCCCGGCTCCAAGCAATTCCCACTTTCAAAGAGGTGACCGGTGATTGAACAGGCTGTTATTCTCGCCGCCGGACGCGGCACGCGCCTCGGCCCGCTGACCCACGAGCGCCCCAAGTCGATGCTCCCGATTCTCGGCAAGCCGATTGTCGCCCGCGTACTGGGCGATATGGCGGATGCGGGGGTACGCCGCTTCGTGATCGTGGTCGGGCCAGACGACGGCGGCATGCGCGCCCATTTCGAGCAAGCCGCTTTGCCAGGGCTGGACATCCGCTTCGCCGTGCAGGAGCGCGCCACCGGCACGGTCGACGCGCTAACCCTCGCCGCGCCGCACCTTGACGGGCCGTTTCTGCTGTCGGCAGTCGATAACATCACGTCTGCAGACCACGTACGCCGCGTGATCGCGCGCTATTCCGCCAACCCGGACGTGATCGTGACGCTCAGCCTGCTACCCGCCTCGCCAGAGCAAATTCGCCGCTCGGCGGGCGTCGTGATCGAGGGCGACTGGATTACTGCCATCGAGGAAAAACCAGAGCATCCCCCCAGCCCCTGGGCTGCGATCATGCTGTACGCCTTTTCGCACGATTATCTGCGCTATCTGCCGGGCGTGCCGGTATCGTCACGCGGAGAGCGCGAGATCGTCAGCGGCATTCAGGCCGCGCTGGCGGAAGGGCGCCGCATCAGCTATGTGACGCTCCAGCGCCGCCTGCACCTCACCCGCGAACAGGACTTGCTGGCAATCAACCTCGCGCTGCTTAGCGAGAACGGCGCCGCGCAGACTTACAGCGACCTTCCCGCATCCGTGCAACTGATCGCGCCGGTACGCATCGATTCAAATGTAACCGTTGGCGAGGGCGCACGGATCGGCCCCAACGTCTACCTCGAATCGGGCGCGGTCGTCGGCGAAGGAGCCGCGATCGCCAACAGCCTGGTGCTGGCGGGCGGCGAAGTACTGCCCGGCGAGCATTGCGAGGGGACGATCATCGACCGGCGCGTGCGCGTCCCTATCGCGCTGCCGGAAAATTAGCGTTCGGAAGGATACGCTGATGCGAAACAAGGCACGCTGGATTTTGCTGGTTCTGCTGGCCGTGCTTGCGCTGGCGCTGGTTGCCTGCGACGGCGACGGCTACGACCGGCAGGAAGACCCTGCCCCAACCCAGGCGGCTGCCGCGCCAGGTACATTCACGACCGTCGACGTGCGGCAGGCACACGACGCGCTGAGCAACGGTAACGATGCGATCATTGTTGACGTCCGCACCGCACAAGAATGGGCGCAGACCGGCGTGCCGGTGGGCGCAACGCTGATCCCGCTTGACGAGATCGCGCAGCGCGCGGGCGAGCTTCCGCAGGACAGGCCCATCTATCTGATCTGCAACAGCGGCAATCGCAGCCGGGTCGCCGCCGATGCGCTGGTCGAGCGTGGCTTCACGTCCGTCTACAACGTGGACGGCGGCATTCAGGCGTGGCTGCGGGCGGAGCTTCCCACCGAGCCGTACACGCCTTGACACCCCTTCCGCGCACACAAATAAAAACAGGCGGCTCATTCCGAGTCGCCTGTTTGTTTTCGGGGAACGCGCGGCGTCACAGTTCAAGCAACCGGTCGATCTTTGGCCGGTCGAAGCCCACCACAATCCGCCCGCCGATGTCCAGCACCGGGACGCCCTGCTGCCCGCTGCGCCGCACCATATCGCGCGCCGCCACCGGGTCGCGGCTGACGTCCACCTCGCGGAAGCGGATCCCGCGTTCGCGCATGTACTGTTTGGCGTGGCGGCAATAAGTGCAGGTCGGCGTGGTGAAGATAATGACGCGCTTTTGCTTTTTCTTCTTTGTGTCGTCGGTCGGTCGTGCCATAAGTGCCTCTCACCTGAGCGTTGTAGTCTGCGTCAAACGATAGCAAGAACGATAGCAAATCGTGTCAGGCGCGAAATGCCTCACCAGCGTTAGATGCAGACGAGGCGCAAAGGTTTCATTCCTTCGGGGTGGAAATATTGCTTTCAGGGTCGATGTACGGTTTGAGGTCCAGCACGGCGAACAGGCGCTCTTTCACGGCGCTCGGCAGCTCCGGCGAGGGCATCTGCCGGTACAACGAGATCGTCTTGGCGAGCGTGTTGACCACCACGCGGCAGTTCTCGCAGATCGCCATGTGCGCCTCAAGCTCGTCGCACAGGTCCGCGCTCAGCGTGCCGTCCACGTAATCGCCCAGGCTTTCCAGATAGTGGCGACACGTTTCCCGGTTGTGCGTGTGAGGTCTTTCAGCAGGGCTCATGTGCTTATTCCCTCGTTTCTGGGATGACCGGGCCGTGCGAGAAATACGCGCTCAGTCGCTCGCGCAGCTTCAGTCGGGCGCGCATCAGGCGGCTTTTGACGGCGGAAATCGACAGATCAAGCGCGTTAGCCGTCTCTTCGGTCGAAAGCCCCTCGATATCGCGCAAGATGAAAACGCTCCGCAGCGTCGCGGGCAGTTCCTCGATCGCACGCTCCATTTCGGCACGAGCCTCGTCGCGCAGCAGGTCCGCTTCTGGCAAACAGCAGAAGTCGAAAAACTGCCGCGGCAACAGGTCCCCATCGTCGCGCTCAATCGGCTCGTCGACCGAAACCTGTTCCGGCTCGTTCCGCCGCAGCCGCATCAGCGCCGCATTGGTCGCGATGCGATACAGCCACGTGCTCAGGCTGGAGCGTTCTTCAAAGCTGTCGATCGCCTTGAAGGCGCTCAAGAACGTCTCCTGCAGCACGTCTTCGGCATCGGTCTCGTTGCCCATCATGCGCAGCGCCAGCCGGTAAATACGGGCCGCGTTTTCCTCAACCAGTTGCGCGTACGCAGCCTGATCCCCGGCCTTAAGCCGCGCCACCAGCTCTGCTTCATCAATTCGGGACATTACGCACTCTTCACCCTGGAGCGGTCGGTCGGGCGCCCAACGCCCGGCACGTCTATCTTAACGCAGGCTCAGCGCCCGCCCAAGTGCGCGTCCCAAACATCCCTTAGATGCAGCGCCTGCCGCGCCGGTTGCGTGCAACCTTTCGCCTGCCCGGCGCATCCCTCCACACAGCAGGCAGTCACCCCGCCTGGCGGGAACTGCTACAATCAACAGTGAATATTCTCAACGGCTTGTCACCATAAGGATTGTAGGCATGGCAGAAAACCGTAAGGCACGCCTGATCTGGCGTGACGACATGCTGTTTACCGCCTTCAGCCAGAACGGGTACACCATTCCGATTGAAGCCTCTCCGCAACATGGCGGCCACGATGCAGGCATCCGCCCGATGGACCTCATGCTCGTCTCCCTGGCAGGATGCACCGCCCTCGACGTGCTCAGCATCCTGCGCAAGAAACGCCAGGAGATCACCGGCTTCGAGGTCGACGTGGAAGGCGCGCGCCGCGAGGAACACCCCAAAACGTACACCGAGATCTGGGTGCGCTTCACGATCAAGGGGCCGAATGTGGACCCCGCCGCCGTCGAGCGCGCGATCGAGCTTTCCCGCGACAAGTACTGCGCCGCCGCCGCGACCTTGCGTCACACTGCGACGTTGCATTATGATTTCACCATCGTCGCCGAGCATCCTGAAGAACCAATGGCACAGGGAGCATGATGAACCGCGAGGAAGCCTGGCAACTCGTCACTGAATGGACGAAATCCGAAAGCCTGCTGCATCATATGCTGGCTGTCGAGGCTGCGATGCGCGCCTATGCGCGGCATTTCGGCGAGGACGAAGAGAAATGGGGCATCACCGGCCTGCTGCACGACTTTGACTACGAGCGGCATCCCGACATGACGGCAGCCGACGGGCACCCGTTCACCGGGCTGCGCGTGCTGCGCGAGCGTGGTAACGTGGACGACGACATCATCGACGCGATCGCCGCGCACGCATCCGAGCGCACGGGCGTGATGCCCGAATCGCTCATGGCACGCACGCTGGTCGCGGTGGACGAGCTGACCGGCTTTCTGACCG
>Ga0134093_1001885_pt1 | contig 18510 bp, 14 predicted proteins | sample 4_1taG_FD_94452 | JGI IMG/M metagenome (GOLD analysis project Ga0134093, IMG submission 94452) | Switchgrass degrading microbial communities from high solid loading bioreactors in New Hampshire, USA - 4_13_20_68_A1 metaG | ecosystem: Engineered > Bioreactor > Semi-continuous > Anaerobic >...
ATTCCCCAGGCGGCTATGCTCATGGAAATCAAGCGGGAGGGCGCTGTACTTATTTTTGAGGCGCGAGTTGATCGATCAGATGAGCGTCGTTGACTTCAAACAGCCCCAGCCGCCCGGAGACGGGCTGGAATGGGAGCGGGCGGGCATCGCGCAGCACCCAAGCCCAGAACCCCGGCTCGTGCCACACGGCGTCGTCGGGGTCGGCGCACTCCTGCACGCAGTCGACCAGCTCCACCACGCCGACGATCCCGCCGGTGGGCAGATCGGCGGGTATGTCGATCCCGCCCTCCTCGCGAAAGATGCGGCGTATCTCGTCCAGTTCCGAGCGGGTCAGGTCGGGCTTTTTGCCCGCGTGTATCAGCAGCGGGCCCCGGTAGTTGGTGGCCCAGGTGCGATTTTCAACGGTTTTGTACCCCTGGGCTATCAACCAGGCCCAGGGCTGGCGTACGCTGAGCGCTTTCATGCTTCCATTGTAGCCAGCGCCGACCCGGATCACAATAACCCCTTTGAAGTATTTCTGCCGTGAAAGATCGACCCGCGCTCACGTTTTCCCCACACCCGTGGGGATGGACCTACGGATTTCGTGCTCGGGCGCAATAAAGCCGGGTTTTCCCCACACCCGTGGGGATGGACCTTCATAAAGCGAGGACGGTCCTGGTGGTTTCTCTTATAAGTCCCGACCGGAATTCTTAGCAAAGATCTTTCCTCAGCCGGTTGGAGATAGAGAAAAAGAGCGGCTCAGCGAGCCGCTCTTTTTCTCTTCACACATATCAATAATTTGTACCAGTTTTTCCCCTGCATCTGGCGCCCCCGGCGGGGGTCGAACCCACAACCTACTGATTCGAAGTCAGGCGCTCTGTCCATTGAGCTACGGGGGCGTTGGCGAAATTATACCATTATTATCCCCGACGCCCTCAGCCCACCAGCATGTGATCCACCGCCTCCGAAAGCTGCTCCAGGTTGCTCACCTGGAACACTTTGTTCACCAGCGGGGCGTACTTGAGCATGTCGCTGTCGCCGCGGCCCCACAGGGTCATCGCCTCGGGGTTGAGCCAGATGCTGCTGCGGCTGCGGCGCACGATCTCGCGGAAGAGGGGCAGCCGCGGGTCGTTGTAATTGTTGCGCCCGTCCCCGACGATGATAAAGGTGGTGCGGTGATCGATCATGCCCAGGTAGTCAGAGGTGAAGTTCTCCAGGCTGTAGCCCAGGTCGGTGTTGTAGTGCCCGGAGGGCATCTTTTCCAGGATGGTCGAGACCGCCTGGTGCGGCTCGCTGCTCTGGAAGAACTCCGAGATGTACTCCAGGTGATCGATGTAGGCGAAGGCGTGGGTCTTGCTGATCTGGTCCTGGATGGCCGAAAGGAAGCTGAGCATCAGCTCCGAGACGTGGCGCATGGAGGTGCTGACGTCGCACAGGATGACGATCTTGGGCTTGAGCGCCCGGTCGCGGTGGCGCAGCTCGATGGGCACGCTGCCGTGCTTCAGATTGGCGCGCAGCGTGGCCTTGACGTCCAGCTGCCCGGTGCGCGCCCGCTTGTGGCGCAGTGCCAGGCGGGTGCGCAGGGCCGCCGCCATCCGGGTGACCTCTTTTCGCAGGATTTGCAGGTCCTCGTCGCTGAGCGAGTCGAAGGCCTTGTTGTAGAGCGAATCGGCCCGGCGGCGGTACTCAGTGTCGCTCAGCTTCTCGGCGATCCGCTGCCCGGTGTACTGCTGGATCTGCTCGCGCATGGCCTGGGCGTTGGCCTGCAGCTCTTCCATCAGCTGCTGCAGGCGCTGCTCGTCCATGCCCATCTGCTGCAGCATTTCCATCAGCTCCTGGAGCGCCTTGCGCACCTCGTCGAAGCGAAGCGCCTGGGCCATGCGCTTGGACAGCCAGTCGCGGTATTTGGGATCGGCCATTGCGTCGAAGTTGATCTGCTCGGCGATCTGGTTCAGCTCCTCCGGGGTCAGCGGGCGGCCTTCGAGCAGCTTCTCCAGCAGCTTGCGCAGCTGCTCGGTGAACTGGCGCATGGCATCGGCGATCATGCGCGCTTCCTGCTCGGTGAGCTGCTCGGAGGGGTTGAACATGCGCGGCGGCTCACTGCCGCTGAAGAACAGCGGGAAGAGCTCCTCAAAAATGGGGATATCGTCGGCGTTCTTGATCAGCGTGGTCCGCAGCGAGATTTTGAACACCTCTCGTTCCTTGATGCCCAGCGCCTGAATGGCCTGAAAGGCGTCGATGCTCTCGGCCAGGCTGACACGCACACCTCGATTGCGCAGGGCGTTGACAAATTGCACAATTCGCAAATCCATTATGACCACCTGTCAGTCGTGAACGGCAGTTATCCTGAGGACCGTTTCGAGCGGTAGTCGCTCTCGTAACGGGTACCGCCGGGCGGGGTGAAGACCAGCTGGCGCCGGGCGCGCAGCAGGTCCTGTTCGTGTTTCAGCAGCACGTTGAGCGTGTTTTCCAGCGTGGTGTTGTCGATGTGCTCCACGTTCAGGGCGACCAGCGCGCGTGCCCAGTCGAGCGTTTCGCTGATGGAGGGGGACTTGCGCAGGTCCAGCGTGCGCAGCTGCTGGACGATTTCGACAGCCTGCCGGGCCAGCTTCTGGGGCAGCTCGGGCACCTTCAGCTGCACCACGGCCAGCTCCTGCTCCATGGAGGGGTAATCGATGAACAGGTACAGGCAGCGGCGTTTGAGCGCTTCGCTCAGCTCGCGGGTGTTGTTGCTGGTCAGCACCACCATCGGGCGGTGCACGGCCTTGAGCGTGCCCAGCTCGGGCACCGAGACCTGGAAGTCACTGAGCACTTCCAGCAGGAAGGCCTCAAATTCCGCGTCGGCGCGGTCAATTTCGTCGATCAGCAGCACGGTGGGCTTTTCGGAAAGAATGGCGCGCAGCAGGGGCCGCTGCAGCAGGAAGCGCATGGAGAAGAAGACGTCCTCCTCCGCCGCCAGCCGGTCGGCGGCGCTGCTCAGGCTGTCTGCCTGGGCCAGGGTGTCCTGGATCTTGTCCCGCAGCAGCTGGGTATAGAGCAGCTGCTTGGCGTATTCCCACTCATACAGTGCCTTGCTTTCGTCCAGGCCTTCGTAGCACTGCAGGCGGATCAGTTCCCGCCCGGTGGCTCCGGCCAGGGCCTTGGAAAGCTCAGTTTTTCCCACCCCCGCGGGGCCTTCGGTCAGCAGGGGTTTGCCCAGCTGCTGCGAAAGGTACAGGATGGTGGCGATCTCGTCGCTGGGGATGTAGCTCTGCTGGTGGAGCGCTTTTTTCAACTCCTCCGTGTTTTTAAATACTACGTTTTCAAGCTGTTCAGCCATGATAGCTCCTCTGTCTCTCTGATTATTTACGCCTGAGGCTGAAACGAGTGAGGGCTGAGGCTGCGGCGGTCTGTCACGGGACAGGCGGTATCTGCCTGAAAGCAGATAACTATGATAAGTATACTAAACAAACCTGTCAACCTGCATTGGGGAATTACCCACCTCCCCTGCCGGAATTGGAGCGGTTGAAAACGGCTATAATGGGGATGATCAAACTCACCAATGCTGGCGAAAACCCATGAACCTTGAGGATTACAAGGCCTTTACTCAGGCGCTGCTGGAAAGCTTTCAGGCGGACCCGCGCGTCACCGGCCTGGTGGCGCTCGGCTCGATGACCGGCGGTGACTACACCCCCGACGACTGGTCGGATCACGATTTCTTTGTGATCACCGCCCCCGGTGAACAGGACGGTTTTCGCGCCAGCCCGGGCTGGCTGCCGGACGCGCGCGACATTGTCTACCACTATCAGGACACGGCGCACGGCGCCAAGGCGCTTTACCGCAGCGGTCACCTGCTGGAGTACGCGGTGTTTGACCTGGAGGAGCTGCGCCAGATCCGCATCAACCGCAGCCGGGTGCTGCTGGACCGGGGCGGGGTGCGCCGGGCAGTGGAAGAGCAAACCGTCGAAACCCTGCGCTGGAGCGCCCGCCAGCGGGAGCGCACCGGCGTGCTGTTGGGCGATTTCCTGGTCCAGCTGCTGGTGGGCAGCGGGCGATACGCCCGCGGTGAAAAGCTGAGCGGGCGCCAGCTGGTGAAGGGTTACGGGCTGCAGTCGCTGCTGCAGCTGATTCAGGCCTGCGTGCCGCCCACCGGGCCCAACCGGCTGGACAATCTGGACCCTTTCCGCCGCTTCGAGCAGAGCTACCCGGCCCTGGGCGAGGAGATCAACGCCATTCTGGAAATGCCCACCCCGACCGCCGCGCGCCTGTTTCTGACACTGGCCAAGCGCGAGCTGGCCGGGTGCTTCCCCGGCGGGCTGCCCGTGGAGGCGATTGAGACCGTTCGCCAGGCGCTGCTCCGGGCCGAGCGGCAGACCGCCGCCCCCGGCATGCCCTGGCTGTAGAGTCGTGACCCGCAGCGCGTTGCGTTTTTCTCCCGGCCGGTCAATAATTATTGATATGACCGGTCACCAAAATGAGGAGGAAATGCAATGGCTGTGGTCAAGGTAATTGAACTTCTGGCTCAATCCGAAAAATCCTGGGAAGACGCGGCGCAGGTCGCGGTGACGGAAGCGGCAAAGACCCTGCGCGGGATCCAGTCGGTGTACGTCAAGGAAATGCAGGCCATCGTCGAGAACAACCGGATCACGCAGTACCGGGTGAATGTAAAGATCTCGTTCATCCTCGAAGAAAACCGCGCGTAAGGGTCTGCCGCCGGTTTTTATTTCCCCCTGGTGGTAGAATAACTCTGTCCCGGGTAGTTTTGGCTGCCGGCAGCCAGCCCGGGAATAACCTTACCATGTCCGCCGCCAGCGGCCTAGAAAAGTGAGCGCATATGAAACCAGCAGACCGGAATAAGGCTGAAGGCATTTTATATACCGACATGTACCAGCTGACCATGGCGCAGGTGTATTTCCGCCTGGGCCTGCATGAACGGCCGGTGCAGTTTGAGCATTTCTTCCGCAGCTATCCAGACTACGGGTCGCATAAATCCGGCTACTGTGTCAACGCCGGGCTGGAGACCCTGCTGGACTGGATGATGACCTCCCGCTTCGCCGAGGAGGACATCGAGTACCTGCGGGCGCAGAAAACCCGCGCCGGTACGCCGGTGTTTCATGATGACTTCCTGGCCTGGCTGCTGGAAAACGGCAATTTTGAGGGTATTACCCTGTGCGCCATCCCGGAAGGGCGTGTGGTGCACCCGACCGTGCCGCTGACCCTGGTGCAGGGGCCTTTCGCCATGGCGCAGATCCTGGAAACCGCGCTGCTGAACATGCTCAACTTCCAGACGCTGATCGCCACCAAGGCGGCCCGCATTCACGAGGCCGGGCGCGGCCGGCTGCTGATGGAGTTCGGCCTGCGGCGGGCGCAGGGGCGGGCGTCGACCGAAGGCGTGCGCGCGGCGCTGATCGGCGGGGCGGACTATTCCTCCTACGTGGGCGCCTCGCGGGTGCTGGGCTACCCGCCCAAGGGCACGCACGCCCACAGCATCGTGCAGGCCTTCATGGCCCTGGGCGAGGGCGAGCTGGGCGCTTTCCGCGCTTATGCCGAAATCTACCCAGACGACTGCCTGCTGCTGGTGGACACGATCAACGTGCTGGAGAGCGGCGTGCCCAACGCCATCCGCGTCTTCGAAGAGCTGCGCGCCAAGGGCCATGAACCCATCGGCATCCGCCTGGATTCGGGCGACCTGGCCTATCTGTCCATCCAGGCAGCCAAAATGCTGGACGAAGCCGGCTTCCCGGATACTTCCATCACCCTGTCCAACAACCTGGACGAGCTGGTCATCTGGCAGATCATCACCCAGATCCAGCAGGAAGCCCCGCGCTACGGGATGGACCCCGACAAGATCATCAACCGGCTCACTTACGGCGTGGGCACCAAGCTGATCACCTCCGCCGGTGACCCCGCGCTGGACGGCGTTTACAAACTGGTGGCCGTGCAGAACGGCACGGAGTGGGTGCCGGCCATCAAGGTGTCCGAGTCGCCGGACAAGGTGCTCAACCCGGGCCAGAAGTCGGTCTGGCGGCTGTACGATAAGCGCGGCAAGGCCACCGCCGACCTGCTGGCGCTGGAGGACGAGGACCCGCGCACGATGCCGCGCGTGCTGCTGCATCACCCGGTGATGGACAGCAAGTGGCGCGTGGTGGATCAGAAGGACCTCTCGGAGGCCGAGCCGCTGCTGGTCAAGGTGCTGGACGAGGGGCGGCTGGTGTACGACCTGCCCACCATCGAGGACATCCGCCGGCAGCGCGAGGAGGACGTCGAGCGGCTGGACGCGGGCGTCAAGCGGCTGCTGGCTCCGCACCGCTACCACGTGTCCCTCTCGCGGCGGCTGTGGGACCTCAAGCAGAGCCTGATTCACGCCCTGCAGCAGAACACGCAGTAAGTCATACCGGGTCATACTGCCGGAAGGCAGGAGAAATAGGACCATGGACGGATGAGCCCCGCTGTCCTTTCGGGTACAGTATGGGGGTGAGGCTTCTGTAAAAAGAGGCCAAACAGGGGGTAAGGACAAATAATCCGGGAGGTATGCCTGATGCGCACCGTTCATGTGGTCACCGACAGCTGTGCCAGCATCCCTGAGCCTCTGATGGCTGACCTGCCGATCAAAACTGTGGCTTACTACATCCACCGCGGCAAGGAAGTGCTGCGTGATCTGGTCACCATCCAGCGGGAAGAATTCATCGAATGGCTGAGAACAGCTGAGACCCTGCCCACCACCGCAAGCCCCGGTCCGGGGGATTATTACGCGGCGGTGGAGGAGCTGGTGGCCACCGGCATTAAGGATATTGTCAGCATTCACATCACCTCAAAGGGCAGCGGGGCCTATCAGGCGGCCTCGGTGGCCCGGGAAATGGCGCTGGAGCGCATCCCCGGCCTGCGCTGGGAGGTGATCGATACGCTGAACGTTTCCATGTGCCAGGGCTGGATGGTGCTGGAGGCGGCCCGCGCCGCGCTGGCCGGCTGCACGCTGGAGGAGATCGTCGCCCTGGTGAAGAACCTGATCCCTCGAGCGCGCATGATCCAGACCGCGGACACGCTGAAATACCTGTATAAAGGCGGCCGCATCGGCAAGGCCCAGCACCTGGTGGGCAGTATGTTCAACATCAAGCCGCTGATCAGCCTGAAGGACGGGGTGGTCGTGGCTTTAGGCGTGGAGCGCTCGCGCCCGCGGGCTTACCGCCGCATCGCCGAGCTGGTGGAACGGGACGCCGGGCCGGGCGGGCGCATCAAGGCCGCCTTCGTGCACGCCGGGGCGCGCGAGGAGGTGGAAGAACTGCGCGCGCTGGTGGAATCCCGCGTCGAATGTGTGGAAAGCATCATCGCCGAGCTGTCCCCGGTGCTGTCGGTGCACAGCGGGCCGGGAACGGCCGGTGTCTGCTATTACACGCTCCCCTGAGCCGAAGAAACCTTTGAAAGCGCAGTCCCCGTGAGCTTGATCGCCCCACGGGGACTGGTTGATTAATGGTCGTGCTCGCCGGGGGTGATGCGCTCCGCTCCGGGGAGCTTGCCGGCTAGCATCTGCGGCCGGTGAATCAGGGTGGGGAAGTCCTTCGTGCAGATCCAGTAGGTCTGGCCCTGGTACTGGAAGCGCACCAGCGGGGCCTGGCTGTCGTCCATGCCGCATAAGACACAGGTAGGCTGAGTTGAGGTCATGCGTACTCCCTTCGCTAAATCGGACAATTAGCGCCTATTTTAGCATAACCCCGCCCGGGCCGGGTTTACTCAAGAAGCACTTTTTTCAGCTCATAGGCCCACACCCGCACGGCGGCCCAGTCGCGGAAGTTTCCCCGCGGCATGTCTTTGGAGGCGGCCATCATCTTGTTGAGCGGGAAGGACAGCCGCTCGGGGATCATCACGCCGGCGAACAGGCCGGTGGCCAGCGGCTGGACTTCAGGCGCCTGCCGTCGGACGATGTCCAGGTAGGACTCGGCTGTGCAGCGGTTGTCCGGGGTGTCTTTCATCATGGTCAGGCAGACAATAAAGAAGGCCGTCCGGATGGAGGCCAGGGGCTGGCGGAAGCGCCGCAGGAATGCCAGGGCGTCGTTGTGGGGCTTTCCCAGACGCACCGGCGTGCCGAGCACCACGGCCTGGTAGACGTCCACCGTCTCGACTGCCCGGACGGGCAGCACGTCCACGCCGGTGCCGCCGGCGCGCATTGTTTCGCCCCCCGCTTCGGCCACTTCACCGGTCGACCCGGACCAGGTGGCGTACGTGACCAGAACTCGAGGGTTCATGACAGCCTCCTTGCTGCCGGTCGGGCAGCCATGCATGTGTGCGGGCGTCAGTTGATGAAACACAGGGGGAGTGCGATTTCATTGTACCACCCGCCCGGCGCGAGGAAAAGAGGGGGTATCCAGAGGCGCCATCGGTTCCCGGCGGCGGGGGCGCCGGATGATCTGGGCGGTTCCCCTGAGGTTAGATAATATTAATTACCAGTTTAAGGTAGAATGACTGTATTAGTCTGTCCAGCTCGGTACGGCTCAACTGGACATTCCGGTCATCTTATGACAGAATGAGTGACACGGATCGTCGTGAGGTCAGCGGCGGCTGGTTCCCGCGCCAGCCCCGCCGGAGGTGAACGCGGATGGGTATTACTGGATCGTTTCAGGGCAGGACAGAAAGGGGGAACAATTCGCCGGAACGGGATAGCGTTTACCAGCAGCTTTTCAGGAGCAAACTCGAAGCCCAGGTTCTGGTTGAAGCGCTGCGTGATTCACAGGGCCAGGTGCAGGACTGGATCTTCCGGGACGTCAACGAGGCCTTTCTGGCGTACTTCAAGCTGAAGCTTGACCAGCTGTTAAACGTGAGAGCCAGTGAACTGGCCCAGCCGCCGGAACAGCTGACCTTCCTGATGGAAAAAATGCGCAGCGTCGACCGGTCGGGCAAACCGCTGCGGTTGGAAGACTTCTTCCCCAACGACGACCGCCTGTATCTGTTCACCATCTATCCCCTCGACGGGGATATGTTCGCCGGCTCGATCCTCGATATCACTTCCTATAAAAAAGCGCAGGACGAACTGCGCGCCAGCCGGGAGCGGCTGGCCTTCACCACCCAGGCGGCGGAAGTGGGCCTGTGGGACTGGAACCTGGAGCGCAACCACATGGAGTGGAACGAGCAGATGCGCTCCCTGGTGGGGGTAGGGCCGGACCAGCCGGTCTCCTTCGACCTGTTTTACGAGCGGGTACATCCAGAGGACCGCGACGCGCTGGACGACAGCATCCGCCGCGTGATGGAAGGAATCGGGCGGGATTTTGAGACCGAGCTGCGCGTGGTGCATCCGGACGAGTCCATCCGCTGGCTGCAGGCGCTGGGCAGCGCCGAAGTGGGCGCGGACGGGCAGCCGGCGATCATCCGCGGGCTGGTGGTGGATATCACCCGGCGCCGCCTGGCCGAACTGGAGCGCGAGCGCATCGCCTTTGAGCACTACCGCCAGACGGAGCTGCTGCAGCGTCTGGTGCGTGAGGCGCCCTTTGCCATCGCGCTCACCACCGGGCCGCAGCACCGCTTCCTGCTGGCCAACCCGGCCTTCCAGGCGCTGCGGGACCGACCGGGGCGCATCATTGGCCGTCCGATTGCCAGGATCTGGCCCGGGGCGGCCGCGCAAATCGTCCCCCTGCTGGACCGGGTGTACCAGAACGGCGACCCGGTCAGCGCGCTGGCGATGCCGCTGTGGATGCAGCGCGACGGGGTGCTGGAGCTGGCCTTCTTCAACATCACCATCAACCCGACCTTCGACGAGGCCGGGGCGATCGACGGCACCATCCTGCTGCTGCATGAGACCACCCAGGAGGTGCTGGCCAACCGCCAGGCCGACCTGGAGCAGAAGCGGCTGGAAGTGATCGTGCAGTACGCGCCCATCGGCATCATTCTGGTGGATGAGGCCGGCCAGCCGGTGCGCATCAATCCCATCGCCGCGCAGCTGCTGGGCGACCTCGCGGAGGATAAACCCTTCGATCCGGACAGGATCGCCGCCTGGTTCTCCTATGCGGACGGCGGCCGGGTGAAGGCGGACGACCTGCCGCCCTTCTGCTCCGCGCTGCGGGGCGAGACCGTCCAGAACCTGGAGATGGTCATCCGCCGGCCGGGCAGCCCGGTGGTGCAGGTGCTGGCCAGCAGCGCGCCGGTGATCAACCGCGAGGGCGTGATCACCGGGGCGGTGGGTGTGCTGCAGGACATCACCGAGAGCAAGCGCGCCGAGGTGGAGCGCAGTCAGGCGGCCGCTCAGATTGAAATACACCACCACCTGATGGAAAGCCGCGAGATGGAGCGCCTGCAGATCGCCCATCACCTGCACGAGGGCCTGCTGCAGGAGCTGATCGGGCTGCAGTTCTCCATCGGCGAGGCGCTGGATAAGCCCCAGAGAGCCGAGCGGCTGAAGCAGATGGACACCATCCGGCGCACGCTTTCCGAGGTGACCGACGACCTGCGCGACTACTGCTACAGCCTGCGACCGCCGGCGCTGGCCCCCTTCGGGCTGGAGAAGGCCATCCGCTCGCACGTGGAAAGCTACCGCCAGAAGTATGCCGGGCTGGAAGTTCACCTGGAGCTGCTGCCCGACGCCCAGCTGCTGCCCGAGCCGATCCGCCTGGTGCTGTTCCGCGTGTACCAGGAAGTGATGAACAACATCGCCAAGCACTCCAACGCCACGGACGCCTTCGTGCGCTTCGTGTTCAACAGCCGCGAGGCACAGCTGGAGATCCGCGACAACGGCGTGGGCTTTGCCGTGCCCAAGACCTGGGTGGAAAGCGCGCGCAGCGGCCGGATCGGGCTGGTGGCCGCCCAGGAGCGGGTTGAATCCGTGGGCGGGGCACTGGAAATCCAGTCCGCGCCGGGGGAAGGCACGCTGGTGCGGGTGCGCGTGCCGCTGAACTCTAGGGACGCGGACGGCGCGGCGGAGAGACCTGCCGGCGGGGATTCGGTCGCCCCGGCCCAGGCCTGATTCCCCCGCAGTCCAGCACAAACCCCGGGCAGATCCCGGGGTTGTGAATGAAGGGAAGCATCTCGCGGAGAGATGCCAGCCCAGACTCGCGCCAGCCAGGGAATGCAGCCGGCGCGGGCCGCCTGTTAACCCTACTATAACGCGAATCGGGCAAAAGGCAAGACCGGCAGCTACATCAACCGCTTGCGCCGGTCAAGGCGGTTGAGGCCCAGCTCATGGGCCAGCTGCACGGCGTGCTGGTATTCGCCGGAGTTGATGCGGCGGTTGATTTCCGGGTACCGCGGCGCGTTGTAGACCGGCTGGTACTGGTCCATGATGTTCAGGTAGGTGTTTTTGGAGACCTCATCGGCGAGGAAGCGGAACACTTCTTCCGCGCCGGAGACGCCGCCGGGCAGCAGCAGGTGTCGCACCAGCAGGCCGCTCTGGGCCAGCCCGTCCTGGCCGATGTACAGGTCGCCGACCTGGCGGTGCATCTCCTTGACCGCCTCCTGGTTGGTGCGGGTGTAGTGCGGCGCGCCCGAAAACCGCAGCGCGGCCTCGTCATCGCCGTATTTCATGTCGGGCATGTAGATGTCGATCACGCCGTCGAGCAGCCGCAGCGACTCGAGCGAATCATACCCGCCGGTGTTGTACACCAGGGGGATGGAGAGGCCCTTCTGGACGGCTAACTCCACGGCGGAGAGGATCTGCGCCACCACGTGGGAGGGGGAGACCAGGTTGATGTTGTGGCAGCCCTCGGCCTGCAGCTCGAGCATGATGGCCGCCAGCTGCGGCGCGGTCACCTCGACCCCGGCCGGGGCCTGGCTGATGGAGTGGTTCTGGCAGTAGACACAGCGCAGGTTGCAGCGGGTGAAGAAAATGGTGCCGGACCCGCGCCAGCCGCGCAGCGGGTCTTCTTCGCCCAGGTGCGGGCCGTAGGTGCTGATCATGGCGCGCATGCCCATGCGGCACCGGCCGGTCGCACCGCTGAAGCGGTTGACCCCGCAGGCCCAGCCGCAGCCGTTGCAGGCTGCCAGATTGGCGTTCGCCTCGGCCACCCGCTGGCGCAGCTCCCCTGTGCGGGCCAGTTCCAGATAACCGGGCTCGTTCCGCGCCGTGTTTGCCATCGACATCATTCCTCTGATCTTATTGTATGAGCGCCTCGGGCTTGTTTCCAGTAACGTTATTAACCTTCTCCGGGTGATGATGGACGGTCTGGAGGTGAGGATTGGCAGGCGAGGCGGGGTTTTGTTTATAATCAAACCACACGGCAGGTCTGGAATTAAGGAAACCCACGGATGAAGCTGAAAACCCTCCTCACTGCGGCGGCGCTGCTGGGGCTGGCGGCAGGATGCGCCCCGGCGGGCGCGGTTCCGCTGCCCACCGAGACCGCCGCGGCCCGCGCTACCGGCCTGCCGGAGGCGGCTCCGACGCCCACCGCACGGCCCGGTGACCCGTTTGAGCTGATCTCGCGGGGCGCCATGCTGGCCAATCTGGAGGACCTGACCGCTATTCAGGCCTATTCCGGCTGGCGCAGTCCGGCCAGCAGCGGCGAGGCCGAAGCGCTGGACTACATCGCCGCCGAGCTGCAGGGCTTTGCCGGGCTGAACGACCTGGGGCTGGAGCTGGAGCGCCAGTCCTTCCAGGTGTACACCGCCACCGAGCTCTGGGAGGAGCGCCTGCTGCTCACGGTTGGCGGGGCGGAGGTGGAAGTGCCCGCCGAGGCCATCCTCGGGCACCGCGACTGGGTGTCGGCGGCGCTGCGCTATGATTCCGACGGCCAGCTGAACGATTCGCAGCGCAATCCGGTGCGGGTCAGCGGGTCGGCGGCTTTTGCGCTCTCACCCGGGGAGCTGGAAGCGCTGGAGCCGGGCCAGGCGGAGGGCCGGGTGCTCATCGCCGCCTACGCGCTGATCGATCCGGTTCTGCAGGACCCGGCCGCCGCGCTGGAGAACGCCCGGCGGCTGGTCTCGCTCCGCCCGGCCGGGCTGGTCATCGTCACCCGCTATTCCAACCTCCCGGGCGAAAGCCACGGCACCTACCTGGGCGACAGCTCCGTCCTGACCTATCTGGAGACCGGGCTGCCCCGGGTGCCCACGCTGTTTTTTCGCCTGGAAGACCTGGCGCCGGCGGGCGTCGCAGATTGGGAGGACCTGCGGAATGTGAGCCAGGTCTCGCTGATCTGGGACGCGGACGTATTCTCCCCGGCCGAATCGGGCAACCTGATCGCCCGCATCCCGGGGACTGAGTCCTCGCTGGCGGTGATCATCACCGCCGGGATCGACAGCGCGAACTCGCCGGGCGCGCTGGACAGCGGCAGCGGCAGCGCGGCGCTGCTCGAGGTCGCCCGGGTGCTGAACGAAACCGGCCGCCAGCCGCCGGTGGACCTGTACCTGGCCTGGTTGGGCGCAGAGAAACCGGGCCTTTGGGGCTCGGGGCATTTCGCCGCCACGCACCAGGCGCTGCTGGACCAGACCGTGGGCATGCTCTCGCTGGACGGCCTCTCTTACCCGCTGGAGGGAATTGACGCCGCCTTCAGCCTGAAAGTCTGGGACCCCGGCTGGACGGACGGCCCCTCAGTCGGGCAGGCCTGGGCCGATCATCTGGCCCGGCAGGCGGCCGTGCGCGGCCTGCGCGTGAGCGTGGAGACGTACGCCGGTGTAACCTCCGCGCACAACAGCCTGGCCGGGTTCGGCGTGCCCGCCGCCCGGCTGACCTACGGGAACACGGAGCAGATGGCAGCTTACGGCGGTCACTGGGCGGCCGGGCACCTGCACGAGCCGTACGACAGCGTGGAGCTGGCCCGCGAGATGGGCGAGGAGCTGGAGCAGATGGCCGCCATCGCCCTCTCGGCGGCGCTTTCCCCGCCTGCCGAGCCTGAAGCGCTGCGCACCCTCCCCCGGGCGGATAAGCGCGCCCTGGTGATCGCCAGCCGCACCGAAATCCCGCACCTGACTCCGGCGGAGCAGGCCGGTTTTGGCCTGGCGCTAAGGCTGGCCGGCTTTGACGTGGATCTGCTTCCCTACGGCAGCGCCGTCACGCCCCAGGCTTTACGCGGGACGGATCTGGTGATCGTGCCGCCGGTCTTTGACCTGCCCTCGCTGGACGGAAATGTGACCCTGTATGACACCGGCTGGACGGCCGACGAGGCCGGCCTGCTGGCCGGCTACGTCTACGACGGCGGGCTGCTGGTGCTGGCCAACTCCGCCAACCGCCTCAAGCACGACCGCACCGCCTGGGAGCCCAACGACGACCTGCTGGACCTCAACGACCTGGGTGCGTATTTCGGGGTTTCCTTCCTGCGCGAGACGGTGAGCGGAGACACCGCCGTGGTCACGGACGAGCACCCGCTGGTGGAGGGCATTTCCACCCTGCGGCTGGTGGAGGAGAACGGAGTGCCCTTCACCCTGCCGGAGGGCGCCCGGGTGCTGGCCCGCTCGCTGGGCGGGCAGCCGCTGGCCGCGCTGGTGTCCTACGGCGAGGGCGAGGTACTGGTGCTGGCGGATGCCGGTCTGCTGGCCGGCGGGGGAGAGGTGCAAGATAACCTGCGCCTGTGGCAGAACCTGGCCGCCTACGCCGCCGGGCGGTAAACGCTCCCCGTGTACATGCTGCAGTTGGGCCGGGTTCTCACGCCGGTCGGGTGGCCGGTTCCGGGCAGGCCCTCGAGGGAGCTTTGCCCGGCTGGAACGGGGAAAAAGACCAATTCCAACCTGTAACAGAAAAATCGGACAAAAGTAAGATTCGTTGGTAAAATAGGACTATCGTATCCTAACCGTCAGGTGAACCCCGGATCGTAAGGGCGCGCTGTCAAGAGACGGGACCCGTTCACCTGACCTGAATCATCAACACGGTACATTATTAACTGCATCACAGCACCAGGCCAGCTTACAGTTCGCTTTAGGATTTCGATGGTATGAAGAAAGCCGGGGAAGCCTGGGACAGGCTAGGGGGAGTTCAATCGATCAGCAAGTCGGATGCGGTTAGATCGACTGCTTTGCTTATCGCCCGCAAGGGGCGGGTTCAATACGCCAGTTTACCGGCTGCCCGGTTCGCCGGCCTTTCCGTGGACGATTTCATCGGCCGCGACCTGCGCGATGTGCTGCAGGCGGAGGAAGGCGACCTTGATTTTCGCTACCTCCGTCCCGAGGACGGTCAGCAGCATTTCTATGCCCGGCTGCGCTCCGGGCAGGGGGAGGCCCACCGCCTGCTGGTGGAGCTCACCTGGATGGCCGGCGAGGAGGAACCCCTGGCGCTGCTGACCCTGATTCCGCTGGAGGAAGTGCTCTCCGGGCCCGGTCAGGGGCAGGACCCGTTCCACACCCCTGAAGGCTCCCTGAGCCACATCGACGAGCTGAACGCCATCATCCAGTCCATGGCTGAGGCGGTGATCATCTGTGACGCCAGAGGCACGCCGGTGCTGGTGAACCCGGTCTCGCGCGACCTGCTGGGCGTGGACCTGACCGGCGAGCTGCCCGCCTGGGTTGAAGGGACCGTGTTCCGCTCGCAGGACGGGAAGCAGCTGTCATGGAACGAGCTGCCCCATGTGCGGGCGCTGCGCGGCGAGCGGGTCACCGGCATGCGCCTGCGCTATCACCGGTCCGACGGGCAGGAGGTGACCATCGAGACCTCCGCCTCGCCGCTGTATGTGGGCAAGGAAATCAGCGGGGCGGTGGTGGTCTGCCGCGACGTGACCGAGCGCGAGGAGCTGCTCGACCAGCTGGAGGCGGAGCGCGCCCGGCTGAGTACGGTCATCACACACGCGCCCGAGGCCATCCTGGTGGCCGACGACCAGGCCCGCATTATTCTGGCCAACAGGGCCGCCGAACAGCTGTACGGCCAGGCCATTCCCATCGGCGAGCCGTACGAATCTCACGCCCGCATGAAGTTCATTCGGCTGGACGGCACGCCGTACGATCCGCGCCAGCTGCCGCTGACCCGTTCCGCGCTGGACGGGGAGGTGATCGTCAACGAAGAGGTGCTGCTGCAGCTCGAGGACGGTACGCGGCGGGAGCTGCTGATCAACTCCGCGCCAATCTACGACCGCAGCGGCCACCTGACCGGGGCGATCGCCATTTCGCAGGACATCGGCGGGCGCAAGCGCATCGAAGAGCAGATGCGCCGCAACGCCGCCCGCTCCGAGGTGCTGGCAGCCCTGTCGCAGGCCTTTGCCGAGGCCGGCCTGTATTACGCGGCGGTGCTGTCCACCATCACCCACCAGATCACCGACAAAATCGGGGACGCCTCCCTCATCCGCCTGACCTCGGACGACAGCAAGTGGCTGGACGTGGTCGCCGTGCACCATCCGGACGGCGAATCTCTGGCCCGGCTGCGCAAGGTGCTGCGAATGCGCCGGCTGCGCGTGGAAGAGGGGCTTTCGGGCAAGGTGCTGCAGAACCGGCGTCCCATTCTCATTTCCGATCCCGAGAAACATCCCGACCAGCTGCTGCTGGAGCAGGAGTTTGGCGACTGGCTGCGCCAGGAGAAAACCGCCAGCCTGCTGTGCATTCCGCTGCAGGCTCAGGGCAGCCTGATCGGCACGCTGACGGTGATCCGCCCGGCCGGCGGGGAGCCGTACACCTCCGACGACCAGATCTTCTTCATGAGCCTGGCCGACCGCGCCGCCCTGGCGATTGAAAACGCCATGCTCTATGCCGACGAGGCCCGCCGGGCCCGTGAGCTGGACGCGCTGCACAGCGCCACGGCCGTGCTGCTGAGCACGCTGGACCTGAACACCCTGCTCTCCCAGATCCTGGATGCGGCTCAGAGCGCCATTCCAGCCGCGGAAAAGGGCACGCTGCACCTGGTCGGCTCGCAGAGCGGGCAGCTGGAGATCCGCGCCACGCTCAATTACGAGGACCCGCGCATCGCCCAGATCTCGCATCCCAACGGCAGCGATTACCCCTCCGTGGTGGTGCGCAACCGCAAGCCGCTGCTGGTGCACGATGCGCTTTCCGGCGCGTTCAACGGGCCGGGGACGGATGAGCGGCCCGAAGAAGAGACCTTCCGCTCGCTGATCATTGCGCCGCTGTTTATGAACGACGAGGTCATTGGTACGCTGTCGCTGACGGCCGCGCGCCCGTTTGCCTTCACCAAGGAGGACCTGCGGCTGCTGACCAGCTTCGCCACGACGACGTCGGCGGCTATTCAGAACGCGCTGCTGCACGCCCGGGTGCAGACCCTGGCCATCACCGACCCGCTCACCGAGCAGTACAACCGGCGCGGGTTCTTCGACCTGGCCCAGCGGGAAATCGAGCGCTTCTCGCGCTACCAGTACCCGCTGACGGCCATGATGGTCGATATTGACCACTTCAAAGAAGTGAACGACACCTTCGGACACCGGGCCGGCGACCGGGTGCTGCGCGCCCTGGCCGACCGGATTGACCAGAACATCCGCCAGGTGGATATTCTGGGGCGCTACGGCGGCGAGGAGTTTGCCATTCTGCTGCCTGAAACAGACCTGGACCAGGCCTGTGAAATCGCCGAACGTATTCGCGCGGCGGTGGCCGCAGAGCCAATCGTGGAATCCGAACAGGGGCCTATCTGGGTGTCCATCAGCGTGGGGGTCACGCAGGCAGCCAGCCCCAACATTACGCTGGCCGAGCTGCTGGAAAAGGCCGACCAGGCCCTGTACCAGGCCAAGCAAAACGGCCGCAATCGAGTAGAAATTCTGTAAACGACGAGGATATTATGAGCCAAAGCAAGCAGACCAATCACAAGAAAATTCGCGTGGTTCTGGCTGACGACCATGCCGTCCTGCGCATGGGAATTCGCAGCCTGTTAAACCAGTCCGAGGATATCCAGGTGATTGGTGAGGCCAGCACAGGGGTGGAAGCCATCCGCGCCGTCAAGGATCTGAAGCCGGACGTGCTGCTGTTGGATATGGAAATGCCGGAAATGGACGGTGTGGAAGTGACCCGGCGGCTGCAGGAAGAGAAGGCCCCGGTGCGGATACTGGTGCTCAGCGCTTACAACGACCGCGAGTATATTCAGGAAACGCTGGAGATGGGGGTGGCCGGTTATTTAATCAAGGACGAGGCACCCAGCAGCATTGTGGACGCGGTGCGCGGGGTGGCCCGCGGCCAGCAGGGCTGGTTGAGCCGCAAGGTCAGCCAGCAGCTCAATTACCGGCATACACAAACCCGGGCGAGCTAAACCACAGGAAACGGATCAGGCTCGGATGGTCTGATCCGTTTTTTCGTCCCCGGCCTGACGCCCGGCCAGAATCTCGCGCTTTTTGGCGTGCAGCGCCAGCAGCTCTTCCTGCACCTGGCGCAGGTAGCCGCCCTTCAGGGGGTAAACACTCAGGATCAGCGCGCCCAGCAGCGTGGCCGCGCCCGGGATCAGGCCGCTGACCATGCGGATGGCCCCTTCGACCGCGGCGGGCTGGTCGAGTACGAGCACCCCGGCGTTGGCTTCCCGGGGGATGAACCCGGCCGAGGACAGCAGCAGCGCGACCACGGCCGGGGCGATCTGCTGGGCGGGCTTGGTCAGCAGAGCGTTGATGCCAAAGAAGGCCCCCTCGCGGCGGGCGAAGGTGCGCAGCTCGTCCTCGTCGATCACCTGGGCGAAGAGCAGGTTGGTCAGCGTCTGCGGGCCGGCCAGGCCGAACCCGGCCACAGACAGGCAGG
>Ga0134093_1001888_pt1 | contig 18485 bp, 17 predicted proteins | sample 4_1taG_FD_94452 | JGI IMG/M metagenome (GOLD analysis project Ga0134093, IMG submission 94452) | Switchgrass degrading microbial communities from high solid loading bioreactors in New Hampshire, USA - 4_13_20_68_A1 metaG | ecosystem: Engineered > Bioreactor > Semi-continuous > Anaerobic >...
CCCAAAGAAGCCCTGAAAAGCCGCCTGAAGCTGGCCGGGCGCGAGTTCCAGTCGCTGCTCAAGCGCTGGGTGGAAGAGGGCGCGCTGGCGGAGCACGGGTCCGCGCTGTCGCTGCCCGGTTTCACCCCGGCGCTCAGCCCGGCGGAGCGCGCGGCTGTCGACCGCCTGCTGGACCAGTTCCGCCAGTCACCCTATTCTCCCCCGCCGCTCAAGGAGTGCCAGGCCCAGGTCGGCGACGAGGTCACCGCTTACCTGCTGGACCAGGGCATCCTGCTGCAGGTGTCGCCAGAGGTGGTCTTCAGACGGGAGGACTTCGACGCGATGCTGGCTTTTGTCAGGGAGCATCTGCAGGCGCATGAAACGCTGACCGTGGCCGAGTTCCGCGATCGCTTCCAGACCAGCCGGCGCTATGCCCTGGGTTTCCTCGAGTATCTGGACCAGACCGGGGTGACGGTGCGCGTCGAGGACGCCCGCCGGCTGGCAAATCGCCCGGCGAATCATTGACATTCACCCCGTCAGCCTGTATAATACAGCCTGCTTTTCCCCCGGCTGAAGCACCGGGGTCTCATCTTGTAACCCAACTTCCCCGCAGCGGGGCGCGCTACGTCAGGCGCTTTGACTGCGGCGAAGTGAAGATTGGAGCTCTGAACATGAAATACGCAATTGTCGAAAGCGGCGGAAAGCAGTACCGCGCCGTGGAAGGGTCCACCATTGAGGTGGATCTGCTGGCAGCAGAAAAGGGCGAGAAGATCGCCATCGACAACGTTCTGCTGGTGGTGGATGAGGACAAGGTGACCGTTGGCACGCCCGTGGTGAAGGGCGCAAAGGTGAGCGCCCGGGTGCAGGATCACTTCAAGGGCCCGAAAATCATCGTCTTCCGCTACCGCCCCAAGAAACGCTATCGCGTCAAGACCGGTCACCGGCAGATGTACACTCGCCTGTTCATCGATTCGATTGATTTGGAGTAAGAATAATGGCACACAAAAAAGGTGGCGGTTCCAGCCGCAATGGACGAGATAGCAACGCTCAGCGTCTAGGTGTCAAAATCTATGCCGGTCAGCGCGTTCTGGCAGGGAACATCCTGGTTCGCCAGCGCGGAACCCGCATCAAGCCCGGTATGAACGTTGGCCTGGGCAGTGATGACACCCTGTATGCGAAGACCGACGGGATCGTGGTCTACAAGACCCTCCCTGGCGGCCGCAAGATGGTCAGTGTCGATCCGATCGTCGAGTAAATATCAGGACGCACATTAGTACGCTTCCGCACCGTCTGCCGGAGGAGATGGGCTGACGGAAGCGGAACGGAGGCAATAAATCCATGAAACCGAATATTCATCCCACGTACTACCCGGATGCGAAGGTGATTTGCGCCTGCGGCAATACCTGGACGACCGGTTCCACGAAAAAGGAAATCCGCACCGAGGTATGCTCGAAGTGCCATCCCTTCTACACCGGCCAGCAGCAGCGCATGCTGGATATGGAGGGCCAGGTTGATCGCTTCTACAAGCGCCTGCAGGCTCGCCAGGACTTCGTGGAGAAGGAACGCTCCCGCGAGGCGGAGCGCGTCTCCACCGAGCGCACCATCGACAGCCTGGGCCTGGGCACCCGCCCGACCGACGCGCTAACCAAAGCCGGCCTGACCACTGTCGGCCAGGTGCTGGAGCGCCTGAGCCAGGGCGAAGCCGCCCTGCTCGAGGTCGAGGGCTTCGGCCGCAAGTCGCTCATCGATCTGAAGAAGAAACTGCGCCAGATGGGCTACGAGCTGCCCGCCGCGGCGGAAGACATCGCCATCTAGGCAGTCAAAGACATTACTGGTACAGGAGCAGGCTTAATCGCCTGCTCTTTTTTTCCAGAAGCGGCTGATCGCTGCCTTCGGGGCAGGCGGATTGCGGTAGAATGGAGGTATTCTAACCAGGAGAGAGCATTTCATGAAGCATCACAGCGGCGCTATCGAGGTGGTCACCGGGTCAATGTTCAGCGGGAAAACTGACGAGATGATTCGACGCCTGCGCAGGGCGACGATCGCCCGGCAGAAAGTGCAGGTGTTCAAACCGCTGATCGACAACCGCTATCAGGTGGAGCAGGTCGCCTCACATGCCGGAACGACCTTCGCGGCCCATCCGGTCATCAGTTCCAGCGAAATTGAGGGCCTGCTGGACCCCGAAACCACTGTGGTGGCCATCGACGAGGCCCAGTTCTTCGACGACGGCATTGTTGATCTGGTGCAGCGTCTGGCGGACAGGGGCCTGCGCGTGATCGTGGCCGGGCTGGACACTGATTTTCGCGGTGAGCCCTTCGGCTGCATGCCGGTGCTGATGGCTGTGGCCGAGCGGGTAGACAAGCTGCAGGCCATCTGCATGGTCTGCGGCGAGCCGGCCTGCCGGACGCAGCGCCTGGTCAATGGAAAGCCGGCGCACTACAATGACCCGGTTATCATCGTGGGGGCCTCGGAGATGTACGAAGCCCGCTGCCGCCAGCATCACCAGGTTCCACGCAACTAACAATCAGGAGCAGCCATGATCCCCTACCGCGACGTTTTGAAAGAGGTTTTGATCCCGGAAGATGTGCTCCAGGAGCGGATCGCCGCGCTAGGCCGAGAAATCAGCGAGGATTACATAGACTCCAAAAACCTGATTTTGATCTGCATCCTGCGCGGGGGCGTCATGTTCCTCACCGACCTGATGCGGCAGATCACCGTCCCGCACGCCATCGAGTTTATGGCGGTTTCCTCCTACGGGGCGGGCAACCGGGAGTCCACCGGGCAGGTGCGCCTGACGCTGGATTTGAACACCGATATTTACGAGCGCGATGTGCTTCTGGTGGAGGACATCATCGACAGCGGCCGGACGATCGCTTCCGTGCTGGAGCTGCTCTCAGCCCGCCGGCCCAACACGCTGCGGGTTTGCACGCTGCTGGACAAGGCCGAACGCCGCGAGGTGTATGTGCCCATCCAGTATGTGGGCTTCTCCATCCCCAACGAGTTCGTCTTTGGCTACGGCCTGGACCTGGATGAGTACTACCGCAACCTGCCCTTCATCGGGGTGGTGGACCTGGACAAGTATCCATCGAAAGAGTAAGGCCAGGCATGCAGCCGGATCTCCGGGCAGACACGGATGTGATTGAGCAAATCCTTGGACTGACCAGACCGGACGAGGAGGTCTATCTGGTCGGCGGGCCTGTGCGCGATCGCCTGCTGAACCGCGCGGCGCACGACCTGGACTTTGCCGTGCGCGGAAACGCGGTCAGGCTGGCCCGGCGGGTGGCCAACCGGCTGGGCGGCGCGTTTTACGTGCTGGATGCCGGGCACGACACGGCCCGGGTGCTGCTCAACCGGGCCGACGGCGGCAGGCTGATCCTGGACTTTGCCGGGCTGCGCTCGGAGGATCTGTCCGGAGACCTGCTGGGGCGGGATTTCACCGTCAACGCCATGGCGCTCAGCCTGCGCGATCCCGACAGTTTGATCGATCCCCTGGGCGGGGCGGCGGACCTGCGGGACGGCGTGCTGCGCGCCTGCACGGAAACCAGCCTGTCCGGCGATCCGGTCCGCGTGCTGCGTGCGGTGCGCATGGCGATGACCTTTCAGCTGCACATTGAGCCGCAGACGCTGCGATGGATGAAGGAGGCCGCTGACCAGCTGGGTCGGGTTTCCGCGGAGCGGAAGCGGGACGAGCTGTTCCGCCTGCTGGGCGGTCATAAGGTAGCCGCTGCGGTGCGCATGCTGGACCAGATCGGCGCGCTGCAGCAGGTGCTGCCCGAGCTGGATGCGCTCAAGGGCGTCACCCAGCCCCCGCCGCATGAGTACGACGTCTGGGAGCACACGCTGCAGGTGCTGAACGCGCTGGAAAAGCTCTTCGGGCTGCTGGTCGGGGAGTACCATCACGAGGCGGCGGACCTGATCTACGGCACGGCGGTCATGCGCATCGGACGCTACCGCCAGCAGCTGGCCGCGCATTTTGACCAGCCGCTGCACCCGGAGCGCACCGTCCGGTCGCTGCTGTTCTTTTCCGCGCTGTATCATGACATTGCCAAGCCCGACACCCGTTCGGTGGAGGAGGGCGGGCGCATTCGCTTCCTGCGCCACGAACGCGAAGGCGGGCCGGTGACGGCTGACCGGGCAAGGCAGCTGGCGCTGAGCCGGGCGGAAGTGGAACGCGCTCAGACCACGGTGAGCCAGCACATGCGCGTGCACCATCTGGTGCAGACCGGCAAACCGCCCACACGACGGGCGCTGTACCGCTTCTGGCGGACGGCAGGCCCGGCCGGGGTGGAGGTGTGCCTGCTGTCGCTGGCGGATACGCTGGCAAAGTCGGCCGTTCCCACCTATGACCAGACCTGGCAGGACGAGGTCGAGGTGGTCCGATCGCTGCTGGAGGCCTGGTACGAGCGCAAGGAGGAGCTGGTCGCCCCGCCGCGGCTGATCAGCGGGACGGAGCTGCAGCAGCGGCTGGGAATGTCACCCGGGCCGAACATCGGCCGGCTGCTGGACGCCATCCGCGAGAAGCAGGCGGAGGGCATGATCAGCACCGCCGATGAGGCCTGGCGCTACGCCGAAAAGTGGGCGCGCAGCCAGTCCGCGAACCATGGAGGTCAGCAGAATGAATCTTAGTCCGGTACAACTCAGCTACGAAGAACATGGCAGCGGAACGCCGCTGGTGCTGCTGCACGGCTTCCCGCTGAACCGGTCCATCTGGAAGCCGCTTATCCCACTGCTGTCGGACACCGCCCGCCTGATCCTTCCCGATCTGCGCGGGCACGGCCAGTCTCCGGCCCCGGAGGGGACCTATACCATGCGCGAGATGGCCGAGGACGTCTACCAGCTGCTCAACCGTCTGGGCCTGGACCGGGTGGTGCTGGGCGGCCATTCCATGGGCGGGTACGTCGCGCTGGCCTTCGCCCAGGCTTACCCGAAGCGGCTCGCCGGCCTGGCGCTGATTGCCAGCCATCCCGCCGCCGACACGCTGGAAAAGCGCCAGTCCCGGCTGGTGCAGGCCCGCCAGGTGCGTTCCCGCGGGCAGGCGAAGCTGGCCAGCCAGATGCCGGCCGCGCTGACCTCCAATCCTGTAGTGGCCGCACAGGTGAGCGGCATGATTCTGGCCAACCCGAAGCAGGGGATTGTGGGCGCCCTGCTGGGTATGGCCGAACGCGAGGATACAACCCGCGCACTGGCGTCCATTCAGGTGCCCGCGCTGGTGGTGGCCGGATCGGAAGACAGGATTGTCAGCCCGGAGACGGCGGTGGAGTTTATCGGCTTCTTCCCGCGCGGCTGGATGGTGGAAGCGCCCGGCGCGGGTCACCTGCCCATGATGGAAACCCCGGAAATCGTGGCAGCGGCCCTGCGGGACTTGATCCGAAGGGCCTGACGGCAGGGCGGAGAAACCGGTTTACGGGAAAATCTCGGTCAGCGCCGGGGCGTAGAAGCAGCGGCAGCCATCCTTGTGCGAGCAGCCTTCGACCGGCAGCCGGGGCACTTTGTCTTTGGGATAAGCACCCTGAAGCTGAGCGCAGGCCGGGCAGGCATCGTCGTTCACGTGAACGCGAATGATGCCCACGCGCGGGTTGGCCTGGTATTCTTTGATGGCCACGGCTGTGGTGGACAGCTCGTGCATATCTGCCCCGCATTTGGGGCAGGAAAGAATTTCATCTTGCATTTGCGTGGCGCAGACGGAACAGGTTTGCACAGTGGTCACCCCGTATGAATTGTGCGGTATTGAGCTTGCTGATGATTATAGCATGCTCACATGATCTCCCCACGAGGTGATCAGGGGTTGAGAGGGCTGGCAGCGGCGCAGCAGGGTGTTGATGGTGGCCTCCAGAATGGCACGGGGTACTGGCTTGACCAGATAATAGTCCGCGCCTGCGTCCAGAATTGTGGCGATCCGGTTGGGATCATCCTGCGCGGAAAGAACCAGCAGAGGGATGCCGTTCAGCCGGCGGAACTCCTGGCAAAAACGAATAGTCTCAGATTGGAAATTACCGTCATCCAGAATGGACAGGCTGAAATCCGCCTGTCTCGCCAATCGAAGTCCTTGCTGGAGATTTGGCGCGTAAGTGATCTTCGCCTGGCGGGGATGGAACATCTGGGTCAATAAATCCCGGGTTGTAATGTCACCTGCTATGAAGAGAATATCCATTCACCCTCCAAAGTGAATCGGTACCTGTCCTTATTATGTGTTATTCGACCTTGAAATCACCTTGCAACCGGCTTACAAACATCAAGCCCGAGAAAAGTTCAGATGATTCCGGTTGAAGGGCAGGGTATGTGGTAAAATTTCTCTCTTGAGGGGAACATGCACATATACCCTGGTTTTGGGGTTTTTGAACAACTTAGGAGGACACGAATGGTTTCGAAAAAGTGGGTTTATCTGTTCAGCGAAGTGAATGAGGCCGAACAGTATGTCGGCGGGGACTGGGAGAATGTCCGGGCCTTGCTGGGCGGTAAAGGCGCCAACCTTGGCGACATGACCCGCCTGGGCGTTCCCGTGCCCCCGGGATTCACGATCACTACAGAGGCCTGCAATGCTTATCTGGCGAACAACATGCAGTTCCCCGAAGGCATGTGGGATGAGACTCTGGCTGCGCTGAAGGAAGTGGAACGGCAGACTGGTAAGACCTTTGGCGGGTCAGATAATCCCCTGCTCGTTTCCTGCCGCTCTGGCGCGAAGTTTTCGATGCCCGGCATGATGGACACGGTCCTCAACATTGGTCTCAACGACCAGACTGCGGAAGCCATGGTGCGCCTGACGAACAATGAGCGCTTCGTCTGGGACTCCTACCGCCGCCTGGTCCAGATGTTCGGCTCGGTGGTGCTGGGCCTGCCCGATGAGGCGTTTGAAGACCCGATGGAGGACTTCAAGGCCGAGCGCGGCGCCAAGCTGGATACCGATCTGACCGCCGATGATCTGAAGGAACTGACCCAGATGTTCAAGCGGATCATCCAGCGCAGCAAGGGCTTCCCCTTCCCCGAGGATCCGTTCGAGCAGATGCGCCTGGCCATCGAAGCCGTGTTCAAGTCCTGGAACGGCCGCCGCGCCGTCGATTACCGCCGCGCCGCCGGCATCCCGGATGACCTGGGCACCGCGGTGAATATTGTGACCATGGTCTTTGGCAACATGGGCAACGACTCGGGCACCGGCGTGGCCTTCACCCGCAACCCGGCCACCGGCGAGAAGGAAATGTACGGCGATTACCTGATCAACGCCCAGGGCGAAGACGTGGTTGCCGGTATCCGCAACACCAAGAAGATCACCGAGCTGGAGAAGGACATGCCGGACGCCTACCGGCAGTTCCTGGATATTGCCAACAAGCTCGAAAAGCACTACCGCGACGTTCAGGACGTTGAGTTCACCATCGAGCGCGGCAAGCTGTGGATGCTGCAGACCCGCTCCGGCAAGCGCACCGCCCAGGCTGCGGTGAAGGTTGCCGTCGATATGGTTAAGGAAGGCCTGATCACCAAGGAAGAGGCCGTCCTGCGCGTGACCCCGGAAAACGTCGACACTCTGCTGCACCCCCAGTTTGTGGAAGCCAGTATCAAGTCAGCCAAACAGTCCGGCAAGATGATCGCCACCGGTGTGAACGCCTCCCCGGGCGCCGCGGTCGGCCAGATTTATTTTGACGCCGACACCGCCGAGGAAATGGGCAAGAACCACAAGCAGGACGTGATCATGGTGCGCCCGTTCACCAAGCCAGATGACGTGCATGGCATGCTCGCGGCCAAGGGTATCCTCACCAGCGAAGGCGGCGCCACCTCGCATGCCGCGGTGGTCGCCCGCCAGTTTGGTGTGCCCTGCGTGGTGGGTGCTTCCGCCGTGCGCATTGACCTGGACCGCCGGGTGATGAACGTCAACGGTCAGGTTATCCGCGAAGGCGAATGGATCTCCATCAACGGCACCACCGGCGAGGTCTACCTGGGCAAGATCGATATGGTTGTGCCTTCGCTGGAAGAGCAGAAAGACCTGCTCACCCTGCTCGAGTGGGCGGATGAAATCTGCGCCCGCCCCGGCACCCGCAAGTTCCCCGAGGGCTGGCCGACCACCGGTCTGCAGGTCTGGGCGAACGCGGACTACCCGCGCGATGCGCAGCGCGCCCGCGCCTACGGCGCCAAGGGTATTGGCCTGTGCCGCACCGAGCACATGTTCTTCGAAGAATCCCGCCTGCCGATTGTGCAGCGCATGATCCTGGCAAAGACCTCCGAAGAGCGTGTCGCCGCCCTGAACGAGCTGCTGCCCGAGCAGCGCTCCGACTTCGAAGGTCTGTTCGAGGCGATGGACGGCCTGCCGGTCATCATCCGCCTGATCGACCCGCCGCTGCATGAGTTCCTGCCCGGCGAAGATGAACTGATTGAAGAGATCATCACCGCCCGCGTGAACAACATGGCCAGCTTCATCCTGGGCAAGGGCGACACCAAGGAAATCGCCGCCAAGGAAGCCATGCTGCACACCGTCCGCACCATGCACGAGAGCAACCCGATGATGGGCCTGCGCGGTGTGCGCCTGAGCATTGTGATGCCCGAAATCGTCCAGATGCAGGTGCGCGCGATCTTCGAGGCGGCTGCCAATGTGGCCAAGCGCGGCATCCAGCCGAAGCCTGAGGTCATGATCCCGCTGACCGGGCACATCAACGAGCTCAAGGTCATCCAGCCGACGCTCGAAAGGATTGCCCGCGAAGTGATGCAGGAGAAGGGCGTGGAGTTCCCCTACAAGTTCGGTACGATGGTGGAGATCCCGCGCGCCTGCGTGACCGCCGGTGAAATCGCCAGCGTCGCCGAGTTCTTCTCCTTCGGCACAAACGACCTGACCCAGATGACCTTCGGGTACAGCCGCGATGACGCCGAGCGCAACTTCCTGGTGAAGTATGTGGAAGACGGAATCCTGCCCAAGAATCCCTTCCAGACCATCGACCGCGACGGCGTCGGCCGCCTGATGGACATTGCCATCCGCGACGGCCGCAAGACCCGCCCCGAGCTGGAAGTGGGTATCTGCGGCGAGCACGGCGGCGATCCCAGCTCCATCGAGTTCTGCCATATCATCGGCAACAACTACGTGAGCTGCTCTCCGTTCCGCGTGCCGGTCGCCCGCCTGGCGGCCGCCCATGCTGCTCTGAAGCACAGCCAGGGCAAAGAAAACACCGATCTCTAGATCGAAAAGCAACAACCGCAGCATGGGCAGGCAGCTGCTGCCTGCCCATGCTGTATGTCTGCCGGTGGGGGGAGAAAACGGTAGTATTCATGACGAAAGTGTCCGATTCGACTTGATGTTATAATTTTCTGGGGGAATCAGGGGGATTTGTCGAAGTAGAGGGGAATAACCGCCGGGTATCTACCGGTTTTTTGGTGTCAACGCAACATCCTCAGGAGGGATTATCATCAATGGAAAAAGGCGACTATTTGGATTTGTATCACCAGATGGTGGTGATTCGACTGGTCGAAGAACGAGCCGCTGAACTGTATCAAAAGGGAGAAATCGGCGGTTTTCTGCATCTGTATATTGGACAGGAAGCGGTCAGCACCGGCCTGATTTCCGCCCGGCGGCCGGAGGATCGCATTATTACGGCCTACCGCGATCACGGTGTGGCGATTAACTGCGGCATCCCGGCCAAACTGGTCATGGCCGAGCTGCTCGGCAAGGCCACCGGCGTTTCGAAGGGCAAGGGCGGCTCGATGCATATGGCGGATGTGAACCTGAATTACTGGGGCGGGCATGCCGTGGTCGGCGGGCACCTGCCGATTGCCGCTGGCCTGGCCCTGGGCGATGTGTACGCCGGGAACAAGGCGGTCACCATGTGCATGTTCGGCGACGGCGCTTCCAATATCGGGTATTTCCACGAGGCGCTGAACCTGTCCAAGGTCTGGAACCTGCCCGTGCTGTGGGTCTGCGAGAACAACCAGTACGGGATGGGGACTTCCGTCGAGCGCGCTTCGGCTGTTTCGGAAATTCGCCAGAAGGCGGAAGGCTACGGGATGCCCAACTACCGCATTGAGGGCATGAATGTGATCGAGGTGCGGGAGAAGGCGCTGCAGCTCTTTGAAGAGATTCGCGAGGGCAGCGGCCCGCAGTTCCTCGAGGTGATCACCTACCGCTACCGGGGCCACTCGATGGGCGACCCGGAGCGCTACCGCCAGGCGGAGGAGATCAAGCGCTGGCAGGCCCACGACCCGATCGGCATTTACCGCAAGTACCTGATGGATAACGGGATCTGCACGGAAGAGGAACTGGACAAACAGGACGAGCTGGCCGAACAGGAAGTGAACGAGGCGGTGGAATTTGCCCAGTCCAGCCCTGAACCCGAGCCGGAAGAGCTTTACACCGATGTTTACGTCGTCGAAGAGGAGTGGTAGTCATGGCGCGAATGACAATGCGTGAAGCCATCTCCCAGGCTCTGTGGGAGGAAATGGAACGCGATCCGAAAATCTTTATCATGGGAGAAGAGGTCGGCGTATGGGGCGGCACTTATGCGGTCACCAAGGGGTTCTACGATCACTTTGGCGAAAAGCGCGTCCGCGATACGCCTATTTCTGAGAACGCCATCGTCGGCGGGGCCATCGGCGCTGCGCTGACCGGCCTGCGCCCGGTGGCCGAGCTGATGACAATCAACTTTGCCTTTTCGGCCATGGACATGATCGTCAACCAGGCTCCCAAGCTGCACTATATGTTCGGCGGGCAGATGCGTGTGCCGATTGTGATCCGCGCGGTCAGCGGCGGCGGCCGCCAGCTTGCGGCAACCCACTCCCAGACGCCCGATGCGATCTTCGCTCACTTCCCTGGGCTGTATGTGGTCGCTCCGGGCACCCCGGCGGATGCCAAGGGCTTGCTCAAAGCCGCCATCCGCACCGACAACCCGGTGCTTTTTATCGAGCATGCCACCCTGTACCAGACCCGCGGCGAGGTGCCGGAGGGGGATTACGTGATCCCGATTGGAAAATCGACGGTGCAGCGCGAAGGCCGCGATGTTACCATCGTGACTTACAGCAAGATGCTGGAGATCTCGCTGAAGGCCGCCGAGCAGCTCTCGAAGGAGGGCATTGAGGCGGAGATCGTCGACCTGCGCACGCTGCGCCCGCTGGACATGGAACCGGTGATCGAGTCCTTCAAGAAGACCAACCGGGCGGTCATTGTGGAGGAAGGCTGGCGATCCTACGGCGTCGGCTCGGAAGTGGCCAGCCGGATCTATGAAGAGGCATTTGATTACGTCGACGCGCCGATCAAACGTGTCGCCCAGGAGGAAGTGCCCCTGCCGTACAACCGCAACCTCGAGCAGATGGCCCTTCCCAACGTGGACGATGTGATCAAGGCGGTTAAAGAGGTGTTGTGATGGCTGAAATGGTAATTATGCCCAAGCTGGGCTTCGACATGGCGGAAGGCACCCTGGTCCGCTGGGTGAAAGGGGAAGGGGAGAACGTTTCCAAAGGCGATGTGCTGGCGGAGATCGAGACCGACAAGGCCACGGTGGAGGTGGAATCCTTCTTCGACGGCGTGCTGCACAAGCACCTGGTGGAGACCGGCGCCGTCGTGCCCGTGGGGACGCCCATTGCCGTGGTGGCCCAGCCGGGTGAGACGGTGGACATGAGCCAGTTCGAGCAGGCGGATGTGCAGGAAGGGCAGGAGACCGGCGCTTCCACGAAGGAGCCGGAGCGCCCGCTGCCCACCCAGCCCGAGCCAAAAGATGCCGCTCCGGCAGAAACGGCCGCGGTCGTGCAGCCCGCCCCGGCGGAACCGGCCGAGGTCGAAGAGGGTGAGGAAGTGATCAGCGGTGATGGTCGCATCAAGGCCTCGCCGCTTGCCCGCCGCATTGCCGAGGAAAAGGGCCTGGATCTGGCCCGTATCAAGGGCACCGGGCCGGGCGGCCGTATTGTGCGCAAGGATGTGGAAGCGGCTGCCGCCGCACCCGCGGCAGCGGCAACGGCCCCGTCTGCGCCAGCCGCCCCGGCGAAGGAAGAAGCCCCGGCCCGCAAGCCGGCCGTTTCCCTGCCGGTCTGGACGCCCGGCGCGGTCGAAGCCCGGCCGGACGACCGCGAAGAGCTGACCCGGCTGCGCACCATCATCGGCCGGCGCATGACCGAGTCCAAACAGAACTTCCCGGACTTCTCCATCACCCACCTGTATAAGATGGACAAGGCGCTGGCCCTGCGCAAGCAGATCAACGACCTGCTGCCGGCGGAGCAGAAGGTCTCTGTTAACGACATGATCATCAAGGCCACCGCGCTGGCGCTGCGGGAGTTCCCCAACCTGAACGCCTCGCTGGACGGGAATGCCGTCGTCCGGCACGGAGCGATCAACATCGGCGTGGCGGTGGCGGTGCCCGGCGGCCTGATGACGGTGGTGGTCAAGAACGCGGACGTGAAGCCGCTGCGGGTGATCGCACAGGAAGCGCGGGAAATGGCTTCCCGGGCACGGGAAAGCAAGGTCCGGCCGGAGGACATCGAAGGCTCGACCTTCTCCATCTCCAACCTGGGCATGTTCGACGTCGAGCAGTTCGTCGCCATCATCAACCCGCCCGAGGCGGCCATCCTGGCGGCCGGATCCGCTCAGGAGATGCCCGTGGTGGACAACGGCGAGATCACGATCGGCTGGCGCATGAAGATGAGCATTTCCGCGGATCACCGCGTCACCGACGGGGCCGAGGCGGCGCAGTTCATGCAGGCCATTGCGAAGTATCTGGAAGAGCCGCTGCTGCTGCTGGCCTGATCGCCAGAAAATGTTGTGGTAATGAAAGAGCGAGAAGAACCCTTCTCGCTCTTTTCTTTCCCATCTGTTTGAGCCGGTCTGCTACAAGCGGGTCAGGGCCTCCGTCTGGCGGGATGGTGATCGCTTCATGCGCAGCCGCCAGCCCAGCCAGGAGGCGCCCACCAGCAGGAGGAACGCCCCGCAGCAGGCGATGAAAATGCCCGACCGGTTCCAGATGGTCAGCCCGTACCCGGCGGGTAGGAAGGGCAAATAGAAAAACTGCGTCCCGATGCCGGCCAGGTTCATCCAGAACGCGCCCAGGACCCGCTCCTGAAATCCGATGAGGAGCAGCACCAAAAAGGCCGGCAGGTTCAGCGGAACGATTACCGACCGGGCGCTGCCGGCGCCGCCGGAAAGCAGAAAGGCATACAGCGCCCACAATCCCAGCAAGGCCAGGCTGATAAAGAACAGGGGAACAGGGAAGAACCTGTTCATCAGGGTCCAGTTTATCAGCACGCCCCAGAGGAAGGGCGTTAGTCCCAGTGTCAGCAGGAGGATCTTTTTCATCATTCCTTCACCTGTGTGGATGTGCTAGAGCTGTGTCCTGAAATTACCTCTGAAGGTTCATTCACTCTTTACGCTGAACGGCACAGGCGGTTCGCCGCCGTAGAAGCGCTGGTAGATCTTCCAGAAGGTATAAATTTGCCGGATGTAGGTGCGGGTCTCCTCAAAGCGGACGACCTCCAGGAACAGGTCGGGGTCGTCTCCGGCCAGGTCGTGCCAGTAGATCGCATTCCCCGGCCCGCCGTTGTAGGCTGCCAGCGCGGCGTACAGGTCGCCGTCGAACAGGTTGAGCAGCGACGCCAGATAGCTGCTGCCCAGGCGGATGTTCACCAATGGCAGCAGCAGGTCGCTGTCCCGGTAATCGGGCGGCCAGTTCAGCCGGTCAGCGACTTCCGCGCCGGTGGCGGGCATGAGCTGCATCAGCCCGGCCGCACCTGCCGTGGAACCGGCGTGGCCGTCGAACATGGATTCCTGCCGGATGACACTGAACAGCAGGAAGGGGTCCAGTTTTTCACGTTCGGCAGCTTCCAGGACCTGCTCCTGGAAATAGGTGCCGAAGCGGATCAGGTTGAAATAGGCCGGGGCATAGAGGGTTTCGGCATCGTCCAGCCCGGCCAGGTCGAGGATCTGCCGGCTGGTGAAGATGGCCTGGCGGTAGTAGCCCAGGTCGAGCATCACCTTGAGCAGGCGGGTCAGCGCGGCGGGGTCGTTCGACAGGCGCTCCTGCAGGGTGTCCAGCTCCTGGCTGGCTGAGCGGTAGAGCCCCAGCTCATGGAAGGCCAGTGCACGCTGGTATTCGCTTCGCGCGGTCAGGTTGCCCGGTGAGGAAAGGTCGGTCTCCGGCGGCAGGTCGAAGGTGCCGCGGACCCAGGTCTCGGCTTTCTTGCGCTCCGCTTCCCAGTCAACAGCCGCCAGGGAGGCCTGCCCATTACTGAACGGACCAGCGCCTTCAAGCAGCTCGGCAGCCCGCTCGCTGTAATAGCCGGTGGGGTCCACCTGAGCGGCGATCTGCCAGACCGAGCGTGCCCCTCCCTGATCACCCTGGGCGGCTTTGGCTTTGCCGATCCACAGGTAGGAGGCGGCCTGGTCGAACGGGTCGGTGCTGAGCAGCAGGCGCCGCTGGAAGCTGGTCTCGGCATCCTTATAATTCCCCAGGCGGTAGTGGGTGATCCCGGCCAGCAGGATGCCCTGCAGGGTGACCTCGGCGCCGGGGTACTCGTCGATCAGCCGGGTCCAGGTGGCGGCGGCTTCCGACAGGCGGCCGTCCCGCTCCATGATGCGGGCGGCTTCGTATAGAAATCCGGGCGCATAAGCGGAGGTGGGGTACTCGCTGACAAAGCGCAGCAGCGTGTCCGAAGCGGCACGGTAGTTTTCCTGGTAGGCCCACTGCGTATAGGCAAGTTCTTCCCAGGCGGCATACCAGGTTTCCTCACCCGGGTGGTCTTCCAGCATCCTCTGCCACTCCTGCACCGCCCCTTCCACGTTGTCCAGCGCCCGGTGTGACAGGGCGATATAGTGGTGCGCGCTGCCGTCGTGGGCCGGGTCCTGGTTGAGGTAGCGGCGGAATGCGTCGATGGCGTATCCGTACTCACCGGCGTAGTAATCCACTAGCCCGCGCTGGTACTCGTCAACCGAAACACCCGCCTGAATCAGCGCAACCAGTCCGGAATAGCTGTCGTAGGCCTGCGGGTAATTGTTGACCGAATCCTGGAAGCGGGCGTAGGCCTGTTCGTACTCACCCAGCGCCAGGTAAGCCTGCCCGGCCAGGAAGTTCATCTGCGCCCGGGTATAGGCGTTGTCGGTAGCCTCATACACCGCCAGATAGATATGAATGGCGCTGGCGTAATCCCCCAGCGCGGCATAGTTGCGCCCCAGGGCGATTTGCAGCGCCAGGATGTCCTCGCCGGGCTGAGCGTCGACGGCGGCCTGCAGCACGTCCACGGCGCTCTGATAGTCGCCGGCCAGGGAAAGGTTCTCCGCCTGTTTGCGGCGTACGTAATTGCCCAGCGGTTCCGGCTTGCGCGCCAGGTACTCGCCGTATGCGCCAGCGGCCAGCGCGTACTGGTAGGTCGCTTCGTAGACCTGCCCGAAGAGGAAATATGCCGCTGCGATGGAGGGGCTGTCCGGGTAATCCGCGGTCAGGCGGCGCAGGGTGGAAAGGGCCAGAGAGTAATTGCCGGACTCATAGTACGTGCGCGACAGTCCCAGCAGCGCCGCTGCCTTCTCATCCGGGTTGGTGGACCGGTCCAGCGCGGTCTGGTGCTCTCTCAGGGCGCGGTCGCGGTCACCAATGAACAGCGCGCGCTCGCCCTGTTCGATGCGCGCAGCCGGCAGAGGAGTGGGGGTTTCGGTCGGGCGGCGGGTCGGGGTTGCAGAGGCGGTTTCGCCGGAGAGGGTATGGATGACGGCTTCCGCCGGGGAGGTGCCGGTGGCTTCCTGGACGGTGCGGGTTGGAAACAGGCCGCAGCTGCTCAGCGCGAGCGATGCGGCCACCAGGAAGCAGATGGGCTTGTAGAATCGCATGATGAAAGGCTTATACCGGATGATCAGGATGCTGTCAATACTTTGACAAAGTATAACAGACATGTTAAACTCACTTGTCAGTCTGTTGCTCTCCCCCGAGGGCTTTTTTATTGGCAGGTGAAATGCGGACCGTTCAATGGGATCCTGAGCGCCATCAACTGCGCATGATCGACCAGCGGCTTCTTCCGGAGCGGCTGGAGGTGGTCTCATACCAGTCCGCCGAAGAGGTGGCAGATGCCATCCGCTTGATGGTGGTGCGCGGGGCCCCCGCAATTGGCGCAGCGGCTGCTTACGGGCTGGCGCTGGCGGCTCAACGTGCCTCCTCTGCCGGGCCGGAGCAGTTCCGCCGGGAATTGGAGCAGGCCGCTGCGCGGCTTAACGCTGCCAGACCGACCGCGGTCAACCTGTCCTGGGCGCTGCGCAGGATGCTGGCTGCGGCTGGTTCCATGGAAGCCGCATCACCGGCTGAACAGGCCGCCGTGCTGCTGGAGGAAGCTCACCGCATCGCGGACGAGGATGTGGCCACGAACATGGCCATGGCCGCGTTCGGCGCGGAGCTGATTGACGACGGTGACACCATCCTGCATCACTGCAACACCGGCGCGCTGGCCACGGTCGACTGGGGCACCGCTCTGGGCGTGATCCGTGCTGCGCACGAGCAAGGAAAGAATGTGCGCGTGCTGGTGGATGAAACCCGCCCGCGTCTGCAGGGCGCCCGGCTGACTGCCTGGGAGCTGGAGCAGTACGGCATCCCGTACGAAATCATCGTCGACGGGGCGGCCGGTCATTTCCTGCGCACCGGACAGGTGCAGAAGGTGCTATTCGGGGCGGACCGGGTCGCGGCCAACGGCGATGTGGCCAACAAGATCGGCACGTACATGCTGGCGCTGGCGGCGCATGAAAACAGGGTTCCTGTCTACGCCGTGTTTCCCTCTTCCACCGCGGACCTCTCGCTGTCCTCCGGGGACCAGATCCCCATCGAAGAGCGGGACGAAGCGGAGGTGCTGGGGATCCAGTATCACGGGGAACCTGTGTTTCCTCGCGGCGCGAAAGCCCGCAACCCGGCATTTGATGTCACGCCGCACGAGTTAATCACCGCACTGGTGACGGAAAAGGGAGTGATCTACCCGCCCTTCACCGAAAATCTTGCCCGCTGTCTGGGCGCAAAGTAACAGAGGGTTCTTTTCAATGACGATTGTCTGCACCGGCTCGATTGCTTATGACTACTTGATGGTCTTCCCCGGCCACTTCCGCGATCACATCATCCCGGAAAAGCTGGAGACCATCAGCCTGTCCTTCCTGGTGGAATCAATGGTCCGCCAGCGAGGCGGGATCGCTCCGAACATTGCCTACACCATGGCGCTGCTGGGTGAGCGCCCGCTGGTGATGGGCACCGTGGGCGAGGACTTCGGCGATTACCGCGACTGGCTGGAATCCTGCGGCGTCGATACCCGCCTGGTGAAGGTCATCCCGGGCGAGTACACCGCTTCTTTCTTCGCCACCACCGACCGTTCCAACGCGCAGATTGCCAGCTTCTACCCGGGCGCCATGTCTCGCTCGGTGGACCTGTCGATGCGTGACCTGGACGGCACAGAGGTGGATCTGGTGCTGATCTCGCCCAACGACCCGGCGGCAATGCACCGCTATGTGCTGGAATGCAAGGAACTGGGCATCCCCTACCTGTACGACCCCAGCCAGCAGCTGGTGCGCATGGACCCCGAAGAGATCCGCGAGGGTGTGAACGGGGCGCACAGCCTGTTCCTGAACGAGTATGAGTTCGAGCTGCTGCAGAAGCACACGCACCAGACCGCCGAGCAGATCCGCAGCCAGGTGGGATTCATGGTGGTCACCCTGGGGAAGGACGGGGCGCACATCTACGTGGATGACACCCGCTTCTCTATCCCGGTGGTTCCTCCCCGGCAGATTCTTGACCCGACCGGGGTGGGAGACGCCTTCCGCGGCGGTTTCCTGCGCGGCTACCGCCTGGGGATGCCCTGGGAGATTTGCGGGCGCATGGGCGCGCTGGCAGGCACCTACTGCCTGGAGCACAGCGGCACCCAGAACCACAGCTTTACTCCCGCGGAGTTTGTTGCCCGCTATCGCGAGCACTTCGACGATCAAGGCGCGCTGGACGTCTTGCTCAACTAACTACCTGACCTTTTCTGGAGGGATTTGAATGGCTGAATACGATGTAAAGGACCTTTCGCTGGCGGAAGGTGGACGCCGCCGGATCGACTGGGCGGAGCGCGAGATGCCCGTCCTGCGCCTGATCCGCGAGCGCTTCGAGCGGGAGAAGCCCCTCAAGGGGATTCGCATCTCCGCCTGTCTGCATGTGACCACCGAAACGGCCAATCTGATGAAGACTCTGCACGCCGGCGGTGCGGATGTGGTGCTGACCGCTTCCAACCCGCTGTCCACCCAGGACGACGTGGCGGCTTCGCTGGTCTCCCACGATGAGATCCCTGTGTTCGCCATCAAGGGCGAGAACAACACGGTCTACTACCGCCACATCCATGCCGCGCTGGACCACAAGCCCCACATGACCATGGATGACGGGGCCGACCTGGTCAGCACGCTGCACACCGATCGACGCGACCTGCTGAGCAATGTGATCGGCGGGACCGAGGAGACCACCACCGGCGTCATTCGCCTGCGGGCCATGGCGGCGGACAAAGCGCTGGCCTTCCCGATCATCGCGGTGAACGACGCGATGACCAAGCATTTCTTCGACAACCGCTAC
>Ga0134093_1001892_pt1 | contig 18428 bp, 20 predicted proteins | sample 4_1taG_FD_94452 | JGI IMG/M metagenome (GOLD analysis project Ga0134093, IMG submission 94452) | Switchgrass degrading microbial communities from high solid loading bioreactors in New Hampshire, USA - 4_13_20_68_A1 metaG | ecosystem: Engineered > Bioreactor > Semi-continuous > Anaerobic >...
ATAATTGATATTTGATTAACAGTTTTTTATATCCATTAGAGAAAGATATTGATGTGTTCATTATAAAGCTACTTCCTAAAGTTTGCAAGGATCAAAGGTAATTTCAATAAGATTTGCAATTCACTTTTGTAGTATTTTGGGCTATTACTTGGCAAAGTTGTGCTTTCCGATCACTTTAATTATAGGTCTGCTCCAAATCCATTTGCTTGTCGCAGTGGCGGGATTATAGTAATAGAGGGCACCTCCTGAAGGATCCCAGCCGTTAAGTGCGTCCCTTGCTGCTTTATAGCTTTGGGAATTGGGTTCAAGATTTATTTGACCGTCCGCAACAGCATCGAATGCTCCCGGTTGATAAATTACCCCTGCTATAGTGTTGGGGAATCTGCTGTCTCGAGTTCTGTTCAGCACAACCGCCGCTACTGCAACTTGCCCTATATACGGTTCACCCCGGGCTTCACCGTGCACAAGACGGGCTAGGAGTTCTATATTACTGTTGCTTGTCGTAGCTGAAGCAGTGGTGGATTTTTTGGAAGTCCCGGTGGGAAGACCTAATGCCGACAAGGTTTCCGGACCGGCTATACCGTCGACTTTCAATCCGTTTTTATACTGAAACAGTCGGACGGCTTTATAGGTTTTGTATCCGTAAATTCCGTCAATAGCACCATCATAGTATTTCCATTTGCGAAGTTTGTACTGTATGTCCTTTACTTCCTGTCCGGTAGAACCGTAGTATGACAAAGCTGCTCTATAACCGAATAATGCGGTAATATCACTTCTATACACATAAGCTGTACTAATTAATGAAAAGATTGTCATTATTATTACAGTCAATAATATTTTTCTCCTATGCAAGTTAATTCTCCTCCACCTTATACTATTGACTATATTTTGTGTATTTTCAATTAAATTATTATTAGTAGAAAAATTTACATAGTCTATAAGGCAGATACAGTAGAACGAGAATTATCTTGTATGGAGAATGGCTGGCAATATTTTGACATTTATTTCATAACGGACTTTTCGGCCAAAACTGTATAAAACCGTATCAATAGTCTCTTCCTGCAATTAGAAGGTATAGCAGTACAATTATCAAAAACTCATCCTCTAAATTTTCTTGTATCAATATCAATATAAGGCCTAAAAGGATTATATCATCGGCATGAATATTTCTAAAAAAGTTGCTGAGAAACATAGGCCTATTACTTCTCACAGTTCCGGGTTGTGAAGGTATGGGATTCTCATTGGGCAAAGGGATTTTTTCCACTTCACTCTTTTCCGTATCCTTTTCAGTGGGCCCTACCTCGTTAGCTTTTCCCTGAACCGTATACGGATTCGGTTTTATGTAAGGATACCCTCTATACCTGGATATTCTCCGATAATTCATGCTTGACCTCCTAATTGTTCTTTTCCATTTCTGTTATCATTCTGGTTACTTGAGTCATTTGAAACAGCTTTATACAGTTATTTATCTTTTTCCGCCTCGAATTGTTCAAAAATGGACTTATTGCTGTCAATAGATTAATTCTTGGATCATTGATGTTTCTCATGGTTTCCATTATGGTCTGTACTTTTCGCATCATTTCCAAGTTATCGTCTATGTTATTTGGTGCGGGTGATTCTTCTTTTTTTGCTCTGTTATCCTGTTGAGGTTGTGACTGCTCTTCCGATTTCTGACTTTGTTGTTCCTTGGAAGAGGAGTTTGCCAACATTGATATTATGCTGCCTAGGTTATCGGGAACTTTTACATTTTCCTGTCCAAGCATTTGTGCTATTTGTTTGAATTTCGCATTAAGCTCCTCATCATTCACTAATTTAACACCTCCTGATGGGGTATGAACTTACTGGTCGCTGTTGAGCATTTTTTTCAATTTGTCTATTATTTCATCTCCACGATCACCTATAAGTTGGGACAAACTGTTCATGTCCACTCCGCTAATCAGTTTCTTCATTTCCTCCTTGTCTATTTTTAAATTTAATTCCTTTAATTTTTCCTCATCCATTTCATTTATCTTTTCAATCAGTTCGTTTTTATCCATTTTATTGATTTTTTTTGCCAGCTCTTCGGTGTTACCCTTTTTTAGCATATCTATAGCGTTGTTGAGCTTCATCTGAAGCATTTTATCGTTCAGCAGATCAATCAAATTTTTATTGTTTTGATTGCTCATAACATCATTCCTTTCAATTTTATAATGCCGTTTTGGAGTCTTAGGGAAACGCCAATGTTTTTATATAAAATGACATCAAAAAGCGGATATTTTATAAAGATATGTACAGTTTTATTCTCTTATTATGTATTTCCGCGGTATTTCCCTAATTAATATATATTACTTATGCGGCTGATTTAGAACCCATATTGTCATCGGTTTATTTAGGAATTGCATTCTTTACCTAAAAACAGCAGGCCGAATAAAATGATGAAGAAAAGAAAAAAATCCTTGCCGTTTGCGTCGGTTTGCTTTTCAAGAGTTCTTTCCGAGCGGTTTTCGCTTAACAATAACAAAAAAACAATAATGAAAAAAAGAATTTCGTCGCCGTCTTCATCAAACAGGTCGCCAAGGAAATTCATAAACGATACCTCCTACGACTTAAAATTTAATAAAGCCATCCGTTATAAATTTATGGAATGGCAGTTTGATAGCTTGTTTTAAAATGCGGAATTATCTTTTGTTTTTAAAAAAAGAAATTCTCCGATATATAGTGAATAGACTTTTAGAAATAAAACAGCTGCAGATATACCAAAATAAAGAATAATAAGGAACTATCGTTTTTTTCTTTCACATACCGGTTTATTCCTATGGGTCTGCTGTCGTAAAAGAGTAAAAGGAAGATAAGAATAAAATATAAGGCACTTGATTTATTACGAAACCCGATTTGATGAGACATATTTATTACCTCCAAAGAACAAGACACACAGTAAAATACTTTTAGCCCATTATTCTTATAAAGCCATATGTTTGAAATATATAGTGAATATTGATAGTGTGCCCTGCAGCATGTATTATTTTACTGCTTTATTATATTCACTTCAGCATTAGTGTGTTACTGGTGAATTTAGTGTGGTATATAATGAAAAAGAGAAGCAGATGTACTTAAAACGATTGAATTCGGTACGGCAACATTGACCGGAACGGTTTCCCAATATATAATACCATTAGGGGGTATTGTTGGGATTTGGATTTGTCACAATTTTGGAAAAGGTGGTAATATTGTTGAATTCATATTATTTACAATGCTTCGCTGAGGGCATCTTGACTTTTATTTCGCCGTGCATACTTCCCATGTTGCCTATATATTTTATATACTTGGCAGGGGAAAGTGAAGATGCTACGGATGAAGTAAATAAGCGGAAGAGAAATTTAATTTTAAATTCCATTGCCTTTGTGATGGGATTTACAATAGTTTTTGTTTTGTTTGGTGCCACAGCTACTTCTTTAGGTGCATTTTTTAAGGAACACAAAGATATACTTAAAATCATAAGCGGCATAGTTGTATTTATTTTCGGATTAAACTTTACGGAACTAATAAAAATTGGATTTTTGAACAAACAGAAAAGCTTTGATTTCAAGTTTAAAAGGTTGAATTTTTTAAAATCGATAATCTTTGGCATGGTATTTTCTCTTGCTTGGTCACCCTGCGTAGGTGCATTTCTCTCATCGGCTCTTGCAAAAGCAAGTGTTTCGGAAACTATTGCGGAAGGTATGTTAATGTTGTTCATATATTCCATAGGCTTGGGCATTCCCTTCATAATTTCGGCAATAGCCTTTGAGAACTTGAGAGGGGCCTTCAAAGCAATTCAAAGACACGGCAGAACTATAAGCATTGTTTCGGGGAGTTTATTGATGATTACAGGTCTTGCATTTATATTTAACTTTATTTAACCAAAAACTATTGATTTTGGGATAACAAACTGAAAGAGAGGAAAATTTATGAATAAGAATTTGATTAAAACTGTACTGTCATTGGCTGTATTGGCACTTATATTGTGGGGAGCTTATTTTGTAAGTGTCCTAAGCAAAAATAACGATAACTACACAAAAGGAGGCAATATACAGAATACTGAAGTGCCCGGAGAAAAAAGTGCTGACACCGGGAAGGCAACAGACACTTATGACGATAGCGATTTACCCCTTGCTACGGACTTTGAACTTACAGACTTGGAGGGTAATAAGGTAAAGCTTTCGGACTATAGGGGAAAAATTGTTTTTGTGAATTTCTGGGCTACATGGTGTCCGCCCTGTACGAAAGAAATGCCGGAATTTAATGAAGCAAACAAAGTTTTCGAGCAAAACGGAGATGCGGTATTGTTGGCAGTGAATTTAACCACTGGCGGAGTAAGAGGTGAAACTGAGGACAAGGTAAGAAAGTTTATGAAAGATAACGGCTATACCATGAAGGTTCTCTTGGATAAAACCGGAAAAGTAGCTGATAAGTATAATATTTACAGTATTCCTACAACTTATGTAATTAATAAGAATGGAAAGATTTATACTTATTATGAGGGCATGATAAATGAGAAGGTACTTATGGGTGTTTATAACGAGTTGAGAAAATAGTTAAGTTTTTAATTTTTTGAATATATCCTAAAAAAAGAGGTCTGTACAGAAATCGGTTCGGCAATAACGGAACATTTTAAGGAGGCTTAATATGGGAAACGGGATTATTCATACCAATTCGGAAAATTTCGAAAAGGATGTACTAAAGTGTGAACTGCCTGTTGCTGTGGTTTTTTATTCGGAAGATTGTCCGCCATGTACTCCTTTTATGAATATTTTCAAGCGGTCAGCGGAGATTTACAGTGAACATATACAGTTTGTAATGATACACCGTCAACAGAATCGTCAACTGGCAGAATCTTTGAATATAAAAAGCAGTCCCACCGTTTTGTTCTTTAAAGACGGAAAAGAACTGTGCTTTAGAATGAACGGCTATATAAACAATCCTGAATTTAAAGATGCTGTTGAAAAGGTTATCGGCGGAAAATGCAGGAACGATGAAAGACAAAAGGTATACTGTGATGTTTTAATCCTTGGCGGAGGACCCGCAGGCCTGTCTGCAGCTATGTACGCCTCCAGGGCAAAGCTTTTTACAATAGTAGTAGATGAAGGAGTGATAGGGGGACAGGTGGCGACAACTTACCATGTGGCGAATTATCCCGGTACAAATGGTGTTGTAAGAGGTATGGATTTGATGGAAAATATGAAGCGTCAAGCTTTGGAGTTTGGTGCACAGATAGATGATTTTAAAATAATTGAAGATATAAATCTTGAAGGCAAAGAGAAATTTGTGAGAACCGATGATACCGACTATTATGCAAAAGCTGTTATCATTGCAACCGGTGCCACACCTAGAAAACTCCCGGCTGAAGGTGAGCAGGAATTTAGGGGCCGGGGAGTACACTATTGTGCCACATGTGACGGTGCCATGTATCAGGATGCCGATGTTTATGTTGTAGGCGGAGGGGAAGCGGCATTAGAAGAAGCGGTATTTTTGACAAGATATGCAAAACACGTTACTATTATAAATAGATCCGATGAATTCCGTGCTTCTAAGGGAACACAGGATGAAGCACTGAAAAATCCGAATATCAGTGTTATATGGAATTCGGTTGTCAGAAAGATTAACGGCGATACTTTTGTGAAAAGCATTGAGATTGAGAATTTGAAAACCAATGAAGTAAAAGAAGTTGAAGTGGATGGCATATTTGTATATATTGGAACTGAACCAAAGACGGATTTTCTGAAAGGAAAGCCTAAATTAAACGAAAGTGGTTATATAGAGACCGATGAGGATATGAGGACCAGTATACCCGGAGTTTTTGCAGCAGGAGATGTCAGAAACAAATCAATTCGTCAGATTGCCACAGCCACTAGTGACGGAGTAATTGCGGGAATTATGGTGGAAAAATATATTAACGGAAAATAAATGGAAAATGGGGTATGGGATTATGTATGACGTTATAATTATCGGTAAGGGACCTGCCGGGATATCGGCATCGCTATATACAGTGAGATCGAATTTAAAGACACTCATTATAGGAAAAAATGACAGTGCCCTTAGAAAAGCTGAAAAAATTGAGAATTATTACGGCTTCGCCGATGTAATCAGGGGTGAAGACCTTTTAAGAAATGGTGAAAAACAAGCCCTAAGGCTTGGAGTGGAGATAATAAACGATGAAGTAATATCGGTGGAGAAAAACGATTTCTTTGAGGTTGCCACACCCAACAGTCACTACACTGCAAAAGCATTGATTTTGGCTACCGGTCAACCGGTGAAAAAGGTAAAGATAGAGAACCTTGAAAGGTTTGAAGGTAACGGGGTCAGTTATTGTACAACCTGCGACGGTTTTTTCTACAACAATCTGAAGGTTGGTGTTTTGGGTTTTAACGATTATGTGATTCATGAAGCTATTGAACTTCAGGCCTTTTCAAAGAAGATTACCATTTATACAAACGGTAGGGACTTGGTGCTGTCGGATAAATATGCCGATGAAATAAAGGAATTTGAAGTAAATAAAAAAGAGATTGAAAAGCTGGAGGGCAAAGATTTCCTTGAGAAGATTTGCTTCAAGGATGGATCTTGTGAAGATTTGGATGGATTGTTTGTAGCTTATGACAGCCCTTCAAGTATTGATTTTGCAAGGAAAATGGGGATAATGGTGGACGGCAATTCAATAATTGTGGATAAGGACCAGCAAACCAATATAGACGGGTTGTTTGCCGCAGGCGATTGTACGGGAGGTTTCAAACAAATATCCACAGCAGTAGGTCAAGGTGCCGTAGCCGGAAAAAAAGCTATTGAATACATAAGAAGCAATAAATTGAAGTGATATTTATAAATTTAACCCTATTATTTATAGACTTTGACCATTGGGCAGCTATCTTGGTTTTTGCAAGCTGTCCATAACATTTAATACGCTATATCGTAAAATTTTAATAAATAGATAAAAGGATGTAATGATGTTGTAAATTGCTCATTTCTATAAAGGGGGTAAGGATGTCAAGCTTAAAGTAGTTATAGTCGGAGGAGTGGCTGGAGGAGCCAGTGCTGCTGCACGTCTCAGAAGGTTAAATGAGGATGCGGAGATTATACTTTTTGAAAAAGGTGAGTATATTTCCTTTGCAAATTGCGGACTTCCGTATTATATAGGTGAGGTTATCAAGGAAAAACGAAATCTTATTGTTCAAACACCGGAAGAAATGAGTAGGAGATTTAAAATAGACGTTAGAATAAATTCCGAGGTTACAAGAATATTGCCCGATAAAAAGATGGTGGAGGTATATAACCGTAAAGACAAAAGAACTTATACCGAGACCTATGACAAATTAATTCTTTCACCCGGTGCAGAACCTATGAGGCCTCCTATTCCTGGAATTGACTCCGATAGGGTTTTTACTTTGAGAAATATTTCAGATACCTTTAAAATAAAGGATTTTGTCGATACTATGAATCCTAAAAGAGCTGTTGTGGTGGGAGCAGGTTTTATAGGTCTTGAAGTTGCTGAAAATCTCCTTGCAAGAGGTGTTAAGGTAACTGTGGTTGAACTGGCAGACCATGTTATCGGCCCGCTTGATTTTGATATGGCAGCTATTGTCCACCGTCATTTGAAATCAAAGAAGGTGGAATTTTATCTTAATGATGGAGTTAAATCCTTAAGCAGTGAGAAAAATTGTATTATTGTTGAATTGACTGGTGAAAAGACCCTTAAGGCTGATATGGTTGTTATGGGAATAGGTGTGAAACCGGAATCTAAACTTGCCATTGAAGCAGGACTTAAAATTGGAAGAACCGGAGGTATTTGGGTTGATGAGTATTTGAGGACTTCAAATCCTGACATTTATGCGGTGGGAGATGTTGTTGAGGTTAGGGACTATATAAACGGCAGTCCTGCACTGATACCCCTTGCAGGACCGGCGAATAAGCAAGGAAGGATAGCAGCTAACAATATCTGCGGCTTTACTGAAAAATATGAAGGAACTCAAGGCACTTCAATTGTCAAGGTTTTTGATATTACAGTGGCTGCAACCGGTAATAACGAAAAAATATTAAAGAGAAACAATATAGAATATGAAAAGTCGTTTACCCATTCCGGGTCCCATGCCAATAAAGCTTGTATTCGACAAAAAGGAAGGTAAAATTCTAGGTGCCCAGATAATAGGCTATGAAGGTGTCGACAAGAGAATTGATGTTATAGCTACTGCAATTCGTGCCGGTATGACAGTATATGATTTGGAAAAATTGGAACTTGCCTATGCACCACCCTATTCTTCAGCTAAAGACCCTGTAAACATTGCAGGATATACGGCTGCAAACATACTGAAGGGGGACAGTGAAATATTTCATTGGCATGAAGTGGATTCTTTCGACCGCTCGAAATCAATATTTCTTGACGTAAGGGATGAGATGGAAACTAGGCTTGGAACTATAGCAGGTTCTGTCAATATACCTTTGAATGAGCTTAGAAAACGTTTGGATGAACTTCCGAAAGATAAAGAAATTCTTATTTATTGTCAGGCAGGATTGAGGGGTTATATTGCCTATAGGATTTTGAAGCAGAAGGGTTTCCGGGCGAGAAATTTAAGCGGAGGTTACAATACCTATCAATTTGCAGTTGATAAACAGTCCAATGAAGATATTTATGATTACGACAAAATTCGTTAACTCTGGGGGATTGAACCTTTATTGCAAGAGTGATAAAGTAAATGTGAAAAAAGGGCTTATCTTTCCCTTTCTGAATATTAATACGGTAAGATTGGAGAGGATGCTCTATTCCAAGTTATTTGCGGAGGTAAGGTTAATGAAAGATTTAAAAATTTATGCACAAAAGGCGGAAAAGTTAAAAGCATTGGCACACCCGCAAAGGTTGTGCATTGTTCACGGCCTAATACAGAACAAATGCAACGTAACTGCAATACAAGAATGTTTGGGACTTCCGCAATCAACTGTTTCCCAGCACCTTGCCAAATTAAAAGCAGCAGGGATTATTGAGGGAAACAGAAATGGCCTGGAGATTTGCTACAGTGTTGTGGATGAGGAAACAAAAGAGATTGTAAAAATATTGACTGAAAAGTGAGAAGGGAAGATGGAATTTGGATAAAAACACAATATTATCGATGATTGACCATGCGGTTTTAAAACCTGATGCCACCGACAGCGATCTTGAAAGAGAGTGTGCAATTGCCGTGAAGTACAAAGTGGCATCGGTATGTGTAAAGCCTTGTCATGTGAAATATGCCGCAGAGCTCTTAAAAAATGCTTCGGTTAAAGTAAGTACGGTTATAGGTTTTCCCCACGGTACTACCACCACTATGTGTAAGGTGGCAGAGGCTCGGGAAGCTATTGAAAACGGTGCTGTTGAGCTGGATATGGTCATAAACATCGGAAAACTTATATCGAGAGATTTTGACTATGTGGAAAAGGATATAAAAAGTGTGGTTGATGAAGCACACTCCAAAGGTGTTATTGTGAAAGTTATATTGGAAACAGCCCTCCTTGATGATGAATTGAAGGAGATTGCCTGCAAGATATCCGACAAATGCGGTGCGGACTATGTCAAGACTTCTACAGGCTTTAACGGAAGAGGGGCGGATTTGGCCGATATCATACTTATGAAAAACTCTGTAAGTGAAAGAGTTGGAATTAAAGCCTCAGGAGGGATAAAGAGTTTCGAACAGGCTGTTGCTTTTGCGAAAGCCGGCTGTACAAGGCTTGGTACAAGTTCAACCGTCAGTATTGCCGGAGAGGATTCAAGTTTTTTAAACAATAATTCAAATTATTAGGCAGGGGAAGTACGAATTTTTGCTTTAAAATAGAATACTGCAAGTATAACCGGCATAAAAATAACGTATAAAGAATTTATTGTGAGGTGGCCGGTTAATGCGAAGACAGTTGTGTGTTATTATTGCATGTGTTTTTATAATATCAGTGTTTGCAGGTTGTTCAGTATTTCGGAAGATGGGAGACAATGATGAGATAAGTCCTGTCAGCAGCATAGCGTTAAGCGAAGCGGAAGCTAGGCAAATTGCGGATAAGTCGCCGATTTCCCTTTATTTTGCCAATGAGGAGGGAACCAAGCTAAAGCTGGAGATACGATATGTACCTATGGATGAACTTAAAAAAACTGTCAATGAAATAGCTGCTCTTATTGTGAAAGAGTTGATAAACGGTCCGAGTAAAGGTTCAAATTTAAAGCCTACGATACCTGCTGAAACAAAGTTGCGTAGTGTGAAGGTGAGCGGTGATGTGGCAACTGTTGACCTATCGAAGGAGTTTAAGGAAAAACATCCCGGAGGAAAAGCTGCTGAACAACTGACAATATACTCTATTGTAAATTCCCTAACCGAACTTAAGGAAATCAGCCAGGTTAAATTCAAAATTGACGGAAAAACTTCCAAGGAATTCAAAGGTAATTTTAAATTTGACAATGCTTTCCCGAGAAGTACTTCTCTTATCAGCAAAGAAACAACCAATTTGGCAAAGCCCAATAATGTTGAGGAAGACAAAAAGGATAAGGGTGAAGAGGGAAAGGACAACAAAGAAGATAAAGACAATAAAGAAAATAAAAACAACAAGGACAACAAGGACGCAAAGGACACCATAAATGGCTTGGACGGCAATGATGAGGTTGAAGTGTTTGAAGAACATGAGGACTATTCACAGACGTCTCAAATTCTTGAATTTGAAGATGAGGAAGAAAGCCAAACCACGTTTTATTTTGAAGATGAGCCAATTGAAGAAGAGATTTTGGAATAAAAAATTATTGATATATATAAGGCTTTAAGGAAGCAAGGAGAAAAGATACTCCTTGTTTTTTTTCTTTCTGCATAAATACTTTTTATTGTATATTAATCCACGATCTTATATCATCAATAAGATGCATAAAAAATTTAAAAAATATTGCAGGGGTAGTTGAAATTTTATCGTCTATAATAGTGAAGGGGAAAGGAGGGGAGCGATGGATCCGGATGAATTACTGGTAAAAAGAGCATCAAAAGGTGATGATGATGCCTTTAGAAGTTTAGTGGAAAAGTATCAGGGTTTGGTATTTGCAATTTGTTTTAACATAACAGGCCACAGACAGGAAGCTGAAAACTTGGCCCAGGAAACTTTCTTGCAAGTATATCGCTCCCTATCCCGTTATGAGAATAAAGGTTTTAAGTCCTGGATTGGTAAAATTGCAATCAATAAGGCAATTGACTGGAAAAGAAAAATGCGGTTGGAGAATGAGGCCAAAGTGGTGTATCTTGAAGATATTGAAAATCTTGAAGATATAAGTTCTGAGGACAACAGTATTCAAGACGAGTTAATCAAGAGGGAAAATACCGAAAAACTATTGGAGTTGTGCAATAAACTGCCTGAAATTTACAGCAATGTGTTGATAAAATATTATATCGAGTCAAAATCGTATAATGAAATATCTAAAGAGTACGGTATAAGTGTCAAGACTGTGGAATCAAGACTTTATAGGGCAAAGAAGGTTATCAGGGAGCAATGGAAGGAAGGGTGAATATGGACCACTACAATGAAGAGGTGCTGATTTTATACAGTGAGGGGTGTGCGGATGAAAGACTGGAAAAGGATATTGAGGAGCATCTGCTGATTTGTGATGAGTGTAGGGACAGATATATTCAAATTGTCGAGTGTTATCACATGATTGACTGTGAAAACCAGGTTTCTTCGGAATTTACAGACAAAGTAATGAGGGATGTAAAGAGTTATAAGGGCAGAAGTAAAGTCCGAAGGAAAAAGAGGGTTGCACCGGAAATATTCTTTTATTATGTGGCAGCAGCTTGCATAACCTTGTTGTTTACCTATAATGGTTTTTTGGATTCCTTGGTTTCCGGATTTTCGGATATGACAACCTCCATTGCGAAAACGCCGGCAAGTATTGAGCAAAGTGTATCCGACGGATGGACTGAAAGACTTGCAAACGATACATCGGCACTGATTTCAAAATTAAAGCCACAGATTAATAATAAGGAGTGAGTTATAAATGAGAATGAAGAGTAAGTTTACCACCTTTATTTTATCCTCTGTTCCGGGACTTGGGCATATTTACCTTGGTTTTAACAACCGGGGAGGAATATTTATGATTGCAGAACTGGTTACAATTGCACTGTCTATTGTACTCGGAAGTACAGGCATTTTTGGAAACGGTAGTGCTATGGCAATTCCAATTTTCTTGATTCCTATAATTTGGATAGCTTCACTGGTGGATAGCATGACTTTGGTGGATAAGGTTAACAACATTGCACAATGCAATGATGAGGGTAAGAGAGAGGTTTTGCTTGAACAACTTGAAAATCAAAATAAAAAGACCATAGCAATGGTTTTGTCCATTATTCCCGGTGCCGGGCATATGTATTTGGGATTGCAGAGGCAGGGACTCCAGCTTATGACAATATTCTTTTTGAGTTTTTTCATTACCGATTGGATCAACCTCAGCATATTTATGCCCCTCATACCGATAATTTGGTTTTTCGGATTGTTTGATGCAATGAACAAGGCAGCGGGAAATGACAGCGGGGATGATGGTGATGTTTTGCTTGTCAAATGGTTTGGCTCCAAGAAACCTTTCATAAAAAATGCCAACAAATATCTGGCATATGTCCTGATAGCAGTCGGTTGCTTGCTTTTGGCCGAAAAGATTATTTTGCCGGAAATTGAGAAGTATATCAGTTTTAATTTCAGAGAGTATTTTAAAGTGATTTTATTGTCGGTATTGTTTATAGCAGGCGGAATCAAGCTGCTTATGGGAACGGAAAGTGAAGAAATTGAAGAGGAGAGTAAAGATAGCTTATGAAGAGACAATGGAGAGTAGGTACATTATCAATGGGGGTATTGCTGATAGCCTTGGGCATAATAATGCTGGTTTCTCAGATTTTGGAAACCTCATTAATTGGGCATATAATTAAGTGGTGGCCTATTGTATTAATAATGCTTGGTCTTGAGATATTGGTATATGTTTTCCTTTCAAAGCAGGATGAACCTAAAGTCAAATTTGATGTGTTCAGCATCATTATTGTTTCGATTTTATTAATGGCCAGTGTCAGTGTTTATGCCGTGACTGGGATTGTGTCAACGGGGGACGGTGTTTTAATAGTTGATCCCATGTTTGTCAATTATAAAAATGAGTCAAGGTTTACAAGGAATTATGAGGTGGATGTAAGCAGCAGCAATTTGATAATTGATAATGTTATGGGGAATATTAGCGTGACAAAAGGTGATGTAGGCAAGATAGAAGTTGAGGCAAATATAACAATTATGAACAATGATGAAACTTATGCTGCAGAAATTGCCGACTCCTTGGTGGTTATTTCAAATGAGAAGGATATAAAAATAACATCGGATTCTAAAAAGTATTCAAATAAAGGAAAGATAGGCAGTATTCGAATTGACTATTCGATAAGAGTACCGGATACTGTGAATGTTGAAGCGGATAACCAATATGGAGATGTGTTTCTTACTGATCTTGCCCTATCGGGGAAAGTTAAAAATAAAAATGGAGAGGTAACAGTGGAGTCATTGGGCGGAGACCTTATAGTGGACTGTTCTTATGGAGATATTGAAGTGAGAGATATACAGGGAAAAGCCGAAGTATATTCAAAGAACGGTGATATAATTGCAAAAAATTGCAGTAAAGACATCAACATTAAAGGATCCTATGGAGATATTGAGATAAATGGAATCAAAGGTATTGCGGCAATATCCAATACAAACGGTGTGACAAGAGGAAGCAAGATAGATGGAGATATAACCGTAACAAGTAAATATGGCGATGTATACATATCCGATGTTTCCGGAAGTGTTGATGTTGACGATGCCAATGGCGATGTCAGTATATCTAATGTTGGAGGAAATATTAAGGTAAGTAGTGCATATGGAGATACAAAGGTATTAAACGCCAGCAGGGGTATAGAATTAAATGCCACCAACGGAGATATTACTGTTGAGACCGATAAAGTCATTACCCAGGATGTAGATATAAAAAGCCAATATGGAGGTATTATTTTAAAACTTCCTGCTGCCCAAAACGGTTATTTTGAGGCAAATACCGATTATGGCGACATAAAGAATGAATTTGGCTTTGAGGTGACGGAAGAAGGGAGCAGCAGTTCAATGAAAGGTATGCTAATTGACGATAAGATAAAATTTAATTTGAACAGCAAAAATGGAGACATTAAGCTTGAGAAAGTAAAATAGCAATGTTTTGGATTCTAATGAAAAAACTAAAATATTGATTGATGATGATGAAATACCGATATATATGATATAATAGCTCTATATATATCGGTTTTTTTCCTGCAATAAAGTGACGGGTTTTGAATAATTTGATATGAGGAGAGATGAGAATGTACTATGATAATAAAATATGGATTGCAAAAGGAGAAAATCCCGTTTATCTTTTACCCGACAAGGCTAACAGGCATGGTCTAATAGCAGGGGCCACAGGCACAGGCAAGACTGTGACTTTGAAGGTCTTGGCCGAGTCATTCAGCGATTGCGGTGTTCCTGTTTTTCTTGCCGATATCAAAGGTGACCTTGCTGGGCTTGCAGTGCAGGGAAGTGAAAATCCGAAAGTTGAAGAGAGGATTAAAGACCTTGGAATTGAAGGATTTAAATATAGTGCTTATCCGGTGAGGTTTTGGGATATATTCGGCGAATGCGGACATCCTGTGAGGACAACCGTTTCGGAAATGGGTGCGTTAATGCTGGCAAGGCTGCTTGGGTTGAATGAGACACAAACCGGTGTGCTCAGCATAATATTCCGTATCGCCGATGACAGGGGATTGTTATTGATAGATATGAAGGACCTTCGTGCAATGGTGCAATATGTGGGTGAACATGCCAAGGAATTTACCTTGGAGTATGGAAGCATTTCCACCCAGAGTGTGGGGGCAATTTTGAGAAATCTTATTACATTGGAGGATCAGGGAGGCAATCTCTTTTTCGGAGAGCCGGACCTTGATGTTAACGACTGGATTCAGACCGCTCCTGACGGGCGTGGATATATAAATATCCTGCATAGTGTCAAATTATTCCATTCACCGGTGCTTTATTCCACCTTCCTGTTGTGGATGCTTTCCGAACTATTCGAAACTCTCCCGGAAGTTGGGGACGCAGAGAAGCCTAAAATGGTATTTTTCTTTGACGAGGCACATTTGCTGTTTAAAGATGCTCCGAAGGTGTTGCTGCAAAAGATAGAGCAGGTGGTAAGGCTGATTCGTTCCAAAGGGGTGGGGGTATATTTTGTTACACAGAATCCGTCGGATTTGCCCGATGAGATACTGGGCCAGTTGGGGAACCGAATTCAACATGCCCTTCGGGCCTTTACACCGTCCGATCAAAAGTATGTTAAAGCAGCGGCCCAAACTTTCAGGGCCAATCCGAAGTTTAATGTTGAAAGTGTCATTTCGGAGCTATCAATCGGTGAGGCATTGATTTCATGCTTGGATGAGAATGGAAGCCCCACTGTTGTGGAACGTGCTTTCGTATTGCCGCCGCAAAGTCATATAGGCACTATTGATGAAGCTGTTAGGAGGCAGATAATTTCATCTTCGCCCATGAGTGCAAAATATGACCGTGCCATTGACAACGAATCTGCATATGAAATGCTTAAAGCTAAAGAAAATCAACAACAAGCCAACATGGGGCAAAACGAACAAAGGGCACAGGAACAGTACAATTCTGCAAGACGTGTTAACAGCAACAGCAGACCTGCTGGTTCGGCTAAGAAGATATCGTCTGGCAGCAAGAGAACAAAAAAATCCCTGCTTGAAAAGGCGGCCGATTCTGCTGTAAGTTCAATGGGAAGAGAAATCGGCAGGTCTTTAATCCGTGGAATTTTGGGGTCACTTAAAAAATAACGATATTTAGGAGTAATGAATGAAAATAAAAAGAATTATTGATATATCCGGTACAATTAATGATAGGACTACTCTATGGCCTGGAGATGAAGGGATTACCCTTGACAGGATTCAAAACATCGATAGCGGAGATACCTGTAATTTGTCGGTTTTACATATGGGTACACACACATCCACTCATGTGGATGCCCCCCTTCATTTTATGGCAAGAGGTGCAGATATATCCTCTGTAAATCTGAATAAGTTTATCGGATTTGCAAAGGTTTTTCACCTAAGTTCACAAGATTGTATTAGAGCTTCCGATTTGCACCGATTGAATATAAATATTGGAGATATAGTATTATTTAAGACAAGGAACAGTTCTTTAGATATGAACGGTTTATTCCACAAGGAATTTGTGTACCTCGATGAATCGGCTGCGAGATTTCTTGTGGACAAGAAAGTAGCTACGGTGGGAATTGACTACTTATCTGTGGAAAACTATTATGCCGATAATGCTGTAACCCATAAGCTGCTGCTGCAAAATGAAATTGGTATAATTGAAGGTCTGCGTCTTAACGATGTGCAGGAGGGAGAATACTTTCTATCCTGCGTACCTTTAAAAATTGAAGGTGCTGACGGCTCACCCGCAAGAGCCGTACTTGTGGAATTTGAATGACTTGTTTTTTGAAGTATTATTGACTTTTTTGCTCTTCAAAAATGCTCGTCTTTGTAACCTAGAATCCCAATACTTAACGGGTTTGATAGATTTTTATTTGAGTAAGAATTTTAAGAAACACTATACCAATCGCGTACATGAAATCATTAATACATGTGTATATTTCCATTATTTGGCTATTCAATATAAAAACTGTTAATTAATTTAAAAAAAACGCCGATATTAATTATTGTTAGGTAATTATTTTGCCAAGCAAATAATGGCAATGGAGGTAACCTTATGATTCAATTTTCCGGTTATAATGTTAATGAAGAGATTTATAACAGCGAGAATTCGAAAATATTCCGGGCAGTTAGGGATTCGGACAATATTCCTGTCGTTATAAAACTGTTGAACAGGGAATATCCATCCACCAAAGAACTGTCAGCATTCATCAGGGAATATGAAATTATGAATAAGGTTACTCAGGAAGGAATTATAAAAGCCTATAGTTTGGAAAAATACAACAACAGTCTTGCCATAGTTATGGAGGATATCGGAGCGGAATCGGTTGCAAAGATATTGAAATCTTACAAGCCGGATATTAATGAAAAACTGTCGTTGGCCATTAAGATGACAGAAGTTTTGATTCAGCTTCATAAACACAATATTGTACATAAAGACGTCAATCCAAGCAATTTTATTTGGAATATCAACACCAACCGGGTAAAAATCATTGATTTCGGTATTTCAGCCGAGTTAATGAGAGAATCGTCCCAAAGTATCAACTTAAACGTATTGGAAGGAACCCTTAATTATATATCTCCTGAACAAACCGGCAGAATAAACAGACCCATCGATTACAGAACCGATTTATATTCTCTCGGTATTACGCTTTATGAATTATTTACAGGGAAACTGCCTTTTCACGGTGATGACGAACTGGAGCTGATTTACTCCCATATTGCAAAGAGACCGGTTTCACCCATTGATATAAATCCGGAAATACCTTCTGTTCTCTCGGATATCATAATGAAATTGATGGCAAAAACAGCAGAGGAAAGGTATCAATCGGCATTCGGATTGTTGAAGGATCTTGAACTGTGTAAACAATTACTTCATGAAAAGAGGAGTATTAGCGGATTTATTCCCGGACAGAAGGATATCTTCGAAAGATTTGAGATTCCCCATAAACTGTATGGACGTGAAAAGGAAGTTGAAACGCTGGTCAATGCTTTTGAAAGAACTGCGGACGGCACTTCGGAACTGGTACTGGTCAGTGGATATTCGGGAATAGGAAAATCCTCACTGATTCATGAAATTCGCAAGTCCATAACAGGTAGAAGGGGTTATTTTATATCCGGTAAATTTGATCAATTTGAGCGAAATATACCTTATTACGGTATAACCCAAGCCTTTAGAGAATTGATAAAACACTTGCTTGCACAATCCCAGCAAAGTTTGGATGATTGGAAGGAACTCCTGCTTGATGCCCTGGGGAACAATGCTCAAGTAATTATAGATATTCTCCCTGAACTCGAGCAGATTATCGGCCCTCAGCCCCAGGTGGCAGAACTCAACCCTCTAGAAGCTCAAAACCGTTTTCAGATGACTTTTAAGGAGTTTATAAAAGTTTTTGCAAAACCGGAACATCCTCTGGTAGTTTTTCTCGATGATATTCAGTGGAGTGATACATCGACTCTTGACTTAATCAAGTATATTATATTGCCCGGCAATATAAAGTATATTCTTTTTATAGGTGCATACAGGGATAATGAGGTTCAGGAAGGTCATCCGCTGACCCGTATGATAGATGAGCTAATAAATATGGGAGATACTTCACTTTCCCCTGTTCATCAAATATCCTTGAAACCGCTTGACATTTCTTCAATAAATCAATTGGTAGCCGATACATTCCATTGCAACAC
>Ga0134093_1001912_pt1 | contig 18226 bp, 19 predicted proteins | sample 4_1taG_FD_94452 | JGI IMG/M metagenome (GOLD analysis project Ga0134093, IMG submission 94452) | Switchgrass degrading microbial communities from high solid loading bioreactors in New Hampshire, USA - 4_13_20_68_A1 metaG | ecosystem: Engineered > Bioreactor > Semi-continuous > Anaerobic >...
CACGTGGCCCAGCGCGCTCTCCACGAGCGCCTCGGGCGTCACGCCCCCGTGCCGCGCTAAAATCTCCTTCTCAAGGCTCCCGCCGTTGACGCCGATGCGGATGGGCACGCCCTTTTCCCGGCAGGCCATCGCCACTTCCCGCACCCGCTCGGGCGAGCCGATGTTCCCGGGGTTGAGGCGGATCTTGTCCGCCCCGGCGGCGATCGCCTCGAGGGCGAGGCGGTAGTCAAAGTGGATGTCGGCCACGAGGGGTGCGCGCGCCGTCTCCTTGAGGGCGGCGATGGCGCGCGCCGACGCTAAGTCGGGCACGGCGACGCGCACAATATCGCACCCGGCTTCCTCAAGGCGCTTAATCTGCGCCCGTGTGGCCTCAATATCGGCGGTGCTTGTGTTTGTCATGGACTGGACGGTGACGGGCGCCCCGCCGCCGATCCGAAGGGCGCCCACCGCGATGGACTTCTTAGCCATTTCCGACAATCTTGAGCACGTCGTTTATCAGCACGAAGAGCGCAAGCCCCATGAGCAGGATAAACCCCGCCGCGTGGAAGTACCCTTCGTACTTGGGGCTGACCTTCTTGCGGCTGATGCGCTCGGCGATGAGGATCAGGAACATCGACAGAATGCGGCCGCCGTCGAGCGCGGGGATGGGCAGGAGGTTGAACACCGCGAGGTTGACCGCGATAAACGAGAAGAAGTAGGCGATGTTCAGAAGCTTTTCGCGCACGGTCATCTCCGTGCTCTGCCCCATCTCGTTGACGACGGACACAATTCCCACGGGGCCGGACAGGTCCCTTATCCCCGCCTGGCCGCTGATGAGCTGGCCCAGGCTGATGCGGATGAGCCGGACGAAATTCATCGTCTGGTAGCCGGCAAAGCGCACTTTGGCGGCAAACGTCGGCTCGATGAGGTTGAAGGTGATGCCGTAGCGCATGACCGTCTGCCCGTTTTCAACAAACGGGCGGCGGTACAGCGGCGCGTTCTTAAACGTGATTTTCTCACCGTTGCGAACGACGGTGATGTCCACCGGCCCGCTGCCGTACAGGGACATAAACGTCGAAAAGTCCTCGGAGTAGTAAAGCCGCTCGCCGTTGATGGCGACGATCGTGTCGCCGACCTCGAGCCGCCCGTCGCCAAAGGACGGGAAATCGTCCGAAAGGTCCGTAATCGTCGTCCCCACAAAGCCCTTCAGCTGCAGCACGAGGAAAAACACGACGACGGCCCCGAGCACAAAGTTCATAAACGAGCCGGCAAACAGTATGATAAAGCGCTTCCACGGCTTTTGCGCCGTAAAGGAGCGCGGGTCGTCGACTTCTTCGTCTTCGCCTTCCATGACACACGAGCCGCCCAGTGGCAGCGCCCTGAGGGAATAGAGCGTCTCGCCCTTCTGCCTTTTAAAAAGGCGCGGCCCCATGCCGATGGAAAACTCCACGACCTTCACGTCAAACGCCTTGGCGGCCACAAAATGGCCCAGTTCGTGGACGGCAATCAGAATACCAAACGCGATGATGGCAAGAAGGATATACATGTCTTTTACCGCCTTTCCGGATTGCGCCGCTACCTCGCGCGCGCCCGCGCGCGGACGTACTCTCGCGCGGCGGCGTCGGCGCCGAGTATGTCGACGAGCGACGGCGAGGATATGTTCCTTATCGTCTCCAAAGCGCCGGCGACATACTCCTCAATCTCCAAAAAGGAAATTCTCCCCGAAAGAAACAGCCCGACGGCCTCTTCGTTGGCCGCGTTGAGGACGGCGCAGGCCGTCCCCCCTTCCCGCGCGGCTTTTTTCGCAAGTTTCAGGCACCCGAACGTCTCCTCGTCCGGCTTTTCAAACGTGAGCGCGCCAATTTCCGAAAGGTCAAGCGGCGCCGTCAGGGACTCTTTCCGCTCCGGGTACGTCAGGGCGTACTGAATCGGCAGGCGCATGTCGGGGTGCGACAGCTGCGCGAGGACGCTGTTATCTTCAAATGCGACCATCGAGTGGATGATGCTCTGCGGGTGCACGACGATGTCGATGTCCTCCGGCGGCATGGAAAACAGGTGCATCGCCTCGATGAGCTCAAGCCCCTTGTTCATCATCGTGGCGGAGTCGACCGTCACCTTCGGCCCCATCCGCCAGCTCGGGTGCCGGAGCGCTTCTTCTTTCGTCACATGGGAAAGCTGCGCGCGCGTCATCCCGCGAAACGGCCCGCCCGAGGCGGTGAGGATAATCTTCCGCGCGGCCTTGCCGCCGGCGGCAAGGCACTGGAAAATTGCCGAGTGCTCGGAGTCGACGGGGACAATCTCCGCCCCGCGCTCCCGCGCCTTTTTCATCACAAGCTCGCCGGCGCACACAAGCGTCTCCTTGTTCGCCAGCGCGATGCGCTTGCCCGCGCCGACGGCCGCAAGCGTCGGCTGAAGGCCCACCGTCCCCACCACGGCGGTGACGACGCACTCCGCCTCCTCAAAAGTCGCCGCCTCGACGAGCCCCTCTTCGCCGGAGACAACCCGGACGGGCATGTCGCGAAGGCGCGCGGACAAATCCCGCGCGCCGGCTTCGTCGTACACGGCCACAAGCGCCGGGCGAAACGCCCGCGCCTGCTCCTCAAGGCGCGCCGAGGCATGCCCCGCCGCGAGCGCGGCGACGCGGATGTGAAGATTTTTCGCCACGTCGAGGGTCTGCCGGCCGATGGAGCCGGTCGAGCCGAGAAGGGAAATGCTCTTTTGCATGGCCTGCTCTCCCTAAAACGCGGGCCACAGCGCGGCCAGAAGATAGAGGACCGGCGCGGCGAAAATCATGCTGTCAAACCGGTCTAAAATACCGCCGTGCCCGGGAAGGAGGTTTCCATAGTCTTTCACGCCGAACTCCCGCTTAATCAGGGAAAAGGCAAGGTCCCCGAGCTCCGTCGCCACGCCGCCGAGCAGCCCGTAAAGGCACAGGGCGAAAAAGTCTGGATGGAGCCCCGCGGCGTACTTCAGAATGACGCCGTAGAGGGCGGAGGCGGCGATGACCGTCGCGATTCCGCCGACGCACCCCTCAAGCGACTTTTTGGGGCTCACGTGCGGGAAGATGTGCCGCTTTCCGAAAGCGATGCCCACAAAGTAGGCCCCGCCGTCCGTGATAAACGCCACGATGAAGGGGACGAGCACGTACAGCCGCCCGTTTTCCATCTGGCGCAGCTTCACGAGGGAAGAGAGCAGCACGGGGATGACAACGCCGGCGAAAACCGCCGCGAAAAGGTAGAGGACCGGGAAGGCCCTCTCGCGGATCGCCGCGGCGACGCCTTCGGCGAAAATAAAGCACATCAGCAGGATGAGTACGGCGCGCAATACGAGAATTTCCGGCAGGAAAAGCACGCCGAGGGGGATGAGCGCCGCGGCGGCGGCGGTGTACGCGACAAGGCGCCCCAAACTCCCCGCCCCGACCGTCCGGAGCATCTCGTACGCCCCCACGGCGCACAGCGCCGCGATAAGCAGGGCTGTGGCCACCGGGGGCAGGAAATAGAGTAACACAAACAGCAGCGGTACGCAGACGACCGCCACAAGAATTCTCGCTCGCATACTGTTATCCTTTCACTCCGCCAAACCGCCTGTCGCGCTTCTGGTAGGCGAGGATGGCGCGGTCGAGCTCTTTCTCGGTGAAATCCGGCCAGAGCACGTCGGTAAAATACAGCTCCGCGTAAGCCGCCTGCCAGAGAAGGAAGTTGGACAGGCGCATCTCGCCGCTCGGCCGGATGATGAGATCGGGGTCGCAGATCCCCGCGGAGTAGAGGTACGACGAGAACTTCTCCTCCGTGAGCTCTTCGCCCGTTTTCCTGTAATGCTCGGCGTACGCGCGGGCGGCGCGGACGATCTCGTCCCGCCCGCCGTAGTTGACGCACAGGTTGACCTGCACGCCGTCGTACTTTTTGGAGATGGCCTCCGCCTCGTGAATGAGCCGGCGCAGCTTCGGCGAGAGGACGGAGATGTCCCCGAACACCTTAATTTTGACGCGGTCGCGCTCCATCGTCTCGATGGCTTCCCGGAGGTACTTCTCGAAAATCTCCATAATCGCCTGCACTTCGTCGGCCGGGCGCTTCCAGTTTTCCGTTGAGAAGGCATAGACCGTTAAGTATTCTATGCCGATGTTCTTGCAGTATGTCGCAATGCGCCTGAAAGTCTCCGCGCCCGCGGCGTGGCCGAAGGAACGGGGCATGCCGCGCTTTTTCGCCCAGCGCCCGTTCCCGTCCATAATCACGGCAATGTGGCGGGGCAGCTTGTCCTTGTCGAGCTTCCCCGCCTTGCCGTCTTTTTTGCCGAAAATAAACATGTCGTCGTCACGTCCTCACCGTCGTCATGTCAAGGCGGCGGCAAAGCGCCCTCCGCCGCGAAAGCGGTGCGGGCTTAGATTTCGTACAGCTCCTTTTCCTTCTTTTCGGTGGCTTTGTCGATTTCCTTGATGTAATCGTCCGTCAGCTTCTGGAGATCCTTCTCGATGGACTTAAAGTCGTCTTCCGTAATCTCGGACTTTTTCTTCTGTGCCTTGAAGTAATCGAGCGCGTCGCGGCGCACGTTGCGGACGGCGACCTTCGCCTCCTCCGCGTATTTGGCGATGATCTTGACAAGCTCCTTGCGGCGCTCTTCCGTCAGCTGCGGGAAAACGAGGCGGATGACGCGGCCGTCGTTTGCCGGGTTGATGCCGAGGTCGGATGCCTGAATGGCCCGCTCGATGTCCTTGAGCGTGGACGCGTCCCACGGCTGAATCAGAATCGTTCTCGGGTCGGGTGACGTGACCGACGCAATCTGGTTAATCGGCGTCGGAACGCCGTAGTAATCGACTTTAATCGGTTCCAGCACGGCCGCGTTGGCGCGCCCGGCGCGCACGGCGGCAAACTGAGACTGCAGCACCTCGACGGTCTTTTTCATCTTTTTCTCGTATTCGGTATACAGAGCGTCAGCCATGATGCTTCTACCTCCTGTAAAGTTGATTTATATATATGTGTCAGTTGCGCGCGGCTTAGCCGACTATGGTGCCGATTTTTTCGCCGAGAATGACGCGCAGGATGTTCTCCGGGTCTTCCAGAGCAAACAGGATGACGGGGATGTGGTTGTCCATCGAAAGGCTCGTCGCCGTCGAATCCATGACGGCGAGCTTCCGGGCCAGGACTTCGTCGTACGAGATGGTGTCGAACTTCACGGCGTTGGGGTCGACCTTCGGGTCGGCGCTGTAGACGCCGTCGATGTTCTTGGCAAGCAATATCACGTCCGCCCCGATTTCCGCCGCGCGCAGCACGGCGGCCGTGTCCGTGGAGAAGTAGGGGCAGCCCGTCCCGCAGCCGAAAATCACTACGCGCCCGTTGCGCAGGTGCTTGTCCGCCTTCAGGCGGATGTACGGCTCGGCGACGGCCCGGATCTCCAGCGCCGTCTGCACGCGCACGAGCACGTCCATCTGCTCGAGCACGTCCGCCAGAGCCAGGCAGTTCATCACCGTGGCCATCATGCCCATGTGGTCGGCGCGGGTGCGCTCGATTTTCCCCTCGCCGTCTTTCACGCCGCGCCAGAAGTTTCCTCCGCCGACGACGATGCCCATCTCGACGCCAAGCTCCACACATTTCTTGATAACGGCGCAGACGCTTCGTATCACGTCAAAGTCAAGCCCGAAATGTTTTTTTCCGGCCAGCGCTTCGCCGCTGATTTTAAGTAAAACGCGCTTGTAGACAGGTTTTTTCTCCTCCATACAAACCTCCGAGAAGCTTATTCGGCTTATTTTAATATATTTTAGCCTGAATTGGAAGAGGGCCCGTGAAATTCTACAGCTCCGTAGAATTTTTGGCATCGGCCATGTCCGTTCTTGACAATGCCCCCGCCGCTTGCTAGCATGGTGGAACGGGTCTTTTCATGTTGTAATAAAAACTGCCTCGGTTTTTACATAGACACGCGTTTTATCGGAGGGCTGTCACATAATGCAACGCAGCGAATACCTCACGACCGGGAGCGTGCCGCGCGCGCTCCTGCGTTTTGCCATTCCCGTTATCCTCTCGAGCGTTTTCCAGATTCTCTACTCGGCCGTCGACCTGATCGTCATCGGCCATTTTGCCGACACAGCCTCCATCTCCGGCGTGTCGACAAGCGGCCAGATTATGACGACGGTGGCGATGATCCTCTCGGGCCTGACGACGGGCGTGACCGTCCTTTTAGGCCAGTACGCCGGCGCAAAGAATGAGGCCGATCTTAAAAAGACGGTCGGCACCGCCGTGACGATTTTCGCCTGCATCGCCGTCATCGTCTCAGCCGCGCTTTTCATCGCGCGGGACGGCCTCATCGCCCTTGTGAACACCCCCGAGCAGGCCGTCGCCCACGCGAAGGCGTACCTGACGATTACGTCGCTCGGCACCGTCTTCATCATGGGCTTTAGCGTCACGGGCAGCATCTTCCGCGGCGTGGGCGACTCCAAGTCGCCGCTTTTGTTCATCGCCATCGCCTGCACCACGAACATCGTGCTGGACCTGCTGTTTGTCGCCGTGTTCCGCTGGGGCGCCGCGGGCGCGGCGCTGGCCACCGTCATCGCGCAGGGCGTGAGCCTTGCCTTTTCCTTAACGCGCCTGGCGCGAAACGGCATCGGCGTGAAAATCACGCGGCACGACATCCGCTTTTCCATGGCGCAGTTTAAGAAAATCCTGCTCATCGGCATCCCGCTGTGCTTTCAGGACACGCTCGTGAGCCTGTCCTTCATGTTCATCACGTCCGTCATCAACAGCATGGGCCTGACGCAGTCGACGGCGGCCGGCATCGTCGAAAAGCTTATCACATTCCTCATGATGCCGACCATCGCCGTCTCCGCCTCGGTCGCGACGATGTCGGCCCACTGCTTCGGCGCGGGGCTTTACAAGCGCGCGATGCAGGTTTTGCGCACGGCCATTTCGCTCGCGCTCGGCGTCGCCGTCGTCATCGTCGCCTTCGTCTGGATCCGCGGCGACCTGCTCATCAAAATCTTTAAAAAAGACGATGCGGCCGTCATCGAGCAGGCGGTGCTCTTCCTCAAAAGCTACGCGCTCGACTGCCTCGTCGTCGCCTTTGTCTTTAATTTTAACAGCTTCTTCTCAAGCTGCAACCGCTCCGTCTTCTCTATGGTCCACTCCGTCCTCACGACCATCTGCATCCGCGTCCCGTACGTCTACCTCATGGCAAAAGCCGGCGCGACGCTCGACCGGATCGGCCTTGCCGCGCCGCTGTCCACCCTCGGCTCGCTCCTTTTGTGCGTCGGGTACTTTATCTACCTCGTCCGAAAGGGCGCGTTTAAGCTGGGCGCCGCGCCGCCCGCACCGGCTGCCGCCGGCGCGCCTGCTCCGGCGGAAAATGAAGAGCCCGGCGCGGAGGCAAAATAGCCGCCGCTATAAGAAATCCCGATTCTCCCTTCGGAAGAATCGGGATTTTTGTTTTACCTCTTCGGCAGGTACTCGGTGGGACTGACCGGCTCGCCGTCCTTCCACATCTCGAAGTGCAGGTGGCTTGCCTCGCTCGACTCGCCGAGGGCCGTGTCGCCCACCGAGCCGATCACGGCGTTTTGCGCCACCCTGTCGCCGACCTTCACCACGGGGACCGACGCGAGGTTGCAGTAGCGGCTGACAAGCCCGCCGGCGTGCTCGATGACCACGACGGTGCCCATCATGTCGTCCGTGTAGACATCCGTCACGGTGCCGTCCGCCGCGGCGTAGACCTTCGCGCCGAGCGGCGCGGAAATGTCGATGCCGGGGTGCGCGCGCCAATCGCCGAGCGTCTTGTTGTACACAAGCTCACTCACAGCGTAGACGCCCTGGATGTCCCCGATGACGGGCCAGACGAACGTCAGGCTCGTCGACGAGGTCTTGCGCTCGTTTTCGGCATTGTCCTCGGGCGATGTACTCTTGGGCTTACTTTCGGTCTTGCTCTCGGTCTTTCCCGGCTCCTTTGCCTCCGGGCTTACCTTCGGCTCGGCGGCCTCTTCCTTCGGCCGGACGACAGGCTGCTCAGCCAGCTCGTTGATGTCCGGCGTGACGGCCAGCGCCTCCTCCTGCGGGACGGACGCTTCCTGCGCCGGCAGGTTCGGCGAGTACACGGCGCCGAGATTCTCGTCCGGCGTCTTCACGCGCGCCGGCGAGGACAAGAGTATCCACGCCGACACGCCGATGATCGCCACGCACAGGAACAGGACGACGTAAAACCCCTTTCCCGCGAAGAAGTCGCCGATCATGCGGCCAAAACTCCTCTTTTTATCCACAGCAGAACCTCCTACTTCATGTTGTTGCTTGCCTTCGCGCTTAAAAAACACAAACAGCGTGTATGCCGTTATTTTTGACGGCATACACGCTGTTTATACCATTTTCAGGATATTTTTCTGGTATTTTCCTCTTGCTGCAGGCTATTTCCCGCTTTTTTCCTCAGCCTCGGGGCGGTAGCTGTCCTTCAGCGCGACGGAGCGGTTGAAGACGGGGTGCTCCGGCGTAAAGTCGCGGCTGTCCGGCGTAAAGTACCCGAGGCGCAGGAACTGGAACGCGTCGCCGATTTTCGCGTCTTTGAGCATCCTTTCCGCCTTGCAGCCCTTGAGCACTTCGAGGGATTTGGGGTTGAGGCACGCGATGAAGTCCTCGCCGTTTTCGGGGTCGGGGACGCTAAAGAGGGTTTCGTACAGCCGGACTTCCACGTCGACGGCTGTATTTGCGTCGACCCAGTGGATGGTGCCGCGGACCTTGCGCCCGTCCGGCGTGTTGCCGCCGCGGGTGGCCTCGTCGTACTCGGCGAAGACTTCGACGACGTTGCCGCTCTCGTCCTGCCGGTACCCCGTGCAGCGGACGATGTACGCCGACTTCAGGCGCACCTCGTTGCCGACGAAAAGGCGGTTGTACTTCTTTGGCGGGTCGATCATGAAGTCGTCCGCTTCAATCCAGAGCGTGCGGGAGAAGGAGACTTTGCGCGTGCCGGCGCTCTCGTCCTCGGGGTTGTTCTCCACGTCGAACAGCTCCGTTTTGCCCTCGGGGTAGTTGGTGATGGTGAGCCTGAGCGGGCGGAGGACGACCATGGCGCGCCGGGCGGTCTTGTTGAGGTCCTCCCGCAGGCAGTGCTCGAGGAACGCGTACTCCACGGTGCTCGGCGTTTTCGCCACGCCGACGCGCTCGATGAAGTTGCGGATGGCCCGCGGCGTGTAGCCGCGGCGGCGCAGCCCGCAAATCGTAGGCATGCGCGGGTCGTCCCAGCCGTCGACGTACCCTTCCTCAACAAGCCGGCGCAGCTTCCTTTTGGACATGACGGTATACGTCAGGTCCAAACGGGCAAACTCAATTTGGCGCGGCTTGCTCGGCACGTCCGTATTCTCAATCACCCAGTCGTAAAGCGGGCGGTGGTCTTCGTATTCGAGGGAGCAGAGGGAGTGGGTCACGCCCTCGAGCGCGTCCTGAATGGGATGGGCAAAGTCGTACATCGGGTAGATGCACCACTTGTCCCCCTGCCGGTGGTGGTGGGCGAAGCGGATGCGGTAGATGACGGGGTCGCGCAGGTTAAAGTTGCCGCTGGCAAGGTCAATTTTCGCCCGCAGCGTCATGCTGCCTTCGGGGAACTCCCCCTTGCGCATCCTTTCAAACAGGTCGAGGCTCTCCTCAATGGGCCTGTCCCTGTACGGGCTCGTGGCGGGCACGCCGATGTCGCCCCGGCGCGCCTTCATCTCCTCCGGAGACAGCTCGCACACGTAGGCAAGGCCCTTTTTAATAAGGCCCACGGCCAGCTCGTACGTCTTTTCAAAATAGTCGCTGCCGTAATAGAACCGGTCTCCCCAGTCGTAGCCGAGCCAGCGGATGTCCTCCTTGATGGCCTCGACGTATTCCTCGTCTTCCTTTAAGGGGTTTGTGTCGTCCATGCGCAGGTTGCACAGGCCCCCGTATTTTTCGGCGATGCCGAAGTCAATGGCCAGCGCCTTGCAGTGGCCGATATGGAGGTAGCCGTTCGGCTCGGGGGGAAAACGTGTATGAACGGTCTTGCCGTGAAAACGCCCGCCGGGCGCTAAATCTTCTTCAACCAGAGCTTCTATGAAGTTTCTAGGTCCCTCATTCATGTCTCTCACATCATCTCCAATGTGTTGTAGAAATGTATTATATACGATTTCATTGTTTTTTACAATGCGGGCATGGTAAAATATACACATTCAGGACACATCCAGCTTAAAGTCGCGCACGAAAGGAGGCCCTTTGTGTACGATATCGTCGTCATCGGCAGCGGGCCGGCCGGCCTGTCCGCCGCCATCACCGCGCGAATGCGGAGCAAAAGCGTGGCCGTCATCTCAAACCTGAGGACCGGCAGCGGCCTGTACAAAGCCCCGAAAGTGGACAATTACCCCGGCTTTCCCGCCATATCCGGCGCGGAGCTGCTGAATAAATTCTCCCTGCACGCGGCCGGAACAGGCGCGGAGATCATCCAGGGGCGCGTCACGTCCATCCTCCCGATGGGCGAGCAGTTCGGCGTCTCCTACGGGTCGGAGATCGCGGCGGCGAAAGCCGTCATCCTGGCCACCGGCGTCGTCCAGACGTCGCTCTTCCCCGGCGAGGAGGCGCTCCTCGGCAGCGGCGTCTCCTACTGCGCCACCTGCGACGGGATGCTCTACCGCGGCAAAAAAGTCTGCGTCGTCTGCCTTTCTCCCGACGCGGAGGAGGAGGCCGCGTTTCTCGAGTCCATCGGCTGCGAGGTCGTGCGCCTGACGACGAAAAATATCGTCATAAACGGGGAACATAAAGTTGCGTCCGTCATGGCCGACGGCGTCGAAATCCCCTGCGACGGCGTGTTCATCCTGCGCCCGTCCATCGCGCCGGCCACCCTGGTGCCCGGCCTTCTGACGGCGGGCGGGCATATCCAGGTCGACCCCAGGATGCGCACGAACATCCCCGGCATCTTCGCCGCGGGGGACTGCACGGGCGCGCCTTACCAGGTGGCCAAAGCCGTGGGCGAGGGGCTTGTCGCCGCCCTGTCGGCCGTGGAATATCTCGCCGGAGCAAAATAATAAGGGAAACAGAGGAGAGCGCTATGGAAGAGACCGTCCTCCACCTGACAAAGGACAATTTTTCAGAGAAAACGGCAAGCGGGATCGCCCTCGTCGACTTCTGGGCCGGCTGGTGCATGCCCTGCAAGATGCTCGCGCCGGTCATCGACGACCTCGCGCGCGAGTATGCGCCGCGGGGCGTGACCGTCGCGAAGGTGGATATCGACAAGGAGATGGAACTGGCGGGTGAATACGCCGTCATGAGCATCCCCACCGTACTCATCATGAAAGACGGCGAGGAAATCTCCCGCTACGTCGGCGTCCAGCCGAAGGAGATCTACACCGCCGCGCTGGATAAGATGCTCGCCGGCAACGTGGGCGAGGCGGCGGAAGTCGTCTCGCCGGTAAAGGATTAGCCCGTCAAAGAAAAGCGCCTGTTTTCCGGATTGGAAAACAGGCGCTTTTTTTACTTTTGCGCTTACGGGTAGTAGACGACAAGGGCCGTCGTGTTCGCCGCGTCGCCGCAGACGGTCTCGTATCCGGCCTCGATGAGGGCCCGGGCCGTCTCGACGGGCACCTCCGCCGTCTCATAGCCTTCGGAGTGCTCCGTAAACTCAACGCCCGCCAGCACCTCCGGCATCTCCCCGCGCACGGTGATGACGGCGTAGTAGTCCGCCGCGCCCGTGTCCTCAACGGTTTCCGGCGCCCCGAGCGTAAACCGCGGGGGCGCAAGGCTCCCCATCTCCTGCGGCGTCGGGCGGTCGGCCGTCACAATGCCGCCCATGATGCCGCCGCTGCCGCTGCCGCTATGGGTCTGCCTGTCGGCCGTCTGCTTGTTTGTATCATCCGGACTGGGCTCGGGCGCCTCGCAGGAAACGGGTTCGTCCGGCGCGGCAGCAGCATCGCCTTCCTCCGCCTCCGTCGCGCTCATCATGTAGGCGTCGTCGGCGCCGCCCGCCATGGGGGCGCTGGCGGAGCCGGCGCCCGCCGCTTCCGGGGCCGCGGCGCTCGGGACGGCGGCCAGCTTCATCCCCTGCGTGCCGCCGGCATCTTTTTTCGGCGTGAGGGCGCCGCGCAAAGGCGAGATGAGCAAAACGAGCGCGAGGCACGCCGCGGCGGCGACCGTCGCCATCCACGGCTTTATAAAAACCTTTCTGCCGCGCTTTGCCGGCTCATGAGGCAGCGCGGCAATCTGGTCCATCACGCGTTTCCGGAACGTCTCAGGTACCTCCGGGAGGGCCGAAAGCTCGCCTGATATATCCTGATACAGCTTCAGCAGAGACGCGCACGCCTTGCACGACTTTACATGCTCGCTGACCTTCGCCTGCTCTTCCGGCGTCGCTTCGCCGTCGACGAAAGCGCTGAGCAGCTCTTCAAATTCTTCACACGGAATCAATGCGTCTCCACCTCCCTTTCACCTGTATGACGGTCTTCCCGCGCAAATGTTCCCTCGCCGAAGCCGGGATTTCCTCGCAGCAGCTGCGCAAGCTTCCTGCGCGCCCGGGCAAGGCGGGATTTGACCGTCCCCTCGCTGATGCCGAGGACGCGCGCGATGTCCTGATAGCTCAGGCCCGTTATCTCGCGCATGACGATAATCTCCTTATGGTGCGGCGGCAGGGCGTCCACGCACTCGCCGAGCACCCTGCGGAGCTGGTTCGTCTCCATAATGGCGGCGGGGTCGGTGGTCTCGTCGGCAATCTCAAGCTCGGCTGGCTCCCCGTCCTCGTCGGTGTAGGTCAGCGCGAACGTCTGGGTGCGTTTGCGTTTGCGGATAAAGTCGATGCAGATATTATATGTAAGGCGGTAAAGCCAGACGGAAAAGCGGCTGTCGCCGCGAAAGCCCTTTAAGTTCGAGAAAGCCTTGAGGAAGCTCTCCTGCGCCATGTCGAGGGCGTCCTCCTCGTTGCCGACCATTTTCAGCGCCAGCGCGTAGACTTTCTTTTCGTTTTCCGCAACGAGCCGCTCGAACGCCTGCGTGTCCCCTTCAAGAACGCGGTGGATAATCTCACGTTCTTCCAAAGCCGTCATTGCCTCACCTCAATTCTCGTTTCATCTCGTCCGCCAGGCGGCAAAGCGCCTCGACCGTCTCCGCCTTCATGATTTTTTCGCGGTAGGAGCTCGCGCCGCGCACGCCCTTGAGGTACCACGAAAAGTGCCGGCGCGCCTCAAGGCACGCGATGTGCTCGCCCTTGTCCTCGGCGGCAAGCCTCAGCTGCCGCATGGCCGTGTCGATGCGCTCGGCAATCGGCGGCAGGGGCGGGATGGGCCGCCCCTCGAGCGCCGCCTGCGCCTGCTCGAAAAGCCACGGGTTGCCGAACGCCCCGCGGCCGATCATCACCATCTCGCAGCCGGTCACTTTCAAAATGCGCACGGCGTCCTCCGCCGTAAACACGTCGCCGTTTGCAATGACGGGGACCCGGACCGCCTCCCTGACGGCGCGGATAATGTCCCAGTCGGCCCGTCCGGAGTACATCTGCGCGCGGGTGCGCCCGTGGACGGTGATGGCCGCCACGCCCGCCTCCTCGCACATCCTGGCAAACTCGACGGCGTTGACGCTGCCGCCGTCCCACCCCTTGCGGATCTTCACCGTGACGGGGCAGGGAACGCTTTTGACGACGCTTTCTATGACAAGCCGGGCTTTGTCGGGGTCGCGCATGAGGGCGCTGCCGTCCCCGCTTTTGACGATTTTCCCAACGGGGCAGCCCATGTTGATGTCGATAAAATCGGCGCCGGAAATCTCCAGCGCAAGGGCTGCGGCCTCGCCCATGCACCCCGGGTCGCTCCCGAAAATCTGGGCGGCGGCGGGGTGCTCCCCTTCGCCGAGGCGCAGAAGGCCGCGCGTTTTCGTATCCTGATAGACGAGCGCCTTCGCGCTCACCATTTCCGTAAAGGTCAGTCCCGCTCCCTTTTCGCGGCAGATTGTGCGAAAGGCCCTGTCGCACACGCCCGCCATGGGCGCGAGGGCCAGCCGGGAGGGGACGGCAACTTGTCCGATTTGCACAGGCATAAGTCTCCCATACAAATTTTCTGCCGGTTTTTGTAAGCGGCAGTCTCCGATTATTTTATTCTGCACGGGCGGCAAAGTCAATTGCCGCCGCGAAGACTTCCACAATCTTCCGGCGGCAATCCCTTCCTATTCGGCAATAATTTCCAGTTCTCTTATCTTTACATTATTCTTGTAAACCTTTATAAGATAAAGAACGTCCGGCTCGAGGGGGCCGAACGAAAACTGCCCGTCCTCGTCGGTGATGTGGCGGCCGAGCAGCACGTTTTCCTGGCCGGACTTAAACAGCAGCACGAGGGCGCCCTGCTGCGGCTTGTCGCTTTTGTCCCGCACCGTTCCGCAGATCGCCGCCGTTTTCTCAGGCACCAGCCGGACGTTCGTCTCTATGTACTCCCCCTCAGCGGGTTTAAAGTAGAATTTTGCCGAAGAGCTCAAAGCGCGCTTACCTCCTTACTTGAGTATCTGCCCTATTGTATTAGCCGGCCGGCTCTTCCGTGCTTGACAATGGCGGGAATATTCTATAGACTGGCAAGGTTAACAGACCTCGTATTTCATTGAAGGAGTCGAAGCGGAATGGCAAAGGAAAAGCGTGTTGAACAAATCACGGCGATGGAAACAGATTTCGCCCAGTGGTTTACGGACGTCGTCACGAAAGCGGAGCTGGTTGATTACTCCGGCGTCAAGGGCTTTTTCGTTTTGCGACCGTATGCGTACGCGATCTGGGAGAACATCCAGGCGATCCTCGACAAAAAGTTTAAGGAACTCGGGCACGTCAACGTCTCCATGCCCCTCCTCATCCCGGAAAGCCTCCTTCAGAAGGAGAAGGACCACGTCGAGGGCTTCGCGCCGGAAGTGGCCTGGGTCACCCACGGCGGCTCCGAGGAGCTCACCGAGCGCCTGTGCGTCCGCCCCACGTCCGAGACGCTCTTCTGCGAGCACTGGAGCCACGTCCTGCGCTCGTGGCGCGACCTGCCGATGCTCTACAACCAGTGGTGCAGCGTCGTCCGGTGGGAAAAGACGACACGCCCGTTCCTGCGCGGCCGCGAATTCCTCTGGCAGGAGGGCCACACGCTCCACGCCACGGCCGAGGAAGCCGAGGCCGAGACACAGCAGATGCTGAACGTCTACGCCGACCTGTGCGAAAATTACCTCGCCATGCCCGTCATCAAGGGGCGCAAGACGGACAAGGAGAAATTCGCCGGGGCCGTGGCGACGTATACCGTCGAGTGCATGATGCACGACAAGAAGGCCCTCCAGAGCGGCACCTCCCACTACTTCGGGGACGGCTTCGCCCGCGCCTTCGGCATCCAGTTTACCGATAAGAACAACCAGCTGGCCTACCCGCACCAGACGTCGTGGGGCGTGTCCACGCGCATCATCGGCGGCATCATCATGACGCACGGCGACAACAACGGCCTCGTCCTGCCCCCGAAGGTCGCCCCCGTCCAGGTCATCGTCATCCCCATCGCCACGCACAAGGGCGGCGTCTCCGAAAAGGCGGCCGAACTCGTCGAGCGCCTGAAGGCGGCGGGGCTGCGCGTCAAGTGCGACACGTCCGACAACAGCCCGGGCTGGAAGTTTGCCGAGTACGAGATGAAGGGCGTGCCGCTGCGCATTGAAATCGGCCCGAAGGACATCGAGCAGGGCCAGTGCCTTGCCGTCCGGCGCGACAACGGCGAGAAAATCCCCGTCGCGCTTGCCGAACTTGAACAGCGCGTCCCCGAGCTGCTCGATGCCGTGGAAAAGGGCCTGTACGAAAAGGCCAGGAAGAACCTCACCGAAAACACCCGCCCCGTCCGGTCCATGGAGGAGGCAAAGTCCGTCATGGCCGAATACGGCGGCTTCATCAAGGCGATGTGGTGCGGCGACCTCCAGTGCGAGCTTGCCATGAAGGAGGAAGTCGGCGTCACATCCCGCTGCATCCCCTTCGAGCAGGAGCACGTGGCGGACACCTGCGTGTGCTGCGGCAAGCCCGCGGACAAGATGGTCGTCTGGGGCGTCGCGTACTAATCCGCACCCCGGCGGACACCCGCGGCGCATCGCAGCGTTTATCGGAGCAGGCGCGCGCCCAAAGAGCGTGCCCGCCGCGCACTGCCTGAGCTAAAAAACAAACCGGCGAAAGGAAACCTTTCGCCGGTTTTCGTTTTTGTTGCTGTGTTTTCGATATTCCCGCGCGCGCAGCCTTCGCTCGCCCGTCGCTTGCAGCTTAGTCCGCTGCGATGACACTGAAGGATATGCGCCGCGCCGCCGCGCTAAGCTTCCTCGTACAGGCCGCGCAGGAGGGCGATCTCCTGCCTGTAGCCCTCAAGCTCGTTGGGCGTCTCAAGGTAAAACGGCAGATTCCGCAGGCGCGGGTGGTTGATGACGGCCTTCAGCGCCTCGAGCCCCAGCGCGCCGTTGCCGATGGTCTCGTGGCGGTCCTTGTGACTGCCGAAGGGGTTTTTGCTGTCGTTGATGTGGATGGCCTTGAGCCGCTCAAGGCCGATGACGCGGTCAAATTCCGCGAGCACCCCGTCGAGGTCGCCGACAATGTCGTACCCCGCGTCGTAGACGTGGCAGGTGTCAAGGCACACGCCGAGCTTGTCCTGCAGCATGACCTTGTCGATGATGGCGCGGATCTCCTCGAACCGCCCGCCGACCTCCGAGCCCTTCCCCGCCATGGTCTCCAGGAGCACCAGGGTCTTCTGTTCGGGAAACAGCACCTGGTTGAGCATCCCGGCGATCATGTCGATGCCCGCCTCGACGCCCTGGCCCACGTGGCTTCCCGGGTGGAAGTTGTACATGGCGTTGTCCACCAGCTCCAGCCGCCGCAGGTCCTCCGCCATGGTCTCCCGGCAAACTGCCGCAGGTGGGCCTTGTTGGAGCAGGGGTTTAAGGTGTAGGGGGCGTGGGCCAGAATCTCCTGGATGCCGTGCTCGGCGGCGAAGGCGTTGTAGGCCCGGATATCCGCCTCGTCCAGGGCCTTCACCGCCCCGCCCCGGGGATTCCGGGTAAAGAACTGAAAGACGTTGGCGTCTATGGAGACGGCCGTCTTCCCCATGGCCAGGTACCCCTCCGAGGCGGAGAGGTGGCAGCCGATTTTAAACATCCGCATCATCCTTTCCTGCCCTTATTCTACCACGGCGCGACCACATTGTCATTGCGTGTTTTCCCCCGGCGGTGTTAAAATATTAACGAATCGGACACTGGAGGTCTTTCCCCATGAAAACCATCTCCTGCGCCGCCATCGCCGACGCCGTGGAGCGCCTGTGCGTCGAGGCGGCCAGATATCTGCCGCCGGATTTGTGCGCCCTTTTGGAGGACGCCGCCGGACAAGAGGTTTCCCCCGCGGGCAAGGCGGCCCTTGAGGACATCGTGGCCAACTTCCGGCTGGCCGCCGAGCGGAATATGCCCATCTGCCAGGACACGGGAATGGCGGTGGTCTTCGCCGACATCGGCCAGGACGTGCGCGTCACCGGCGGCCTCTTCGAGGACGCGGTGAACGAGGGCGTCCGCCGGGGGTACGAAAAGGGTCTTTTGCGCAAAAGCGTGGTGCGGGACCCTCTGCGGCGGGTGAACACCGAAGACAACACCCCCGCCGTCATCCACGTCCGCCTGGTGGAGGGGGACAGCCTGCGCCTTACCGTGGCCCCCAAGGGCTTTGGCAGCGAGAACATGAGCGCCATGCGCCTCTTTCTCCCCTCGGACGGGGCGGAGGCCGTAGAGGATTTTATCGTGGACACCGTCTCCGCCGCCGGCTCCAACCCCTGCCCGCCGGTGGTGGTGGGCGTGGGGCTGGGGGGCACCATCGAGCAGTGCGCCCTTCTGGCCAAGCGGGCTCTCCTGCGGGGGAACACGCCCCACCCGGACCCCTTCTACGCGGACATGGAGCGGCGGGTGCTGGAGAAGATTAACCGCCTGGGCATCGGCCCCCAGGGCTTCGGCGGGCGGTATACGGCGGTGAAGGTGAGCATCGAGGTCTTCCCCACCCACATCGCCGGGCTGCCCTGCGTGGTGAACATGGGCTGCCACGCCACCCGGCACGCAAGCTGCGTCCTGTGAGCAAATAACCGCCGCCGTCTTTTATTCGGCCAGCAGCGGTGGTATAATGGAACTGTCCCCGAATGGTCGGAAAAACCAGAAAGGAGATGGCTCCATGAAGTTCACGTTTACCGAGAAGAAAATCCACATCTCCGACGAGCTGCGCGAGTACGCCCAGAAGAAAATCGGCAAGCTGGACCGGTTCTTCAAAATCGAGTCGGAGGCCTACGTCACCTTCTCCGTGGAGCGGG
>Ga0134093_1001915_pt1 | contig 18203 bp, 17 predicted proteins | sample 4_1taG_FD_94452 | JGI IMG/M metagenome (GOLD analysis project Ga0134093, IMG submission 94452) | Switchgrass degrading microbial communities from high solid loading bioreactors in New Hampshire, USA - 4_13_20_68_A1 metaG | ecosystem: Engineered > Bioreactor > Semi-continuous > Anaerobic >...
ATTGTGTCGCAGTTCTACGAACGGCGGTAGATTCTTCAGGAGCGGTGTACGTGGCCCGTACGCACCGTTCTGTGAGAGGAAAGCCGCTAGGCTGATCACCTAGCGGCTACCTACTCGATTTGTTTATGCAAGTCAACGGACAATCATCAGCCGCTCTTACTTCTTCAACGACTCGTCAAAGGCCCTGGTGGAGGGGGAAAAGTTGATGCGGCGCACGAATTCCAGCGACTCCTGGGCGCCGAACACCCGGTCCATGCCGCTGTCTTCCCACTCGACCGAAAGCGGGCCTTCGTAACCGATGGCATTCAGCTCGCGGATGATCTCCTCGAAGTTCACATCACCATGGCCGAGAGAGCGGAAGTTCCAGCCGCGGCGGGGATCGCCGAAGTTGATGAACGAACCGAGAATCCCTGCCCTGCCGTCAAGGGTTACGGCCACATCTTTCATGTGCACGTGGTAGATGCGGTCGGCGAACTCCCGGATGAAGAGATGGGGCTGCACTCCCTGCCAGAGCAGGTGGCTGGGATCGAAGTTGAGTCCCAGGGTCCTACGGTAGTTGAAGTGCTTAAACAGCTTCTCTGTGGTGTAGAGGTCAAAGGCGATTTCCGTTGGATGGACCTCCAAGGCGAAGAGAACTCCCTGCTTGTCAAACTCATCAAAAATGGGAGTCCACAGCTCTACGATCTTGTTGAAGCCTTCCTCAATCATCTCCTCCGGTGTGGGCGGGAAGGAGTACCAGTAAGCCCAGATGGGAGAACCGGTAAAGCCTGTGACCACCCTGCAGCCCAGGTTCTTTGCGGCCCGGGCCACGTACTTCATCTCCTCAACAGCCCACTCCCGGATTTTCTCAGGCTGCCCCTTCACGTGGTCAGGTGCAAAGGTGTCCAGCCTGGGATCCCAGTTATCTCCCACGCACTGCCCGATCAGGTGGGAACCGATGGCCCAGCACTTCAGGCCGTAGCGCTCCAGAGTTCTCAGCCGGTCTTCTACATAGGCATGGTCCTCAGCGGCCCTTTTGGGATCGAGGTGATCTCCCCAGCAGGCGATTTCCAGTCCGTCATAGCCCAACTCGCTCATCAACTTGCAGACTTCTTCGAAGGTGAGGTCGGCCCACTGGCCTGTAAAGATGGTTACGGGTTTGGACATCTTGCTCTCCTCCTTCTCAATCGAACTTGACCCATACCGAGCCCTTCTTCGAGCTCTCCACGCATTTGTGGACAAACTTCACTCCCTGCAGGCCAGCCTTCACAGTGGGGAAGTCCAGATCGTCTTCGGTCAGTTCGAGTCCCTGTTCCAGCTTGAGCAGGGCATTGGTGAATTTCCGGTAGGTGTTGGCAAAGGCTTCATAGAAGCCTTCCGGATGCCCCGAAGGGATTCGGGACATCTGGGCTGCCTCGGGGTAGAAGTAGGGGTTGCCCCGGGAGAGGATCTGGATCGGCTCGCCCAGTTTGACAACCTTAAGGTAGTTCGGATCCTCCTGGCGCCACTCGATCGTACCCTTGGTGCCGAAGATGCGCACGGTGAGGGCGTTGTCATAGCCGATGGCCACCTGGGAGCACCAGTAGTTGCCCACGGCACCATTTTTGTACTTGACTAGGATGTGGGCGTTCGTGTCCAGGCTGCGCCCCTCACCGCCAAAAACGTCCAGCCGGGCGCAGAGCTCGTCAATTTCCAGACCGGTGATGTAGGATACCGTGTTCTCGATGTGGGATCCGATATCCCCCACGCAGTTGGAAATGCCGGTTTTCTCAGGGTCCGTCCGCCAGGCGGCCTGCTTGTTCCCCTCCTGCTCCACTGCTGTCGCCAGCCAGCCCTGGGGGTACTCGGCGACAACTACATGGATATCCCCGATGTCGCCGTTTTTCACCATCTGCTGCGCATGCTTAACGACAGGGTACTGGGAATAGGCGTAGGTCACACAGAACAAAAGGCCCTTCTCCTCTGCAAGCTGGGCAAGCTCCTCCGCTTCTTCGACGCGCAGGGTGAGGGGCTTGTCGCAGGCCACGTGAATGCCGCTCTGGAGGAAGGCCTTTGCTGCCGGATAGTGGGCATGATTGGGCGTGGCAATGATGACGAAGTCGATGCCATCTGGGCGGGCTGCTTCTTTTTGAGCCATTTCGTTAAAGTCGCGATACAAGCGTTCCGGGTCCAATCCCAATTTCTCTCCAGTTTCCAGCGTGCGCTCATACCGGGAGGAGAAGCATCCTGCTGCCAGCTCTGCTTGGCCGTCAAAGAGCGCTGCCTTGCGGTGCACATCGGCAATAAAGCTGCCGGTACCCCCGCCCACCATGCCGAAACGGAGCATGCCACTCTTGGTCTTAGTCCCTTTTCCCTCGATCATATCTGCACCTCCATGCCGATTAGTGATCGCTAACATATTAGGCAAAATGTAAAGAAAACCCTTTCCCGTGCTGTTTTAAGTGCCGAAAGGCCCGGCGGTCGCACCACCTGGCCCTTGCGTTCTACAGGCAGCTCAGGAAGAAGTTGTGGATGGTCTCCATGAGCTCCAGGTTAAGCTCATTGGCCTGCTCCTTATCTATCTTGGCAAAGAACTCCCGCTGCACCTCGTAGGGAATTTCGCCTCCATACTGTTCGGACAGGGCGCGCAGCTCGGCGTTGCGGTCGCTGGCGTAAGCGATGGCCTCCCGGGAAAGGAGGATGCTGTTATGCCCATTGCGTCCTTCCTCATCGATGGCCAGGAACTGCACCTTGGGGTTGATGATCCGGTCTTTCTTGCTTATGATGCCGCTCCCGTCAAAGAACACGACCTTATCTCCTGTGCCGTGGACGATCAGCGCGGGAACACCTGCCTTGTTCAGAGCAGCTTCCCCGTCGAGCAGCGCCGCCTTCCCGAAGAGCATGACCTGATACAGCCAGACAAAGGGGCGCTGGGTGTCCATGAGCCAGCCCATCATCTGACGCCCCTGCTCTACGATCATCTCCGCTGCCGAGCTTGGCGCAGCGACAGCAACGATGCCCGCGATATCGTGATCATAATGGAGAACATTGGCCGCGGAGTAGCCTCCCCAGCTGTGGCCAAAGATCACGACGGGAAGCTCCGCCAGATCAGGTCTGCTTTCCACAAACCGCAGGGCGGCATGGAGATCAAGGATTCCTTGGGGGAACCCCCGAACTGCTTCGCCTTCGCTATCGTAGCAGGCGGTGGCATCATAGGCGAACACACTCCAGCCCTTGTCTAGAAAGTACCTGATCTGGGGCAGATAGCTGTCCGCACCGCCGCCCAGCCCGTGAGCCACTACCACGAGCCCGGGGCTGTCTGCGGTGGGGTAGAGGTAACCCTGGAGGCGGTTCTTCCCTGAAAGGAAACTGACCAGCTCCAGGGGGTAGTTCTCGGTTAAGTCGCTGTGGTGCATCTCTACCGTGGTCGCTGGATCTGGACGGTCAAAACGTCCAAACTCGGAGTCGAGGATCAGCTTCATGCCGGCCATGGACATGCCGGCAAAAACCACCGCGACCGCGAGCAGCACCAAGAGGGCGATCTTCACCGTTCTGGCTTTTCGGGAACCTTTTTGTCTCTTTTTCACCTGTGTCAACTCCTAGTCGAATTTCAGCCAGACAGAACCTTGCTTGGAACTCTCTACACAGCGGCTGACGAATTTGACGCCCCGCAGGCCGGCCTTCACATCGGGGAAGTCTAGATCTTCCTCCGTCAGCGGCAGGCCTTGTTTGCGTTTGAGGAGGGCGCTGTTGAACTTCGCATAGAAGTTGGCGAACATCTCGTAGTAACCCTCCGAATGGCCAGCGGCAAGGCGGGTCATCTGTCCCGCTTCTGGATAGAGGTAGGAATGGCCCCGAGCAAGGAGCTGCGGAGGTTCGCCTAATTTCCGCACGATCAGGTAGTTGGGAATCTCCTGGCACCATTCGATAGCGGCCTTGCTGCCGAAGACACGCACCCGCAGGGGGTTGTCATAGCCGATGGCCACCTGGGAACACCAGTAGTTGCCCACCGCCCCAGACTTGTACTTGAGCAGGATGTGGGCGTTGGTATCCAGGGCGCGGTTCTTCCCGCCGAAGTTGTCAAGGCGGGCGCAGAGCTCACTGATCTCCAGCCCGGTGATGTATGAAACAGTGTGTTCGACGTGTGTGCCGATATCACCAACGCAGTTGGATATGCCCGTGTACTGGGGATCCATGCGCCAGGGCATCTTGCCCTCAAGTTCCACAGGAGCAGCCAGCGAACCCATGGGATACTCAGCCACTACTACCTGGATGTCGCCAAGATCGCCGTTTCTCACCATCTGCTGGGCATGTTTCACTGCGGGGCACTGGGAGTAGGCGTAGGTTACGCCGAAGAGCAGCCCCTTCTCATCGGCCAGCCGAGCGAGTTCTTCCGCTTCTTCGACCGTTACGGTGAGCGGTTTGTCGCAGACGACGTTGATCCCCTGTTGGAGAAAGGCCTTGGCCGCGGCATAATGGGCGTAGTTCGGAGTACAGATGATCACGTAGTCAATACCGTCTTCTCGAGCCGCCTCTTTTTCGGCCATTTCCAAATGGTCGCGGTAGAGCCGTGAACGGTCCAACCCCAGCTGGGCTCCGGTGTTCAGGGTACGTTCGAAATTGCTGGAGAAACAGCCAGCCACCAGCTTAGCTTGGTCGTCGAACTCCGCCCCCTTGCGGTGCACATGACCGATAAAGGATCCCACTCCTCCGCCTACCATGCCGAAGCGCAGCACTTTTCCATCTGCATCTTGCATAATTCCTGCACCTCCGTATCAGCGTGTTCTCTGCCCTAATTACGCTCCGCACTGCCATATCCCTTCAAAGCAGGAATCGTGCCCCGAAAGGAGAACCAACAGAAAGGACCAAAAAGGGAATACAAGACTGGAAAGGAAGTTATCGCTTTGCAGACGTTGGCCATCGCACTGTTCGCTATCACATACATCTTGCTTCTGCTGCTTCCTCGGTACAGACCGTACATAGCGCTGGTGTCTGCAGGAGTATTCGTCGCCGTCGGCATCGTCCCGCTGAACACGGTTTTTGGATTCATTGATTGGAACGTTGTTTTGATGATCGCCGGAACGATGGGGATCGTTTCACTCTTCATCGAGTCACGCATGCCGGCCTTGTTGGCCGATCTGATTCTGGAAAAAACCCCGACTGTGCGCTGGGCAGTCGTGGCTCTATCGCTGTTCTCCGGTATCATTTCTGCCTTCGTGGATAACGTGGCGACGGTTCTGATCGTGGCGCCCGTGGCCATCAGCATCTCCAAAAAGCAGGGTATCTCGCCAGTGCCAAGTGTTATCGCCGTGGCCATTGCCTCTAACCTGCAGGGTGCGGCCACTTTGGTAGGCGACGCTACCTCCATCCTGCTGGGCGGTTACGCTAACCTGGATTTTCTGGATTTCTTCTGGATTCAGGGCAGGCCGGGCATGTTCTGGATCGTGCAGCTCGGTGCCATAGCCGCGACGGTTATCCTCTACTTTACCCTGCGTTCCATGACCGGCGCGGTGCAGCCCCAAGAGCGCACTCCAGTGGAGGACCGTTTCCCTGGTTTCCTTCTTGTACTTATGATCGTGCTTCTGATCCTGGCTTCCTTTATCCCAGAGAAGCCCGCGATCACAAACGGCTTGATCTGTGTCGCTCTCTTCGTTGTTGGCCTGATCAGGGATCTTGCTCGGGGAGGCACCCTGGAGCAGAGCATGAAGGCCATCAAGGACATCGACCTTTTCACCCTGCTGCTGCTCATGGGCCTCTTTGTTGTGGTCGGTGGACTGACGCAGGCTGGCGTTATCGAAAGGTTTGCCGCTTTTATCGCCCGCACCGGGCAGGGTAACGTGTTTGTTGTCTATACCCTCATCGTCTGGATGTCCGTGTTGATCTCCGCTTTCGTGGACAATATTCCCTATGTGGCTACCATGCTGCCCGTAGTCGGCGGGGTTGCAGCCATCATGGGCGTGGAACCGAACCTGCTCTACTTCGGCCTGCTGTGCGGGGCGACTCTGGGAGGCAACCTGACTCCTATCGGTGCCTCAGCCAACATCACCGGTATCGGCCTGCTTCGCAAGGAGGGCCATGAAGTGAGCGCCGGCCAGTTCATGCGCATGGGTGTTCCCTTTACCTTGGCTGCTGTCACCACCGGTTACATCTTGATCTGGCTCCTCTGGAGTTGAGTGCGTTGATCGGCACCCATAATGAAGGCTCTCTGCATGCCGGTTTAAAGGAATACTACCGCCAGCCCGGGGATATCTGCGAGGGCTGCGTGGAGGGTTACTGGATAGATCTCATCCAGCCCGAGCGCTTGGTGGAGATCCAGACCAGGAACTTTGCGGCCATCCGCAGTAAGTTGGAGAGCCTTCTCCAAGGTTACAAGCTGCAGCTGGTGTATCCGATCGGTGTGGAACGCCGGATCACCAAAGTAGCCCCGGAGACCGGAGAGGTGCTGAGCCGGAGGAAGTCCCCAAAGCGGGGGGATATCTACGATCTGTTTGCGGAACTGGTGAGCATTCCGCATCTCTTGCTGCATCCCAATTTGACCATAGAAGCTGCCCTGGTAGTCGAGGAAGAGATTCGCTGTGCCGACGGCCAGGGCAGTTGGCGCAGAAGGGGGGTGAGCATAGTCGATCGGGTCTTGGTAGAAGTGGTGGAGACGAGGGCTTTCCACTCCGCCCAGGACTACCTTGACCTGCTGCCCGAGGGCCTGCCTGCCGAGTTCACCAACAGTGAGCTGGCCTGCGCTCTGAAGGTGCCCGTCTTCAAGGCGCGGCGGGTGACCTACACTCTGAAGCAGGCCGGCCTGATCAGGGAAATCGGCCGGCGCGGGAGAGAATTACTTCATCAAGTAAGTTAGTTATCCACATTATGCACAGGTTACCCACAACAAACTGCCCAAAACAAGTGTTTCCGCCCTGCATCTAGTAGTTGGCTTGTTACGAATGTATAGCAACAGTGTATTGCCAGTAAAAGGCCAGCATGGTATAGTAATCATTAGCAATACCAGTTAGGAGGGGCTTTCCAGATGAGAATCATGACCGAGAAGAACCTGAGAGATGCGTTTGCTGGGGAAAGCATGGCGCACATGAAGTACCAGATCTTCAGCGCCATCGCGGAAAAAGAGGGCTACCCCAATGTGGCCAAGCTGTTCAAGGCCATTGCCTACGCTGAGCTCGTACATGCTCGCAACCACCTGAAGGAGCTGGGCGGCATCAATGATTCCGTCGCTAACCTCCAGTCTGCCTATGAGGGCGAGACGTATGAAATCGAAGAGATGTATCCTGCCTACAAAGTTGTAGCCGAGCTGCAGCAGGAGAAGGGCGCTGTCCGCTCGACCCATTACGCCCTGGAAGCTGAAAAGATCCATGCCGATATGTACCGCGACGCCAAACAGGTTGTCATGGAGGAGAAGGACATCGAGCTCGGCACGGTCTACGTTTGCGAGATCTGCGGCTGGACGCATGAAGGCGATGCTCCGGAGAAGTGCCCCGTTTGTGGAGCAAAACAGAGCCAGCTGCGTGCTTTTTAAGCAGGGAGGCTGAAAATGCAGACCCTAAACATCAAGATTGGAGGACAAGCTGGGCAGGGTCTGGTGTCCATCGGTACGATCCTGATCAGGGCCGCCACACAGGAAGGCTGGCATCTGTTCGCCCATCAGGATTACGAATCCCGCATCCGCGGCGGTCACAATTTCATCCAAATCCGTTTAGCGGATCGGCCGGTGGCCTCCTGGGAGAACGACCTTGACGTGTTAGTTGCCCTCGATGAAGCCACGATCACTCGGGAACTAGGCGAAGTGAAACCGGGCGGTGTGGTTATCTACGATCCAGATGTTTTAGGTCAAGACGCAAAAACACTAGTAGAAAAGCCCAACTGTATCGGTCTGCCCTTCGCCCGCATCGCCGAGGAACTGGGACAGCCCAAGATCATGGCTAACTCTGTCGCGGCGGGAGCAGTGTGGGCGCTTCTCAGCGAAGAAATCGCCGTTCTCCATGAGACTCTGGCCTTGATGTTTGCCGAAAAAGGCGAGGCCATAGTACAGGGGAACCAGAGCGTCGCTTCCGCTGGCTTCGCCCGCGTGCGCGAGCTTACAAGAGAGCGAGCTGTACCCGCCAAGCCTCAAGGCAGCGAGCCCCGGTTAGTGCTGAGGGGCAACGACGCCCTGCCCCTCGGTGCCCTGGCCGCCGGGGTGAAGTTCATGAGTGCCTACCCCATGACTCCGTCTACGGGCGTGACCGAGTTCATTTCTGAACACGGCAGAATCGCCAGGGTGATCATGGAGCAGGCCGAGGATGAGATTGCGGCGATCAACATGGCTATCGGCGCTAGTTTTGCGGGAGTGCGGGCCATGACTGCTACCTCTGGCGGAGGCTTCGCCTTGATGACCGAGGCTCTGAGCTTCGCCGGCTCTGCAGAGATCCCGATAGTGGTTATCGATGCCATGCGCCCCGGCCCGAGTACGGGCCTGCCCACCCGAACGGAGCAGGGAGACCTGCGCTGCGCTGTGGCCATGTCCTTTGGCGACTTCCCTCGAGCTGTCTTGGCTCCGGGCGATGTGGAAGAAGCCTTCTACCTCATGGCCCATGCTTTCAACTTGGCAGAAGAGTACCAGATGCCGGTGGTGGTCTTAAGCGATCAGCACCTTGCGGATTCCTATGTTACCGTGCCGCCATTCGATCTCAGCAGGATCGAAATCAAGCGCGGTAGGGTGGTCTCTTGCGCAGAGGCCGGGCCGGACTACCTGCGCTACCGCTGCACCGATGACGGCATTTCGCCCCGGCTCTATCCAGGGTTTGGAGATGGCCTTGTGGTGACTGCCGGAGATGAGCACGGGGAAGACGGCCACCTGATAGAAGACGCGGAGACCCGCCGCAGGATGATGGAAAAGCGGATGGCCAAGCAGAGGCTGGTGGAAGAGAACGCCCTTGATCCTGTCCTCTGCGGCGCCGACGAACCGGAGCTCATGCTGATCGGCTTTGGTTCCACCAAAGGGGCTGTGGCTGAGGCTGTGGAGATTCTGAACAGCCAAGGCTGCCGGGCGCAGGGAGTGCACCTGCCCCAGGTCTTCCCACTGCCCAAGAGCTTGGCGGCGCTGCTCCAGAAACCGGCCCGCAAGTTCATCGTGGAGGCGAATTACTCGGGCCAGCTTGAAGATCTCATTGCTTCCCGTTTCGCCTGGAAACCTGATGGCAGCATCAGGCGCTATGACGGAAGGCCCATGAATGCCAAGTTCATTTTGGACAGGCTTCCGGGAGGTGTATGCCATGGCAGCTGATCAGAGGTTTGAAGTGCGTCAGGAAACAGCCTGGTGTCCCGGCTGCGGCAACTTCGGGATTGTCCGGGCGGTGGCTAAAGCCCTAAATGGCCTGGGGCTTGACCCCAGCCAGGTGCTGTTTGTCTCCGGGATCGGCCAGGCGGGCAAGCTCCCCCATTACGTGAGCGGAAACGTGCTCAACACCCTGCATGGGCGCACGCTTCCCACTGCAACAGGAGCCAAACTGGCCAACGGAGACTTGACCGTGATTGCAGTCGGTGGCGATGGTGACGGTTACGCTGAAGGCGGCAACCACTTCCTCCACGCCATCCGCAAGAATGTCAACATCACTTACATCGTCCACGACAACCAGGTCTTCGGCTTGACCAAGGGGCAGGCCTCGCCTCGGAGCGATCCGGGGATGGTTACCGGGACAACGCCCCTCGGGGTCTACAACGAACCGTTCAACCCCCTGGCGACGGCCATGACCCTCAATGCTGGTTTTGTCGCTCGGGGCTATGCTGGCGACCAGGAGCATCTGGCGCGGATCATCCAAGCGGCGATCCAGCATGAAGGCTTTGCCTTGGTGGATGTGCTGCAGCCGTGTGTGACCTTCAACAGAATCAACACCTACCAGTGGTACCGCGACCGGGTGTACGACCTGGACCAGGAAGAGGCCTATGACCGCACCGACCGCCAGGCGGCCTGGAAAAAGAGCTGGGAGTGGGGGGAGCGCATCCCCATCGGCATCTTCTACCAGGTGAAGCGGCCGACTTTGGCGGATCACTACAGCGACATTCTAGACGTACCCCTGGTCAGGCAGGAACTGGATCCTGGGGCAGTGGAAGAAATACTCAGCGAGTTTCGTATAGGGTAGGAAACACAAAAAAGGAGCGGGGGGTCAGCAGATCCTCCGCTTTCCTTTGCAGAGGGTTTCTCAGAGTTGGTGTAGAATCACTGTCACGACAAGACGCTGAAAAGGATGAGGTAAGTGACGGCGAACAACATTCGGAGCTTTGCCAGGGGTACGGCCCTATTCTCCTCCGGCGATCCGGCTGTGGCGGCGTACTTCCTTCTCGATGGAAAGGTCTTGGTTGTTCGAGGAGAAGAACGGCTGAATCTGGGACCAGGGGCCTTTCTGGGCGCGGTGGCTTTTTTCCAGGAGAAAGCCCATACCTACACCGCCCTTTGTTCCAGTGAAGTGACCGCGCTGGTCATCACCAAAGAGAACAGCCGGGAGATTGCAGCCAAGCAGCCTGCCGTTGTGCTGTCCCTCCTGCGGGAGCTTGCCCTGCAGGTTCCAGAGACTGAGGAGCTCACTTTTTTCCAGGGCAGGCTGGAGGAAAAGGTTGAGGCACAGGCTGCCCGCCAGATCCTTCCCGATGGTCATCCCGTGTTTTCAGGCACGGTGCCGGTGGAGTACGGCGACCTGCTCTTCGCGGTAGAAGCGGAGTGCCCGGCTTGCGGGACGAAGTTCAGCGCCATGCGGACCAGGGTCTCCCGCCTGCAGCTTGCAGAGCAGAAGCCCGATTTCCGCACGGTGTACCGCAATTTCGAGCCGAACTACTTCTACCTCTGGGTCTGTCCCAAGTGCTGGTTTGCCTATCCGGAGAGGCTGTTTGGCAGGGTCGCCGAGCGCGCCGTCCGCAAGTGGCAGGAGGCAGTCGAGGCCGAACCGCCCACAGGCACCTTCGAGTTCAGCGTACCCAGGGCGATCCAAGAGGCGATCACTGCCTACTACTTGGCCATGAGAACATACGAGGTTATTGGGGCTCCGCCGGATCTGTGGGCCAATCTCTGGCTGCGGCTTGTCTGGATCTACGAGGATCTGCAGGCTGGGGATCTGGCGCTCAAGGCCGCGGAGCGGGCCAGGGATTACTTCGCCAAAACCATGGCTACGACCGCGCACACTGCCGCCGGCGACCAGCGCCTGCACTTGATCCTCGGTGAGCTGGATCTGCGCCTCGGACGCCAGGGAGAGGCCTTCCGTAACTTCCACGCGGCTGCCACCATGTCTGGGGGAGATACCCGGCTGAAACGGGCTGCCGCCGACCGCATCCAGGACCTCAGGGGCGAGTCGCAATGACGATCTGAAGGTGGTTGTGTTGCCTGAGAGGGTGTAGTGTCCCTGGGTTATCCGTTGCCAAAAAGCAGAAGCAGCCCAAAAACTCCGATGTAAAAGGGGTTTTGGGCTGCTTGTTCTGTTTGTGCCGCGATTCGTCGTATCACAATCTACCATTTCATAAAACATTCTACCTTCGGATAACAGGATAGTTCATATACAATTAACATAAGAGAACCGGCGTCGTAGCGCCGGGAAAAACATTCGGAAGGGGTGCCTATATGAAGTTGCGTAGACCCATTCTGGGACTTCTGCTTGTTGCCTTGATGGTGGCTGCAGCAGTTCCCGCAGTAGTGTTCGCTCAGAAAAGCGACATCAAGCTGACCTTCACGTATTGGGGCTCGACCTACGAAAAGGCAGTGATCGAGGCTGCGATCAAGTCCTTTACGGAGAAGACCGGAATCGAAGTTGAACCGATGATCATCCCCACAGATTATGAAACGAAGTTGCTCACGATGATCGCCGCAAATGATGCCCCCGATGTTGGCTATTTGGGTCCCCCCACGGCCTACAAGTGGTTCAGAGATGGCCACCTGGTAGACATCAAAGAACTCTTTGAGTCAGATCCTTCCGTTAAGGAAGAGGACTTCATCGATGGAGCCATTTTCCGCTATGGCGATTCCATTGTGGGTGTGATGAACAACCTGGAGTCGTTTGCTATCTTCTACAGCAAGGCAGCGTTTGAGGAGGCCGGGATAGACAACGTCCCGACGAAGCCTGAAGATGCCTGGACATGGGATGAGTTCGTGGAGATCGCCAAGCGGCTCACTATCGATCGCAGATCCTCGGCTTCTTCATCTTCACCCTGGGGCCGCTGCTGGCAAGCCTCTGGCTCTCCTTTACCGACTACTCTGTGACCAACGTGTACAAGTTTGTCGGATTGGCAAACTACAAGCGCCTGTTCTCAGGTGCGGATCCGTTCTTCTACAAGTCACTGGGCGTAACGCTGTATTATGTTGCTCTTTCTGTTCCCATAACCATCGTTTCTTCGTTCTTGATGGCACTCTTGCTCAAACAGAAGTTCAAAGGACGGGGTCTGGTCAGGGTCATCGTAACTATGCCATCCATTGTGCCGGCGGTGGCCGTAGCCACGATCTTCCTGTGGCTTTTGAACCCAGATATCGGCCTTTTCAACGAGATCCTGCGGGCCCTGCACCTGCCCACCAGCCAGTTCATCTACAGCGAAACAACGGTGGTACCGACTCTGGCCATGATGAACATCTGGACCATGGGAAGCACAATGCTGATCTTCCTGGCCGGTCTCGAGAACATACCGGAGCAGTATTATGAAGCGGCTGATGTCGATGGCGGCGGCCCAATCTACAAACTGTTCCACATCACGATACCCATGATGTCGCCAACAATTTTCTTCAACCTGATCATGGGGCTGATCAATGGATTTCAGACATTTACCCAGGCCTACATTATGACCGAGGGCGGACCCAACAATGCTTCGCTGTTCTACTCTGTATACTTGTACCGGGAGGCTTTCACCAATCAACGCATGGCCGTGGCCTGCGCCTTGGCCTGGGTCCTCTTTGTAATCGTCTTGCTCTTAACACTGGTCGTGTTTCGCACTTCGGGTTGGGTGTATTATGAGGGGGATCGTCAATGAAGGCGTACAGGCTCCGGAGAGGTGCTGGAAGAACTGCACTGTACATTGCGGTGATTGCCGTATCTTTGATGTACCTGCTCCCCTTGTTCTGGATGGTGCGGAGTTCGCTCATGTCGGCTGGCGAAATCTTCCTGATCCCTCCCGTATGGATCCCCAATCCTCCGCGGTGGTCCAATTACACCAAAGCCCTTACCACCATCCCTTTTGGGCGGTATTTTCTAAACACCATGAAGATCGTCGTGTTCAACCTGTTGGGCACCGTGCTTTCCAGCTCTATCTGCGCTTTCAGCTTCGCCAGGCTGCGTTGGCGTGGAAGGGAGTTCTTCTTCGCCCTGCTCATGTCCGGCATGATGCTGCCCGGCGCGGTCACCTTGATCCCCACCTTCTTGGGGTGGCGGGCCGTGGTGCCGCCCAACAGCTACCTGCCGCTGATCGTTCCTGCTTGGTTTGGAGGCGGGGCCTTCAACATCTTCCTGCTGAGGCAGTTCATGCGAGGCATACCGCTCTCGCTGGATGAGGCGGCACTGGTCGATGGTGCAAGTTATCCACGGATTTATGCCCAAATCATCTTGCCGCTCTCGAAAACTCCCCTGATCGTTGTGTCGCTGTTCCAGTTCCTGGGTGTTTGGAATGACTTCTTGGGCCCACTTATCTACGTCAACCGCGAGCGGTTCTTTACTCTGGCCCTGGGACTGCAGATGTTCATCGGCTACTATACCGCACAGTGGGAGCTTCTCATGGCCGCAGCAACTATTGTCTTAGTGCCACCGGTCATCTTGTTCCTGTTGGGTCAGAAGTTCTTCACGCGAGGCATCGCCATTTCTGGACTCAAAGGGTGATATGGTAGGAGCAGATCTGGAAGGGGTGCGAGAATGACACATACACTGAAAGAAGTTGAGTGGGGCAATGTGAGGATTCTGCCTGAAAAGACTTTTTTCATGCAGACGACTTACGAAGCGACAGGCGGTATCGCCAACCGTATGAAGCAGATCCGCCGGTATATGCTCTCGCTCAGCAGCGAGAACCTTGTGAGGAATCATCTGCTTGAGGCAGGTCTTTGGAACGAACACAGAAGACAGCTCGACGACATTCACTGGGGCTGGGAGTCACCGACATCTCAATTGCGCGGCCATTTTCTCGGGCATTGGCTCTCTGGAGCGGCGCAGCTCTACGCCCAAACTGGTGACCTGGAGCTAAAGGGCAAAGCCGACGCCATCGTGCAGGAACTGGCCAGATGCCAGCAGAGGAACGGCGGCGAATGGGTCTTTGCCATACCTGAGAAGTACCTGGAATGGATCGGTCGCGGCGAGATCGTCTGGGCCCCCCAGTACGCAATCCACAAGACACTCATGGGATTGTGGGACATGTTCGCCTATGGTGGGAACGAGCAAGCTCTGGACATCCTCATCAACGCTGCGCGCTGGTTCAAGCGTTGGACAGACAGGTTCACCGATGAGGAATTCGCCGATGTGCTTGACTTCGAAACGGGTGGAATGTTGGAAATCTGGGCGAACCTCTACGGTCAGACCAGAGATGAAAGCCACCTTCAGCTCATGAACAGGTATTGGCGCAGCCGCCTCTTTGATCCCCTTCTTCGGGGGGAGGATGTGCTTACAAACCTCCATGCCAATACCACGATCCCCGAAATCATAGGTGCTGCCCGCGCTTGGGAAGTCACTGGTGAAAAGCGCTGGCGCGATGTGGTGAAAGCATATTGGAAGAGCGCCGTCACCGACCGCGGTTTCTACGTCACTGGAGGCCAGACCAATGGGGAGGCTTGGACACCGCCCCTCAAGCAAGCGGCTCGGCTCGGCAAGCACAATCAAGAGCACTGCACTGTGTACAACATGATGCGGCTGGCCCATATTCTCTACCGCTGGACTGGCGATACACAGTACGCCGATTATTGGGAGCGCAACCTGTACAACGGACTTCTTGCACAGGAGCACCCGCACACAGGTATGGTAGCATATTACCTGCCTCTGGAAGCAGGGAATCAGAAGAAGTGGGGCACCCCAACCCATGACTTCTGGTGCTGTCACGGCACGTTGGTCCAGGCACCAGCATCGCTGGCACCCGCCATTTATCAGTACGAAACAGACAATGCACTGCGTGTCAGCCAGTACCTGCCTTCCCAAGCAACCTGTGAACTCGGCGGTACTCGGGTGGAGATCAGGCAGCAGTATAACGTGACCACGAAGCCGCACGCTCGTCCACAGAACCTTCAGACAAAACTCACGGTGACATGCGAAAAGCCAGCACGCTTTTCTCTGCAGCTGCGCGTGCCGTGGTGGGCAATCGGTACCCCAAGAGTGACTGTCAATGGACAACCGCAGCAGCCGAACATAAAACAAGGCCTCATCGCCTTGGAAAAAGAATGGGAAAACGACGTCATCGAACTCTCCTTACCGCAGGCTCTTCCCATATAAAGAAATAGCCAGCCGTTGGAGCAGCGAACTGAGCGTGTATCCGAGCTGCGATGACAAGGTTTTCTCCGGCTTGTACAGTGACAATGAGTTCTGCCCCAAGGAGATCGAGAGTTGGGTGACGACACTGACTGGCGGTAGATTGGTCGACCCAGAGGTGCTGCTTTTCGCCATCAGGGGAACGCTGCTCAGGCAGCAGCATTCTCTCGTAGAGCGCTCCTTGGTGGAATGCCAAGCTGAGCTGCCCAGCACCGACGGTCTTGATTCCTGCCGAAGCCTCGATGAGGCCTGCCGCTGGTTGTGTGAGCATCTGAACCAGACGCAGACTGCCTTAAGAGACGCCCTGAAGAGAAGACATCATCACGTTCTGGAGCGCTGTTTGGAGCGGATGGAACGGGAATTTGACCCGGAGTTGTCGCTGCCAGTGGTGGCTGATTGGTGCCATTTCAGCCCATCTTACTTCAGCAAGCTGTTTCGGGAGCACACAGGTGAGTCATTCACTGACTACATGGTGTCTCTCCGGATGTCCAAGGCTGCAGTGAGGCTGAAGAACTCACGCAAGAAGGTGTATGAGATTGCCGAGGAAGTTGGTTACCGCGACGTCAAGTATTTCACACGCGTTTTCAAGAGGGTCTACGGCGTCTCGCCGAACGAGTTTCGGACTCTTGGACCGCGTACGCCGCATACCCGCAGTTGACAAGTTTCGTCGGTTCCTCGGCAGAATTCCGTTTGTTATCAAACTGTTCGCCGGGATCCTGGCCGTTCTCCTGCTCGCGCTGTTGGTTGTCACCTGGTCCTATTACCAGACCATGTCAGAGCGGTTGGTCTTCCAACACAGCCAGGACATGTGGATGCGTACCATCCAGACAAACACGATCATCGATCTCCAACTTGCCCGGATTGTCGACAGCAGCGAAGCGGTGCTGCAGGAACGAGATGTGATCAAGGCCCTTCAAGGGCTGGATCCTGCCAACGAGTACGAAGTGATCCAGGCCAATCGGGAAGTGCAGAGGGTCCTGGGCAAGTATTTCAACATCAGCGAATGGGTTTACGCTTACAACATCATGTCCCACTCAGTGAAGCTCGGACAGGGATACGTGCCTTTCGAAACTCTTTTCGACTCCCCGCTGGGGCAGGATATTGTCGAAGCCAACGGGCGTGTGGTCTGGTACCCCACGTTCGATTTTGCGGAGATGTTCTCTGTGGACTCTCTTCGGGGACTGAACACCGACTTCCGGTACCTCTTTGCTGCTGGCCGGGTCTTCCGGGGCATTGACAAGAGTGGTGACCTTGCGCAGGTAGTAGATCTGGGCGACACATATCTGCTCGTCATCTGCATCCGTGAAGAGTTTCTGCGAAACGCCTATGCCGACTTATTGCTCGATGGTTCTTCCGTCGCGATTTTCGATGGGGCTGGATCGATGATCTCGGCCAGCGGATCAGAGGCTGTGGACTTTTACCAGCATGCTCCCTGGCTTGCCGACATAATAACGGCCAAGAGCGGCACGCAAGTGGTCGAGCATTACGGCCGTAAGGTGATCTAGTGTTACGACACCTCGCCTGTAACTGGATGGACCCTGGTAAAAGCGACAGATGTCAAGGGTCTGCTGGCTGGCGCATCTTCAGGCCTTTTTTCTTCCGTGTTCCGCTTCTTCGGCCCGTTGGCTCTGATTTCCCTGTCCTTGGCCGCCTCAATATCACTGGCGATTACACGGCCCATGCGCCAGCTCTTCCGGGCCATCAAGCGAACGGGCGAGGGCGATTTTGTCAGCAAGGTACCGGTTGAGGGCTACGGCGATTTCCACAGGCTGATCGAGCAGTTCAACGACATGAATGACCGTATCGCTCATCTTATCGATGAAAACTACCGAGTGAAACTGCACGAAAAGAAGGCGCAGCTGGATGCGCTGAACGCACAGCTCAATCCCCATTTCATGTACAACACCCTGAATCTTATTAACTGCATGGCCATAGAGCAGAACGCGGAGGAAATCTCACGGGTAGTCTGTGCTCTGTCCAGGATCCTGCGTTACGCAGTGGACAACCAAGAGTCCTATGCATTGGTCCGGCAGGAGCTTGACTGGCTGGACAACTATGTCTACATCATGGCGTGCCGCTTCGAAGATCAGCTGGACTACACCTGTGAAGTGGACGAAAGGCTTCTTGATGAGAGAGTATCGCGCTTCCTCCTGCAGCCGTTTGTTGAGAACGCCTTTGTCCATGGGTTTATGGACAAGCAAGAGGGATGCCGCTTAACAGTGAGAGGGTTTTTTGACGACGGTTGGCGGTGCTTTTCGATTTCGGACAATGGGCGTGGAATGGATTCGGAGAAGCTGGAACTCCTTCTGCAGGACGGCGGTGATGCAGTCGGCATCCGCAATGCCTATCAACGGATGCGGCTGATGTACAACGGCGACTGTGAGTTGAAGATCACATCTGCCCCCGAAGAGGGAACCACTGTCTCTATCCGGATCCCACCGGATGAGCACATGGTGCGATTGATGAGTATTCCGATCCAATAAGGCCACTTTAACGGAGAAAGAGGGCCACCTTCACGGTCAAATAAGGCCACTGTCACGGACTAGAAGGCCACCCTCTTAAGTATCAGTTCCTGCTTTGCCTATCCTATGGCAATTTCCGTGTCTTTTTCTGCGGAAGATCTCAATCCGTGTCTTTCTCTCATGGACACCTTGCCGTCAATCACGATCTCAAAAGCGTTATGGATGATTCGATCAATAATCGCTTCTGAGATGGGTGCATCACCAGAGGGGCTGATCCGCTCATACCAGCCTTTAGGAGCATACTGGGTGCACAGGATCAGGGAACCACGGTGAA
>Ga0134093_1001929_pt1 | contig 18132 bp, 19 predicted proteins | sample 4_1taG_FD_94452 | JGI IMG/M metagenome (GOLD analysis project Ga0134093, IMG submission 94452) | Switchgrass degrading microbial communities from high solid loading bioreactors in New Hampshire, USA - 4_13_20_68_A1 metaG | ecosystem: Engineered > Bioreactor > Semi-continuous > Anaerobic >...
TGATCATATGTGGGTCAAATATGTGTTACGGGAAATCTCCCAGATTACTGCCTTCTCGGCTTAAGATAAATATTATTTTTCTAAGACCAGGAGTTCCCCCTACTAAATCTTGACACAGACTTAAATAGCTTTTACCCTTGCAGAGCCAGCGAAAAAGTGTTATAATAACTGAAATTTAATATTTTGGTCAGGCGAAAAGCCGGGCCCTATTTCGGGCAGCGGAAGTTACCGTGGGACTATTATATGAATAATATAACAGTTCGACGGTAATTTTTTTATCCGGTGGATGGGGAGTGTATGGATGAATCGTTTAACAGTCAAACTCACTGATTATTTGCTGTTGAGAGTAATGGAAACATCAAATATACAGCGGATCGAGGAACCCAATCAACGCAGAATTGTTGCCTATCTGGAAGCTTGGGTAAGCATAATAGGCAACCTGGTATTGGCAGTTCTTAAAATTATATTTGGCTTAATGCTGAACAGTATATCCATGCTGGCGGATGCAGTTCATACCGCCTCGGATGTTTTAACGTCCCTGGTTGTAATCCTTGGATTTAAAATGTCCGCTCTTCCCGCTGATGACAAACACCCTCATGGTCATGGCCGGATTGAATTTATTGCTACCTTAATAATTTCTTTAATGCTTTTAGCGGTAGGGGTTAAATTTGGCTATGATTCCTACCAGCGCTACCTGGCGAATACTCCGGTAAACGGCAGTTATCTGATAGCCGCCTTCATGATACTTGCTGGACTATTCAAAGAGCTCCTGTCGCAATTCTCAATTGAACTGGGCAACCGCATTTGTTCTTCGGCTCTAATAGCCGATGCCTGGCATCATCGTACTGATGCTATTGCTTCTATATTGGTAGCTGTAGCTATTCTCGCATCGCAATTTGGCTATTACCGGTTGGATGCTGTTCTAGGTTTGGCTGTATCCGCCCTGATTATTTGGACCGGTGTAGAGATATTTATGGACTCATGCTCCAAAATAATTGGTGAAACCGATGACAGTCAACTGGACAGGATAAATGCACTGGCCTTAACTGTCCCAGGAGTACTTGCTACCCATGATATTGCAGTGCATGACTATGGTTCACAAAAAATAATCTCCCTGCATATAGAAGTAGACGGATCGTTACCACTGATAGAAGCCCATGCCATAGCAGATAAAGTGGAAAAAACTATCAATCAAGATCTATTCGCAGTGACCACCGTGCACCTGGACAGCTATCGTGACACCTCTCAGTTCGGAGAATGATAAAGTTATACCGTAATAATCAACATCTGGTTGTGGCATGCTAGATAAAAAAGAGGTGCATGTATATGCTGGTTGATCGAGCCCGGGAGATCATGGAATCCAAGGGAGTAATTGAAGTATTTTATCAGGGACATCCGGTATGGATCGAACAAATAGAACAGGATACTGCCAGGATTCGTATGCTGGATAACAACCAACAGCTGAATGTTCCTATCAATATGCTGGCAGAATCAGAATAGTCAACTAAAAAGACCCTGGAACTTGCTCCAGGGTCTTTGTTATCTCTCTGAAATATTCTTTGATATGGTCAGGTTGCGGCTTACCTAAGATATAACCTTCAGGTCAGTGCAGTATGGCTGGAAAGTTTTAAGTTTTACCCTTCTGCTGCCATTAGACTAGTTATTGGTGCGGGAAAGCGAATAGTGAAAACAGTGCCATTGGGTGAAGAATTTACCTCAACGACGGCATGGTACCTTTTCAAAATGCTGTAGGTAACATATAAGCCTAAACCAGTCCCCTGTTCTTTGGTGGTTATGAAAGGTTTGCCCAAATGTTCAAGGACATCCGCCGGTATACCATGGCCATTATCTTCAATTTCCAAGATTACATCACCTTGGTGCATAAAGGTACGAATTTCCAAAATTCCACCCGGTGTCATGGATTCCAGTCCGTTGCGTACCAGATTAAGAATTACCTGCCGGATATCTCTCTGGTCGACCCAAATGTCTTCAATATCCTGTGTCTTAAGAATTATGTCTTTGTCTTCTCTGCGCGCATCAGCCTGCAGCAACGGCAGCAGAGTAGCTAAAATGTTATTGAGGTTGTGTTTATCTATTTTGGGTATCCTTTCCCCGGCTAAGGAAAGATACTCGGAAATTATGCCGTTAGCGCGATCCAGTTCGTCAATCATTAAGCTAAAATAATGCTCATAGGATTGGAAATTCTTATTACTTTGCAGCAATTGAATAAAACCCTTTACTGATGTCATAGGGTTTCTGATTTCATGGGCTATACTGGCGGCTATTTTCCCCACCAGTTCATAACGCTCGTACTTGATCAGGCTGTTTGAGAAACTGTAATGACTCTGGCATTTTATGAAAGAAAACTGGTGGTGTTGTACTAAATCTAAAATCTCATGTACCCCGCATCTTTCTATTTGATAAGGGCACAGTGCAATCATTTTTAAGGACCCCAGTTCCCTTGCTATCATAGCCTCATAATCTAAATAGGTTTTCCAAGTTCTCTTATCTTTCCAAATGGTGCTGCCGCATGCTCTAACACCGTCATAACCATTGGCAATTGCCTGGTCAATTTTATTGAACCAGTCCTGCAATAATACATGAATGTTTAATTCATTTCCGGTTAAATACCAGTCATAGTGGTTGTAAAATTCTATCTGTCCGGAATAAGAGTCGAAATCAGGAATAGCTGACATTAATGCATCCCTGGCCTCAAAGATAGCCAGCGGCTCAGAAACTATCCATATACAATATTCGTTGTTTTCCAAACCAGCCTGGAAATAAGGTACCAAAATATCCAGCAAATCTTGTTTACTTCCAAAGAAGCTGCAGATGTGGGTGCCCCAGGGTATGTCATCGAGATAAGGAATCCCAATTTTGCGCAGGCTGGAAGAAAGATGTGTTTCCATCTTTATTGATTCCCCTCCCCCAAGAATTATATTTACTTACCCCCACATTAATTATTTTCGTCTCGTAAGATCTATTTCCTCCGTGCAATAATCAAAATAATCATAAATTTGATATATTATTGATATATATATTAAACACTGCCTCAACTACAAGATAGTTATTAAAAAACTCATACTGCAGCATAACCCTGGTTAACAGCCCCTAACTGATATTGACTAAACCAAACTTCTATAGTAATATTTACTCAATTTAGCAAGGAGTGAATTGCTAAATGGACGAAATACCCGAACGATGTGTCATAGATAAGAATATGTCAGTAAATAAGCGTCATGTATTCATCAGGCAGATGAACTTATCTGCTGGTGATTATATGCCGCTTTTTTTTACGTTTTACATAGTTGGATAAAGGTACATTCTAAGAAAAGGGTACTCGTAGGGCAATCAGGAGGTTTTTTATTTGTCCGGAGAAAATATATTTTGGCCCCTGGTATTGCAGTTAATTCTGATAATAATCAATGCTATATTTGCCAGTGCAGAAATAGCAGTAATATCTATGAATGATAACAAACTAGCCAAGATGGCTAGTTTGGGGGATAAACGAGCTATCAGGTTGGCTAAACTCACCGAACAGCCTGCCCGCTTTCTATCCACCATTCAGGTAGGAATTACGCTGGCTGGTTTTCTAGCCAGTGCCTTTGCCGCGGATAATTTTTCCGATTTATTGGTAGACTGGTTGATCAGTTTAGGGGTCTCCATTGCGCCTGCCACCTTAGATACACTGGTGGTTATTGTCATTACTTTAATATTATCCTATTTTACCCTGGTGTTTGGTGAATTGGTCCCGAAACGGGTAGCTATGCGCAAAGCAGAAGAATTGGCTTTATTTATTTCCGGTCTGATATATTATGTATCCCTGCTGTTTGGCCCCATTGTCTGGCTTTTAACCGTGTCTACCAATTCTCTGTTGCGATTGATGGGTATTGATCCCTACGCTGAGGATAATGTTATCACTGAGGAAGAAATCCGCATGATGGTGGATGCCGGCAGTGAAAAAGGTGCCATAAGTCATAATGAAAAAGATATGATTCAAAAGATATTTGAATTTAACGACAAAAATGCAGCCGAGATAATGACTCATCGAACTGATGTGGTAATACTGTGGATGGATGAAAGTGATGAGCAATGGGAACAGACCATTTTGGACAACCGGCATTCAGTCTATCCAGTTTGCGATGAGAGTCCAGACCATGTAATTGGAATAATAAAAGCCAAAGATTATTTCCGGGTGAAGGATAAAACCCGGGAAAATGTGATTTCCCAGGCTTTAAGACCGGCCTACTTCGTACCCGAAACGGTCCGGTTGGATGTTTTGTTCCACAATATGAAGAAGACCCGTAATCATTTTGCCATTGTTCTGGATGAATACGGAGGAATGAGCGGTATTATTACTATGAACGACCTGCTGGAGGAAATCGTTGGTGATTTGGAAGACGATGATAGCGCTCCGGTGGAACCTCCTTTAATAGAAAGAATTGACCCCAAGGTATGGAGAATAAGCGGCTCCGCTCCCCTGGATATGGTATCTCAGCAACTGGGGGTAGCCCTGCCGGAAGATGGGTACGATACCTTTGGCGGCTTAATATTTGGAATGCTGGGTACAGTTCCGGAAGATGGAAGTACACCCGAACTGGAAGTTAATGGGCTGTCCGTCAAAGTTACAGAAATAAAAAATCACCGTCTGGAAACCGCCCTGGTTTATTACGATCAGAGTTTAGCAGTAGCCAGCAAAAGTTAAACCAGCTGATAAATTGGCTTCTACAACTGCTCATTATTCATGATATGTAAAAATATCTCGGCGATATTGGGATCAAACTGGGTTCCGGCATTGCGCTTTATTTCCTCTAATGCAGCTTCCTTGGTCTTTTTCTGGCGGTATACTCTTCCTTCCGTCATAGCATCAAAAGCGTCGACTACTGCCAAAATGCGGGACAGCAAAGGAATTGATTCTCCTTTTAGTCCCCGGGGATAACCGGATCCGTCCCACCGTTCATGGTGATGCAAAATATACTCCGCCACAGACTCTAATTCCATGGTGGACATGGCTATTCTGTATCCGATTTCCGGATGTTTTTTCATGATTTCCCACTCTTCCTCATTCAGCGGGCCTGCTTTGTTGAGAATACGGTCGTCGATACCCACTTTACCAATATCATGAAGCATAGCCAGTAACTGCAGGTCATTAAGGCTTTCTTCGGTAAGATTCAGGTGTTTGCCTATTTTCTTGGATAGATGGGCTATGCGATTAGAATGTTCTTCAGTCTCCTGACTGCGGGCATATAAAGTAGCCATGATGGTTGACAATATGGCATTATGGGAACTATGGCGGTTGAGAAGTTTACTGTTATACATCTGTTCTTCAGCGATCTTTTCTATTTGCTCCAAGTCTTCTATACTTAATGTTTTGGTACTGCAGCCCATGGATACATTAATACGGAACTTATCATTGCTAGAAAACTTGTTATAGGCATAACAGGCGTGTTTAATCTTATCTGCGATTTCCCTGGCTGTATGGTTATCGGTTTTTGGCAATAGCAAGCCGAATTCATCACCACCGATGCGAGCCGCAATGTCTCCTTCACGGCAGCAATCCGTGATAATCCTGGCTGTTTCCGCAATCAATTGATCCCCGGCAGCGTGTCCAAAAGCGTCGTTAATAATTCTTACTCCATTAATATCGATAATGATAATGGACAGAGGCAGCCATTCTTCATCATCAAGTTTTTGTTTAACAGTCTCAAAATATTGACGGTTATACAAACCGGTCAAGAAGTCGTGGTCATTCATATATTTAATCTGAAATTCCCGGAGTTTCTGTTCGTGAATATCGATAATCAGGCCTTCCAGAGCTTCGACTTCATCGTTCTCATTATAAACAGCTTGTCCCAGTTCCAATACCCATTTGCGTTCACCACTAGCGGTAAGGATTTCATATTCATACTTAAACGAAGTTTTAAGATCCACAACTTGTTTCCAAAGATTACGCAGTATCTCACGGTATTCCAGGCAGATAATATCCTCGTAAGACAAATCTCTATTGTACAAGAGACTCTCGGGAGGATAACCGGTGAGCACCTGGCATCCCTGGGATACGAACAGCATGGTCCAGTTTTCATCATAAAGGCAGCGGTAGGCCATTCCCGGAAGATGAGACAGTAATACTGCTTTGTTCCGTTCGCTTTCAAATAAAGCCCTTTCCACCTGTAAGAGGTTTTCCATGTCAGCCATCAATTGCTCCTGACTGCTGCGGAGTTGCTTGCTTATCAAATGTAATTCTCTATTTTTTTTGACCATGAAATAAAATACCGTCAATACCAGAAGCAGAGAAAGAGTTATAACGGTACTATGAATAGCATGTTTGCGGGCCTCTGTATACCAATGCTGAACCGGATAATCAACCCCTAAAACAGCAATCACCCGAGATTGATACTCATTGATGGGAATCAGAGCTTTCACCCAGGTACCAGTTTCATCAGTTATAGGTCCTGTTATATAGGGTGCCCCAGTGGTAAAAGGAATCCTGTAAGGTAATGGCGTGCCTGCATTTCCCGAAGACAAAAAATTCTCCGGATAGTCCACCGTGCCGGAATCCACCAGAATTTTTATGTCTTCCCCGGTTATGTTGTAAAGGTAAGCACGCTGGACAATATCATGCTGTTCTATAAACTGGGTCAGGGAGGTTTTAAGCAGTTCGTACTCAGCTGTATGCAAATCAGTGGGAGCGGCTGGCAGTTGGCTGACCAGATGGGCAGGAATAAAAGCCGCTGCTGCTTCAGCTAAAGCCAAAGCTCGCCTGTCATATTGTTCCCAATAATACTTCCAGGTGTAATTAATGTATGCTGCACCGATAAGGACAACAACCAAAATTACAACCGAAAACAGGATTTTATATGGCAACCTTATGAGGGAACCGTTTTTTTTAGTCATGTCATTCATCACAGACTGCATATCCGACATCCTTGGACCAGGCATCAGCAAAGGATGCCTAATTGACATTATATAATATACCTTGACCGAAGTCGAAATAGCAACTATTAGATCGCAAAATACAAGAAATTATCGAAATATTGTGGAAAAATCAGCGCATTTGGTTGGTATGGCAAAAAATAACCCAGCGGGCTAGTTTACCTCAGAAATCCTCAGAAACATCAATGGCGAAAGCTATGTTTGATTAAGCTTTCGCCATGCAAAATTCTGACGGGTTTTATGGTAAAGCAGGCTTACTCGTAAACAAAGTATATCTTTTTATTTATCTTAACAGCGTTTGAAAAGTATGCCCAGAGTATTAGGCCCGCAATGGCTGGAAACGGTACATCCGGCTCTGGTTTCAATCACTTCCTCGAAAATTCCGTAATGCCTAACCAACTCTTTAACCTTGGCAACTGTCTTTTCCGAACACATGGGATGAGTAATAAATATCCGGCTGTAATCGATATCGCTGCGATTACTCAAACGATCTTTCACATAATGTTCCAGACAATGTTCAAAACTGCCCCGGTATTTCTTGCCAACTTTCATTTTCCCATCAACTACTTCAATACACGGTTTAATATTGAGGATTTTGGCACCAACTGCTTCCAGCCCGGAACAACGACCGCCTTTGTGCAAATAATCTAGGCGGTCAATAACAAAACTAGCTTCCACCTTAGGAATAGTCATTTCCAGGGTTTGGCATATCTCTGCGGGTGCTTTTCCCTCCTTGGCCATAAGAGCAGCATCATAGACGATATGGCCGCTGCCGGTAGAAAGATTACGGGAATCAATCACATATACGTTATTGAAGTGGCTTGCTGCCAGACAAGCATTTTGATAACAAGTGGAAAACTCAGAGCTGATACAAATATGAATTACCGCCTCATACTGAGCGGCAAACTCCTCGAATATCGAAACATATTGATATACATTTACTGCTGAGGTTTTGCATACTTGGTTCTCCTGTTCAACTTTCCGGAAAATATCCTGGGGAGTTATGTCTACACCATCACGGAAAACCTGATCACCTACAATAATATGTAAGGGGATCAAAGTAATATTCATTGCCTTAATAATTTCTTCCGATAGATCGCAAGTGCTATCTGCAGTAATTTTTATCATTCTCCTCGCCCTCACTGACAGTACAATATTTTTGAAGAACAATTACCAAGACTGAAGAAGATAACTAACACCAATTATATACCATCTGCAGCTCAAGAGATGACTTCTCTGAACAGTTAATAGCGGCGCAGGCAGGATTCTATATACTGGCGGACTTTTTCCGCAGGCTGGAATATGCCGAAATGACCTTCGCAGAGGATATCAGCATTCAGGCTGATAAGCCGCTGCATGGAACTGCGCCACTCTTTAAGATCTGAGCCCCATTCCCGGTTAAAAGGACCGTGAATATCCTGGCCGAACAAAACCTTGTTGCCGGCACACTGGCATAAGACTGAAATGCTGCCGGGAGTGTGGCCTGGCGTATGCAAAAATATTAATTCTATGTCTCCCAAGGGGACAGACTCATGGTCTTTTTTTATTACTTTATTTACAAGCACCGGTTGATATTCCACTCCATACCAAGACGCAGCGGTAAGTTTTGGATTACCGTTTTCAATAGCGTCCAGTTCCAATTCGTGAGCTATCACCTCCGCCCCAGTCTGCATCTGCAGTTCTTTTACACCGCCTATATGGTCTATATGACCGTGAGTCAGAATAATATACTTGAGCTGGTCTGGCTGGAACCCGAGCTTTTTTATATTGTTTAGAATGCGCTGGGTTCCCCTTCCCGCTCCAGCATCAATCAGCACACCGCCCTGTTTTGATTCCACTAAATATATGCAGCAATCATCCGGGTGGGAAAGGTTCCCTCCCCCAACCTGATAAACTTGAGGACATATTTTCATCGCCGCCCTATATTCTCCTTTCATGTTAATAACCGTTATTTTTTTCTCTATATATATATGATACCAGTTATTAAAAATAGATTCTTGCTGCAGAAAAACATAAAAAGGAGGATATCTCTTTCCTATCTGCAGATATCCTCCTCAACCATATGCTGATTTTAGCTTTTGGTGAGAGTTGCCACTAAACTGGTTGCTCCATATTTCTCCCGCAAGCGGGGTTTTTCAATTTTGCCGGTTGGATTGCGCGGTACGTTATCAAAAATAATAACCCGGGGTCTTTTATAACGGGGCAAGGCCAGACAGAATTGTTTTATATCTTCTTCGGTACAGCTGTAGTCTGGCTTTAATTCTATTATCGCCGCGGCTATTTCACCCAAGCGCTTGTCCGGCAGGCCAATAACCGCAGCATCTTTTATAGCCTCATGAGCCCGCAAAAAATCTTCGATCTGAACCGGGTAAATATTCTCCCCGCCGCTGATGATAACGTCTTTCTTACGGTCCACCAAATAAATGAAGCCATCTTCATCCATGCGAGCCATATCTCCGGTAAACAGCCATCCATCCTTGAGTACCGCAGCAGTTGCTGCCGGGTCTTTGTAATAGCATTTCATGACCCCTGGACCTTTTACCGCTAATTCACCAACTTCCCCGTTAGTCACAGGATCCCCTTTTTCGTCCACAATTTTAACCTGCCAGTCATAACCCGGAATTCCTATAGCCCCTACTTTATGGATGTTTTCTATGCCTAAATGAACACATCCCGGCCCAATGGCTTCGCTTAAACCATAATTGGTGTCATACTTATGGTCAGGGAAATACTTTTTCCAACGATGAATCAAGCTGGGCGGAACTGGCTGCGCTCCAATATGCATGAGCCTCCACTGGGACAGTTCATAATCATCTAAGTTAACGTCTCCCCTTTCAATGGCATCCAGGATGTCCTGGGCCCAGGGAACCAAAAGCCAGACAATTGTAATCTTCTCTTCAGAGACAGTTTTAAGAATCCATTCCGGCTTTACCCCCCGCAGCAGTACCGCTTTGCTTCCCGATATCAAGCTGCCAAACCAGTGCATTTTAGCTCCAGTATGATAAAGGGGCGGTATGCACAAAAAGTTGTCATCACGAGTTTGGCCATGATGAGCTTGCTCTGTAATAGCAGCAGACATCAAGCTGGCATGGGTATGCAGTATGGCCTTGGGAAATCCGGTGGTTCCCGAGGAGAAATATATAACTGCATCATCCTCATCGCACAGTTTTACTGGCGGTGGTTCCGAAGAACAGTTGGCGGTAAGGCGATCATAGCTTTCCGCAAATAAAGGCCTGTTTTCCCCGGCATAAAAGAGAAGCCTCACCTTGGGTATTTGGTCTAAAATGGCTTCCATCCGGTCTATAAATTCGGGGCCGAAAATCAGAGCTACACTATCAGACAAATCCAGGCAGTACTTAATCTCTTCAGCAGTGTAACGAAAGTTTAATGGTACTGCTATAGCCCCAGTCTTTAGAATGCCAAAATATATAGGCAGCCATTCCAGGCAGTTCATCAGCAGAATAGCTACCTTGTCACCTTTTTTGATTCCTCTTTTAAGCAGAAGATTGGCTAAACGATTGGCTTTTTCATCGAAGACCCGCCAGGTCATGTCCCGGCGATATTCACCAGCGGGATTGTTTTCGATGAGTTCATACTCCATCCAGGTTACATTGTGTTTCTCCTGGAGATCCATGTTGATTTCGGTGAGACATTTTTCATTGCCGTACAATTCGGCATTGCGGGTTAATAAATCTGTGATAGGCATGTTTATTCCTCCCGTCCTACCTACCTACAAAATTAAGATAATAAAATAAAAAGCCGTACTGCCAAGCATACAGAACCGTACACTAAGCATTATATAGCGTTTTTCTGTACTTAACAACACTTTCTTGGAATATGGGAGTGCCCCTTGATTACCAAATTTGCATAGCTTATATAGACTATCCAGTATCCTATCACCAGGAAAATAGTAACAATATTATTTCCTTTTCATAAAATGTAAAAAACTCAGTATTAATGTTTACAAAACCATCAATTGTTTGCATTGGTATTATGTTAGGAAGGAGATATAGATTATGGCTTATTGGCTTTTCTGCCAGGCATGTAAGCAGTGGAGCAAATTTGCTACCCCTTTGTCGGAAGATAAGTACTGTTCTTACTGCAACAGCTCATTTATTGCCCCCAAACAGCCGATTCAGCCTACCCTTGCAAATTTATCAACCGTTCCGGCGGAAGATACTCAGCCCCAGATGTCTCAGACAGAGGAAGCTGAAGTTTCCCAAGCTGATGATAGTCTGGCCGTTGTCCAGCCAGACTCCGCAGAAATTGACACCGACTTAGAACTACAAACAATTGAAGTCAAAGAAAAGGCAACCGAAGATAAAGCCGCTCAGACACCTGAAGATACTACACCCCAAGAAAGCCTGGAAACCACCGAATCCGAAGACGATGGAACTGCTTTGGAAATAGCTGTTGAATCAACAGTCCCGGAAATAGATGAGGTTTCCCAGGAACCTCGTGAATCGACCAGTGAATACTCATCGCAGTTTTCCGATGAGCTAGATGGTACATCTGAAATCCAGGAACCCCCAGCGGATCAACCTGAAAACCTAGAATCAGCAATGATATTTGACGGACCTGAAGTAACCGAGGATGCAAAAATGGAAGAAATGCCTCCCGGAAAAGAGCCCTATCACCCAACTACTGCACCTAGTACGGCCAAAATAGTTTTTTCCCATACCAAGTCCGACATGGAAGAGAAACCTGCAAGATCTGAGAAGTTGGACAGCCAAGAGAATTCAGAAGCTGAGGATCCCCCAGATGAATCAGAACCACTGGCAGATATGGAAACTGAGAAAAGTCAAGAAACAGATGAAATTACCAATGATAATCAAGAACCGGAAATAACAGACTCTCAAAACATAGTTGAGGAATCTGACACATTCATTGAAAGTGTTGATGATCAGGAGGCATCTGTAGGGGATGCTCCGGTTGAAAACCAGGATTCTCAGCAAATACCTGAGGAGTCAGAAGCAGATAATGACGATGAATCATCCCACAATTCTGCCACCAGGCATGTTCCCGCCCATAGGCTTTATTTTGAAAACCAGAGACGTAAAAAACGCCGCCGTTACCGGTAAAACTAGTTAATAGATAGTGCAACGGGAGCAAGGGAATATAGGCGTCTTTCCTGACATCTGCCGATTCCTCTTGCTTCCCCTAATACAGTTTTATGTCTACAAAAACATTCTCCAATTCTGCTAAAATTTGATTACTCGCGGCTCATCGGTAAATGAATAGAAGGTTGCGGTTGCATCCTCAAAGTAAAGAACTTCCGTATTGTCATCCTCTGGGGAGTACAGAGACTGAAGCTCGGGATAGTTATCCAGCATATGCTTTTTAGCCTCTATCCGCTCATCCCGGACAAGTTTGCCGGATACCCTTAGCCACTTTCCATCTGCATAAGCACAAAGCTCTACTTTGGGATTGGCTTGTATCTGTTTGGAGACTTGTTTTTTCTTGCCGGTCTGGATATAAAGTTTACCTTGGAAAATGTCCACGGTACCAAATGGTCTGACTCTTGGCTGGTCTCCTTCTACGGTAGCCAGATAATATGTTCCGCATTGTTTTAAAAACTTATAAACTTCCTCCATCTTCTTATCCTCCTTTTTGTCCTGTCAAAGGTATTATACACCCCCCCGGGCAAATGGCAATCAACACTTTTCATATGAAAAGAAATGAGGTTGCTGGTGTTCCCTAATAACACGGAAAAGGCTACAAAGTACTAAGAGGCAATCAACTCCATAACACCCCTCTATACAATGTTAACTATGCGGCGACTTTCCCCCCATTGAGGAGGGAGATCATATTATTCTTGATTTTAGCAACTGTATAGCCTTGGTTAAAAATCCTGCCGCAGGCGGATGATGGGAGAACATATTTTCAAAAATAAGCTACCTTATAAACAATCCTGAAATCGTGAGAAGAAAACAAAGATAACTAAAATAATTTCCTCTCAAAGCTGTGTCTGAATATCAATATCCAGGCTGAAGAAACCAGTAAGGCTGGAATCATAAAAAGGCTGTTTTCATCCATGGAAAGCTTCGCTGCCCAAAAAGATGGAAGGAATGAAGCAAAATACTGGGCATCAGTTAATATGAAGAAGGGAACTACCAGCCCTAAAAAGATAAGTGACGCAATCTTAGCCATCGCCATGCCCTCTACCTTGTTACGGGAAAAAGAAATTATAAGTAAGTTAGCAGCTACGCTGGAAAGGCTCATCAACAGGGAGACGGCTGAAAGCAGCATAATATTCCAGTCTGTGAGCGAAAAAATATAAGTAAGCAAAATCGCATAGACTAAGCCAATAGCCGCTGGAAATATAAGCCTTGAAATTATATAACCGGTTTTGCCTACCGGGGTGACGGCCATATAGCTGGCCATATTCTCATCGCGCTCGGTCAGAATCACCATCGCTGAAGCAAAGCACAGCATATATGAAGGCATTAGGTCCAGCCATAGATCAAACAGCAAATAGTAATCGGCAAGTATAGTGCGCCTATGAAAATAAAAGCACAGCAGAGTTTCTGCATATGGTATCCCATAACGGAAAATAAGCGCTGTTATAATAGGCGTAAGGCATACTGCCCAAAGCATATTGTCTGTGGCAATCTGTCTGATGAATAGACCAAAAGATCTGAAAAGCGGCTTCACAGCTTAATCCCTCCTATTTCCTTAAACATACCTTTCACAGTATGGTTGGCCATATTGGAGGCAAGCAGGGTCCATAGAGCTAGAATTAGGCATGCCGGCAGTACATGCTTTTCATTTTCGCATAGTACCATCATACATACTCCCGGATGAAGCAGAAGCCAAGCCGGTCTCCATCCAAACAGCCAGGCAATGGCAGGAAGATTTATCAGCAACTCAGCTGGTATGGTAGCAATAATGAAACCATTCAAACTGACACTTTTAGCTGCGATTATCAATCCTACTGCAGAAAAGAGGCAGGAACATAAAAAAATGCCGGCGGCAAACTGAAGGGTTATGCTTCCCCCGTTGCTGAACAGCCCTATGGCAACTCCGACTATTAGAGAAATAACGCCAATTGAAAACAATTTTGACAGTGTGTATTCATGGGTCCGAACTGGTGAAACAGCGATGCTGTTGATGACCCGCTCGCTTTTTTCCAAAAGGACTATTGCTCCCATAAAGTAAAGACCCATAGCTGTCGGGTCTGAGAAGATCATCAGAATTGCCGCCTTTTCCCTCCAGGTTTCTGGAAATGCCATCAGCAGGCTTACATACAAAAGGGTAAAAAACAGGTAAAGAAAGTAAAAGCCATATTTATACTGAAATCTGATGTCACCCCTTAGCAAAGGCCATATGTTCAATGGAGCCGCCTCCCCGTAATTTCTACAAAAATTTCATTAAGTGTAGGTTCACAGCTTTGAATGGATAAGAGCCGGTTCTCTTTCATCAGTTTTTGCAGGAGTTCGTCTTCACTCGTACGGTCGATGGCTACTTCCCGCTGTTTTTCTTCCCCATCCTGCCAATACGTATACCTAATCAAGGAAGCGCCCTTTTCATGATCAGATTGCGGGGAGTATCCAGCGCTTTAAGGCTGCCGTCAACAATAAAAGCTACCCTATCGCATAGCTCGGTGGCATCATACATATTATGGGTGGTAAGCACTACAGTTTTCCCCATTGATTTCTGTTGGAGGATAATGTCCTTCATCCGGCGCGCGTTTGATGGATCTAAGCCGGAAGTGGGCTCATCTAAAAACAGGAGTATGGGATCGTGTAGCAAAGCCTTAATAAAATTCAACCGGGATTTCATACCTTTTGAAAACTCTGCTACTCGTTTATCGGCATCCTGCAGCAGTCCCACTCTCTGTAACAGTTCATTGATATCAAGGCTCTTTTTATAGAGAGAAGCAAAGAAGCGCAGGTTTTCCCTGGCAGTCAGCTTTTCATACAAGCTTGGAAACTCAAAATCAACGCCAATGTGTTCATAAAAATCATTATTATGATTTTTTACCTCGATCTCGTTCACTATGACGCTTCCCTGATAATTGGTCAGAAGCCCGGTAAGTATCTTCTGCAGGGTGCTTTTACCCGCGCCGGAAGGCCCCAAAAATCCGAATATCTCGCCTTTCTTCACATCAAAGCTTACGTTTTCTATAAAGGGATGCTTGGTATAACTAAATCTTAATTTCTGTACTCTTATCATTTCCATCCATCCTCAAACATCTGGAAAACTACACCACGGATCATAACTCTTAAAGTATCCTCGAACACCTCTTCTCCTATTTCATGTTTGTGCAGCATGGACAGGAAAATCGCCCTCATGGCAGCACTGAATACTTTAATCTGTTCCCCTTTTATTCCTGGAATCAATGTAAGAATCTTTTCAATACTGAAATCATCCCTCTTGGCGTGTTCAATAGCTACTTCAGGCGGCAATTTATGCATGAGTAATTCCAAGTCACCGCTGGTGATGAAGTTATACAAAAATGACTCTTCAATTCTTTTATATAGTTTCAGCAGCAGTTCGGTTAAATGATCTGCCGATATGGGCTCTTCCAGAGCCTCCATCTCGCGTAGCAACTCAGCTTGCAATTCATCATGAAATAAGCACAGTACTTCATAAAACAAAATTTCTTTTGATTCGAAAAAAAGATAGAATGTACCTTTAGGTATATTTACCCTTTTTACAAGTTCATCAACTGTAGTTTTCTTCATCCCATACAATTTCAGACAATTCCGGGCCTCTTCCATCAGCCGGTTTTTAATATATTCCCGCTCATTGTTTGAAAATGCCTTAGGCATATTATCCCACCAGCTATTTGACTATTAATTTAATTATAGTCACATAGAATGACTTTGCAAATAAATACCGGATATACAAGTACGATATTGCTAACATCCTAATATTGCTCAAATATTTTGACTTTAAGTTTTCCAGTGGCATTTTCCCCGATGATTCCGATCATGTATTCATCTGTTTCGGACACGGTTACAGTAAAAACTCCGGACTCGACCCGGTTACCTGCATAGGGTTCGCTGCCCTTGTTACCACTGACCACAAGAGCAATTTCTCCCCTTTCCCGAACAACTTCAATCTGCAGCACGTCCCCCCGGTTAAGGAACAATTTGCACTGGTCTTTTTCACTCCAATTTTTTAAATCAATTTCGAATCCTGTTCCATTGGGATTTTCCAGAATCATTATGGATCCCTGGACTGTACAGGAAACTGATAGGGTTAAAACCATTGCCAGTACCAAAAACAGAGTAAATAAACTTATATTTTTTACCCTTCTTCCCCTTAGATGCCCAAAAAGCATGATAAAACCTCCTCGGCAAATTTATCCCGTTCATTTATCCAGGGATTATGGCCGGAATGCTCGAACCATACAATTCCTTTGCCAGGTGCTTCAAGAACCTGCTCGTACTCCTCTGCCAGCACTGTGGGGGCATTAAGATCGTACCGCCCTAAGAAGAAATAAACCGGAACCTTCAGCCGGGTATAATCAGTTCTCAGGTCGATGTCGTAAAGCTGTTGGTAAACATGATTAAAGGTATTAATAATTCCGCGAACATAGTTGATTTTATCCAGCAGTCCATATTCAGAAGAACAAATGTCCCGCAGGGTATTGTAGCCGGGGTTGTGGACATCGGGAAGGTTGGCCATATAGTTATTAAGATAATTGAGATACACCGCACTTTTCCAGGTAACATCCGGGCCATAATAGGGCGGCTCACCATTAGCGATAAGCTTTTCTATCAAAGCGGTATCACCTTTTTGTTGAGCGATTTCCATGGCTTTGGCATAATCCATGCGTTCTGTTTCAGCAAAGTTCACCATCTGACCCGTTCCAATCAAGGCATGATAGGATTCAGGGTACTCATTAACCAGGAAAATCCCCAAGGCACTGCCCCAGGATTCACCAAGCAGGTAAATTTTATCCCGGGAGAAGCGCTCCTTCAGGTATTCCGTCAGCGCGTGACCATCTTGGATATAGGTTTGGACAGTTATGTTATCTATATCTTCCGCATAATAAGATTTTCCAGAGCCGGGCTGATCCCAGTTGACAACCACAAAATATTTCTCCAGTTCCGCCAGTTCGTGCCGTACCGCGGCCATCTGGGTACCGCCCGGTCCCCCTGCTAAAAAGAGCAGGATGGGGGCATCCTTATCCCAACCCCTCATGCTTATCCACTGCTTTCTGCCGTTCAATTCCAGTTCTCTAAGTTCTGCAATGCTGTTATGAGGGATGTTACCCTTATCATCAACAATTTTGGGTGTATAAGCGGTAAGCTGTGAAAAGGCAACTAATCCAGCGTTCAGCACAACTGCCATAAGGAAGAACAACGCCGTCTTTTTTAACCGGATAAGCTGCTTTGAATACGTCTTTTGCCTCAGACGGGCAATTAAACATAAAGCTGCCAGGAACAACCCCCATACAAAAGCGACGACCGACAATATGGTTAAACCTAAAAAGGCAATTAATTGCATCATAATAAAACCTCTCTTATTTTTTATTTGAGGTATACACTTTCCAGGGCGTTGCCTAAAATAGGGATGTCGGTAATACGGCTTTCTTTGTGTAACAGCCGGTTTTGTTTGAACAGGCGTTTAATACTGCTTATTTTGTCCCTTTCCCTTAACGGCTCCCAGAAGACCAGTACACCGCCGGGTTTAAGACACTTTACCAAAGCTGGAATAACTACCTTCAATTCACTTTCCGGAACATCATGCATAACAAAGTGGCAGTACACTATATCAAAACTCTCAACAGCAAACTCCTTGCATTCCCATTGCTGATAAGTTACATTTCCGTATCTGCCCAGGGTTTTGCGGCAAGCATTAAGCCATCGCCGGGAAATGTCCATACAGGTCAAATGTCCTTGGGGCAGCCTTTGGGCCACGTAGTACGCAACCGTACCCATTCTGCATCCGAAATCAAGTACCCTCTCCTCCCCCTTAAGAGGCAAGCGGTCTGCAAATGTACGGTAAATCGACTTACCGTAAAGGAGAAAAGCAATTCTGGTCATAGTTATTTCCAATAGAGAGGGTTCATACTGCATTGCCCATCACCTCACAAAAAAATCAGATGTATTTCAGGCTCATTGGATCAAGTCCAATATTATGTGTAAAATTCCTCTGGTCATGGCAGTGACTCTTTGAGCTAGAGATAAAAGATATTAGAACCTGGTTTTGGCCGGCATGAACGGTATTCATGGTATTCAGCCA
>Ga0134093_1001962_pt1 | contig 17915 bp, 17 predicted proteins | sample 4_1taG_FD_94452 | JGI IMG/M metagenome (GOLD analysis project Ga0134093, IMG submission 94452) | Switchgrass degrading microbial communities from high solid loading bioreactors in New Hampshire, USA - 4_13_20_68_A1 metaG | ecosystem: Engineered > Bioreactor > Semi-continuous > Anaerobic >...
AGCCCTTCGCCAGCACGTCCACGCCGTAGACCGGTTCCCAGGAGCGCAGCGAAAGGAGGACGAAGTGCTCCTGCCAGCCCAGGTTGGCGCGCAGCGCCGACTGGCCGGCCGGGGCGGGGTGAAAGGCCTCCAAATCCACGCCCCAGGGGAACAGGCGCACCCGCTCCGGCGCGAAGCCCAGACTGACTGCCTTGCGCTTCACCGTCTCGCAGTCGCCCAGCAGCAGCGTGGAGCGCCGCAGCACGAAGCGGGTCAGGAAGCGCATCCAGGCGCTGCGGTCGGCGTCCGCCAGCAAGTCCGAGCCCCAGGACATGCTCACCAGCGGCTGCACCCCGGCCAGCGCGGCCACCAGCGCGGCGGTGTGAATCGACCCGGCGTGGATCACCTCCGGGCGCACCCGGGCCGCGAGCCTGCGCAGGGCCAGGGCCATCCGCGGATAGGCGCTCAGCGAAACCGGACCGCGCCCGCCTTCCCATTCCAGCGCGTGGATGCCATCCGGCAGGGGGCGTTCCTCCAGCGCCGGGCCGCGCCGCTCCAGCCGCAGGGCGTAGACCTCGTGTTCGCTCGAGGCCAGCGAAGTCAGAAAGCGGTGGTCGTGGGGGGTGTAATCGCGGGTGAAATACAGTACGCGCACAGCCGCTCGCTCAGGCCGCTCCCAGGTCCGTCCAGCGCAGCTCCTGGCCTTCTTTCAGGTCGCGCAGCACCCGGGTGCCCACGGCCGCGTCCAGGTCGGTGGGCAGCAGCGCGCCGGGCGTGGCCGGGCGCAGTACGGTGATCATCTCGCGGGTGAGGATCTCCCCGGCACGCAGATCACGGGCGGCGCGCAGGCAGCGGCGCTGCAGGATCACGGTCTGCTGCTCGTTTTCGGCCACGAACTTTTCCGCCGAGCCGAGCGCACGCTCCAGCTCGCGGGTGCGGTCGACCATGTCCCGCCAGGAATCCGGGTTCATCGAGAAGCCGTGGTCCGGGCCTTCCCGGTTGGTGTCGTCGGTGAAGTGCTTCTCCACCACCCGCGCGCCCAGCGCCACCGCGCCCAGCACGGCCGCGTGGCCCGGGGTGTGGTCCGACAGACCCAGCACCACGTTGGGGAACATCAGCGCGTAGGTTTTGAGCACGTTCAGGTGCACGTGGTTGAAGTTCTCAATCGAGCCGGTGTAGTTGGTGTTGCACTGCATCAGCACCAGCTGCGGGTTGACCTTGAGCACGGTGTGCACCGCCCGCTGCACCTCGCCGATGTCGGCAGCGCCGGTGGCCAGCAGCACCGGCTTGCCCTTGCAGGCCATGCGTTCGATGGCCTCCAGCCAGGTGATGTCACCCGAACCGACCTTGTAGGCCGGCATGTACTCGTCCAGATAGTCGATGGCATCAAAATCGTAGGGGGCCGAGAAATAGTCGATGCCGGCCTCCTCGCAGGCCGCCTTCAGCTCCGCCGACCACTCGAAGGGGATGGAGGCCGCCTGGTAGACCTCGAACACCGACTTGCGCCATTTGGCCTGGTGCGACTGCTGCCCGCCCAGCGAGCGGAAGCCGTAATCCGAGACAATCCTGGGCGCCGAGAAGTTCTGGAACTTGGCCGCGTCCGCACCGGCCTCGGCGGCCAGCCGGATGAGCATCTTCGCCCGATCCAGCGACCCGTCGTGGTTGGCGGCGATGTCTGCGATGAAATAGGTGGGGTTGTTCCCGCCCACTTTGCGCTTGCCGATTTGAATTTCCATATCCATCACTCCCTGTACGATGCTGTCTGGAAGCGGCTCAGGCCGGCTGGCCGGCCAGATCGCGAATGAGCCGGGGGTGTCCCTGCCGGTAGAGTTCATAAAAACCGCGGATGCCCTGGTCCTGCCCGGGCAAAGGCCGGCCCAGCGCGGCGGCCAGTTTGTCCGTGCGCATGCTCAGGTTGGCCGAGCGCGCCGCCACCAGCCCGCTTTCCTGCAGCGAAACCGGCCGGATCAGGCCCGGGTCAAAGCTGAACGCCGCGGCAATGTGCCGTCCGAACTCGTACTTGCTCAGCGTTTCGCTGGAGAAGACGTGGTACAGCCCGGAAAGCCTGCGGCCGGCCATCTCCAGCAGCAGATCCGCCAGGTCGTTAACCAACAGCGGCGAAAAGAGCGCGTCGGTGAAGCCGTTGACCGTGCGGCCGGCCGAGAGATTGTTATAGAAAAACTCCGCCAGACTGCGCTGCCCGCGCAGGCTCCAGCCGTAGAAATTGACTCGCGCCACCAGCGCGTCCGGGTAGGCCTGGCGCACGGCCTGCTCGCCGGCCAGCTTGGAGCGGGCGTACACGCTCAGCGGGTTGGGTTCATCCTCTTCGCTGTAGCCGCCGCGCACGCCGTCGAAGACCGCGTCGGTGGAAATGTGCAGCAGGCCGATGCCCTTGCGGCGGGCCAGCTCGGCCAGTTGACCGGGAATCTCGGCGTTCAGCTGCCAGGCCTCCTCGGGCCGGGCCTCGCACTCATCCAGGATGGCCAGGGCGGCGCAGTGCGCGATCCAGTCGGGACGGGTCTGGTCCAGCAGGGCTTCCAGCGCTTCGGGCCGGCGAAAATCCGCCGTCACCACGCTGAAGGGGGCGCCCTCCAGGCGGCTGCGGTGCACCACGCCGGTCACGGCGTGCCGACCGCTGGCCTGCAGCGCGAAATTCAACCCCAGCAGCCCGCTGGCCCCCGTCACCAACCAGCGCGTCATCCCAGCTTGCCTTCCATATACTCCGCCTCGATGGGCGCAATGATCTGCTTGATCTCTTCAATGCTCAGCCACTGGTCGTTCTCGTTGGAAGTGTAGTGGAACCCGTCCGGCAGCTTCTTGCCGCGTTTTTCCCACTCCCGGCCGAACCAGAAGGCCTCCGCCGGCTGCACCACGTACATGTCCGGCATTTCCACCGTGGTGCGCGCCTCGTCCTCCGAGATCAGCACCTCGTGCAGCTTCTCACCCGGGCGGATGCCGATGATCTCCACCTCGCTCTCGGGCGCCACGGCCTTCGCCAGGTCCATCACCTTCATCGAAGGGATCTTGGGCACGAACACCTCGCCGCCCAGCATCTGCTCGGCGCAGCGGATGACAAAGTGCACGCCCTGATCCAGCGAGATCCAGAAGCGGGTCATGCGGTCGTCGGTGATGGTGATCTTGCCGTTGGCGCGCTGCTTGAGGAAGACCGGCACCACGCTGCCGCGGCTGCCGACCACGTTGCCGTAGCGCACGCAGGAGAAGCGGGTGGCGGTGCCCCCGGCATAGGCGTTGGACTGCACAAACAGCTTTTCGGCGGCCAGCTTGGTGGCCCCGTACAGGTTGATCGGGTTGACCGCCTTGTCGGTGGACAGGGCGATCACCCGGGTGACCCCGGCGTCCAGCGCCGCTTCAATCACGTTGGACGAGCCGAGGATGTTGGTCTTGATGGCCTCCATGGGGTTGTACTCGCAGGCCGGCACCTGCTTAAGCGCCGCCGCGTGCACCACCACGTCCACCCCGTTGAATGCCCGGCGCAGGCGCTGCAGATCGCGCACGTCGCCGATAAAATAGCGCAGGCGGCTGTCGTTGAACCCGGCGGCGCGCATCTCATGCTGCTTGAGCTCATCGCGGCTGAACACGATCAGCTTGGCGGGGTTGTACTCCTCCAGCATGACGCGGATGAATTTCTTGCCAAACGAGCCGGTGCCCCCGGTCACCAGGACGACTTTATCGCTCCAGTCCATCACTTGTTGATCTCCACTTTTCCTTGAATTCAACCTTGCGCCGGGCCGCCCGCTTCAGGCTTGCGGACGATCACCAGCGGATATTGTCCATTTTCTCCAAACCAGGCCGGGAAGCGCTCCTCCAGCCCGTAGAGCATTTTCAGCAGCAGCCGCCCGCCCAGCGGACCGTGCACCACGGCCCGCAGAAAGCGCACGCTGACGCTGCGCCACACGCGGATCTCGAAGGGCATGGCGCCGCTCAGCTCTCGGCGCAGCCAGCCGGCGTCCAGCTTTTCCACGAAGGTGCCGGTCGGGCTGGCCGCCTTACTTTTATTATTTTGCTCTTTCTTCTCCGGGGCACTCCTGCCCCGCAGGCGGCTGATCCAGATCCCAACCCGCTCCATCAGGCGCACCAGCGGCTGCAGCCGGTTCATCAGCGGGGAAACCGTCCAGCCGTTGACCACCACCGCCGAGCGGCCCGGCGACAGCACGCGGTACAGCTCGCGGTAGGCCTTGCCCTGCTCGCCCAGCGGCAGGTGATGCAGGGTGTGCAGCGAGACCACGCCCTCAAACACCTCGGGGCGGAAGGGCAGATTGGCCACGTCGGCCACCACCAGCAGGCCGTGCTCGCCCAGGCGCTGGCGCGCCTCCTGCAGGGCGACGATGGAAATGTCGGCGCACACCCGGTACTGGTAGCCCGCTGAATAGGTCAGGTACTCGGGGTACTGCACCGGCCCCGAGCCGGCGTCCAGCAGGTAGCGGCCCTGCGGGGCCAGATGGCGCTTGACACGCATGTGGCAGCGGTGAATGTACTCGCGCGACACCGGGCGGAGGTCTTCGTAGCGGGCGTTCTGGTACACGCCCTCGCCGGTCAGATGCCAGCCGACCTGGTCATAAAAAGCTCGCACCTGCTGCTTGATCTCGGTATCGGGCATCAATCACCTGCCAGGGAGGGGGTGAAGTCGGCTTCGCCGGCCTGCGGCTGGACCACACCGGTCCAGTCCAGCGGCGTGCCGGTCAGGTAGCGGAAGGTGTCGGCGTACTCGGCCTGCCCCTCGGGGCTGAACACCTGGCTCAGCGGGCGGTTCTTGTAGTCCTCCCACATGCGCACCAGGTGCCAGGGGAAGGGCAGCGGGTACTCGAAGAAGAAGCTGTAGGCATAGCGCCAGGCGCGCTCCACCTGCTGCTGGTCCAGGCGGAACTCCCGCGGGCGCTCCAGCAGGTGGCCGAGCATCTTGAAATAACTCACCCAGGAATCGGGATCGTGCGTGAAGCCGCGGCCGCGGTAGTGCGTCTGCCCGGCCACCACCACCGGCAGGCCGCTCATGGCCATCTCCAGCCCGACTGTGGTGGTGTACACCAGGCCCAGATCGGCCACTTCCACCAGGTCATAGGTGTTGACCCTGTCGGTCGGCTTGATCAGGTGAATGTGCTCGGGCAATGTAGGCAGCACCTGGCGGACGACGTCCACCATCGACTGCCCGTGGGTGAGCACCTCGCCGGGGTGCACGCGGATGACCAGCTGGATCTCGGGCCGGCCGGCGAAATACTGCACCGTGCGGCTGATCCACTCGCCCATGCTCTTCGAGAACACCTGGCGGCCCAGGGTCAGGCTGTCACCCAGCACGTTGGTGGCCAGCAGGACCACCGGGCGGTCGTCCAGCCCCAGATCGGCGCGGGCCTGGCTGCCTCCCTGAACAGGGGTATCCTGCCAGCGGCGGGCGAAATTCTCCCACAGCGAGCCGCGCATGCGCGACTTCATCAGCCCCTGCAGCCGCTCCATCTGAGCCTCGGTCAGCGGGACGTTCTGCCGCACCTGCCACAGCGCCGAGGTGTCCTGGCGCATGACCTCGCCGTTCTGCGACAGCCAGATGCGGTTGCGCTGATCGCTGAACTCGTAGGTCACCACCGGCAGCTTGAGGTGGCGGGCCACGCGGTAAATCACGCCCAGCTCCTGGATGGTGCCGTTGGGCACAACTACCACGTCCGGGCGGTTGTCGCGCAGGTAGGCCAGGGCCGCCTGGGCCGCGTCGCGGTTGCGCTCAAAGCGCAGCTTGTAAATATCGGAGGAGGTGTCCACGTCCTCCACCTGCAGGGTGTACTGCACGTCGTATTCGCTCACCTGGCGCACGGCCTGCTGCACTTCTTCAGGCAGGTGCACGTAGGGGGCGCGGGCGGTGAAGAAGGACACCGAGTCCATCAGCGGGCTGGCTGCCTCCAGCACCTTGCGGGCGTAGGCGTTCTGGCGGCGCAGGTCAAAGCGGTTGATCGGCTCGCGCCACTCGGCGTAGGGCAGAAAGGCCAGGGTCACCTGGTGCCCCTGCGCGGCCAGGGCCATGCCCAGCAGAGCGCCGTGCTCAATCCAATAGTGCAGCGTGGCAAAGATCAATACCTTGCGGCCGGGTGCGGCGTTCTGCCGCAGCGCGGTCGCCTGGGCAGCAATTCCGGGCAGATTGTTCTGCAAATGCTTCAGCGAAAACCGGCTGGCGATGGGCTTGCCGCGCTGGCGCACCAGCCAGTACAGCTCCGCCGTGAAGGGGATTTCGCCGAGTACATTCTTGATGGTTTCTTTTTTGGACATCGTCATTTTTGTGCCTCTATCTGCCAACTCAATCGCGGCCGCACCGCGCCCAGGCGCGGCTCCGGCCACTGCATGCCCGGCGCGCCGGCCGGATCGACGGTAAAGGTCAGGGCCTGCTCGTCCTGGAAATAGCGCTGAATACGATACGAGCTGGCGTTGATCCCGATGACGAAGCGTCCCTCATTGAGAAAATCAGGCGGGACGGTGCAGCGGCTGATGTAATGACCGGCCGGACGCACGGCGTATTCTTCATATAAATCCGGCGCGTCGGTGTCAAATGAGGTGAACACATACTCTCCGCGGGTGGAAAGCAGGTAAATGCCCACCCGCAGCCCGGTGATGGGCTGGTCCAGGCAGTACTCCAGCTCGATGGTGGTTGGCTCCATCGAGCGCACCGTGTTGACCACCCGTCCCTGCGGGTTGACCACCCGCACCGCCAGCGGGCGGAAGGGCCGCGCCGAGTCGGGGACCTCGTCGGCATCATAGCGGCGCTCGCCGGTCTCAGAGTACCCGCTGGACAGGTAATAATCCACCGCCTGGGCCGAAGGCGCGCGCATGATCAGGCGCCCCTTGTCAATCACCATGGTCTGCTCGGTCAGGCGCAAAATGGCCGACATGTTGTGGCTGACGAACAGCACCGTGCGGCCTTCCTGGGCAACGTCGGACATCTTGCCCAGGCACTTGCGCTGGAACTCGGCGTCGCCCACCGCCAGCACCTCGTCCACCACCAGAATTTCCTGCTCCAGGTGCGCGGCCACGGCAAAGGCCAGGCGCAGGTACATGCCCGAGGAATAGCGCTTGACCGGGGTGTCGATGAACTTGCTCACCTCGGCGAAATCGACGATCTCATCGAACTTGCGCTCGATCTCGGTCCGCTTCATGCCCAGGATGGCGCCGTTGAGGAAGATGTTCTCGCGGCCGGTCAGTTCGGGGTGGAAGCCGGTGCCCACTTCCAGCAGAGAGCCAACCCGCCCGCGGATCTCGCCGTATCCCTCGGTCGGGTCGGTCACCCGCGAGAGCACCTTGAGCAGCGTGCTCTTGCCGGCCCCGTTGCGCCCGATGATGCCCAGCACCTCACCGCGCTTCACCTCAAAGGAGATGTCGCGCAGCGCCCAGAGCACGTTGCCGTCCGACCGCTTGCGGTTCCGGCCGCGCAGGGTTGAGACGATCCAATCGCGCAGTGTGTCGCTGCGTTCCTGCGACGCGCCGATCACGTAGCGTTTGGACAGTTTCTCAACTCGGATAACGGTATCGGATGCCATAAGCGGGGCCTCAGATAATATCGGCGAAGGTGCGCTCGGTGGAGCGGAAGAAAACCGCCCCGCTGACCAGCACCGCCAGGGTGATCAGGATGGATACGGCAAACAGCGGTCCGGGCGGAGCAGCGTCGGCCAGCTGGTTGCCCAGCAGCGCCCAGCGGAAGCCCTCCACCACCCCGGACATGGGGTTCAGCCCCATCAGCCAGCGGAAGCGCTCGGGGATGATCGAGGAGCCGTAGATGACCGGGGTCACGTACATCCACACGCGCACAATGAAGGGCACCAGGTGGTTGATGTCGCGAAAGCGCACGTTCAGCGCCGACAGCCACATGCCAAAGCCCAGCGCGGTCAGCACGGCCAGCAGCAGGAAGAAGGGCAGCAGCACCACCGCCGGGGTCGGGGCGATCTGGTAGATAATCATCAGCACCACCATCACCACCGAGGCCACCAGGAAGTCCACCAGCCCGGAGAGCACGCCCGAGATGGGGATCACCAGGCGGGGGAAGTAGACCTTGCTGATCAGGTTGGCGCTGCCCACCAGCGTGGTCGAAGAGCGGGTCAGCGCGCCCTGAAAGTAGTTCCAGGGCAGCAGCGCGGCGAATGCGAAGATCGGGTAGGGCACCTCGCCGGAGGGCACGCCCAGCAGCCCGCCGAAGAGCAGGCTGAAGACCACCATCTCCACCACCGGCTGCAGCACAATCCAGGTCACACCCAGGGCGGTCTGCTTGTAGCGCACCTTGAGGTCACGCCAGGTGAGGAAGTAGATCAGCTCCCGGTAGACCCACAGCTCGCGCAGGTTCAGCGCCGACCACCCGCGGGTGGGGCGCAGGATGACGACCGGGGTTTCGGACTGGGTCTTGAGGGTCATTCCGGCGCTCAGGCTCCTGTCTCCAGCGGCTTTTCAGCCCGGTACTGGCGGTACCAGTCGATTGTGCGGCGCAGGCCTTCCTCGAAGGGCACCTCCGCCTGGAAGCCGAACTTCTCCCGCGCGCGGGTGGTGTCCAGCGCGCGGCGCGGCTGGCCGTTGGGCTGGGTGGTGTCGAAGACCATGCGGCCCTCGAAACCGGTCAGCCGGGCGATCAGCTGCGCCAGGTCGCGGATGGAAATCTCCTGCCCGGAGCCGAGGTTGACCGGCTCGGCCTCGTTGTACTTTTCGCTGGCCATCACGATGCCGCGGGCGGCGTCCTCCACGTAGAGGAACTCGCGGGTGGGCGAGCCGTCACCCCAGATGACGATTTCCTCCTGCCCGGATTCCTGCGCCTCGATGCACTTGCGAATCAGCGCCGGGATGACGTGCGAAGAGGCCGGGTTGAAGTTGTCCCGCGGGCCGTACAGGTTGACCGGCAGCAGGAAGATGGCGTTAAAGCCGTACTGCTGGCGGTAGGCCTGGGCCTGCACCAGCATCATCTTCTTGGCCAGCCCGTAGGGAGCGTTGGTCTCCTCGGGGTAGCCGTTCCACAGGTCATCCTCTTTGAAGGGAACCGGGGTGAACTTGGGGTAGGCGCACACCGTGCCGATGGCGACGAACTTCTCCACGCCGCGCCGCCAGGATTCGTGCATCAGCTGCACGCCCATCATCAGGTTGTCGTAGAAGAACTCGGCCGGGTGGGCGCGGTTGGCGCCGATGCCGCCCACGTTGGCGGCCAGGTGGATGATCAAATCCGGGCGGGCGTCGTCCAGCATGCGCAGGATGGCCTCGCGCTCCACCAGGTTGTACTCCTCGAAGCGCGGCACGAACACTTCCGCCGCGCCGCGGCGGCGCAGCTCGTCCACCACGAAAGAACCCAGGAAACCCGCCCCGCCGGTGACACACACACGCCGGCCCTGCCAGAAGGATGATTGCTCCATGTTCACTGCCTCTCTTCCCACTCTACGAAAACTTTCAGGCCCTGGATGCGGAGACGGGGGTAGCAGGGCTGGGAAGCGATCTGGATGCCCTGCTCCAGACAGGTCAAACGGGCGACGTCGGCGACGTCACCCTCTCCATCCAGCCAGACTTCCCGGTATCCGGCCGCCTGCACCTCATTTAAGACAGTAACCACCCGGCTTCGAACCAGGCGGTACAGCTTGAAGGACTGCTGAATGTAGTCCAGGGTCAATTGTGCGCGCAGCGCCAGCCCTTCGGGGGTGATAATGTAGCGCAGCTTGCGGCGCTCGACGCGGCGCACCTTGATGTAACCTTTGTCGATCAGGCGCTTCAGATGCCAGTTGACCGTTCCCACCGCGACTCCCAGCTGCACTGCCAGCGACGCCTGTGTGGCATCCGGGTTGCGCTCAATCTGGTCCAGAATGATGAGATCGCGATTGCTTTCAGGTGGGAGGGTCATAGGGCTTCAATATTCAGTCATTGAATTATAAACTTGAGGGTCGAATCGGTCAAGGGTGGGGGTCCGCCCCCACCCGCCCCCGGTGGCGGAGGTTATCGGGGTGCGCCTCCTGCATCCGCGCAGCAGGTGGCCCCTGGGAGGTTAGGGGTTTCTTCCAACCCATCCCTTACTGCCCCGCGGGCTTCGCCCATGGGGTTGATCCTCCTTCGCTGTTGGGCACGGGGAGTTTTCCACCCATCCCCCTCACTGCATGAGAAGGGGGCACCCCCATTGGCTTCTGCCATTGGGTGAAATTGGAGGGGCGGCTGCCCCTCCAATAAGGAGTGATCTCCCATACCGCTTGACTTTCCCACCGCATTTGCTATAATAATAAAACAAATGTTCTATTATCCGGCTGGAGGCAGCCTGTACATTCAGCCAAAGGACGGAGGGATAGACAGATGATCCTTAACCATTTAGCAGCCCTGGCCCGCCTGATCGCGGCCCTGCGGGCACCCGAAAGCTACCGGTCCCACTTGCACCACCTTTACCACCCTCCGTAAACCGGCAGCCCGACCGCTCCAGACATCTGTCGCCAGCCCCACCCACCGGTGGGGCCATTCTTTTTAATTCCCGCGGCCCTATTCAGCGCCAAACTCAAAGAAGTTGACCACCACCAGATTGCTGCCGCAGTCGCCCGGGGTGATGAAATTGACCGCCTCGGAGACGCGCCGCCCCTCCGGGTCGTACAGCTCGATCCAGAATATCCCCGGCGCGGACTGGTCCGCCAGCTGAATTTCATACCCGCCGGGCCCGTAGTCCGGGAACTGCCCGGTGGTCGCGCTGCCCGTGATGGTCTCCCCGGCGATGTTCCCCTCCACGCGCACCTCATAGCCCTCGGCGGAATCCCCGTTGGCCAGCAGCACCTGCCCGCCCGCGCCCATCCACTCACAGCCCAGCTCGGGGTAAGCAAAGTTTTCCCGGAAAGCCGGCGTCCCTTCCTCCACCCCGAAGGTGATCAGCGGCTCCAGCGGCTCTGCGGGCAGTTCGGGCAGTTCCTCGATCGCCGCTTCCGTCGGCACTTCTTCAACCTCCGGGGTTGGCGTGTCCGCAGGCTCCGGAGCCGTTGGCTCCGGCAGGGTCGAGGTCTGATCAGGTGCGGTGGTCGGGGTGGCGAACGGCGGGTTGTCTTCCACGGTCGGCGGCGGCGGGCTGGTCGGCTCCCGGCCGGTGGGGAACTGCAGCTGCGCACAGCCAGCCATCATCAGCAGCACCAGCAGCGAAAACAGGCTCTTTTTCATTGTGCATCCTCCCTGTCAACATTATAGTGGAGACAGGCCTGCGTCTTTTAAGATTCCCCCGTTCAGCGGGTATAATCAAATCACTGCCGAAACGCATGGAGAACCGATGAAGATTTGCATTGTCACCACGGCCTTCCCCCGCTGGCCGGGCGATTTCCGCGGGCCGTTCGTTTACGAAGCCGCCCAGGCCCTGCGCCGCCGGGGGAACACCGTGCGCGTGATCGCCATGCACAACCCTGGCGCGAAATCCGTGGAGGACCTGGACGGGCTGGAAGTGATCCGCCCGCCGTACCTGCCCGAGCGCTGGGAAGTGCTGCAGAAGGACAGTGCCGGGCTGCCCCTGGTCTGGAAGCAGTATCCCCTGGCCCGGCTGGCGCTGCTGCCCTTCCTGCTGCGCCACACCGCGGCCGTGGCCCGATACGCGAATGACTGCGACATCATCCACGCCAACTGGACGCTTTCGGCCTTCGCCGCGCTGCTCAGCCAGCCGGTCCACCGCCGCCCCTACGTGGTCACCGTGCAGGGCTCCGATATTTTCCAGGCCCCGCGCATCCCACTGGTGCGCCCGCTGACCCGACTGGCGCTCAACCGCGCCGCCCGGGTGCTGGCCCTGAGCGGTTCGCTGGCTCAGGCCACCGCTGACCTGGGCGTGCCGGCCGACCGCATCCAGATCATGCCCAACGGGGTCAATATCGAGCGCTTCCCGGCCGCAGCCATGGAGGACCGCGAGCCAATCATCCTCTACGCCGGGACGCTGATCCCGCGCAAAGGCGCCGACTATCTGATCCGCGCCCTGCCGGTCGTGGTGCAGCAGTGCCCGCAGGCCCGCCTGGTGCTGATCGGCGAGGGCGAGATGCGAGAGCAGCTGGGCCGGCTGGTCGAACAGCTCGGCCTGCAGGAGAAGGTCACCTTCGCCGGTACCCTGCCGCAGGAAGAAGTCTCGGCCTGGATGCGCCGGGCGCAGATCTTCGTGCTGCCCTCCCTGGAAGAGGGCCAGGGCGTGGTGGTGCTTGAGGCGCTGGCCAGCGGCACCCCCTGCGTGGGCAGCCGCGCCGGCGGCATCTCCGACTCGATCACCCCCGACGTCGGTCTGCTGGTGCCTCCGGGCGATTCGCAGGCGCTCGCCGGCGCCATGCTGGAAATCCTCACCGACCGCGAAAAGCGGCTGGCGATGAGCGCGGCCGCCCGCCGGCGTGCGCAGGATGTGTATGATTGGGATAAAATTGCAGCGCGCATCGAGCAAGTCTACCGCCAGGTGGGCGCATAACCGGAAAGCAGGAACATGGAACGCGGATATCAGGAAAACTTCTACACCCTGTATGACAAATTTCGCAGCCACGAAGGCCGCCTGAGCAAGGCCGAGAAGATCCTCGACGCCCTGCAGCGCTACAGCGGGCTGGAGCTGAAGGAGATGACCTGCCTGGACGTGGGCTGCTCCACCGGCATCATCACCTCCACCCTGGCGCCGCACTTCAAGGCCATGATCGGCCTGGACTACGACCGCACCGGCCTGAAGCTGATCACTCCCGAGCAGAAGGAAGAAGTGCTCTTCCTCAACGGCGACGCCATGGGGCTGCCCTTCCCCGATCACAGCTTCGACGTGATCATCTGCGCCCAGGTCTACGAGCACGTGCCTTCAGACCTGAAGCTGTTCGCCGAGATGGACCGCGTGCTGCGCCCCGGCGGGGTGGTCTTCTTCTCCGGTCCCAACCGGGTCTTCCCCATCGAGCCGCATTACTACCTGCCCTTCCTGCACTGGCTGCCCGAGAAGTGGTCCGACCGCTACCTGCGGCTGCTGGGTAAGGGCGATCACTTCTACGAGCGCTCGCGCTCGCCCTGGAACCTGCGCAAAGTGCTGCGCAAATTCCACATCCTCGACGTCACCCGCCCGGTGATGCGCGTCTACGCCGGCAGCCAGATCAACCAGTCGCGGAAGTTCTACCGCTTCCTGAGTGCCATTCCCTTTGCCCTGTGGAAGCTGATGCTGCCGCTGATGCCCAATTACAACTGGGTGCTGCTCAAGCCCGCACAGCCCGCCGCCCGACAGCGCTATGAAATCATTCCTTAAGGCCAACCGCCGGCGCATCGAAGAGGAGCTGGAAGGCTCCGAGCGCTGGAAATACTTCTCCCCGGCCATCCTGTACCAGTACCGGGTGACCCTGCCGATGGCGAAGCGCTTCGTGCGCGGGCAGCTGATCGACCTGGGCTGCGGGCGCATGCCTTATCGCGCTGCGCTTCTCCCGCTGGTGGAGGATTACGACGGGCTGGACCCGTTCCCCCGCTCGGACCAGGTGCGCTACACCTGCTCGATGACCGACATGACCGAGGTGCCCGACGCCAGTTACGACAGCGCCATCTGCCTGGAGGTGCTCGAGCACGTCCCCGACCCGGCGGCGGCCCTGCGCGAGACGGCCCGCATCCTCAAGCCCGGCGGCTGGCTGGTACTGAGCGTGCCGCACCTCAGCCGGCTTCACGACGAGCCGCACGACTACTTCCGCTACACCCGCCACGGCCTCTGCCGCCTGCTGGAAAGCAGCGGCTTTGAGGTGGTCGAGCTGCAGGTCAAAGGCGGGCTGTTCGGCTTTCTCAGCCACCAGTTCTCCACCCTGCTGCTGACCACCGTGTGGGGCGTGCCGCTGCTGCGCGACCTGGTCTACGCCCTGAACGCCTGGCTGGTCACCCGTCCGGCCGTCTTCCTCGACCGCCATCTGGACCGCGGCGGCCTGTTTGCCCTGGGCTATGCCGCGGCCGCCCGGAAGCGCTGAGCCATGTCCCGCTGGAAGAGCGCCCTGTACACCCTGGGGCTGGCCGCCGGCCTGCTGCTGTTCGCCGTGCAGATCGTTCGCGGGGCGCGTTCCGTGCTGGAGACTGGAGCCCTGCCCTCGCTGCCGGCCCTGGCGCTGGCGCAGGCGCTCATGCTGGTGCTTCTGGGCCTGCAGATGTGGACCTGGCAGACCGTGATGGTGGGCCTGGGCGCCCGGCTGAGCTATCGCGAGGCCGCCCGCGGCTACCCGCTTTCGTTCATCCCGCGCTACATTCCCGGCAGCGTGTGGGGTTACTTAAGCCGCGGCGAGTGGCTGCACCGCGGCTACGGCGTGTCCTACTCGGTGGCCAACCTGGGCTCAATAGTGGATATTCTGGTCACGCTGACCAGCAGCGGCATGGTGATCGGGCTGTATGGCCTGCTGGCAGAACCGCAGCCTGCCCTCCGCCTGGGCGGGCTGGCGCTGCTGGCCGGTCTTCCCTGGGCGGTCTACGCCGCGCTGCGGGCCGCCCCGCGCCTGCCCTTTCTGGCCCGCTGGCGGCAGCGCTTCTCGCTGGACACGCTGGAAGGCATCACCCTGCCGGTGTGGTGGCGCTGCCTGGGGATCTTCTGCCTGCAGTGGCTGCTGCTGGGCGCCATCACGCTGATCCTGATCGCCGCCGCAGCGCCGGAAAGCGTCCCCGCGCTGACCGCGGGCGGGCTGCTCAAAGCCACCTTTGCCTTCTCCCTGGCCTGGACGGCCGGTTTTTTGATCCTGCTGGTGCCCGGCGGTCTGGGGGTGCGCGAGCTGGCCCTCTCCGGGCTGCTGGTCAGCCTGTTCGGCCTGACCCCGGCGGCGGGAGCGCTGGCAGCCATCCTCACCCGGCTGATCTACTCGCTGGCCGAGGCCGGCTGGATCCTCTACGGCCTGGCCGCCAGCCGGCTGGCCCCTCTTGCCCCGGCCGGCACCCGCAAAGAGGGTCAATCGCACCCAAATTAACCCAAATGGGTTAAGCCGGTGGGCCCGCCAGCCGCCTTCGCGCCTGCCCGGAATGCCGCCGCGGGCAGAGATACTCCGCAAGTATTATTGATTTCCTCCGGCCCCGGTAATAACATGAGGACAGTAATGAACTCTGTTTCATAAGGAGTAACACATGAAACTGTCTCGTGTTCTGTTCACATTCGCTGCTGTGCTGGCCATGCTGGCGCTCACCGTCGGCGGCGGTGTTCTGGCCCAGGAAGGCTCGGCCATCAGCAAGAACCTGTCCACCAACTTCACGCTGGTGAACATGGGCAGCGCGACTGCCAATGTCAATATCGACTACATCGCCGACAACTGGGACTACAGCCAGACGCTGCGGATCAACTCCAACGGCGGCCAGGCCATCCTGCGCCAGTACGGCGATCCCAATCTGGCTGAAGGCCAGGGCTCGGGCGAGAGCGCGTACGGCCAGCCGCTGGGGGCGCTGGTGCAGATCGTCAACCGCTCCGGCACCCCGACCTCGGGCGCCTACTCCGGCGTGAGCGCTGGCGACACCACCTGGTACATCCCCCTGGTGGGTAAGAACGCCGACTCCGCCACCGGTGTTGCCAACTCGCAGATCGTGATCCAGGCTCTGCAGGCCTCCTCCGAGATCCAGGTGGCCTTCACCCGGCTTGGCTCCGCGAGCCCCGTTCACACCGAGGTCATTGAGAACCTGGGCGAAGGCGCGTCCTTCTACCTGAACGTGCCCGACATCCAGGCCCAGGCCCTGACGGACGGCTTCTACTCCGCGGTCGTCACCGCTGACGTGCCCGTGGCGGTGGTCTCCAACCTGTTCTTCGGCCCGGACGGCCTGATGAGCTTCAACGCCTTCCCGCAGTCCGAGACCGGCTCCAGCTGGTTCATCCCGCTGCTCTACAGCCGCCTGGAGAACACCCTGACCACCTCCATCGCGCTGCAGAACATGAGCGGTGAGGTCATCCCCGCTGGCGACATCACCATGTCCTGCTCCGGCATCGCCGAGCCCTTCGTGGCCGGCCAGATCCCGGTCAACGGCTCCTTCACCTTCAACACCCTGTTCGACCGCGGCAGCGATGGTGAGATGCTCTTCCCCGGCCCGTACTTCGGCGCCTGCTCCATCGAATCCGCCACCGGCAAGAACTTCACCACCCTGGTGCTGCACCGCTACACCAACAAGCCTGATCAGGGCGCCTTCGGTGCTCTGCCCGGCACCACCACCGGCACCACCATGTACATCCCGCTGGTTGCCAAGGTCCTGCCCAACGGCTTCGCCACCGCCATCACCATCCAGAACCTGGGCGATGCTGATGCCCACCTGGTCATGAGATACGCTGGCACCGTGGAAGGCACGGGCGAGCGCATCGATGTCGAGCTGGATGACGTCGTGATCCCCGCCGGCCGCAGCCTGATCCACAACTTCCGCCTGAACGAAACCCTGCAGGCTGAGGGCATCCCGGCTGGCTTCGTCGGCACCCTGGTGGTGACCTCCGACCAGCCCATCGGCTCCTACATCGCCAACACCTACCTGCGCGGCACGGGCGACCAGTTCATGGCCTACACCGGCTTCACCACTGAGGCTCCCACCCAGTAACTCAACCGCATTGAACGCTCTTCCCGGGCCAGGATAACCTGGCCCGGGTTGCGTTTAAGCTATAATGAGCCATTGATAGCCTACCGTAAGGAGCTGGCATGAAACATCTGCACATCGCCCTGTCCCTTTTGCTGGTGCTGGCCATCGCCGCCTGCGCGCCGTCCACCCCCGCCCCGGCCACCCCCGCAGGCAGTTCGCCTGAAGCACCGGCTTCCACCGAGGCCGCTTCCCCCGAATCCGGCTACCCGGCCGCCCAGGCGCCGGCCACCGGCTACCCTGCCCAGGAAGCAAACCTGCTCCTCTATGAAAGCCTGGACGACCTCCAGCCACCCGAAACCGCCCGGCAGCCAGACCAGGGCCTGGCCTCCGTCAGCGGCCTGATTGTGACCCTGCAGGGCAAGACCGTGCTGGCCAACACCCCCTTCTATCTGACCCCCGCCGCCGGGGAGAATCTCGACCGCGTGCCCCCCTTCCTGGTCGGCCCGCTGGAAGAACGCGGGGATATCAGCGGAATGACCAACGAGCGCGGCGAGTTTGAGGTCAACAACATCCCGCCGGGCAACTATTTCCTGGTCGTCGACCTGCCCGACCTGCAGGTGATTCAGATCTCCGAAACCAACTCCAGCCCGCGCATGATCCAGCTGGAGCCAGACGAGCGCCTGGCGCTGGGCGTGATGATTTCTCCGTAGGTCTTCCGTCCTAGTCCTGCCGGGCGAAGTCCCCGACCACCTCAAACAGGCTGACCCCGTCCACCGCATACACCGGGATCAGCCCGCCGCAGCGGCGCAGCGCCCGGGCCGTCAGGCTGCCGCGCCCGTCATGCACATACACGTGCGTAATACCGGCTTCGCGCACCAGGTCCCAGAAGGCCTGGTCGCAGCCGGTTAACTGGCTGGCGCGTTTCGCCTGGTCGGTCACCTGCCGCACGTAGTCTTCGTCTCCGAAGGCGAAGAACGGCGGCGGCTGGATCACCCGGCGCCCGGTGCGGGTCAGGATCCAGGCCCCGCCATCCACGCCGCGGTACCAACCGTCCTGCCAGTAGGTGGTGTTGATCAGAAAGCGCGCATCCGCCGGCGTGCTGACCTGGATCCAGTCCAGCGCCTGCAGGTCGGCCTGGTCAGCCAGCCGCGTGACCGGGTTAACCACATTCCGGGTGAAGTACATGCCAGCGGCGCCCGCGATCAGGGCCAGCAGCGCGGCCAGCGCCCGCTTCCACACGCCCGCCCGTGCCGGCAGCCGGTCGATCAGGCTGACCAGAGCATACCCGCCCAGTACAGAAGCGGGCAGGAACAGCACCATGACATAATGGTGCGGCGAGAACGGTCCCAGCCGCAGGCCCCGGGGCAGGCAGAGCAGCGCGATCACCGCGCCCCAGCCGGCCAGCCAGCGGCCCTGTCCCCGCCACAGCGCCAGGAGCAGCCCCGCCAGGCCCAGCGCCCACAGCGCCCACTGGTATTCCGGCCCCAGCA
>Ga0134093_1001996_pt1 | contig 17716 bp, 20 predicted proteins | sample 4_1taG_FD_94452 | JGI IMG/M metagenome (GOLD analysis project Ga0134093, IMG submission 94452) | Switchgrass degrading microbial communities from high solid loading bioreactors in New Hampshire, USA - 4_13_20_68_A1 metaG | ecosystem: Engineered > Bioreactor > Semi-continuous > Anaerobic >...
AAATGGTTGGTGTGGTAACTCCATTTTACTTGAGATTTCAACTCCATGCTCTCTTTATTTACAAAAAATGCTGGAGCACCGAAACTATTACGCTTCGGCACCCCAACATTTATTGTAGAACCCAAGATTATCGCTAAGGGCGAGGTCGTTGTAATAGATGAAAGCTTCGGTGTAAGGATAACGGATATTATTCATCCGTCAAAAAGATTATAATGAAACTATTGATAAGGAGAAGGACAGAAGATGGGGAAAAGAATTCTTATTGTAGATGATGCTGCTTTTATGAGGATGATGATTAAAGACATCCTTACCAAGAATGGTTATGAGGTGGTAGGTGAAGCAGAGAATGGGGCAAAAGCTGTAGAAAAATACAAAGAACTCAATCCTGACCTTGTTGTTATGGATATTACGATGCCTGAAGTGGATGGGATTCAGGCAGTTAGGGAGATTAAAAAAATCGACGTCAATTCCAAGATAATAATGTGTTCCGCCATGGGACAGCAAGCGATGGTTATCGAGTCTATCCAGGCCGGAGCGAGAGATTTTATCGTCAAGCCCTTCCAAGCTGAGAGGGTTATTGAGGCTGTAAGGAAAGTCTTAGGCTGAGGTTATACAATGGAGTTGATACTTCAAATATTATTTATTGTAATAGTTTTTGGTTCTATCCTGTTTTTAGCCTATGCGGCAACAAAGTATATAGCCGGGAAGTCAAGTATGGCTATGCGGGGAAAATACATAAATGTGATTGAAACTGTCAGCCTTGGTATGGATAAAAGGCTTCATTTGGTCAAGGTTGATAAACAGTTTATACTTATAGCCTCAACTTCGAAGACTGTTGAGCTTTTAGCTACCGTAAATTTGGAGGATTTTGATAAAACCGAAGAGGTAAAAGAGCCTCAGGTTTTTGATTTCAAGGCCTTTTTTGATAAATACATACATCACTATAAGAGCAAAAAGACTGATAAAGCGGAAGGCGGCGAAGAGTTAAAAGATAACGGACAAGGGGATTCTTTTAAAACCAATTTGGACAAGATGAGGGCGATCACTAAAAAGTTGGAAGGACAGTACCTGAAAGATAGGGATGACGCTAAAGATGAAAAATAGAAGGAGATTTGTTCAGATTATAATTGTACTAGCAGTTTTTGCGCTTTTTACAAGCACTGCATTTGCAGAACCGGTTTTTCCTTTTAAATTCGGCTTTAATGTGGAGCCGGCGGAGAAACCGGAGGAGGTTGCTACAAGCATACAAATACTTCTTTTGCTGACCATCCTGTCGCTGGCTCCTTCCATACTTATAATGATGACGTCTTTTACAAGGATAATAATTGTGCTGTCCTTTTTAAGAAACGCCCTCGGAACGCAGCAGGTGCCGCCAAATCAAGTATTGATAGGGCTGGCTTTGTTTTTGACCTTATTCACAATGTCTCCGGTAATAAAGGAGATCAACGAGACGGCTCTTCAACCTTATACCAGAGGCGAGATAACGCAACAGGCTGCCCTGGACAACTCTTCCCAGATTATCAAAACATATATGCTTAAGCAGTTTAGGGACGAAAAGGACCTGGCGCTGTTTGTTTCGCTGGCCGGCATTGAAACTCCTGTAAGGCCGGAACAACTGCCTTTGACGGTTGTGATACCGGCATTTTTAATAAATGAATTGACCATAGCATTTAAGATGGGTTTTTTGCTTTATATTCCTTTTTTGATTATAGATATGGTGGTTTCAAGCACTTTAATGTCGATGGGCATGATGATGCTGCCGCCTGTAATGATATCCCTTCCTTTTAAGATACTGTTGTTCATCATGGTGGGCGGTTGGAATCTGGTTACCCGGACAGTTATAGACAGTTTTGTGCGATAGGTGAGGAGTTTATGGACCAGGGAACTGTAATAAACTTAGCACAGCAGGCGCTTTTAATCGTTCTTTATGTGTCTGCTCCCATGTTGGGGCTCAGCCTTATTGTAGGCCTGGCAGTAAGTATTTTTCAGGCTGCGACCCAGATACATGAGCAGACGCTGGCATTTATACCGAAGATACTCGCCGTAATAGTGGCGGTGGCTATATTCGGTTCCTGGATGCTGAGGATTTTGATCGAATATACACAAAACCTTTATTTGGATATAAATCAGTATATTAAATAAAGGTACAGGTTACTAAATGCTGGAGGTGTGCATTTGGAGTTGCCGCTTGGCATCGTGCTTAAAGGGATAGACGCTTTTTTGCTGGTTTTTGTGAGGATGACGGGTTTGTTTGTCATTTCGCCCATATTTGGACGGAGGAATATGCCCGCATACTTAAAGATCGGCTTTTCTTTCCTGCTTGCGCTGATAACTGTTAACATGATATCAGTGCCTGACCTGGAATATTACAACAGCATATATCATTATGCGCTCCTGATATTTAAGGAATTCATGGTAGGCGTCACTTTAGGATATATTTCCTACATGGTTTTTTCAGCCATATACATGGCAGGCGAGCTGATAGACATGCAAATAGGCTTTGGCGTGGTAAATGTTCTGGACCCCATGAGCAATATACAGGTTCCTATAACATCGAATTTTTATTTTATAATGAGCATGCTGGTGTTTCTGGCTGTCAATGGTCACCATACCCTCATAAAGGCATTGTTTGAAAGCTACAAATATGTTCCGCTTGGAGGAGCGGTGTTTAATGACAATTTAATGGAGGATATTATAAGGATTTTCGGCAACATATTTGTTATAGGCTTCAAAATAGCCGCCCCTATAACGGCGGCGATATTGATAACCGATGTTGCCCTTGGGGTAGTTTCGAAGACTGTTCCCCAGTTGAATGTCTTTGTAGTGGGGATGCCGTTGAAAATTTTTCTGGGGATTGCAGTGATGATGATAACCATACCTATGTTTATAATGCTGCTGGAAACGTTGTTTGACAGTATGGACAGTGAGACGCTAAACTTTCTGAAGGATATGGGGCAGAAATGATTGATCTGCGTATAAGGCTTCAGCTTTTTGCTGAAGGTGCCGAAGACAGGACCGAAAAAGCTACCCCTAAAAAGCGGCAGGAAGCGAGAAAAAAGGGGCAGGTTTTACAAAGCAGGGAAATAACTTCTGCTTTGGTGCTGCTGTTTGTATTTGTTTCACTGCGTATATTCGGGAGGTATATGTATGAGCAAATATCGGAGTTTACCAGGAGAATAATGGTTGAATATTCCGGAGTTGAGGACCTGTACACTCCCAATGCCCTGACGAAGCTTTTTTTAGAGACGATGATGGTGCTGTTTAAAGTTGTAGGGCCGGTCTTTTCAGTAGCGCTAATAACAGGGCTTATGGCAGGGTATGCACAGGTAGGTTTTTTATTTACCACGGAGACTCTTGGATTTAAATTTAACAGAATAAACCCGATAAGCGGCTTTAAAAGGATGTTTTCGCTCCGAGGTGTGGTGGAGCTTGTAAAATCTGTACTGAAGATTTGTATTATAGGTTACGTCGCATACTCCTACCTGAAGGGTGAAGCCTCCAATGTCCTTAAGCTTATGGACATGGATATAATGAGTATAGGGGTGTACATAGGCGTTACTTCAATAAATGCGGCCATACGAATTTGTGCCGTTCTGATATTGCTGGGTATCTTGGATTACGGCTACCAATGGTGGGAGTACGAAAAAAGCTTAAGGATGTCAAAGCAGGAAGTGAAAGAGGAGTATAAGCAGACAGAAGGTAATCCGGAGATTAAATCGAAGATAAAGCAGAAGCAAAGGGAAATGTCCATGAGGAGGATGCTTCATGAGGTGCCAAAGGCTGACGTGGTTATAACCAATCCAACCCACTATGCTGTGGCGCTGAAGTACGATGTGAACATTGCGGATGCACCTGTTGTCGTAGCAAAAGGGCAGGATTTTATCGCTCTAAGGATAAAGGAGACGGCAAAAGAAAACAAGGTTGAAATTGTGGAAAACAAGGCCCTGGCGAAGACATTGTATGAGACAGTGGACATCGGGCAAAAAATTCCACCGGAGCTCTATCAGGCGGTAGCGGAAGTGCTTGCATTTGTTTACTCTTTGAGGAAAACCAGTTAATACTGCTTATTTAATAAAATAAACTAAAGATTAAAAAAGAAAGGAGGCAGGAATCGAATGAAATTCAGGGACGCGTCGGTGCCGATATTGTTTATAGCCATCATACTGACGTTTATTTTGCCCATACCTGATTTTGTGCTGGATTTCCTGCTTGCGATAAATATCATAATATCAGCCGTAATACTGCTGAACACCGTTTATCTGACCGAATCTCTGCAGCTTTCCATTTTTCCTTCGCTGGTGGTGATAACCACAGTTTACAGGCTTTCGCTCAATGTGGCTACTTCCAAGCTTATATTGGCCAGAGGGGAAGCAGGAAGGGTCATAGAAGGTTTTGGACGGTTTGTGGGACAGGATAACCTGGTTGTAGGATTCGTCATGTATTTCATCATCATGATTGTAAACTTCCTGGTCATAACAAGAGGTTCCGAAAGAGTGGCTGAGGTTGCAGCCAGGTTCACACTTGACGCTATGCCGGGCAAGCAGATGGCTATAGATGCAGACCTGAATGCCGGGTTGATAAGCGAAGCAGAGGCTAAGGAAAGAAGGCGCAAGATCCAGAGAGAGGCAGACTTCTACGGTGCCATGGATGGCGCGAGTAAATTCGTTAAAAACGACGCTATAGCGGGGATCATCATAACATTTATAAATATAATAGGCGGCCTGGTTATCGGCATGGTTATGAGGGGGGAGGAATTGAGCACCGCCCTTGAGACATATACGATCCTTACGATAGGCGACGGTCTGGTAAGCCAGATACCGGCGTTAATGATCTCATCGGCCACCAGCTTTATCGTCACAAGGGCCGCATCCGACTCCAATATAAGTCAGGACCTGTTGAAACAGATATTCAGCAACCCTAAAGTGCTGTTTATTGCATCAGGTTTAAGTTTCGTCATGTCATTTTTCCTCACACGTATTCCTTTCCTTCTGCTGGCAGCCATACTGGCCTTTATAGGCTATACCATTATGAAACAGCAGGAGGAAGCCCAAAAGAAGGAAGAAGTAAAGATAGAAGAGGAAGAAGTGGAAGAAATACGCAAGCCGGAAAATGTTGTTGGACTGCTGCAGGTAGACCCTATTGAACTGGAGTTTGGCTATGGAATTATACCCCTTGCTGACGTAAACCAGGGTGGAGATTTGCTTGACAGGGTGGTTATGATAAGGAGGCAGCTTGCGCTGGAGATGGGGATGATAGTGCCTGTCATAAGGCTGCGGGATAATATCCAGTTGAACCCCAATGAATATGTGATAAAGATAAAAGGCGTGGAAGCGGCCAGAGGAGAATTGATGCTTGACCATTTTCTTGCGATGAACCCCGGCCTGGTTGAAGAAGAAATAGAAGGTGTAAAAACTACGGAGCCTGCATTTGGTTTGCCTGCCATATGGGTAAGCGAAAGCCAGAGGGATAAAGCGGAGATGCTGGGGTATACTGTTGTTGACCCTCCGTCTGTGATCTCGACTCATCTGACTGAGGTCATTAAGAAGTATGCCCATGTACTGATCGGCAGGCAGGAGGTGCAAACACTTATAGATAATATCAAGCAGAGCTATCCGGCTATTGTGGAAGAGCTTATACCGAAGGTGATGACCCTCGGTGAGATTCAAAAAGTGCTTGCAAACCTTTTAAAAGAGGGAGTTTCAATTAGAGATATGGTAACCATACTTGAGACGCTGGCCGACTATGCTCCTATAACTCATGACACCGACATGCTTACCGAGTATGTAAGACAGGCTCTTGGAAGGGCGATTTCCAGGAAGTTTTTAACCGGTAACAAATCAAATGTGATAACGCTGGACCCCAAATTGGAGCAGGTAATCATGGATTCGGTGCAAAAAACGGAAAGCGGATCTTATTTAACCCTTGAGCCCGGAGTCGCTAATTCTATTATCAACAATCTTTCAAAGCAAGTCCAAAGGCTTGTCCAGCTTGGCCAGCAGCCTATAGTTCTGGCATCGCCTGTAGTAAGGTTGTATTTTAAAAGGTTGACAGAACAGGTGCTGCCGGGACTGGTTGTGCTGTCCTATAATGAGCTGGATCCGAGCATTGAGATCGAAGCGGTTGGAACGGTAAGCGTTTAATGCTAATATAAGTGTTTATTGTCGTCTGATACGGAGGTATATATGAAGATAAGGCGGTATCTGGGGAGCAACACACAGGAAGCTATTTTAAAAGTTAAAATGGATCTGGGAAATGATGCGCTGATTCTTAATACCAGAAAGGTTCGCAAGAAAGGGTTCCTGAAGTTTTTTGCAAAACCGATGGTTGAAGTGCTGGCAGCTATTGATGACAGCGCGGCAAAGAAGGATAGGGGAGTTACCCAGTATGAGGTTAAAGCCCTTGGGACTGAAAGAGAAAACCAAACAGGGAATGCTGCAGGAGAAAAAAATGGGAAATTAGAACAACTGGAGAAGAAAGTAGCAAGCATGGAATCCATGCTCAAGAAGATATGTGAGCGCATGCAGATACCGGAGGAAAGGCTGAGCGTAAGTTATAAAGAAGAAAAACAGGAGACTTCTGCCAAGGTGCTTCAGGTCTTTTACGACAACCTGATAAAAAATGAAGTTGAGCCCGAAATTGCCAAGCAGGTAATAGGCGCAGCAAGCAGCAGGATTGGAGATAATGCAAGCGTTAACGATGTGGCCTCCACCTTGTATAACGTCATATCGGAAATGCTTGGAAAACCCGACACTATAAAGCTGAAGGAAGATAAAAAACCTACGGTAGTAATGTGTGTTGGACCCACAGGCGTTGGCAAGACCACCACCCTTGCCAAAATTGCCGCCAGCTACATGTTGAATCATAAAAAGCAGGTGGGCTTTATCACTGCTGATACATACAGGATAGCGGCGGTAGAACAGCTGAAAACTTATGCGGAGATATTGGGTATGCCCGTTACAGTCATATATTCTCCAAATGAAATGGAGGCTGCGATAAAAAATTATTCTGATAAAGATATCATACTTATTGACACAGCAGGAAGGAGTTATAGAAACAAGGCGCAGCTTGACGAACTGAAATCTTTGGTACTGGCCTCAGGTGCAGATGAGGTGTTTTTAGCGCTGAGCATGACAACAAGTCCTAAAATTTGCAAGGAGATACTAAACAGTTATAGTTTTTTAGAAGATTATAAGCTGATTTTTACCAAAACCGATGAGGCCCTGTCGTCAGGCATAATCTTGAATGCCAGGTTTTTTACAGGAAGGAGCCTGTCTTACATGACTACGGGGCAGAATGTGCCTGATGACATAGAAATTGTGGATATAGATAAAATAACGAAAAATCTTTTAAGGAGTATTATATAGATGAAGGACCAGGCGGATAAGTTAAGGAAAGTAGTTAACGATTTAAAGCTTAAGCAGTTTCCGGCTGCTCAAAACTTAAGCATAAAAAGCAAGACTGCTAGAATTATCACTATTACCAGTGGCAAGGGCGGAGTCGGAAAAACTAACATTTCCGTCAATTTGGCTATCGCTTTAAGCGAGCTTGGACTGAGGGTGATAATCCTAGACGCCGACTTTGGCCTGGCCAATATTGATGTGCTGTTCGGTATAATACCAAAGTTTACTCTTGCTGATATGATCCATGGCAAGAGAAACATATTTGAAATATTATCAGATGGGCCTAACAACATAAAATTCATATCAGGTGGTTCAGGCGTCGAAGACCTGGTGAAGCTTGACAAGAATAATCTGGAAGAATTTTTAAAAAATATTTCGCTGCTTGATAAAATTGCTGATGTAATAATTATTGACACCGGCGCAGGCCTTTCGGATAATGTCATGAGTTTTATAATGGCGGCTGATGAGGTCCTGCTCGTCACCACTCCGGAACCTACTTCGATAACCGATGCCTATGCCCTGATTAAAATGATTTCAAACAGGGATAGGCAGAAGATAATAAAATTGATTGTAAACAGGTCTGAGAATGAGAAAGAAGCAAAGGACATATTGGATAGATTGTGTCTGGTGGCTGATAAGTTTTTAGGGCTGGACCTGTATCCTTTGGGATATATTCCGCAGGATGACTCGATAATTAAGGCCGTTAAGCAGCAGGAGCCCTTTTCACTGAGCTACCCGAGAAGCCATGCGTCGAAACACATCAGAGAAATAGCAAGAAAGCTGGTTGAGACAGACCAAGGGTATACCGAGCCGGCGTCCGATGCTGGGGTAAAAAGTTTTATGCGCAAACTTATAAATTTTATAAAAGCTTAAAAATATTTATAATTTATATAATAAGGATCAGTTCTGCAAAATTTATAAAAATAAAAGGTTTAGCGTTGATTTATGGAGAATAAAGCAGAAATGCCAAAAAATTTTCTCAGGGGGAAAAAGGTATAATGTGAAGAATTTACATATTGGGACAAAAAGTGATATAATAAAGAACAAAGCGATAAGCCATATAGTAGCTATAGGAACTTCTACCGGTGGACCGAAGGCCTTGCAGGATGTGCTGCCTTTGATGCCGGGAGATGTTCCTGCTGCTTTTTTGATTGTCCAGCACATGCCGCCCGGATTTACGAAATCCCTGGCGGAGAGGCTGGACTCAATGAGTGAATTGGTTGTTAAAGAAGCTGAGGATGGAGAGACGATAAAACCCGGTCATGCATACATTGCGCCGGGAGATTATCATATGCTGATTAGCAGGCAAGGGGAGGACTCTTTAATAATTAAGCTTTCCCATGACCCGCCGGTGGGCGGTCACAGGCCATCGGTAGATGTGATGTTTAGTTCTTTGGCAGACACGAGATTTAAAAATGTCATCGGCGTAATTATGACGGGCATGGGAAAGGATGGAAGCGAAGGAGTAAAAAAGCTTAAACACAACAATAAAGGGTATGTAATGGTTCAGGACGAAAAGTCCTGTGTGGTGTACGGGATGCCAAAGGCAGCCATTCAGACGGGAGTGGTGGATGCGGTGGTGCCACTTAAAGAGATTGCAAAAGAAATAAGGAGAATCCTGGGGGTGGATAGATAAATGGATATAAAGCAATATCTCGAAATTTTTATTGATGAGGCAAAGGAACATCTGCAGGGAATGAACCAGTCCCTCCTGCAATTAGAGAAAAATCCGGACGACAATGCGATGCTGAATGAAATTTTCAGGGTGGCCCATACGCTTAAGGGTATGGCCGGCACTATGGGGTTCAACAAAATGGCAAGGCTTACCCATAATATGGAGAATGTTTTGCATGCTATAAGGGGCGAAGAAATAAAGGTAAGCACATCCTTGGTTGACTTGCTTTTTAAGTGCCTGGATGCGTTAGAAAACTATTTGGGCAACATTATCGAAACCGGGAACGAGGGTTCTAACGATTATGATGATATTATACAGGCGTTAGCCGGTATCACAAAAGGTAAGCCTTCCGGTGAACCAAATTCTCTTAAACCTTCTACTGCCCAAGACACATCGGCTGGAGGATCTGTTCACCAAACGGCTAATTTTAAGGTGGACCAGTATGAGCAAAACGTTATTAATAAAGCGAAGGAAGCCAATATGAATGTCTATCAGATAACGGTTGTGCTGGACAGCGGCTGTGTTTTGAAATCTGCAAGGGCATTCATAGTATTCCAGATGCTTGAGAGATATTCGGAAATAATAAAGTCTGAGCCAAAAGTGGAAGATATAGAAGATGAAAAATTCGGATTTGAATTTACTGTGATAGTAATATCGAAATACAACGCCGAATTTCTTAGCAAAGAGCTTTATTCCATTGCGGAGATACAGGAGGTATTGATAACTCCCCTGGAGGCAAAAGCTATTGATGTTGATGAGGCGAAAAAGGAAGAAGCTAAAAGCAGTGCGACGACAGGAAACTTAGCCGTCCATCAGGAAGCCGACGAGGCTGAGGGTGAGGCAGCTGCGCAAAAACATGAAGCCACTTCAAGGAGAACCAGGACCGGAAAAACCGTGAGAGTTGATATTGACAGGCTTGATGTTTTATTGAACCTGGTCAGCGAACTGATAATTCAGAAAACAAGGCTTGAAGGATTAGAAGGCATCGAGAGGACCCAAACCTATAACGAAACGGTGGAATATCTCGAGAGAATTACTACAAGCCTGCACGATGCAGTTATGAAAGTCAGGATGGTGCCTGTAGAGGCGGTATTTAACAGATTCCCAAGGATGGTAAGGGATATATCAAGGGAGCTTGGCAAGGAAATAGTGCTTACCATGTCGGGTGAAGAGACTGAGCTCGACAGGACGGTAATAGATGAAATAGGCGATCCTCTTATTCATCTTTTAAGAAACTCGATAGACCACGGCATTGAGCCTATAGAAAAGAGAAGGGAGCTTAAGAAGCCTGAAGAGGGGCATATATATTTAAGGGCCTACCAGGATGGGAACACCGTTGTCATAGAAGTTGAAGATGACGGAGAGGGAATCAATCTGGAAAAAGTGAAACGCAAAGCTATAGAAAAGGGCATGATAAGCCAAGACATTGCAAACAGCATGACAAAGAAAGAAATTATTGACCTGCTCTTCAGGCCGAGCTTCAGCACTGCCGATAAGATTACGGATATATCCGGAAGGGGAGTCGGCTTGGATGTGGTCAAAACGAAAATCGAGGCTCTTGGAGGTGTAGTGGAGGTTGAAACAGAAGCCAACAAAGGAAGCAAGTTTATAATAAGGCTGCCGCTGACGCTTGCAATAATACAGGCTTTACTTGTGTATGTCGGGAATGAGAAGTATGCTATACAATTAAACTCCATAAAGCAGATTATCAATATTTCGCCCAGCGACATAAAAACTGTCCAGAATCAGGAAGTGATCCTGCTTAGAAATACAGTAATTCCTATAATCAGGCTTGATGAGGTATTGGATGTTCCCAAAATCGAGAAAGAACAGAAAAAGCAGCTTACTATAGTCATCGTTAAAAAAGGCGATAGGCTGTTAGGTTTGCTGGTAGACGGCATTATCGGCCAGCAGGAGATTGTGCAAAAGTCGCTTGGCAAATTCCTTTCAGGAATTAAGATAATTACCAGCGCAACAATACTTGGCGACGGGAACGTTGCGCTGATACTGGATGTCAATGCACTCACGTGATACAAATGATACAAAAATGAAAGGGGTTGAGATGTATGGAGGCAGCGGTAATTTCGGACTCAAAGCAGTTTCTCGTTTTCAGACTGGATAAAGAGGAATACGGGGTAGATATACAAAAGGTTACAACGATAATAGAAAAGGACATGGCTATTGCAAGGGTACCTAAAACTCCCGATTTCATAGAGGGTGTTATCAACCTCAGGGGTGAAATAGTACCGGTAATGAATTTGAGAAAAAAGTTCAATCTTCCGGCAGTAGAAGATACCGAAGATACAAGAATAATAATAATCAAGCTTGAGGATTTGGCGATAGGCTTGATAGTTGATTCGGTTGCGGAAGTCATACACTTGTCCGAAGACTCGATAGAGACCATATCTTCCTTCAGTGCGGAAGTCTCCCTTGATTATATACTTGGCGTGGGCAAGGTTGACGGAAGGATTGTGACATTGTTGAATCTTGAAAAGCTGATAAAAATATAGCTGTCAATAAAATTACACAAAGGATTTTGATTTAGTTCAGGAGTAAAGTTATGAGTATCAGTATTAACGATTTAAACAGCATGCATATTGATGTGCTGAAAGAAATAGGAAATATTGGTGCAGGTAACGCTGCTACCGCCTTGGCAAAGATGCTTAATAAAAGAATTGACATGGAAGTACCAAAGGTAAAGATTCTTGAATTTAAAGACGTGAATGAAATACTTGGCGGGGCGGAAATTCTGGTTGTGGGCATATTGTTAAGGATCACCGGTGATTTATCGGGTTACATAATGTTCATACTGGAATACAATGCAGCCCATTTACTGGTAAACATACTTATGGGAAAACCCAGCAGCGACTTGAATGAATTCAGCGAGCTGGAGGCTTCGGCATTAAAAGAGATCGGTAACATACTTGCAGGATCATATATATCAGCCCTGTCATCGCTCACAAATCTGAAGATTTCTCCCTCAGTGCCGGACATGGCGGTTGACATGGCAGGGGCTATATTGAGTGTGCCTGCGATAGAATTCGGAAAAGTCGGAGATACGGTTTTGTATATTGAAACGGAGTTTTCAGAAGGTAGTGCCAAAGTAATAGGTGACTTTTTCCTGATACCTAATGTGGAATCGTATGATGTACTATTGAAAGCTTTAGGGGTTATAAACTGATGGAAAATATTAATGTTATAAAGGTAGGGATGGCCGACTTGCAGGTGTCCAGGCATCCAGGGATGCTGACGACGTTGGGGTTAGGGTCATGTGTAGGCGTAGCGCTGTACGATACTGTAAAAAAGATAATAGGGCTTGCGCATATAATGCTGCCTTCGAGCCTGCAGGCAAGGAATGTTTCAAACATTGCAAAATTTGCCGATACGGCTATTGTCAAGCTTGTTAATGATATGATTAGCTTAGGAGCCAGCAAGGAACACTTGGTTGCCAAACTGGCAGGTGGGGCTCAGATGTTTGCGTTTAATAACTCATCTGATATAATGAGAATAGGATCTCGAAATGTAGCTTCTTCCAAAGACACCTTGCATGAGCTGGGGATACCTATTATAGCTGAGGATACCGGCGGTAACTTTGGACGCACAATAGAACTGTATTCAGATGATGGAAGGTTGCTGATAAAAACAATAGGGCATGGGGTGAAGCAAATATGAGAATGCCGGTCATTCTTGGAGCATCAGTGACAATAGTAATTGGAGTAGTCAGCCATATATTCAATGTAAGCAACCAGGAAATTTATTATAGAATGGCAATCAGTTTGGTCGTGTTTTATTTGTTAGGGCTTTATGCAGAAAACACCATTAAAAAAATTGAGGAAGAGGTAAAAAAGAAAAAGGAAGAGGAAGAGATAAAGGCGCAAAAAGAACAAGAACAACAAAAAGAGCAACAAAAGGAGCAACAAAAAGAACAAGAGAGGCAGGCACAGGGGGTAGAAAAGCGCACAATAGATTTAAAAGCCGGAGATGATGAAGATTTTCTGCCGCTTGAGATGAGCAAAGCCGTAAGAACTATTGCGATGGAAGATGACGCCGGATGATGCAACTGCTTGTGCACCAGCCGGCAAATTATGTTATCACAGAAGAAAAATTGGTTAATGGGGGATATAAATGTCATCCGATAGCAATAAGCGGTTGGAATTGTGGAAGCAGTACAGCGAGACCAGAGATGCTGCTTTAAGGGAAAAGTTAATATTGGAATATTCCTATCTTATAAAATACATAGCTGGCAGACTTAATATATATTTCGGACCCAACGTGGAGTACGATGATCTGGTTGGGTTTGGAGTTTTCGGCCTTATAGATGCGATAGACAAGTTTGATATCAATAAAGGGGTTAAGTTTGAGACTTATGCCTCGCTGAGGATAAGGGGCTCCATAATTGACAGCATTAGGGAAATGGATTGGGTACCCCGGTCCCTTAGACAAAAAAATAAAGAGTTTGAAAGAATATGTGCAGAGATTGAAAACCAGCTTGGACATTCAGCAAGTGATGCTGAGATAGCCGAAAGGCTTGGTATATCCCTTGATGAGTTTTATAAACTTTTAAACGACGTTAACCTGACTTCAATCATATCCCTCGAAGAGTTTTTAGAGCAGAACTATGAAATGGAAGTTGACCTGTCCGATACAGATAAAAACGATCATCCGGAAAAACACATGGAACTGGAGGAAATCAAGGAGATTCTCGGCGATGCTATTGATAAACTTCCGGAAAAGGAGCGAACTGTAATAACTCTATACTATTTCGAAGAATTGACATTAAAAGAGATAAGTGCGATAATGAAAGTGTCAGAATCTAGAATTTCTCAGTTGCATACTAAAGCTATCCTGAGGTTAAGGGGAAAGCTGGGACGGCATAAAGCACTGTTGAGTGAATGACAGAGCCTAAATTTTTGAAGGCGTTTTAGGGGGAGTTTTAAGTTGGAAGGTTTAAACAAATCAAATAAAAAAGTGAATGACGATCTTGAAGAATTAAAGACAGATGCCGTAGCGTCGGTAATTATATCGCCTGACAAGTTAAAAGCTTTTATAGTTTTGAATCCTCCTGAAGAAGAAAAAATGCTAAAGCCGGAAGAAATACTTGAACTGCTGAATAAAAATGGGGTTACATACGGAATAAAAAATTCTACGATAGATTCAATTGTGAAATCTCCCGTCTACAATGAAATGATTTGCGTGGCAGAGGGCAAACCGCCAATCCCGGGACAGAACGGTTCGATAGAATACCATTTTGATATAAAAAAGGAAAGAAAACCTACCGTGCTTGAAGATGGGAGAGTTGACTTCAGGGAGCTAAATCTAATTGAGAATGTAAGCAAAGGTCAAGTGCTTTGTACACTGATTCCTCCTGTGCCGGGCATAAAAGGTAAAACGGTCACCGGTGAGGATATACCGACTGTTGAAGGCAAACCGGCGATTCTTCCTAAAGGCAGGAATGTGGAGGTAAGCGAAGACGGACAGAATTTGATTTCCTCTATAGATGGACAAGTTCAGCTGGTAGATGGAAAGGTAAGCGTTTTTGCTAATTACGATGTTCCTGCAGACGTGGATAACTCCACCGGTAACATTTCATTTGTGGGAAATGTGAGCATAAGAGGGAATGTCCTTTCCGGCTTTACGGTTGAGGCCGGAGGCAGTGTAGAGGTCTGGGGCGTGGTAGAAGGAGCTGTTATAAAGGCCGGCGGTGATATAATATTAAGAAGAGGTATACAGGGGCTTGGAAAAGGCACGTTGATAAGTGGTGGGGACATCGTTGCCAAATATATTGAGCATAGCAATGTTGAGGCCAAAAATAATATCACAGCTGAGGTGATAATGCACAGCAACGTAAAATGTGGAAATAAGCTTGAACTGACCGGAAGAAAAGGTCTTCTTGTAGGGGGGACTTCAAAGGTCGGAAAAGAAGTTGTTGCTAAAGTGATCGGTTCCTACATGGCTACGTCTACCGATATTGAAGTGGGAGTTGATCCGGCCTTGAGAGAACGGTATAAGGCATTAAAAGATGAGATAGCTGTTGCCGAATCAGACTTAAAAAAAGCGGAGCAGGCCATAAACATATTAAAAAGGCTTGAAGCGGCAGGAATGCTTACGCCTGAGAAGCAAGAGATTATGGCAAAGAGCGTCAGGACCAAAGTGTTCTATTCCGCTAAGTTGAATGAGATGAAGGAAGAGCTGAAGGAGATTGATGAGAAGCTGCAGCAGGACATATACGGTAAAATTCGCTGTTATAATTATATTTATCCTGGGACAAAAATATCCATTGGTTCTGCTATGATGTATGTAAAAGAAGTTTTGCAATACTGCGTTTTGTACAGGGATGGGGCCGATATACGGATAGGGCCGATGGATGGGTTGGCAAAAAGGCCTTTTTAGCACGATGAAGGAAGTGGTGTTATGTCGATAAAGCCTGTTGATTTTCAGGTAATAATTCCAAAGTCGGCAGAAGTTTCAAAAATTCGCAATGATGAGCAGTACAAAAGCTATGTTGTACAGCAACAGCAAAGCAGTGAAGTGCAAAGCAAAGCCGAAAGCAGCTTAAAGCAGGTATATTCCAGAGAGAACATCCAGGAGGTTGCTATCAGAGAAAAGCAGGAAGAGCGCTCCGGCGGAAGACGTGAAAAAGGAAGCAGGAATGAAGGAAAAAAAGAAAAAACTGAAAAACGTGATGATATAAAGTTAAAAACCAGCACTATTGACATAAAGATTTAACGGTACAGAAGAATATACAGAAGAATATACTAAAGATAAGGATGGGAGTGCTTATCATGAATCAGTTCTACGTAAGCATAATATTTTTAGGTATAATATTGATTTTGGTTTCACTTGTAGCCATCGCTTTTGACAGAAAAAAATTCAATAACCTTTCAAAGCAGCTTGATAGGAAGAGAGAAGAACTCATAAGCATAATTGCGGATGCCGAGCAAATGGTAGAGGAACTTAACAAGTTCTCGGATTATATGATAACCCAGATGAATTTAAAAAATGAAGAGCTTAGCGGCAATTTAAAGCTGGTTGAAGAAAAGCTGGCTCAATTGGACACCAAAGCCCATGAAGCTTGTGGAACAACTGCTTGCCCCGAGGTTAAGGCAGTGAATTCAGCTTCGGCTTTGCCGTCTTCTGTGTTGCGTCAACTATCATTCGAGGGCAAAAGTGATTGGGTTATTGATAGCCTGGGGTCTGTCAGTGGGCCTGCACCTTTCGGAAAGGATGAAAACAAAGAAAAGATTGTGCCGATGAATACGAAGCATAAGAAGGTCTTGCAGCTTGCGGACAAGGGTCTTACCCATACCGAGATAGCCAGGGCGCTGTCGATGGGCAAAGGGGAAATACAGCTTATATTGGAGCTTAATAAGTAATTATATTGGAGTGGCAGGATGGGAAGCTTTCATATAAAGAGCTTGTTTTTGGGCTTAGGCATCGGCATGATCCTGACTTCGACAATAAGCATCATATACCTTGCCGGTATGGACCCTGCCGGCAATCTGTCTGAAGAGCAAATTGTCAAACTGGCAGAAAAATACGGCATGGTTAAAAGCGCTTCACTGATAGACAATGGCTCGGGCCGAGAGGAACAAAAAGCTGCTGAAAATGCTAAAGACGGCGAAGAAAATAAAGGTTATATAGATAATATGGATAACGAAGATAGTGTGGATAATAAAGAGAATATAGGCAATAGAGATAATATAAATAATGTAAATAATAGAAATAATGTAGATAATAGAGATGATCTAAATAATAGAGATAAGATGGATGCCAAAGATAATATAGATACTAAATATAATGTAGATATTAAAGATAATATAGATAATAAAAACAGTGAAGAGAATAAAGGCAGTGAAAAGGTTGAAAATGCTAAAGATGCTGGGGACGCTGAAAATGATAAGGCTGGGGGGTATAATGGCGAGAACCTTGCTCTTGAAGAGGAGGAAATAGATATAAGGGTCAACCCCGGAGATTCGGCGAAAACAGTGGCGAATAAGCTGCTGAAGGCGGGGCTGATAAGCGACAAAGACAACTTTATAAAGCAGGTGAAGGATTTAGGCCTGTCGGGAAGAATAAGAGTTGGCCAGTATAAGATAAAAAAAGGAACGGACATAAGAAGCATTATACAAACACTGACCAGCAAAAAAAGCGTTGACAACGATGTAATGCTATTGTATAATTACTTTTGCGTGAACGGTGGAGCCGGTGTTCACGGAGGAAGCAAAATCTTGAAAAAGAATAGAGTAAGCCGAAGTGGTGAAATTGGCAGACGCACTGGACTCAAAATCCAGCGGTAGCAATACCGTGTCGGTTCGAATCCGACCTTCGGCACCAAGAGTTTGCGGGACTTGCGGTAGGTAGGAAAAAATAAAAATACCGCACAAATACCGCACAAAAGTTTAAACCCCGGAACTTAGGTTCCGGGGTTTTCTATAAGTCGAATAACTTGATTATATTTAACTGTTCTGTTGGGTCTGAAAAGTTTTTTGTGTATGGGAACCGGATATACTATCTCCGGGAGCCTGTGAAAAAAAGTCTGTAAAATAAGCTTTCTATGATAAAATATAAAATCATAGGAGGCTTTTTTAATGGCTAAGAAAAAAATTGTAATGACAGAGGGAAAAAGAAATATTATCGCATC
>Ga0134093_1002005_pt1 | contig 17678 bp, 15 predicted proteins | sample 4_1taG_FD_94452 | JGI IMG/M metagenome (GOLD analysis project Ga0134093, IMG submission 94452) | Switchgrass degrading microbial communities from high solid loading bioreactors in New Hampshire, USA - 4_13_20_68_A1 metaG | ecosystem: Engineered > Bioreactor > Semi-continuous > Anaerobic >...
GGGTGAGGGGAATCGCTAACGGCTAACTGCTAGAATATCCACGGAATGACCGCGTTCAACAGCAGCCCCAGAATGAAGAACTTGCCCGCCTCGCGGTTGAAATACATCGCCCAGCCGACATACCACAGCGGCCAGACCGGCCAGTTGTCGGGCGGAGTTTCCGGCTTCGGCTGCGAGTAGACTTTCCACGTGGTTACCAGCCGGGGAACCGCGATGAAGCTGAGCAGAATCCACGGGCCGCTGACGCCCGTAGCGACCAGCGCCAACATCAGCACGTAGAACAGGATGAACGTGATCTTGTTGAGCGTCAGCGCGCGCTGCGTGCCGAGCAGCACCGGCACCGAATGCACGCCGACCGGCCGGTCGTTCTCGATCTTGTCGGTGTGCTTGCCGATCAGCACCGATGCGACGATCAGCCCATAGGGCAAGGAGAGCAGCAGGGCATCGATGGGCAGTTCTCCGGCGATCGCGTAGACCGTCCCGCCGATCATCAGCGGACCCCACACGACGAGCGCGGTCAGCTCGCCCAGGGCGAAGCGTTTCAGGAACACGGTATAGCCCAGGCTGAGCGCCAGCCCTGCCACCGCAAACGCGATCACGAGCGGGCCGCTCGCCCACGCGAGAATGAGCATGATCGCGGCGTCGAGCGCGGTCAGCGCCAGCGCGACCTGGAGCAGCCGGGCGGGCGTGGTCAGGCCGCCGAGAACGGGATGCGTGCTGTACTGGGCGCGCGGATAGTCTTCGGTGTCCACTCCGCGACGCACGTCGGTCCAATCGTTGACGAGGTTGTTCGTCGCGTGCGCCGCGATCAGGCCGATCACCGCCAGCGCCGCGTATACAATGCGCGCCAGCGTGTTCTCGGCGAACGCGCCCATCCCCAGCGCAATCAGCACGCCGATCAGGCCAGATGTGATCGTCATCGAAAAGACGCAGGCGCGGGCGATCACCAGCCAGCGGGTGACTGTGTCGGCGTGGTGGACGTCTGGATAGTTGCAGGTGTCCAGGGCGATCTGCCAGCGACGCAGCAGCGGCGTCGCGCGGATCGTCGCCTGGGTGGTGGGTTGAGTAGACATGTGCACTCCTTAGCTACCTTCGAGTGTTGCGTTTTCAATCTGATCATTGTTTAGATGCAGTAAGGCGGCAAAAAGCAGCGAAAGGCAGCAAAAAGCAGCAGAGAGGCGAGAACCGTTCTCCGCTGCTTGTAGCTGTGTTTAGCTGTTTTTCGCTGTTTCTGGCTGCCGTTAGCTGCTTTTCGGCATGTAGGCTTTGAGCTTGTTCGCCAGATTGCTGAGCGGCATGGTCTGTAGCCAGACTTTGCCGGGGCCGGTGATGGTCGCCAGGAACAACCCCTCGCCGCCACCGATCCAGTTCATAATGCCCTTGACCATCTCGATGTCGTAGTCGCAGGTTGGCTCGTACATTGCGACGTGGCCCGGATCGATCCGCAGACGCTGGCCGGGTTGCAGGTCATACATCTGCACCTCGCCCGCGATCTCGACAAAGGCCGTGCCGGGGCCGGTCAGCTTTTGCAGGATAAACCCCTCACCGCCGAACAGGCCAGTGCCGAGCCGCTTGCGGAAGTGCATCGCCAGATCGACCGAGTCTTCCGCGACCATGAAGGCGTCTTTCTGGCAGATGATGCTGTAACCTTCGCGTAGCGGGACCGGAATCACCTTGCCGGGGCTTTCGGGCGTGAAGGTGATCGACGCCTGGGGCGCGGTGCAGGTGTAGGTTGTGAGAAAGAGGCTTTCGCCTGCGAGCATCCGGCCGAGGGACTTGCCGAGCCCACCCCGGCCGCTGGTTTTCATCTCGATGCCGTCGCTCATCCACGCCATGCCGCCCGATTCAGTGTAGACCGACTCGCCCTGCGTCAGCGTGATTTCAAGCGACTGCATGACCGTGCCGTTAATTTTGTATTCCATGAGGTGCTCCTGTGTGAACTGACCTGCACGCCCGTCATTGTAGCACGATTCGCTACGCGCGGATTGTGTATCGATCGGTCTGAACCATCGTGTTCCTGTGATTCGCGCGTGTAATTAGGGTGATGCAATTCGTCGCGCACGCGGAGAATTTTATGCATTTATTTGTGAAATAATTACTCAAATTGATTTGAGAGATATTTGATTTATAATAGAGCCTAACGAAATTGTTCTCCCACTACACCTAACCCTCTTTCCTGACCGGATTGCGTCGCCTGAAGGGTGCCGCGCCCGGCCCTATGAAACTCCCGTACAGGGTCAAAACGCAAAGTCTCACAAAGGAGAAAGCCCATGTTTGCAGTCGTGCGGCGTTACCCGTTGGCGACATTTGTCGTGCTGAATATGGTGTTTCTGGGGCTTGGATGGGCGTTGCTTGGGGGACAGCTACCTATGACGCCGTTGTTGGCCGCGCTGGTTGTCGTTCCAATTATCGGTGGAAAAGCCGGTCTAAGAGCCTGGGCAAGCCGGATTGTCCGCTGGCGCGTTGGCGTGCAGTGGTACGCGGCGGCGATTCTTATTCCCTTCATCGGGGGCGCAATCGCGGCGTTCCTGAATGTGCGCCTTGGCGCATCGTACACGCCGATTGAATGGAGCGATCTGCCCCCCTTGATTCCAGAGGCGATTTTCATCTTTCTGCTTATCGCTTTGGGTGAAGAACCCGGGTTTCGAGGCTTTGCCATACCGCAGCTTCAAAAACGGTTTTCCGCGGTAAATTCCGCGCTGATTCTGTCGGCGATTGGCGTGGTGTGGCATATACCGCTTTTTCTGACGGACGATAGCCCTTGGAATGTTATTCCCCTCATCGTCTTCGGCTATTTCATTTTCGTCTGGTTGTTTAACAATACGAACGGCAGCGTTCTGCTCGCGATGATATTGCACACGTCTCAGAACATCCTCGCGGCCAAGCTCATTCAGCCGATGTTTTCGGGCAGCGACGTGACGCAATACATCTGGCTGTTCGGGTTGGTGTACGCTGTCTTCGTGGCGGCGATTCTGCTGACCTATCGCAACCGCTATCTGCTGGTTGAAGCTGCGAAATCCCCGGTGAATATTGTGGAGCCTTCGCTGCCATTGATGCCCGAAGCTGTCCCACCCGGTTAACGCTGCTTCTCGGCGGATAGCGGCTCGCTTTCGCTGCTTTTCGCCTCAAAACAAACGGGGCGCGTGCCACACACGCGCCCCGCTGCTTGCTCGAAGCTGTCTGTTCCGCGATTACATCAGGAACATCGGCATGCCGAAGACGTGCCGCACCTTCGGGCGATACTGCCCGACGTCGTACAGCTCGGCCACGTTCACGCGCTTGATGCCCTGCATAATCGTGTTGATGTTGATGTCCGTGTACAGACCGCGCTGGAGCGCGACCATCCGGCCGAAGCGCCCTTGCTCGACCAGGCTCATCGCCATCTGCGCGTAGTTCGCGGCGACCATCAGGTCGAGCGAGTCCGGCGCGCCGGAGCGCATCAGGTACGCGACCTGCTGGTAGATGATGTTCTCGCCGGTCAGTTCGTTGAGCAGGCTGCCGACCACCGCGCCGATGCCGCCCAGCTTCTTGTGTCCGTAGGCGTCCGCCTCGCCGGTCTGGATGACCTCGCCCTCGATCATGCGCGCGCCTTCGGAGACGGTCAGCATGGCGTAGTTGCTCGGGTTCATGCGCTTGTCTTCCATGATCATCTCGGCCAGGCGGTGCGGGTCGAACGGCACCTCGGAGATGATCGCGCGGTCCACACCCGCCAGGTACGCCGCGATGAGCGACGTCTCGCCAGAGTTGCGGCCGAACAGCTCGACCACGGCGATACGCTCGTGCGACCCGGCGCTGGTGCGCAGGTTGTGAATGAACTCCACCGAGCGGGTGACGGCGGTCGAGAAGCCGATGCAATAGTCCGTGCCGTAGACGTCGTTGTCCATTGTCTTCGGGATGGCGACTACCTTGACGCCCTCGCGGTGCAGCCGCTCGCCATAGCTGAGCGTGTCGTCGCCGCCGATCGGGATCAGCACGTCGATTCCAAGGTGATCGAGCACATTCAGCACGTGGCTGGTGTAGTCCGCCACGTCGCGGTTGTGCTTGTCCTTGTGGGTGGGCACTTCCACACCCTTCAGGAACTCGGGAACCTGCGACGGCAGCACGTTGGACGGGTTCGTGCGCGAGGTGTGCAGGAAGGTCCCGCCGGTCCGGTCCACGGTGCGGACGACCTGCTTGTTCAGCGGGATAACCCACTTCTGCTTTTCCTCTTCAGGAGCGTCCGGGTTGTAATTGAGCAGGCCACCCCAACCCCGGCGGATGCCCAATACTTCGTGCCCGGCGTCGACCGCGCGGTAGACGATTTGCTTGATGCACGGGTTAAGCCCCGGAACGTCGCCACCGCCGGTGAGCACGCCAATACGTAACATTATGCCCTCCCATTTCCTGTCGTTCTAACGTGGCATCGCCACTAAGTCTCAGAAAAACGGCCCGTTGAAGGCCAGATATATAATGCGGGGAGTCGACCATGCTGAGTTATATGGTCCGCACACCGCCATTATACCAACGGGCTCAAGGCTGTGCCGTTGACATTCATCACCAAAAACACAGCCCAAAAGAGCGAGCTACGCTTGCTGTCGTGCTCCAGGTCGCTACTTGGCGAGGATGTCCGCCAGCTCGAGGTAGCTTTCTGTCATGACGCGCTCTTTTGTTGTGGCCTCAAGCAGCGTGACCGTCCCGATATCGCGCCCGTGCAGCCCGACCATGACCCCGGTTTCGCCGCTCAGCAGACAGTCCACGGCGGCGACGCCCATGCGTGTTGCCAGCAGGCGGTCGAAGGCGGTGGGCTTTCCGCCGCGCACCACATGGCCGAGCGAGGTGACGCGCACCTCGAAGCCGACCTCGTGATTTTCCAGGTATTCGGCGATCTCGTGCGTCTTGAGGTTGGCGCCCTCGGCGACGACGCCCATCGCGTGGCTCTTGCCGCGCATGTAGGCGTCTTCGAGGATCGCGCCGATCTCTTCGAGTGTGGTGGGGCGTTCCGGGATCACGATGAACTCCGCGCCGCCGAGGATGCCGCCCATCATCGCCAGATAGCCGCAGTTGCGGCCCATGACTTCGAGCAGGAAACAGCGCTCGTGGCTACTGGCGGTGTCGCGCAGCTTGTCGACCGCGTCGAGGATCGTGTTGAGCGCGGTATCGACGCCGATGCTCATGTTTGTGCCCCAGATATCGTTGTCGATACTGCCGGGGATACCCACGACCGGGAAGCCAAGCTCGTGCAAGGCTAGCGCGCCGCGCAAGCTGCCGTCTCCACCGATCACGACCAATCCTTCGATCTCGTGTTCGTTCAGACGTCGCAGCGCGCGCTTCTGGCCTTGCGGGGTTTCAAACTCTTTGTTGCGGGCGGTCTGAAGAATCGTCCCCCCGCGCTGCATGATTCCGCTGACGTCGCGGCTGGTCAAGCGCTCGAAATCGCCCGCAAGCAGTCCGGCGTATGCCTGCCGGATGCCATAGACTTCCACGCCCCGTGCGACGGCCGTCCGCACCACCGCGCGCACGGCGGGGTTCATGCCGGGCGCATCACCACCGCTGGTCATCACAGCGATACGTCGCAACATAATTGAGTGCTCCTTTGAGAAGGCGATTGCCCTCTCTCTTGGGAAAAAATCAGGCAGGTTTATACATCGCGCCGGGTGCGATGTCAATTGGGCAGAGCGACGAACCCGGGCTCCTAGAGGCTATTATGAACTTTGCTGGCCTGCTTTGGGTTCCCCCATCCTTCCGACCTGCGGTCGGCTTTCCTGCCCCCAACCCCATAAAGAGGGAAGGAAGAAAGCGCTGGGCCGTTGTGCTTTTCTCCCCTACCTTCATTTTGGGGGCAGGGGCGGGGGATGGGGGCTTTCCGCGACCAAAACGCCTGACGCCCTCTAACGCGGCTCGACCTGCGCGCTGTCGATGATGCGCGCGATGTCGTCTTCGAACTCGCCATAGAGATCCGCCGGTAGCTCGATCGTCCAGTTCGCAACCAGGTTTTCGGCGACCGGCACGCTGAAGTTGATGACGCGGATTTCGGTAGGCGGCGCGTAGTCCCGGAAGATGGTTTCGGTGACCTGCTCGGTCGCCTGCGACCGGCGGCCGCAAAGCGCCCCGCGCCGCACAAGCTCGGCGTCGGGCGCGTCGCACGAGGTTGTGTCGGCGGTGGTGATCCCCCCGAACGTCAGCAGCAGCGGGCTTCCGGCGTCGCGCAGCCGGAAGGGATTGAGCTCCACGATGTTGATCGCCGTGGACGGGGTGGCGCTGTCGAGGTCCACGCCCAGATCGCGCCAGCTTGCGCGCGTTTCGGCCAGCACCACGAAATCGTCCAGCAGGTCGCGCCCCATCACCCACCACTGGTTCTGCGACACGGCGGGGAACCAGCTTCGCGGGACGGTCACGGAAACGTCATACGCGGTCGGGCGCTCGCTCTCCCCGCCCGGTTGCAGCGTGAACTCGACATCCTTGCGGCCAACGTCGCCCGGCAGATATTGCATGACAAGGTCCAGCGGGCCGAAGCTGAAGCGCCCAAACGCCAGGATGCCGATGATGATTACAGGCACTACCACGAAGATAAACAGCGCCACCAGACAGCTTCGCAGGCAGCCGCCGCCACATCCGCAGCCCATCGGCACCAGACAGCCGGGGAAACCGGATCGCCGGGCGGGGGGCGGAGCGGGTTGTTGCTGCTGCACGGGGGGAGCGGGCGGGTATTCGGGCGCGTAACCGCCGGGCGTGGCGGGATAGCCGCCATAGCCAACCGGCGCCTGTGGCCGGGAAGTGGGATACTGCATCGGCGGTGGCGTCTGCGGCGTGGGAAGCGCCGTGTAGCCGGGGCTGAGGGGTGGCTGCGCAGGCGAGACGGCCCCAAACTGCTCGTGATATTCGGCCAGAAGCCTCTGCGCCTGAGCGTTGCCCGGATTGATGCGCAGCACTTCGGTCAGCGCGCGCTCGTACTCGGGCAGATCGGCGGCAACCGACGCCAGCCACAGCCAGGCGATCTCGTGGTTTGGCTCGGTCTGGACCACCTGCCACAACAGGCGGCGGGCTTCTTCGCGCTGCCCGGCCTGGGCGAGCCGAACCGCTTCGTGCAGTTGAGAGGCCATTATCCCATCGCTCCTGCCATGCAATCCGCGCCGCGGCGCAGCGCGAGCATTTAGCTGTTAGCTGTCAGCGATTAGTAAACGGTGCAAAACCCATTTTCAGCAGTGCGAGTGGCTCGAAGAAACCATCGAGCCAGCCTATCATTCCGCTTTTGGCTAACTGCTAGCCGCTAATCGCTAACGGCTTTATCACGTGCATTATGCTCTACTTTCGGGCAATGCGACAACATCCGGCATTGATTACTCACCGCCTGTCACACGCCAGACGGTGACGACTCGCTCCCCATGCGGCTTGGCGAACGTCGCCTCGCGCTTCCACTGCATCCCCGGCAGCACAGGCGGCTCGTCGGGCGGGACGGCTTCGGAGAACTCGGTCACCAGGTAGACCCACGCCATCTCGTCGAGCGCATCCCGCAAAAAGCGCCAGCGCGGCGGGGCGAACGTCACCCCTTCGCCCAGTTCGTAATAGTCGTGGCAGCGCCAGTTGATCTCCGGCGGGACGTAGAGCGTGCTGATGCTGCACAGTTGCATCACACCGACCGCCGGGACGCGCCCGCGCACCCGCTCGCCTTGCTCCGACAGATAGCGCAGCGCCCCGCGCGTGCCCCACCCGTTGAACGCCCCCCAGAAGTAATCGTAACTGTCGCGGCGGGGGACCGTCAGCGCGGCGGGATCGGTGCTGGCGCGCCAGTCGAACGGTAGCGCGAAGCCGATTGCCCAGGCGGCCAGCGCGATCGCGGTCGCGGCCCGCGCGACGAGGCGCAGCCCTGGACGCCGCCGCACCGCGCGCAGCCGCCCGATGCGTGCGATCCCGCCGCCGATCAGCACCGCGATCGCCGGGACGCCCGCCAGCAGATAGCGCGATTGCAGGCTGCTCGCCAGCACAACGCTTGGCGCCCACAGCAGCGCGAGCCACACCAGCGAGTAGAGCGTGGCGCGCGTCCACCGGCCGATTGCCAGCGCGACCAGCAGGATCACGCCGAACGCCAGCCCCGGAGTCAGCAGCAGGCGGATGCGCTCCCACAGCCCGCTCAACCGGTCGAGCAGCGCATCCGGCCGCGCGCTGGGATCGGTCAGGTAGGTGTTGAAGACGATGGGGCGGCCGCCTTGGAGCAGTGAGACGATCGCGCCGATGCCGAAGATGATCCACGCGATCGCGAAGACCAGCGCGATCAACCGCCACACCGGCCAGTAGCGCCGCCACAGCGCGCGGGCGTAGACGCGCAGGCTGGCGCGGCGGAAGTCTGGCTCCGGCACGTCGCCGAACAGGATCGCGGCGAGGACTGGCAGCGCCAGCACGGGCGCGACGGTCAGCTTGGCGAAGATCGCGCCGGTGACCAGCAGCCCGGTCAGCACGCCCTTGCGGATCGAGGGTCCGCGCGCCAGCAGGACGCTATGCCACGCTGCCAGCGCCGAGAGCGCCGCCGCCAGCGGATCGGCCAGCGCCATCCGCTCGAAGAACACCGCGAACGGCGCCAGGGCATAGACCAGCGCGGCAGGCAGCGCCGCGCCCCGCCCGAACAGCGACCGCGCGCCCGCCGCGACGGCGGCCATCGTCACCAGTGAGAGCAGGGCGGTCGCCAGCCGCATCATCTCCAGCGCGGCGGTGCGGTGCGTGCCGAACAGGCCGAGCCAGTAGTAGTACAGCAGCTTGCCGTGGCTGTACTCGGTCGGGTTGGTGCCAATGGTGTAGATGACTTCGCTGCGCTCGATGTGGCTGAGCTCGTCCACAAACCCGGCTAGCGCGCCGGGCCGGTGCGCGCGCAGCGCAAAGCCGCCGAACAGTAGCAGCGTTAGAAGCCAGAGACGGGCGCGGGAGGACATGCAGGCTCCTTCGCGTGGAGAAGTGGGCGCCGCCGCAAGCATAGCACCGGGCGAACGCGTGTCAAGCAAACGGGCCGCTCACGGGGCTGCCCCGGCCAGCCGCCCAGCCAGGGCGTCCGCGTCGCGGACCTGCACGCGCCAGACGGTCACCCACAGATCGCCCTGCGGCCGCTGGTACGCGCCGAACAACTCCCACGCCAGCGCCTCGTCGGACGGATCGGCGTCGGGCGAGCGATAGTCGGTCAGCAGATAGACGAACGGGCGTCGCTGCACCGCGTCGATCAGCGCGCTCCAGGCGTAGACGTCGTCCGGCATGTGCGTTTGCGGCAGGAACGAGAGGCGCGCGTCCATGCACGCCCACTCGAACGCGTCCGTGATGTAGAGGTCCGGCAGCGTGCAATAGTGCATCGCGCCGACCAGCGGCACGCGCCCATCGATCCGCGCGCCCCGCGCGGCGAGGTCGCCCAACGCTTCGCGCGTGCCCCAGGCGTTCGAGGTGTAGCGGAAGAAGTTGCGGCGGTCGATCTCGGCCACGTCCAATGACGCGGGATCGGCGAGCAGCGTGCGGGCGGCGGGCAGCGCGAACGAGATCGCCCAGATCGCCAGCAGCACCGCGCCGAGCGCCAGCCCGCGCCGCGCCCCGCCGAGCGCGATCGCTCCCCCCGCAATAAGCGCACTTACGACCGGCAGCGCCGGGACGAAATAGCGCGTTTGCAGCACGACCGCGAACGCGATAAAGGGAACGGTCACTGCCAGCAGCCAACCGAGCAGGTAGAGCGCGGAGCGTCTGATGCGCAGCGCGGTGACGGCCAGCGCCAGCGCGACCAGCAAGAACGGCGCGCCTAGAAAGACCGCGCCCGCATCCCACGCCAGCCGCAGGTTGTCGGCAATCCCATCGGCTCCGCGTGTGAGTTCAAACAGTTCAGGGTCGTATGGCTCCTGCGGGCGGCCGCTGAGCGCATTCTCGACCGCGCCAATCGCATACACGCCCGCGACGAACAGCACCATCCCGGCAGCGGGGAGCAGCGCGGGGCGGACGCGCGCCCAACGCTGGCTCAGCGACGTGCCTTGCGGCGCGAACAGCAGCGCGGCCAGCGGCGGCAGCGCGAGGATCGGCGCGGTGGAGAGCTTGGCGAGCAGCGCCAGCGCCATGATCGCGCCGAGGGCAATCCCCCGGCGGCGCGTCGGGCGGCGGATCGTGGCGAGCGTCCACCACCCGGCCAGGACGCTCAGCGCGGCGGCAGGCGAATCCGACATGGCGAGCCGGTCGTAAAACAGTGCATATGGGGAGAAGATCGCTAGAGCGAGTGCCAGCAGCGCCGCACCTCGCCCGAACAGCGCCCGCGCCAGGGCCGCGCTCCCCGCCGCCGCGAGCAGCCCGGTCAGCGCGACGCTGAGGCGCGCAGTTGCCAGCCCGGCCTCGGTGTAGGCGGGATCGAAGGCGCCGATCCAGTAGTAGAGCAGCAGCTTGCCGTGCGCGTAGGCGATCGGGTTGTCCGCGAAGCGATAGACGGCCTCGGCGCGGCGCAGGTGATACGTCTCGTCCTGGTAGAGCGGCAGCGCGGTGATGTGGCGCGTCCGCAGGGCGAACCCGGCCAGCAGCAGCGCGACGGCCAGCGCAAGCGCAACTCCCCGCCGGGGCATGGACGCTTACTCCGGCAGCGCGACCGGCGTGAGCGTATCCGCGCCAATGTCCAGCACGTAGGCGCTGCCGTCCGCCATCACAGCCAGCGCCGCCTCGCCCGTGGCGAATGGCTCGACGCGTACCAGCGGCACGCCCACCGATCCGAGCGCGCTGTTGAGGCGCACGCTGTCGCCGCGACGGATGTTCTGAACGATGAAGTCACCGCGAATGGTCGTCCACAGGTACGACGTTTCGCCCTGGACGAGGTGGACGGACAGCCGGTTGAGCGGCATCGCCATCTCCGGCACGCCGACCGGTGGCGTGAAGCCCTTGTCGCCCGTGTTGAAGACCATCACCTCGCTCGTGCCGCCCGCGTTGCCGACGATCAGCCGCGTGCCGCTGGCGTTCCAGGGCAGGCCGAGTGGCGTCTGCGTGGTCGACGTGTAGAGCGCGCCGCCGGGCAGCCAGATCTCCTGGCGGTCGGTGCCATCCGGCCGGGCGGAGAACAGCAGCGGGACCCGCCGCCCCTCTGCGTCGCTTAGCACGCGGAAGAACATCAGCCGCGCGCCGCCGTCCGTCCAGGCGACATGCCGCCCCTCGCCGAGAATGTATAACTGGCCGGTTTCCAGCGCGGCGACGTACATGTGGAAGCGGTAGCAGGCCGCCTCGCCGCACGTGTCGCGGTAGGCAGCGACGAACGCGATATGCCGCCCATCCGGCGCCCAGACGACTTCGTCCAGGTAGATCGGCCACGCGTCGATCGTGTCGGCGGGATACTGGTCTTCCGAGGCGGGGATGTCGCTATGCTGCGCGAAGGGGAACAGCTCCGTTTCGGTGCCGTCCGCGTCGAGCACGACTACCCGGCTGATGCCGATCCGCTCTGGCAGGGCGTGGTCGCAGCGCGGGACGAGCAGGTGCAGGTGGCGCACGAGCAACAGGCGCGACCCGTCCGGCGCGGGATAGACGTCATAATCGAGCGGCGGCAGAGGAAGCTGCAAGGCGTCCTCGGCGCTGGCGAGATCCGCGAAGGGCGTCCCGATGAGGCGTTGCGGGCAGTTCTGCCGCGCCTGCTCGACTGCTGGAACCAGCCGGTCGATCTCGACCTGCTGCCAGACCTCGGCGGGCGTTGCGTTCACCGGCGCGACGGGGAATGGCTCGCGGGCCTGCGCGCGGCCATCCGGCAGCACGAACGTATGCATGATTTCGGTGCGGTCCGCACGCGGCACGAACAAATCCAGCCCGACGATGTTCGGCTCCAGGAAGTAGTTTGCAGCGTCGCCTTCGGCGGCCCAGCCGGTCGTGCCATTGGCGAGGCGCACTTGCCACCAGCGATAGTTGTTCGCGCAGCGAGGGCCGTCGATCACGGTGAACGCCGTGCCGGGCGGCATCAGCGTGACTTCAACCGATCCGGCGGCGCCGGTCGCGGGGCGGTCTTTCAGGCTGACGCCATAGGGCGAGGTGACGCGCCCCAGACCGCCGGTTTCGAGGCGCGGCTCGACCAGCCCGGCACACGCGTCCTGGGCCCGCACGGGCGCAGAAACGGGCAGCAGCGCGGACGCCACGATCAACACGCCGAGCGCCGCCCGCACGACTAAGCGGAGCATTTCATCGACCCTTTCCTATGCAGAGCGCGGCATGATGATAACAATGCCCCGCCGCAAAGTCACGACAGGTTGCCGGAAAGCCCTGCGCCTGAGTATGCTTGAGGGCGTGCGGCAGGAGTTATGAAAGCGGTTAGCCGTTAGCGGTTAGCCAAAACATTGGGGCGGCCGTGTGCCTTGTTTGCCTGTCAATGACCATGGGCGCGCAAAACCTCACCCCTGGCCCCTCTCCGCACGCGGAGAGGGGAAAAACGGCCGGGGTTGAGATGTGGGTTTTCTTGAGATGTGGGTTTTCTCAGGCGGGCGCCGCGTTTGCCAGGTCGTTTCGATTACCTGGTTCTTGCTAATCGCTAATCGCTAATTGCTTGCTGAAGGAGCGCAAGATGCACAAAGCACACTGGACGCTGGCACTGGTGGCACTGGCCCTGTTTGCGAGCGGGCTGGCGTGCAGCATCGAGATCACCACGGCGCACGTGCGCTCGGCAACCCTGGTCCGCGACGAAGCCGGTGAATCGCGCACGAGCACCTATGCCCCGGCGGACACGTTCTATCTGGTGGTCGATCTGGCGAATGCGTCCGACGACAACGAGGTGCGTGTCACCTGGGTGCAGGTTGGCGCGGGCGAGGATGGCGGCGACCGGGTGATCGGCGAGGAGACGATCCGCTCCGGCAGCGGCAAGATCCTGTTTAGCGCCACGCACCCACAGCAACAGTGGCCGGTCGGAAACTATCGCGTCGAGGTTTACCTGAACGGCACGCAGACGTACACCGTTCCCTTTACCGTGCAGTTCTAACGGGGCGTTTCCGCCCTGCGCGACGCGATCGAGGTCTACGAGCCCTGTGTGCGTGTGGACGATCCCCCGGCGCCCAAACGGGGCAAGCGTGTGAATACGGCCATTTTCGGGTGGATGAACCTGATATTCCGGTGCGATCTGGGGTTGCTGGTGCCGGGCGGTAGCTCTGGTGAGTAGGCGCGCGGCGGCGCGCGTTGAAAAGGATGGGGGACGATGAAAGCAGCAATCATTCGCGAGCACGGCCCGTTGGAGAACGTCGAGATCGCGACCGATCTGCCGATCCCTAAGCCGGGGCCGGACGAGGTGCGGCTTCGTGTGCGGGCCGCCGCGCTGAACTATCTCGACATCTGGGTGCGCAACGGTTGGCCGGGGATCAAGCTCAGCCTGCCACACATTCTCGGCGCGGACGCCGCCGGGACGATCGACGCGCTGGGCGAGCACGTCCACGATTGGGAAGTTGGGACGCGCGTGGCGGTCGATCCGACGCTGTCGTGCGGGGAATGCGAGTTTTGCCGCGCCGGATGGGAGAATCGCTGCGTGCGCTTCCGACTCCTGGGCGAGCACGTCAGCGGCACGTTTGCAGAATACATCACTGTCCCTGCGCGCAACCTGATTGCCCTGCCGGAGCACGTTTCGTTTGCCGAGGCAGCGGCTGCGTCGCTGGTGTTCGTGACGGCGTGGCACAGCCTGATCACGCGCGCTAACCTGCGCCCCGGCGAGACGGTGCTGATCATCGGCGCGGGCGGCGGTGTCAACACGGCTTGCATCCAGATCGCCAAGCTGACCGGGTGCGTCGTGTACGTGGTCGGCAGCAGCGACGAGAAACTGCGGCAGGCGGAAGAACTCGGCGCGGACGCGATCATCCCGCGTGACGTCGAGGGGGGATGGTCCCGCGCGGTGTTCCAGCTCACTGCCAAGCGTGGCGTCGACGTGGTGGTCGATAACGTGGGCGCGCCGACGCTGAACGACAGCCTGCGCGCGCTGGCGCGGGGCGGGCGCGTGGTGACGGTTGGCAACACCGGCGGCCCGAAGGTCGAGATCGACAACCGGCTGATCTTCGGCAAGCACCTGTCGATTCTGGGGAGCACGATGGGTCCGCACCGCGAGTACGTGCGCGTGATGCGCCTGCTGTTCAAGGGGCGGCTGAAGGCGGTGATCGACTCAGTCTACCCGCTGGACGAAGTGCGGACGGCGATGGGCCGCATGGAAGCAGGCGACCTGTTCGGCAAGGCGGTGCTGGAGCTATAGCACTTCGTTTCAAATAGAGACTTAGGGGCAGCCCATGAAAAAGACTTTTACGCTTCTGGACATCGTGCGCCGCCGACAGCCGCCCGGGAACTGGGTCGAGGGTGAGAAAATTCCCTGGAACGAATCGGACTTCAGCGAGCGGATGTTGGCGGAACATCTCACGCAAGCGCATGACGCCGCCAGCCGCCGCGCTGCGCTGATCGACCGGCACGTGCGCTGGATTCACGAGGCGGTGCTCGGCGGGCAGCCGACGCGCGTGCTCGATCTGGGCTGCGGGCCAGGGCTGTACGCTAGCCGCCTCGCGCGGTTGGGACATTCGTGTGTGGGCGTGGATTTTTCTCCCGCGTCGATTCGCCATGCGCGCGAGGTCGCCCAGGCCGAGGGGCTTGATTGCACCTACCTTGAGGGCGATCTGCGCCACATTGAGCCGGGTGAGGGCTTCGGGTGTGCGCTCCTGATCTACGGCGAGTTCAACGTGTTTCGTCGCGAGGATGCGCGCGCTATCTTGCACCAGGCGCATCGAGCGCTGGCGGACGGCGGTGCGCTGGTCCTGGAGCCGCACACCTTCGCGGCCGTCGAGAAGATCGGGCGGCGGCCATCGTCATGGTACAGCGCGGAAAGCGGACTGTTCTCGGCGGGGCCGCACATCTACCTGGATGAGGCGTTCTGGGATGAGGACGCCTGTGTCGCGACCGAGCGCTACTACATCATCGACGCAGAATCTGGCGCGGTGAGGCGCTACGCTTCGAGTATGCAGGCGTACACCGACGACGAGTACCGGACGCTGCTGGCGGAATGCGGCTTTGGCAGCATCACGCTCTACCCGTCGCTGACCCGGCAGCCGGAGCCGGGCTGGGAAGACCTTCTGGCAATTACTGCACGCAAGGAGCCGGTACCATGACCGAAGTTTCGCGCTGTCCGTGGAGCGTATCGGATCCGCTGTACATCGCGTATCACGACGAGGAGTGGGGCGTTCAGGAGCATGACGACCGCAAGCTGTTTGAGATGCTGATTCTGGAAGGAGCGCAGGCGGGGCTAAGCTGGATTACCATCCTCAAGCGGCGCGAGACCTACCGGCACGCGTTCGACAACTTCGACCCGGCGATCATCGCACGCTACGATGACGCGAAGGTCGCCGTGCTGCTGGCCGATCCGGGGATCATCCGCAACCGGCAGAAGGTCGCCGCCACGATCCAGAACGCGCGCGCCTTCCTCGACGTGCAGGACGCGTTCGGCTCATTCGACGCGTACATCTGGCAGTTCGTCGGCGGCTCGCCCCGGCAGAACGAGTTTACGGAGTTGAGCCAGATCCCCGCAGAGACACCTGAATCGCGCGCGATGAGCAAGGACCTGCGCAAGCGCGGGTTCAGCTTCGTCGGCCCAACGATCTGCTACGCGTTTATGCAGGCGTGCGGCTTGGTCAACGATCATCTGGTATCGTGTTTTCGGTATGCCGAACTTACGAAAAATATGTGAAAACTCCTCCTTAACCTCTCGCTACACGGCATGGCAGCTTGCAGCAATGACTATGAGGGCTAAAATTGACTGCTAGTGCTTTTCGCTAGTGAAACGAGGTTTTCGAATGCGGTTTGTACGTAAGGCGATGCTGTACCTGATGCCAGCACTTCTGCTCGTTGCGGTCGTTCCTTTTGCTTACGCCCAGAGCGACGAAACGCAAGCCTACGAGAACAACTTGTTTTCGGTGGAAGTTCCTTCCTCGCTTACCGTGCAAGCGGAAGGCTCTGATTTTGTCACTTTCTCGGCAGACGATGTCGAGCTCAATGTTCAACTTCTCCGCCCTGCTTAATCCGTGATCGATGCGTTGGGCGATAATGCTGCGGAAACGCTGCTCGACATCATGCGGTTTGTGTTTTTCGATACTGATTACGTGGCCAAAGCGTGCCCGGCAACCGTTGAATATCCGTGTGTAACCTTCTCTGATGTGACTGACTCTGCGGTGTTCCAGCGTGCCCTTGTGCATGATGGGGGTAGCAACGTCTTTTATGCGCTGACATTCCAGGCGCCAACGCAAGCCGAGCTTGACGCCATGAACCCTGGCGCCGTGCTGGACTCGTTCCGGTTAGCTGGCGCCACAACCGCGACCGAGGCAGCTCGGGCGGATGATCGCGAAGCGATGTTTAACGCGGTAGTTTCCGGCAACGTAAACCTGCGGTCTTGCGCCTCGACGAACTGCGCGATCGTGGGACAGGCTTTGAATGGACAGGTTGTCCCTGTGGTTGCGCAAGATGGCGACTGGTACGAAATCAAGTGGGAAAATGGCACGGCGTTTATCGCTTCCTGGCTGACGACACGCGGCCCGGATGTGCACGTCGATCTCACTGAAGGGTACTTTGATCGCACAACCGGGTGCGGCCTTGTCTTACGTAAAAACAGGGGGGACACCGATCTGTACTTTGCAATTTCCGGTGACCGTCAAGATGACGTGTGGGTCGATCTGTATCGGGTCAACGAAAACAAACCGCTGGATGTTGCAGGCCAATACGTCAAGGAATTCATCGACACTAAGGAGATTTATATCCACCAAAGTTACTACTGGGGAACATGGTGGCCTAGCGGCGTGTACAGGATCGAGTTGACCCTTGATGGGGAATCATCTATGATCGGGTTCGATTTTGAGAGTGGTGCAGAGCACATCATCTATGTGCATTGTGAATGATACTGTGCTATCAGAGTGACGTACAAGAGCGCAGAGGTGCTGCTTCACTCACCTCTGCGCTCTCTTTTTTCGCCCTGTTGTTCCTCGTATGGTACCGCACAATTTAGCTATAATCTTAAAAGAAACTGTATACGGGTATATGTTTCACCTATGGGGGGAGCAATGGAAGCACGCCGGGCGGACCCGATCCGCCTGATCGCGCTGCGACTGCGCCAGGACGAGCTCCGCAACGTGACGCGCCGCCCCACCGTCAGCGAGGCGTTCCGCGTCACGATCGAGTACCACGACGGTCGCTTTCCGAACCAGGTCGCCACGGTCACGCGCGGGCACGCCGCCGGGGCGATGCTCAAGGTCGTCTACGACAAGCCGGGCAAAGAGGTCTATTTCGACTACACCATCGAGCCGGAACGCTATCAAGCGCTGATGACCGCGCTGCGCCGCATCAAATTCGACCGGCTCGATGACCAGCCCGACGTGCCGTTCTTCGGCGTCGATCTGTGGTTGGTGGAGCGCGCCTCGGGCAGCTATTACCACGACGTGGTGATGTCGCCGGACAGCGCGCGCGGCTTCTACCGCGAATTGCTCCTCGCCATCCAACAGCACCTGAAGGAAGCGGTCCGCACCATCGTCCCGTAGGCGCAGGCAAGGCATTTGCCTGGCGCGATGTTAAGATCGAGCAGGACGCAAATCGGCGCGCTAGGGCACAAAGGGATCGAAATGAGCTCCCTGATCGAAACGGAAGTGAAGATCGTGGTCGCGGATTTGAACGCGATCCGCGAGCGGTTGGAAGCGGTGGGCGCCGTGCTGCGCGCGCCGCGCGTTTTTGAGCGCAAC
>Ga0134093_1002007_pt1 | contig 17654 bp, 17 predicted proteins | sample 4_1taG_FD_94452 | JGI IMG/M metagenome (GOLD analysis project Ga0134093, IMG submission 94452) | Switchgrass degrading microbial communities from high solid loading bioreactors in New Hampshire, USA - 4_13_20_68_A1 metaG | ecosystem: Engineered > Bioreactor > Semi-continuous > Anaerobic >...
CATGCGCGAGCTTGCAGTACAGGCAGTAAACGACACGAACACCGAAACCGACCGCGCAGAGCTCCAGAAGGAAGTGGACCAGCTTTCGCAGGAACTGTCCAGGATAGGCGCAACCACAGAATTCAACACGAAGAAGATCCTTGACGGAACCTTTGAAGGTGTACTTCAGATAGGCGCCAACTCAGGCCAGAACCTCAAGATCGAAATCGGCAACATGAAAGGTTTCGCTCTCGGCATGGCAGGAGAAGTGAAATATGAAGTGTCTGCCGCACTTACAGACGAAGGAGCTGCAGCTCTTAAGGACGGCACTTATATTGTAAGGGAAGCAGAAAGCGGCGGCAGTTATGAGCTCGTGAATAGCGATGACACTGTAGTTGCCGTAAGTTCGAACGGCACGGCGTGGACAGAAAATGTTACTTCTGATCCAAAAGGTTATTTTACCTTTAGTTTGGGGGTAACATCCGGTGAAATTACCGTGAAAGACGGCAAGGCTTCCGCGCTGTTTTCTGCTGAAAACAAAGGCCTGGAAGCAGGCACATATAAGGTAAATGCCGATGGTAATCTTGAAGACAATAATGGCAATGTTGTTGCAACACACAATGGCGCTGACGCCTATGTGGATGCTGACGGAAACACCCTTTTTGCCTCATCGGCATTAACAGCAGACATGGAAGTTACAATCGGCGGTATCGATATTTCATCCAGGGAAACCGCAGATGCTGCAATTACGAAGATCCAGGCAGCAATTGAAAAGGTTTCCACAGAGCGTGCAAGACTCGGTGCTTACCAGAACCGCTTAGAGCACACCATCAACAACTTAGGTGCGTCCGCTGAGAACCTGACAGCTGCAGAAAGCCGCATCCGTGACGTAGACATGGCCAAGGAAATGATGGAATTCACAAAGAACAGCATCCTGCAGCAGGCAGCACAGGCAATGCTGGCACAGGCAAACCAGATGCCGCAGGGAGTACTTCAGTTATTAAGGTAAGCTGACTGAGATAACCGGAGATTTTCTCTCCGATTATAAACCCATTCAAATTTAAAAATATTATTAATCTGGCAAGGAAGCCGGGTTAAGGAAACACGGAGGTTATAGTTATGATTATTAATCACAACATTTCAGCATTGAACACTTATCGTCAACTGGCGCTGAACAATTCAAACAGTTCAAAATCAATTGAAAAACTGTCATCGGGTTACAGGATAAACCGTGCCGGCGACGACGCAGCAGGTCTTGCCATCAGTGAAAAGATGAGAGGGCAGATCAGGGGCCTGAACATGGCTGCAAAGAACGCCCAGGATGGTATTTCACTGATCCAGACCGCTGAAGGTGCCCTGCAGGAAACCCACGCAATACTCCAAAGAATGCGCGAGCTTGCAGTTCAGGCAGCCAATGACACAAATACAAAAAGCGACCGTGAAGAACTTCAGAAAGAGATTGACCAGCTGGCAATGGAAATCACCCGTATTGCAAACAACACTGAATTTAACACCAAGAGACTGCTTAACGGCGGAATCTCTGAAACCGGTTTGGGAGAAAACTGGTTCCAGATTGGTGCGAATTCCGGTCAGTCCCTTTCCATCAGTATCGGCGCCATGGATGCCAAGACGCTTGGAGTATCAAGGGATATAATCGGCACCGAAATAAATGATGATGCAGCACATGTTGAAGGAGCCGAAGTTTCAGGATCAGCGGATGCAGCAGGACTTTACGACGGAAATACTATTACTGTAGCCGCTGAAACAGTTGGCGCAACAAAGGCCAAATTAACAGTTACTGCTGTAAATACCGATTTGACGGGCTTAAATGGGACTGAAACAATCGTAATTAATGTTGATGGTACAGAAACAACAGTTACATTGGATAGTGAAGATTTGCCTGAAGATTTGGAAGAGTTAGCAGGGATTATTAGTTCAGGGTTAACTGGTAAGGCGAATGTATCTTTTGATTCAAGTACTAATGTGCTTACTATCGAGAGTCTTTCAGACGGTTCTTCCAGTTACATTGAAATTGTTTCTGACGGAACTGGAGTATTTGGAGTGGGAAATGCAACAGGCAGTGATTCATCGATTAAAGTTACTGTTTCAGACGGTGAAAATGATGACTATGAGTTTACAGGACTACAAGGTAATGAAACAGAACTGTTAGTCAGTTCCGGAGCTTTCAAAGGACTGAAAATAACAACAGATGGCGCCTTTGATAATTCGTTGTCCGCGCAAATAACATTAACGCTTAAGGAAGCCAAAGCTGCAACTTTCAATGCAGCCGCCAATACTACAGTCGACGCTGAAACCTATGCCGGTATTGACGTATCAAGCCAGGAGGCAGCCAGTGATGCAATCACCACCATCCAGGCAGCAATTGAAAAGGTTTCCACAGAGCGTGCGAGACTCGGTGCATACCAGAACCGCTTAGAACACACCATCAATAACTTGGGTGCATCGGCCGAGAACCTGACAGCTGCCGAAAGCCGCATCCGTGACGTAGACATGGCAAAGCAAATGATGGAGTTCACAAAGAACAGCATCCTGCAGCAGGCAGCACAGGCAATGCTGGCCCAGGCAAACCAGATGCCCCAGGGAGTACTTCAGTTATTAAGATAATTTAATAATAAAAATGCCGGAGAGTTTAACTCTCCGGCCTGGTAAAAATTATAACAATCAAAATCGAGAATAAGCCGGCATGGAAGCCGGGTTAAAAAAAACAGGGAGGTTGTATTTATGATTATTAATCACAATATTTCAGCATTGAACACATATCGTCAGTTGTCTTTGAACAATTCAAACAGCGCTAAGTCAATTGAAAAACTGTCATCGGGCTACAGGATCAACCGTGCAGGCGACGACGCAGCTGGTCTTGCCATCAGTGAAAAGATGAGAGGGCAGATCAGGGGCCTGAACATGGCCGCAAAGAACGCCCAGGACGGTATTTCACTGATCCAGACGGCAGAAGGCGCGCTGAACGAAACCCACGCAATCCTGCAGCGCATGCGCGAGCTTGCAGTACAGGCAGTAAACGACACGAACACCGAAACCGACCGCGCAGAGCTCCAGAAGGAAGTGGACCAGCTTTCGCAGGAACTGTCCAGGATAGGTGCAACCACAGAATTCAACACGAAGAAGATCCTTGACGGAACCTTTGAAGGTGTACTGCAGATAGGCGCAAACTCAGGCCAGAACCTCAAGATCGAAATCGGCAACATGAAAGGCTTTGAACTTGGCGTTGCAGGCGAAGTTAAGTTTGAAGTGAGCGGGACAATTACAGGAAGTATTGAAGACGGAACTTATCAGGTAGTGAAGAATGATGAAGGTAAGTATGACCTGGTTAACAGCGACGGAGCAGTAGTAGCAACAAGCGATGATGGAGCAACGTTTTCAGTTGATGCAAGCAATTCGATAACATTTACCGACCAAGTAATATCAGGTACTGTTGTTGTTGCTACCTCTGAAAGTACTACAATAGCCACCGCTACAGCAACTGTAGGCAACGGTGGATTGCAGGCAGGCGAATATACTATAAAAGTGTTAGACGATGATGCAGGCTATCAGCTTGTTGACGGTAATGGAAATGTAGTTGCTGCTGCGGATGTTCCTGCGGATGCTAATAACCCGGTAGTATTTGAAATCAACGGAACAGAAGTATTGAAAATGGCAGCCGGTAGTGTCGCAGACAATAAAACGGTTACCATTGGAGGTATTGATATTTCATCGAGAGAAACCGCAGATGCTGCAATAACCACAATCCAGGCAGCAATTGAAAAGGTTTCCACAGAGCGTGCAAGACTCGGTGCATACCAGAACCGCTTAGAACACACCATCAATAACTTGGGTGCATCGGCCGAGAACCTGACAGCTGCAGAAAGCCGTATCCGTGACGTAGATATGGCCAAGGAAATGATGGAGTTCACAAAGAACAGCATCCTGCAGCAGGCAGCACAGGCAATGCTGGCACAGGCAAACATCCAGCCTCAGGGTGTACTGCAGCTTCTCAGGTAATAACCGAAACGCACACTGCATTCTTAAGGAACAGTGCATACTGTTCCTTAAGTTTTTATTTTCAAATTACTTGTTACACGCTTGTTTATGCTTTGCCGGCTAAAAAGTGATTCGGCATGTTTTTTACAGGTAAAAATATAACATAAGGCCCAGGGATATTTTTAATTGATTGATCCTGGCACAACAGCAATAAATTAAGTAAGAGAATTTTCCGATATATATAAAGAGAACAGAATGTATTCCTGTTTGAACAAGTGCTCATTGAACTGTCTGGTTTAAGGATTCTTCTGTCCGGTGAATTAAGAATACAAATGTTGTTTAACAGTTAATATAAATTATTCAGGATCCAATGGAGGGGGTCTGTATGAGAATTGATAGCATGAATTCAGTAAGAACAGGCGAACTGAACCTGGACAAAGCCATTACGGTACAAAGGACAATTCCCGCAGATGCAATGATGCACAGGGGGATAGCTGAAGAGAGCAACGGCGTTGCAATCTCCGAAAAAATGCTGATTCAGACCATTGAAAAAGCAAACAAGGAACTGGTTGTTGCGAACTGTGCCCTTGAATTTTCGGTGCATGAAAAAACAAAAGAAATAATCGTAAAAGTCATAGATGTGGAAACCAAGGAAGTAATACGTGAGATACCTTCTGAAAAAATACTCGATATGCTGGCAAATATTCTTGAGCTTGCAGGAATCCTGGTAGATGAAAGAAGGTGAACAGATGAACAGGATAAATCCGTTGAATAATAACACCCTCCGGTTGGTCGGTATAGCATCGGGTCTTGACACTGATATGGTTGTTCAGCAACTGATGACCATTGAAAAGCTCCCGCTTGCAAAACTTCAAAGGCAGAAGCAGCTTACCGAGTGGAAACTGGAGGCATACCGGGAGTTTACAAACGCTTTGCGCAGCTTTAAGGAGCAGTTCTTCGATATAGCAAAAAGAACTTCTTACCTGCTGTCTGAAAACTCCTTCAGGGTTTTCAAGGTTTCTTCCTCTGATGAATATGTTGCGGCAAGAGGCACAACATCAGCCCAGGCAGGAAGCCATACAGTTAAGGTGGAGAGGCTTGCGACAGCCGCCAGGGCGGCAGGAAACGAAGGCGTATCAAAGCCGATAACCGGTGATATTAGCTCTTTTGATTTCGAAAATGATACCTTTGCCGGTAAGACCATAAAGGTGACCCTTGACGGTGTAACAAGAGAGATTACCCTGGAAAGTTACAGTGATGAAAATGATCTTGCGGAAGGAATCCAGGAACTGCTGAACAATGCCTTCGGTACGGACAACGGTACGAGCAAAATAACGGTAACCGCCGATAACGGGAAAATTAAATTCGAAACAAATACGGCAGCGGGTGCAACAAGGCTTGTATTATCGCGAGGAACCGTAAATGACGGTTTATCGGCTCTCGGCATTGCCCCGGGTGCGACAAACCGGATATCAACAGGCAGCACGCTGGGCGAGCTGGCTGAAAGTCTTAACTATAAGATGGAATTTGACGAAAACGATAATATTTCATTTACAATTAACGGAAAAGGTTTTACATTTTCGAAAAAGGACACTCTGCAGAAGGTAATGAGCACAATAAACAATGATGAAGATGCGAATGTAATACTGAGCTACGATGAAATAAAGGATCGTTTCGTTATAACCGCCAAGCAGACAGGTGCCGGTGAAAACATAGTATACAGCGACAGTGTGGAAGAGGGCGGGTTCTTCAGGGCCCTTGGCCTTGACGGAGCGGAAATACAGCAGGGTGATGATGCCCGGGTAATAATTGATAACGTTGTTGTTGTCAGAAGTACCAATACCTTTACCGTAAACGGCGTTGAGTACACCCTGAAAAATGTGCACGAGGGAGAGAATTCTGCAACCATTACAATAGAGCAGGATATCGACACTGTATTCAATTCGATCAAGAGCTTTGTTGACGAATATAACAAGCTGGTGGACATGTTCAACACAAAACTCTCCGAAAAGTACGACAGGAACTACCCGCCGTTAACTGATGACGAAAAGGAAGCAATGACCGAGGAGCAGATAAAGAAATGGGAAGAAAGGGCCAAAACAGGTCTGCTCAGAAACGATCCGATACTCGAGGAAATCCAGCGGAATATGCGCACAGCGCTGATTGACGTTGTTGAAGGTGTGGGAATAAACCTTGCATCGATTGGTATTTCGTCAAGCTCGTATCTCGACAAGGGCAGGCTCAATCTTGACGAGGATAAGCTGAAACAGGCCCTGAGGGAAAGACCCGACGAGGTGAGAAACCTGTTCATTAAAACCTCGGACAGCGTTCCGCTTTATGATCGGAACCTTACCGCCGAACAGCGCAGTGCCAGGTACAGGGAGCAGGGGTTGCTGTTCAGGATTTCCGATATACTGAATGACTATATATCAACAATCCGAGACAAGGACGGCAAAAAAGGCATCCTTCTTGAAAAGGCCGGAATGGTTGGAGACCTGAGTGAGTTTAACAGCAGCCTTGCCAAGGAGATTAGCTCCTATGACGAAAAAATTACCGAGATGTATAATAAGCTCATTGTAAAAGAAGAAAGCTATTATCAGAAGTTTACCCAGCTTGAGAAATACATGAGTCAGATGAATTCACAGTTGAACTGGCTTCTTTCGCAGCTTGGTGCATTTCAGCAGTGGTAGCATCATCTGATTTAACGGAGGAATGTATTTATGAATATGGCAGGTTATAACCAATACAAGGAAAACAGCGTGTATACGGCAAACCCGGAAGAACTGACATTTATGCTGTTTAACGGACTGGTAAAATTTATAATGAAGGCGCAGTATGCAATATCGAAAAACGATCTGGAAGGCGCCAACGAGAATATAATAAAATCCCAGGAGATTATAACAGAATTAATGTCAAGCCTGGATGAAAAATATGAAATATCGGCGAGCCTGATGCTGTTGTATGATTACATGCTGAGAAGGCTTATTGATGCGAACCTTCAGAAAAGCAGCGAGATACTTGACGAGATACTGGAATTTGCAAAAGAACTCAGGGATACATGGGACCAGGCAATGAAAATAGCAAAAAAACAGGCAAGGAGCAGTGCGCAGGCTGCAGGGATATAGTGCATACATCTTTTGAAAATATGGTGGGAAAGCGATGCAGAAGCAGGATTTGATAAACCGGATGATTGAACTGTCCGAAAAGAAGCTGAATAAGCTGCTTGAGTTAAAGAAGTTATCCGAAAGGCAGAAAGAGGCCTTTGAGCTGCAGCAGCTTGATGAAGTTGAGAAAATTCTCAATAAAAAGGACGAGATTATAAGCAGTATAGGGAAACTTGATGACGCCTTTTTAGCGGCTTCCGATGCCCTGAAAAAAATCCTGGGCATAAACAGCCTGACGCAGCTTGATAAGACCGATATTGACGGCAGCGGGAAACTGAAGGACCTTATTGAAAAAATAACCGCACTGGTGGAAGAGATTATAAGCATAGAGAAACTTGGGTATGAAAACGCCGTAAAGGTGCAGGGCGAGTTTTCCCGAGAAATAAAAAATATAAATGCCGGAAAGAAAATCACGAATGCATATAATACCAAACCCCTAAATACCCCGTCCTACTTTTTTGACAAGAAGAAATAAGTGATTCATGTTATGAATTTACCTGGAAAGAATTCATTGTATATGAATTCTTTTTTTATACCTTTTTTCATATATATGATTGGAACGGATAACGGGAGGGGATTAAAATCACCGGCACAGGCCTTATTGGAGACAGCCTTTTCACCATTTCACTTGCCGGTCTCTTAACCGGTATTGCAGGCACCGGTATCGGCGGATTAACAGCCTTTATTCCTGTATCCCTTCCCGACAGAATCCAGAGTACGCTGCTTGAGTTTACAACAGGGATAATGATAAGCATGGTATGTATGGAACTGCTGCCTGAAGGTTTCAGAACAACAGGCTTTTTTTACACTTCCGCGGGACTTCTTGGCGGCGTTGCAATGATAATTCTTGCAGACGAACTGATAAGGATGATATACAGGAAGAACAGGAAAAACGGCGGCACAATACCCGGTCCCGGCAAAAACCCGGTCCTGATTTCGGGCTGGATGATGGTTCTTGCAGTCGCACTTCATAACCTGCCCGAGGGATTTGCTGTCGGAGCAGGATTCCGGTCGGGTACCGGTATTGGCATAACCCTGTCTGCTGCAATACTTCTGCATGATATCCCTGAAGGGATGGCAATGGCAATTCCGCTGAGAATGGGCAGGGTAAATCCTGTAAAAGTGTTTCTTGTTACAATACTGTCAGGAATTCCGATGGGAATAGGAGCATTTTTGGGTGCGGCTGCAGGAGGCATATCGGATGCATTCTCCTCAATATGCCTTGGTATTGCAGGCGGAGCGATGCTTTACGTAAGCCTTGGAGAACTAATAAACGAATCCCGTTCAATATACAGGGGCAGGTTTCCGCTTATCGGCAACATGGCGGGTTTTCTTACAGGAGCGCTCATTTCGCTTTTGGGATGAAGGCAAAATAAAATGCCCTGCTGCTTATATTTCGCAGGGCATTTTAATGAATTTTCTTAACCGTTAACCTTATCCTTCAGGCCTTTTCCTGCCTTGAAAACAGGAGCTTTGGAAGCAGGAATTGTGATTTCTTCCTTAGTCTGAGGATTTCTACCTTTTCTTTCAGCTCTTTGCTTAACTTCGAATGTACCAAAACCAACGAGAACAACCTTTTCACCAGCAACCAGAGCTTCTTCAACAGCAGCGATCATAGCGTTTAATGCAGCTTCGCTGTTCTTTTTGCTTAATCCTGATTTTGCAGCAATGGCATTTACTAATTCTGATTTGTTCATACAAGATAACCTCCCGCACTTAATTTCGACACCATTTTATAATGAAAACCCACCAAAGTCAAGTATTTGAGGCTATTTTTTCTAAAAAAATTTAAAGATATTTCCAATCAGATTTTGTTTCAACTGGTATCTTGAGCCAAATACAAGCATTTCAGGTTATTCAAATGAAAACTGACAGTAAAAACAATATCGGTATTTGGCGAAACTTAGCGGAATTAATTCTGTGCAACAAATAAAGTGCCGACATTTTCACCGTTCAGGATATCAAAGACTATAAAAGGATCACTGCCGCTTGCAAGCACCATGTTTATACCGGAATGTATCACGATATTGGCGGCGTTCAGTTTTGTAACCATGCCTCCTGTGCCAAACTTTGTGCCTTCACCGCCGGCGCAGTGCCATATGTAATCGTCTATTTCGGTAACGGTATCTATAAGTTTGCAGTCCTTGTTCTCCCTCGGGTCTGCGTCATAGAACCCGTCTATATCAGAAAGGATGATCAGCAAATCGGCACGCACGAGCCTTGCAACAACAGCAGATAATGTGTCGTTGTCGCCGAAATGATCCATCGACATTATTTCATCGGTTGAAACAGTATCGTTTTCATTTACAATTGGTATAACGTGCTTTTCAAGAAGATGCTTAAAGGTGTTTTCAATGTTAACCCTTTTAATGTCGTCATCAACATCGTATTTTGTGAGCAGAACCTGTGCAACTACCTGGTTATACGATGCGAACAATTTGCTGTATATATTCATTAATTCGCACTGCCCTATTGCCGCCAGAGCCTGCTTCATACCCATTATCCTGGGACGTTCCTTCATGTTCAGTTTTCCCATGCCCACGCCTATTGCGCCGGAAGACACAAGAATTATTTCGTGACCACGGTTCACCAGTTCCGATATGGCCATCGAAAGCCTGTCCATCCTGAGCAGGTTCATTTTGCCCGTTTCATGGGTAAGCGTTGAAGTACCAACCTTGATAACAATGCGTTTTGCATCCTTCAGGCTATCTCTTGCATGTTCTGTCATAAAAAGCACTTCCTTAAAATATTCTGTTAAAATATCTGCAACATTATACCATATTGCGTTTGCCTGCCGCAACAAGGAAGATATTGCATTGCACGATATCTCGAAACACTTGATCCGTAAGATAAAGATATCGTGCAAATGCCTGGAAACAGCCGCTTCGTTTGCAGGAACTGCGCAGCTTTACACCGCGTTTTTTTGTCTTGCAGCAATATCTGGTTGTGTTATAATCTATTTTGATTGTAGAAGATAAATATACAGAACCCTGTTGAAAGCGGAGAATATAATGCAGACGAAATATTTTGAGTTCACATCCTGCGACGCGCCCGAATTCCTGGATGCTGCAAGAGCTTTAAGGGAAGGGCTGCTGGTTGCTTTCCCTACTGAAACGGTTTACGGTCTCGGTGCAAACGCACTTGACAGAAAAGCCGTTCAGTCAATATACGAGGCAAAGGGGCGTCCGGGAGACAATCCACTGATTGTACACATAGCCGACCTGGAAATGCTGAAACCCCTTGTTACAGAAATAAAGCCCGATGCGTTGAAGCTGATATCGGCATACTGGCCCGGACCCCTTACAATAATTATGAAGAAGACTGCGGTTGTTCCGGATATAACAACGGGCGGTCTTGACACCGTGGCTGTAAGGATGCCCGATAACCATATCGCCCTTGAACTGATACGCAGGGCAGGGGTTCCGGTTGCGGCCCCAAGCGCCAACCGTTCGGGCAGGCCAAGCCCGACAATGACGAAACATGTACTCGAGGATCTTAACGGCAGAATTTCATATATAATCGACGGGGGGCCGTGTAAGGTGGGGGTTGAATCCACCGTTATTGACATGACGGTTGAGCCTGCTGTTATATTAAGGCCGGGAGGAATTACTCCGCTGATGATAAAGCAGGTCATAGGCAGTGTTGAGCTGGACAGAAGCATTGTTGACAGGATAGCCGTTGACAGGCCAAAATCACCGGGGATGAAATACAAACACTATGCACCGAAGGCAGAGGTGTTTGTTGTTTCAGGAGACTACGGCAGCATTGTAAACTGGCTGAACAAGGCAGTTTCAGAAGACAGAAAAGCGGGTATAAAATCTGTAATACTTGCAGCGAAAGAGCATATACAGGAATACGGTTTAAGTGATGCAATGTCCTATGGCAGCATAAATGATGCGTCCGAGGTGGCTTCAAATATTTTCAGGCTGTTCAGGGAATGCGACAGGATAGGTGCGGAAAAAATATATGTTGAAGCAATACCTAAGGAGGGCATTGGCCTTGCGGTAATGAACCGTATTGAGAAGGCTGCGGGCGGCAGAATTATACAGGCATTTGATTAGTATTAAGGATATAATGAATTAAAGAATAAACGGTATGGAGTAGTTTTGTTATGAAAAACATAGTTTTTGTCTGTACAGGAAACACTTGCAGAAGCCCGATGGCTGAGGCATTGTTTCGGAGCGTCCTCGAAACCGAAGGCTATGACAACGAGTTTTCATGTTCTTCAGCAGGTGTCTATGCCTTTGAAGGTGATAATGCGTCATATGAAGCAATAGAAGCCATGAAGAAATTCGGTTTTGATATTTCAAAGCATTATGCCCGGGTCCTTGACTTTGACATGATCAGGGATGCCTATATCGTCCTGACGATGACGCGGGACCATAAGAGGATGATACTTGATGTATATCCCGAAGCAGCAGACAAGGTTTTCACCCTGAAAGAGTATGCGGGATATCCCGAAGACGACTGGGATATATCAGATCCTTTCGGTTATGACATAGAAGTATATGAGTCATGCGCAGAGGAACTTGAAACGGTGCTTCTGAAAATTCTGGACAGGCTTTGATAACATTCGTGTGCTTCAATTGCTTGCACAATTACTTCTGTTGTTATAAAATGGACTATAGAGTTAAGACCTTAATGGTGACAATGCGTTTTTGTGCGGTGGAGAGGAGACATTTTCTTTCATGATAGCGATAGGAAGTGACCATGGAGGTTACGAACTGAAGGAAGCAATTAAGGGCTATTTTGACAGTGAAAAAATACCTTATAAGGACCTGGGTACGTGCAGTCTTGAGTCGGTAGACTATTCAGATATAGGTATTCTGGTGGCTGAGGCTGTAAAATCCGGAGAATGTGATTCAGGTATTGTCATATGCGGAACAGGCATAGGCATTTCAATAGCTGTAAACAAGGTACCGGGTATACGGGCGGCATTATGTACCGATCCATACATGGCACGGATGGCAAGGGAACATAATGATGCCAATGTGCTTGCATTAGGCGGCCGTGTTCTTGGAGAGGGGCTTGCCCTTGAAATTGTAAAAACTTTTATAAGCACTCCTTTTTCACATGAAAGCCGTCACCAGAACAGGATTGATAAAATTTCAGCCATTGAAGAACAATATAAAGAATGAATGGAATGTCTTTAAAGGCATTCCATTTTTTAAGATAAACCGACACGGTAAAAATATAAAAATACATTATGGAAGGCAGGTTCTTTACATGCAGAAAACTGACAATGTTTTTATTTTTGATCATCCCCTTATCCAGCACAAGGTTTCTTTATTAAGGGATAAAAATACAAGTTCCAAGGAATTCCGGGAATTGGTATCTGAGATCTCGGTTTTAATGGGATACGAAGTAACAAGGGATATACCGCTGAAGGAAGTTGAAATTGAAACCCCGCTGGCTGTTGCCAAAACAAAGGTTATATCCGGTAAGAAACTTGCCGTTGTGCCTATTTTAAGGGCAGGGCTTGGCATGGCCGACGGTTTTTTGCAGCTTGTACCGATGGCTCGCGTGGGCCATATAGGAATTTACAGGGACCATGAAACCCTTGAGCCGATAGAATACTACTGTAAGCTCCCGTCGGATATTGATGAGCGCGATGTTGTGCTCGTGGATCCGATGCTTGCAACAGGCGGTTCAGCAAGTGGCGCGGTGGATTTTCTGAAAAAGCGCAATGTAAAGAATATAAAATTCATGTGCCTGATTGCATCCAGGGAAGGAATACGCCGCCTGCACAGGGATCACCCGGACGTATCCATCTACTGTGCGGCTGTTGACGAGGAACTGAATGAACACGGTTATATTGTCCCGGGCCTGGGCGATGCGGGTGACAGGCTTTTCGGAACAAAATAGCCGTTATTCTTTAAGGGGTGAATTGGTGTGAGACCATCCTGGGATGAATATTTCATGGATATAGTTGAACTGGTGAAAAAGCGTTCAACATGTTTACGCCGGCAGGTGGGGGCGCTTATCGTCAAGGATAAACGCATCCTTGCAACGGGTTATAACGGTGCGCCCATTGGATGCAAGCACTGTGAAGAAGTGGGCTGCGTCAGGGAGAAACTGGGGATACCGTCCGGTCAGCGGCACGAAATATGCCGGGCAGCCCATGCAGAGCAAAACGCAATTGTACAGGCAGCGTATTCGGGCACCAGCGTAAACGGAAGCACGATGTATGTTACAACGCAGCCCTGTGTTCTTTGTGCCAAGATGATAATTAATGCCGGAATAAGGAAAATCGTTTTCAAGGGCGACTACCCCGACAGCCTTGCAATGGAGCTTTTGCAGGAAGCCGGAGTAAGGGTTGTGAAATTTGAAGAAAGTTCGGAACCCCGTGTAATCAAGGATTAATATTGATTTAAAAAAACTGTAAAACCCGCCCGACATATAATGATATAATAGGAATGACTTCCATATTGTTCTGAGAAAATTAATCTTGCCTGGCAGGAACGGAACATATCGGGAGGTTATATTGTCTTATATTATTGGACAGAATAGATTTGGATCTCTTATACTGTTTATACAAAAGAGGTGTCAAAAGATAAATGTTGGAGTATGAATATATTATTCCTTTTGCAATTGCTCTGATTGTTTCTTTTTTTGCATGTCCCATAGCGAAAAAAGTAGCAGTACGCTTAAATGCAATCGATGTCCCGAAGGATGACAGAAGAATGCATACAAAACCCGTTGCGCTTATGGGAGGGCTGGCGATTATAGCCGGTTTTCTTGTTTCTGTTTTCTATGTTTTCCTTGTGTACCAGCCCGATGCCCTCATGGCATGGTTAAAGGAAGTATCAGCTGTTAAAATGATAGGCTTTTTTGTCGCGCTGGTAATTGTTATAGCCATGGGCATTGTTGATGACATATATCCGCTGTCGGCAAAGGTGAAATTCCCGATACAGCTTATTGCCGCTGCGATAGTTGTTTTTACCGGAACAAAGATAAAGTATTTTACTATATCAATAAAGGACATAAGGTATGTCAGCATTGATGATACATTGTCCATTGCTTTGTCGATTCTGTGGATTGTCGGAATAACTAATGCAATTAACCTGATTGACGGCCTGGACGGGCTTGCGGCCGGGGTAACAGGCATAGCCTCGCTGTCCCTGTTTGTTGTTGCGGTTATGATGGTTCCGGATATTCCCGTTGTTTTTGCCGTATTATACGTAGCCCTTGCAGGTGCGATTATGGGATTTTTGCCGTACAACTTCAACCCCGCAAAGATATTCATAGGCTCAACAGGCGCATATTTTCTGGGATTTATAATGTCTGTAATATCGATCGAAGGCGCAACCAAGGCATATACCGCGTTAACGATGGTTGTTTCGCTTATCGCATTAGGCCTTCCTATTTTCGATACTGCTTTTGCAATAATCAGGAGAGTACTGAATAACAAGCCGATAGGGCAGGGCGACAGGGGACATATACATCACAGGCTGGTTGATATGGGCATATCACCTAAGTTCTCTGTTACAATATTATATGTTGTAACCGGGGCATTGGGCCTTGTGTCAATACTGCTGGCAAACAAAGGGCTTCTTCCCGCAATTATCCTTGTAGTTATCATATCGGTTTTTGTTGTAGGAGGAGCACGGTACCTTGCAGGAATTATAGGAGACAAGCAGGTTGAAAAGGCGGTTGAAAATTCGCCGGAAGAAGACCCTTCAAAAAACGAGCCTTCGGAAAAGGCAACAACTTATCCCCAGGGGCACACTGAAAAATCGTGACTGGAGCATTATGATATGAAAAAACCCATAGTACTTACAATTTTCGGAACAAGGCCTGAAGCCATAAAAATGGCCCCGCTTGTAAGAGCAATAGACAGTTCGGGAGATTTTGTCTCAAAGGTATGTGTAACCGCCCAGCACAGGCAAATGCTGGACCAGGTTCTTGATATTTTCGGTATAACCCCGGATTATGACCTTAATATAATGAAGGAAGGGCAAACCCTGTCGGGCATCACGAACCTTGTGCTGGATGGCGTTGAAAAAGTGCTTAATCGGCTGAAACCTGATATGGTCCTGGTTCACGGGGATACCACAACCACCTTTGCAGCAGCCCTTGCGGCGTTCTACTGCAAAATCCCCGTCGGACACGTGGAAGCCGGCTTAAGAACATACGACAAGTATTTTCCTTTCCCCGAGGAAATGAACAGAAAACTCACCGGGTGCATTGCTGATATTCATTTTTCGCCTACAGAATCAAATTTTAACAACCTCGTAAGGGAAGGTGTTAACCCGGATATCATATATATTACCGGTAATACCGCAATTGATGCACTGAGGTCAACTGTTTCAGAGGACTATGAATTTGAAGACAAGTCATTGAGAAAGATTGATTTCAGCAGAAAAAGAATAATAACCGTTACCGCGCACAGAAGGGAAAATCTTGGACAACCGCTAAGAAATATATGCTTTGCTTTAAAGGATATTGTTCTTAAGTATGATGATATTGAGCTGGTTTACCCTGTGCATTTGAACCCGCAGGTTCAGGAGCCCGTGAGGGAAATCCTCGGTGAAGTGCCGGGGGTTCATCTGATTGATCCGCTCCAGGTCCTGGATATGCACAATCTCTTGTCAAGATCCTATTTGGTGCTTACAGACTCAGGGGGTCTGCAGGAAGAAGCGCCGTCCCTCGGCAAACCGGTGCTTGTACTGAGAAATGAAACAGAGCGTCCCGAGGCCGTTGAAGCAGGAACGGTTAAAGTTATCGGCACCGACAGGAAAACAATAGTCGATGAAACAATAAAACTCTTGGACGATGATTCTGAATATGCGAGGATGGCTCACAGCGTTAACCCTTACGGGGACGGACATGCTTCCGAAAGGATTGTGGATGCCATTCGTTATTGGTTCGGGCTGACCGGTAAAAAGCCTGCACCATTCAGGTAATATTGGTTTAAGTGTACTTTATTCATTCGGTGAAACATCACCGCAATATTCATAAAAAGCGTATAAACAGGCTGTATTTCCTTCAATTGGATATGCGGCCTTTTTATTGTCCTTGATTATTAAATGCATATGCTTTGCCGCAGATGTGGAATAATTCATAATTGATTCCTGGCGGGAATTCTGATAAAATAATACCAAACATATGTTCGGGTGATCCTGTGAATTTAATGGAGAAGCTGAAAATACTTGCCGATTCAGCAAAATATGATGTGTCGTGTTCGTCAAGCGGCAGCAGCAGAAAAAACATGCCGGGCGGCATAGGAAATGCGTTTGCTCCGGGGATATGCCATTCATGGGCTGATGACGGGCGCTGCATTTCTCTTTTGAAGGTTCTGTTCTCGAATGCGTGTGTCTATGACTGTGCGTACTGCGTCAACCGCATTACTACTGATATCCCGAGGGCCAGTTTCACCCCTGAAGAACTATGTGAATTAACAATCCAGTTTTACCGCAGGAATTATATAGAAGGCTTGTTTTTAAGCTCTGCAGTCCTGAAATCGCCGGATTACACGATGGAGCTGATGATAAAAACCCTGAGACTTTTAAGGGAGAATTACAGGTTTAACGGATATATTCACTTAAAGGCCATTCCGGGGGCAGACCCGATGCTTATCGATCAGGCGGGGATGTACGCCGACCGTATGAGTGTAAATATCGAGCTTCCTTCAAGGCAAAGCCTGAAATTACTTGCTCCGCATAAGCAGCATGAGCAGATTATAACCCCGATGGCATACATACGTGAGCGGATTCTCCAGTATAATGCAGACAGGAAAAATATCCGCAACACCCCGGCATTTGTTCCTGCAGGCCAGTCAACACAACTGATAGTCGGTGCAACTCCCGATTCGGACGCAAGGATACTGCACCTGGCCGAGTACCTGTATCGTAACTTTTCACTGAAACGTGTGTACTATTCTGCATATATACCCGTAAACCAGCATCCCAATCTGCCTGCCATTTATACCGAACCTCCGCTGCTGCGCGAGCACAGAATCTACCAGGCCGACTGGCTTTTAAGGTTCTATGGCTTTAATGCGAACGAACTGGTGGACGAGTTTAACCAGAATCTTGATATAGATGTTGACCCGAAATGCGGTTGGGCTCTCAGAAACCTTCACCTCTTCCCGGTGGAAGTGAACAAGGCTCCATATGAAATGCTCCTGAGGGTACCGGGCATAGGAAATAAAACGGCGTTGAAAATAGTCAGGGCAAGGAGGCTTAGCAGCCTGTCATACGATGATCTCAAACAGTTCAGGGTGGTTCTGAAACGAGCCAGGTATTTTATAACTTGTAGGGGTAAGTATTACGGCGATGTGCCGTTTAGTGCCGAAAGCATCAGGAACACCATAGCCGGGAAGGAGGAGCGCTTGCCATATGAGCAGCTGAGAATGTTCTGACAAAATTTCTCCTCCGAATCCTTTATATAACGGTGAATTGAAAAGTTAAATTCCACTTTGCAAAAGTAAATTCCACAGATTCTGAAACTGCGAGAAATCAATATTTATCCAGTAATAGAACAAGGTTTATTTTCCGTGACTTTTGCTTTTGA
>Ga0134093_1002009_pt1 | contig 17646 bp, 19 predicted proteins | sample 4_1taG_FD_94452 | JGI IMG/M metagenome (GOLD analysis project Ga0134093, IMG submission 94452) | Switchgrass degrading microbial communities from high solid loading bioreactors in New Hampshire, USA - 4_13_20_68_A1 metaG | ecosystem: Engineered > Bioreactor > Semi-continuous > Anaerobic >...
ACAGTGGGCTTAATGCTTGTGGTCATAGCAGGAGGCGAGCTTTTTACGGGAAATTGCCTCATGCCCATCGGGATAATGAAGGGGTGCGTTACGGCTAAAGGGGTGGCAAAAAACTGGATCTTCGTATACTTTGCCAACCTTATCGGCTCAATCCTTCTTGCTTGCTTAATCTTTTATTCAGGGCTGGCAAACGAGCTTGTTGGAGCAAATGCCTTAAAAATAGCCTCAAATAAGATGGCCTTGGCGTTTGGCCCTGCCTTTTTTAGAGGGATATTGTGCAACTGGCTTGTGGTGCTGGCCGTGTGGATGTCAACATCAGCCGAGGATGTGGTGAGCAAAATATTTTCGATATTTTTCCCTATCATGGCCTTTGTAGCTTCGGGATTTGAGCACAGCGTTGCAAACATGTACTTCATGACCCTTGGCATCCTGCTTCGACATGACGAGGCTTTGATCGCTAAAGCGGGTTTAACCGATCATGCAATAAATGCATTATCTTTAAAGGGATTTTTTAATAACATTATCCCTGTAACTTTGGGAAACATCGTAGGAGGAGTTTTATTTGTGGCCGTGTTTTATTACTTGGCTTACAAGGATAAGCTGAATGATTAATTTATAGTCATTAAGACTGAGGCGCTATCGTTCCTGCTATCTATTATCATTAAACATTGTATTCTAGCTAACTTCCGGAACATGGTTCCCCTCTTAAGACATAATAAACACCCTTCACCCTCTTGATCGAGGTCTTAAAACTGAGAGTGAAGGGCGTTTATATTATTTATGTTGCTTACTCAGGTGATCTTCTAAAACCAGATAATTATAGCACTCTAATCTTCCATCTCGATGTTGATGCGATAGCCGCCTTCTTCTTCGGGTTCCTTTTCGGGTATGGTGATCGTCAAAAGCCCGTTTTTGAATTTCGCCTTTGCCTTTTCAGGTATTACCTCTACGGGAAGAGCAATAATCCTGGATATCTTCCCGTAGTAGCGCTCAGACCTGATAACTTCCTCAGATTCCACTTCGCGGCTTGCGCCCTTCTCCGCCCTTAAGATCACTTTATCCTCGTAAACCTTTATATCGACATCCTTAGGATCCAAGCCGGGCAGCTCGGCTTCCACTATGACGTTACCATCCTTGCGATACACATCGACCGAAATTGCGCCACCACCCAGCACGGGCGGCATAAATCTGTTGGAAAATTCGTCAAACACTCTACTTATCTCCTCCTGTAATTTATCGATGCCAACCCACCAAGGATTCCACCAAAATCCACGCTCTTTTCTTTCGGGTAAATCGGATCTCCTCATGGGGATCACCTCCTGGTTTTTGATCTTTCCTGACCTTCGATTCAATTGTACCAAAAAAGCCGCCTGGTTCAAATAATTTCAATGAAAATTAGCGGCAGCTAATCTGATCTGCTAATAATAATACCATATTTTATCGTGAATTTCTCGGTATATTTCACGATTTCTCAAGTTTCAAGGGAATTTTTAAGACTCAGGTTTAAGATCTAATGCTGCTTACTGCTTTTTGAGGTCGCAGACCGACCCGCCCGTGAGCTTTACGAGTTCATCCGGCGATACCGGAAAGAATGCATGGTCGTTACCTGCGGCAGCCCAAAGGATCTCATATTTTTGTACATCTTCGTCGATCAGTGCCTTCATTTTAATGTCGTACCCAATAGGGGGCACTCCTCCGATCTTGTAGCCGAAATTTTCTTCAATATAATCCGGGCCAGCCATCTTAACCTTTCGTGCACCCAATGCCTTTTTTACCTTTTTTATGTCGACCTTGTTAGATCCGCTCATGAGCACCAACACGGGCTGATCGTCCACCAAAAAAATAAGGCTTTTAAGTATTTGTTCCTCGGGGACTCCTATAGCCCTTGAAGCATCTTCGACCGTAAATATCGTCTGGTCGCTCACCAATATTTGACCGCCATACCCTAAACTTTTTAACGTTTCCCACACCTTTTGAACCTCGCCGGTGTAATGCCGATCACAGCTCATTGTTCCACAACTCCTCTTCATATTTTGTCGCCGTATAAAGCGCTGTAGATCTTGTAGTTGGCCATGACCTTTCGCACGTAAGTCAGGGTTTCATCGAAAGGTATCTCTTCTATCCATTCGGTAATGTCAAAGTCGCCATCAGGCAACCATCGCGATACATTGCCAATTCCCGCGTTGTAAGCGGCCAGTGCAAGGGGCAATTTCTTGAGCCTTCCTAAAAGCCATGAAAGATGGGCGACTCCCAACCGTATGTTAGTCTCAGGAGAATATATGTCGAAATCCTTAAGCTTCAACTTATTTGCCTCGTCTTTGGCCGTTGCAGGCATGAGTTGCATCAATCCGCTCGCTCCCACCCAACTTGTTGCGTTGGAATTGAAAGCGCTCTCCTGTCTCATTATGGCCCAAACCACATGGGGATCGACATCAAACTCCTTGCACGAGCGGCGTACCTCAGGTTCATAGGGTCTAGGGTATAAGGTCTCCAAAAGTTTCCTCGATAAGGGTTTGTCTCCCTTTATATACACTTCAAGCGGCCTGGCAACGTTGTAAGCCATGTCGTAATTTCCAAGCCATCTTAGAAGCTGCGATGCCCTGTAGCGAGAGGAGGGATCGGGCTTTTGGGATAATATCCTGCTTTCCCAAAACACAAAGCCCCATTCCTCCAGCTGGCTGGGCTTGCTCCTGAAAGTCTTGGGAAGGCCATCTTCTATTTTGTCGCCTATATCCTCCACAAGGAGGCTGTAATATGTAAGGGGATAGTTTATCTTGAGCTTGTTTTTTAAGGCTTCAGCCGCCTTAAGGTCGCCAGCCTGTTCGTAAGCGCGGGATGCCCAATAAAGGGCCTTGGAGACCCACAGGTCATCTCCGACGCCTGCGCCTGCCCGCTCAAAATATTGAGCTGCCTGAGGCGCGTCCTTTTGCTGCCAGGCCTTCCATCCCAATTGCCATAATATCTTTGCCGAATAAATGTCGCTTTCTTCGGATAGGATACGGGCCGATAGGGCTTGAGCCGTTGCGGCGTCCCCTGTACTTTCATAGTAGCGCATCAAATAATAGAGTGCTGCCCTTGCTGATTTGCCCTTCGAACCTGCCACTTCTTTTAATATATCCAAAGCCAATGTGTTGCCATTGCCGGCTAAGGTGGCAAGTCTTCCGACAGAAGCAACGGAAAAGCTTAAATCATCCGACGCGAGCTTGCCCCAAAGCTTGGCTGCCACGTCGTAATTTTTGAGCCTATAGTTTGAATAAGCTCTATAGTAGTAAGCCTTTTGCCAGTGGGGCGACTTTTGGCTCACCTTATTGAGCAGCGTGTCGGCCTCTTTGTAATTGCCGTTTAAAAAGGCTGCGTATCCCAAATAGAAAGGTATGCGCGGGTCGCTGTTAACGGGATGTTTTTTTAATATCTTCAACGCATCTGGATGTCGGGGCTTTATATCAAGTAACGCGCAAGCCTCGTCTATTCCTGCAGAATTCAAAGAAAACAGTGCAGTAAGGGCTTGCACCTTTTGGCTGTCGTCCATGGCAGATGACAGCATGGCCCTTGCCCACTTTTCCCTTTCTTCACCTACTTCGGTCCTAAACAGCCCGTAGGACACGTAGAAGCGAAGCAGCTGAGGAGACATGGGCCACAGCTTGTAAAGCAACGACCTTGCTTCCTCTTTTTTGTTGGTCCGTTCGAAGGCTAACGCCGTGTAAAATTCCCCATAAGGCTTTACGGAGGGAGGGAATTTATCCTGTATCTTGAGCAGGATTTGCAGGGCTTCGTCGTACCTGTTTTGAAACCACAATGCATTGGCGTAGATAGATAACTCTTTGGGGGAAAGGGAATTGATGTGCATCTTGTAGTATTCGTCCAGGGCCTTCCACTGCTTTGCGGCAAACAAATCATTGATGTCCTGTGTCGATGCCTTGATGCTGAAAAAACTGGCGCTGACGATGACGAACGACAAAATCGCAATTAAGGGAAGAAATTTTCGCAAAAACCGATCTCCTTTCCTTGGGCGATGTTTGGCATTAGTATAATACACATAACAGTAAAATGAAAATCAAAAAGGATTATACCCGAGAAAGGAGGCTAATTTGAGCCCTCGCCTTTTTCAGTCATGTCACAGCAGCAGCAGGTCACGCATGCAGAGCCCTGGCCCGTGCTTACGAACTGCCTGAAGTGCTCCAGGAACTTGGGTTTGTCGTAAGGACATGTGTGCAGAAACTCTATAAAGGCTACGAAGCGATCAAGACAACCAGGTGATATGTAATGTTCGATGGCACATGCATTTTCCTTGGCCTCCTTGGTGGGAAGCTCAAGGACGTATTCAAAGAACCTGTTGATGAGCTGTTCCCTTTGAATTAAGGCCTGGGCTTTTTGTCTGCCCATATCCGTCAGTTCAAGGTAGCCGTAAGGTTCTTGATTGACGTAGCCATCTTCTTTTAACATGGTGATGATGCCCACCACGGTTGGCGCCCTCACGCCCATTACTTGCGCGATATCTTTGACGCGGACGGCCTTGTTTCTTTCACTGAGCTTAAATATTGTCTTTAAATAATCTTCTTTTCTTGGAGTTAAGCCTGACATTAGTATCACCTATCTTTTTTAGCTTAAAATAATTATGAGCAATACACCGAAATTAGTCAAGACCGACAAGCCGGATAAATTTATTGTTGCATACATTATTTTATACCTTGGCGTAAGTCATAACATTGGTGATATTATAAAAGTATGCACATCACGGGGAGCGTGTATCGATGAGTTTAGGCGTTAGGATAAAGAGACTAAGGCATTTACGGGGGTTAACGCAACGCGAGCTTGCGGCGATGGTCGGGGTAAGTCCCGGGTACATTCAGGCATTGGAGAGCAACAAGAGAAGCGGTTCGCTTGAATTAATGAGAAGGCTGGCAGATGCCTTGGGCGCCGACCTTTCTTCATTGCTTGATGAGGCACAACATAAACAATGTAAGGTTTATCTTGATGACCTGTTGAAGGATGAAGCTACTGAGATTTGGTACAAAGGACAGAAGCTTGATTTCCGTGACAGAATAATGTTTGCAAAGATACTTGACGCCATCTTGGGATCCCAGACAGGAGAATAAAAATGAAGATCGCAAAAACTGTAGATATGGGTCGTGATCCCGTTTCAAAGGTACTTTGGAGCCTTGCCATACCTTCTGTCGTCACCATGTTTGCCCACACAATCTTTCATATAGTCGATACCATGTTCATTGCCTGGCTAGGAACTGTCCCATTGGCAGGAATGTCTTTAATGCTTCCCGTCATATTCGTCGAGTATGCCCTCATGAGCGGATGTACCATTGGAGCGACAACTCTAATAAGCAGAAATCTTGGAATGGGAAGGCTATACAGAGGTCGTTATCTCGCAAACGCAACGCTTTCGCTGGTGTTTTTGCTGTCCCTGCTTCCTTGCGTCTTGCTCGTTCCGAGCATAAAGACGTCGTTTTTTTCATATATGGGAGCAAGCCCAGAAGCCTTGGTCCATATAGATAAATACCTTTTTTGGCAAGTTTGGACATTTCCGGTAGCCGCTTGGACATTGGTGCTGGACGCAGTTTACAGAAGCCAGGGAAATGCCACGGTGCCAATGTACGCCTTGGTCATAGGTAACTTCGCCAATATTGTCTTGGATCCATTGCTCATGTTCACGTTCGGCATGGCGATAGGAGGGGCTTCGCTCGCTACGTTGATCGGAAGGTTGCTCACGTTGGCTTATTCTATGATCAAGTTGAGGCAATATAGCCAAATCAAACCTAAGTTTAATTTTACGAGAAACACTTTTCCTACATGGCGCAGCATAGTTGCAATAGGGCTTCCGCTTTCGCTGTCCCAGATAAGTTTTTCCGTGGGGGCTGCGCTGCTTAACAGGATTCTTGCCAGATACGGAGAGGCTGCCATAAGCGGATGGACGCTTGGAAATCGGATAGAGGACATAGCCTTTCTGTTCGTCTTTGGATTTAATACTGCCCTGGTTCCCTTCGTGGCCTACAATCTTGGCAGAGGGGCTTATGACAGGGTAAAGGAGGGCTTTATATTCACAGCCAAGTGGTCCTTTATCCTAATGTGTGCCGTAGGTATGGTGTTATACCTTTTCCCCTACGTGTTTCTTGCAGTTTTTAAGCCCGAAGCCCTTACCTCTGCTTATTCTACCGCCTCGATTCGAGCATCGACGACCGCGTATCCCGTAATTGCCCTGACCATCGCAATAGGAGGCCTGTTTCAAGGGGCAGGTCATACCCATTACAACTTGTTTACTCAGGTTATCAGAAACATATTGGTCCGCTACCCGTTGGCGGTGCTTTTAAACAGCATCTATGGTATAAACGGCATATGGTGGTGTCAGCCGGTTTCTTCGGGGTTCGCTTTTTTGGTCTCACTTTATTTCTTAAAAAAGCTTAAACCTGAGCTTTTCGGGACAAAATAACCGATTACTTGCTGTAATTGCCGACTACACGTTTTATATATAAGTTCGGCGTTTCTTTAAGGTCAATGGGACGACTCTGAGTTATAAGAATCCCCTCAGCATCGTACAATACTAATACGACAGGCCTTAACAGATCTCCCAAGTTGGATGATATTACGACGGCTGTACTGTCATCGGACAACTCTACAACTGTGCCCGGGGGATACAGGCCCAGAGCGGAAACTAATTCGCGGGCGACTTTGGGATCGAAATGCTTGTTGGTCTCTTTAATTATCAAGGAAACGGCAAAATATAAGGACTCTGCTGTCCTGTAAACGCGGCTCGTCGTGACGGCGTCAAACACGTCTGCAACCGCTGCAATTCTTGCTACAAAGGGGATAAAGCCCCCTCTCAGCTGACGAGGATAGCCTTTTCCGTCCATCCTTTCATGGTGATATAAAGTAACGCTTAAGATTGTTTCGTCATTTATGGCCGCTTCTTTTAATATTTCCAATCCCAACACAGGATGCTCTTTCATAATTGCGTATTCCTCGTCCGTCAGAGGCCCAGGCTTATTCAAAATTTCAAGAGGGATTTTAGCCTTGCCCACGTCATGAAGAAGGCCGCCTATCACCACGTCTTCGATCAAGCTCTTGTCATTTCCATACAACTTCCTAGCCAAAAAACCGGATAACAATGCCACGTTAAGAGAGTGAACGAATGTATATTCATCCTTTTCTTTTACCTTGGCAAGAGAGAGGGTTATGACTTCAGAGGATATCACCTCTTGCGCTAGTATACGGCCAGTTGTAAATAGAGGTTCGTACATGTCGTGTGCAACTTCACCGCTCGCTATCCTGTTATACAGATCGCCTATCTGTCTTATGGTTTGGTGAACCAAAGTATTATTAATCTGTTTAACTGGTAACTTAGGTTCATTAGCGGATTCCAAGGGCTCGACGGATAGATCGACATCGTCAAGATAGACACTTACGTATTCAACACCTTCTAATGTCAACCTTGTGCTCAGACTTTGAATCGCACTGCTGCTTAGCCATGATAGATTCGAACCGCGCGGCAAGATAAGGGCTCTGGATTGAGAGACAATATCCTCAGCCACTATTCCCTTGAAATTTTCCAATTCTGAGACGGGGATCTTTTTTGCCTGCAACATGAAAGACCACATCCGCCCTGTCTGCGTCATATTTTATTGATTTTATTGCCTTGTCTAATTATACAACGCTATTTATTGTAAAGCAAAATTAAACATGACAAGGATTAGGCGGCGTTGCACGAATGCCGCCTATCCTTGTCATGTTTAAAAGTAATGTTTAAAAGTAATTTTTAAAATTAATTAGTCTTGTGACTCAAATTCCTTGGCCACTTCCTTGAGCATATCGATGATCTTTATGTGTTGAGGGCAGTGTTCCTCGCATTGACCGCATGCTATGCAATCAGATGCCTTGCCATGTTCCTTGGCCAAGTTGTTGTAATAAAACGCTTGCACGGGCGTAGGGCCGAAAGTCTTACGCTCGTTAAATAAGGCAAAGTACTCCGGTATCGCTATTTGCCTGGGGCAGCCGTCGACGCAATACCTGCAGGCCGTACAGGGTATTACGACGCTTTTTCTTATCATATCAACTGCCTTCTTTATGGTCATTTTTTCTTCATCGTTCAACGGAACGAAGTTATCCATGACGCTTACGTTATCGGCCATTTGTTCGAAGCTGCTCATCCCGCTTAAGACCATGAAAACGTTTTCAAGGGATGCAGCGAAACGAATAGCCCATGATGCGACGCTCATGTCCGGATGATATTCCTTAAAGAGCTTAGCTACCTCAGGTGGAACGTTGGCAAGATATCCTCCCTTGACAGGTTCCATCACAATTACCGGCCTTTTATGCTTCGTGGCCACCTCGTAGCACTTGCCCGACTGTATAAGTTCGCTGTCCCAATCCAGATAGTTTATCTGCAGCTGTACGTATTCAATCTCGGGGTGTTTCGTCAGTATTTCGTCTAGCAGCGAAGCTCTATCGTGATAGGAAATGCCGATATGCCTGACCTTCCCCTGCTCCTTGAGCTTTTTTACGAACTCAAAACCTCCCAACCTTGAGGTTTCGGCGTAACGTTTTGTGTCCAGGCTGTGAAGGAGATAGTAATCGAAGTACGTTACGCCGCACCTTTCAAGCTGTTCCTCGAATATAGCCTCATAATCCTCGTATTTAGCGGCAATCCAGGTAGGAAGCTTATCGGTCAGAGTAAAGCTATCCCTGGGATACCTTTCAACCAATACTTTCCTTATCGCTACTTCACTTTTCCCCTGATGATAAGGGTAGGCCGTATCGAAATAAGTAAAGCCTCTTTCCAGGAAATGATCGACCATCTTTTTCAGCTCTTCCAAGTCGATGCTCTCCTGATCATTCGGGTCCTTTAAAGGCAGCCTCATTAGTCCAAAGCCTAGTTTTTTCATGTTTGTCCCTCCCTCCTGCTCTCTTTTTTATTCTATGCCGATTTTATGCAGCCATTCCGAAATTTTGGGTTTAGCATTTCTGACTTCGTTTCCCTTTAGCGAGAGCCCCTCTAGCACTGTAGAATTAGGACATAACTTTTTTACGTCAGCAAAGCTTCGCCCCGCTCCACCTCCTCCATGCGTACAAAATGGAATGACCGTCTTTCCGGAAAGATCACATTCGGATAAAAACTTTGCCACAGCCATGGGCATCGTTCCACACCAAATAGGATAGCCAATAAATACAATGTCATATGAAGCTATATTCTCGACTCTTGCCTTTAATTCGGGCATTTTGCCCTCACTCAGCTCTCTTCTGGCTATCTCTAAAACTTTATTATAATCACTTGGGTAAGGGTTCGCCGTTGCTACTTCAAATACATCTCCACCGGCAAGTTCACCGATCTGTATTACTACCTCGCGAGTGCTGCCCGAATGCGAGAAGTAGGCTACGAGAACTTTTTTGAGCATAATTAATACACCCCCCTTAAAAACACAAACATTAGCATAGCACTTGAAGTAGACTTCAAGTCAAGAACCTTTAAACTAAATTCAGCATCGATGACTTTTAGTGCGACCCTTACAGCCAGGTCGAACATGGGAATTTCCGTGAGCTTGCTTGCTATGGGCACGGTCCCGCTGGTTCGTGGGTTTGCCACTATGACGAATTATCAGGGGGTACTGGTGGAGGTAGGCAAATTCCAAGGCTTTTTCCACGGAAGTTACTGCAACGCTATCCGGCACGGGCTGTCCGATCTTTTTCATCAGCTCCTTGAAGCTCTCGCGCCCATCGGTATCCTTACTTATTCCGCAAGCATGGACAGGAGGTCCAACGGTATAGGCTCACTGAAGGCAGGATATGTCACTTTAAACGGGGCTTTAGCTTCGAATGCGGGCTTTTTAACATCGCGTCTATATAAGATATCGAGGCCGCCGTCTTCATGTTCGACTACTGCAGAGCAACTCTCTACCCAGTCACCGCAATTTACATAAAGTACATCGCCCATGTTTGCTATATCCGGTCTATGAATATGACCGCAAATCACGCCATCGCAGCGATGTCTTTTAGCCTCACGCTGTAACATTTTTTCGAATGCCGAAAGTACCTGTATAAAGATCTTCACCTCGTGCTTCAAGAACTGCGAAAGCGGCCAATAGCTCATCCCAAGGCAATGGCGCAATTTATTTACCCATAAATTAAGCCAAAGCGCTCCATTGTAGGCCAAATCTCCCAGCCTGGTAACCCAGGGGCTTAAGCTTACGGCTTTATCGAATTGGTCGCCATGAAGGACCAGCATGCGCTTACCATCCGCGGTCCTATGAATTGCGTGAGGCTGAACTTCCAGGTTGCCAAATTGACGGCCTATGAAATCCCTCATGCAGTAATCGTGATTACCTGGAACGTAAACTACACGTCCCTCAAGCGATTTCAGGTGTATTTGATTGAAAACCTCGATTTGAGAGCTTGACCAGGAAGATGTCTTCATTGCTTTTTTGCTTTCAAGAAAGTCGCCAACTAGGTAAAGGCGCTCGCACCTAACATTTTTGAGAAAGGTAACCAATTTTTGCGCTTGACACCATTTGCTACCCAGGTGCGTATCAGAAATAAATACTGAACGATAAAAGGTTTTCAAGTTGGTATATCCTCCTATAGTACATGTATGAACATTTGTGATTCGTAGTGTATTATACATCATTACAAATTGCGAAATTTGTTATACATGTTGTAAATATGTGACAAATGCGTATCTTCTCAGCTAACTTCAACCGGACACCCACAATATTATCTCGTCGACGTAATTACAGCTGACCAGCCTTTTATGCTAATAATATATTATAGCGATACCTTGTGACCGACAGAGGGTAGTAATATAATTAATGAACAAAACCTGTGCCGACGGGAGCGATCGTAAATGTCTTTAAGCGATACGGCAGGCGAGAGAAAGGCATGCTAAGGCTGGATTCGAGTGAAAGGGCCTGGCTTGAAGAACTTGCCCGCAGTTGGGGAGTAAAGCTCATCTTTAGGGAATATCTTGGCGCCGATATGTTCGCACGTGTAACCATAACTTCCGAAGGAGAAGCATGGGTGGAGATGCTTCAAAGCTTTGAGCCGGAAGATTATTACAGCCGTTGGGGAAACCGTGATGTTGCAGCAGGCGAGCTTTTCAGGTTTTTGCTTCTTCATGAAATCGCTCACGTGAAGCTAGAACATGAAAAGAAAGGAATTCCTTGCGACGTACGGACCAGGGAAGATTGGCAAAAGCTCATTCGGGAACGAGAGGCAGAAGCTGATCTTTGGGCAAAAACGCACCTCCGAGATCCCTGGCCCGGGGGGCATGAAAAAAGAGGAAGATATCTTATTGGCTGCAGCGGTTGGTCCTACGAATCGTGGAAGGAAATATATTATCCGGAAAGCTTAAAACAAGGCGAGTGGCTTTCTTACTATGCCAGGGAGTTCCCGACGGTTGAAATCAATATGTCCTTTTATCGCCTGCCCTTCGAAAACATGATTCGCTCTTGGGCAAGAAAAGTGCCGCCGCGCTTTTATTTTGCCGCTAAGGGTTCAAGGAGGATAACTCATTACCAACGCCTTAAAGACTGCGAGGATGAAATAAAAACTTTCTTTGACAGGTTTGCCCTGCTGCCCCAACTTTCTTGTGTCCTTTGGCAGCTTCCGCCTTCGATTCATTTTGATCCTGAGCTTCTAGAGGGGTTTTGTTATGCTTTGCCCGCTCATCTCAGACAGGCCATTGAGTTCAGACATGTCTCCTGGTGGGAGAAGGTCGGTGAAACGGCACATATACTGTCTAAATATAAAATCGCCTTCGTCGGCGTAAGCCGCAAGGGTTTTCCCGACCAGGTACCCGTAACAGCCGAATTCAGCTATATTCGCTTTCACGGCCTGGGCAAAAATCCTTATAAATGGGATTACAGCTCCGAAGAACTAAAACCTTGGGCGCATCATATAAGTGAGCTGCTTGAAAAGGGCGTCGATGTATATGCTTACTTCAACAATGACTTTGATGCCTTAGCGGTCAAAAACGCCAAGATGCTTTTAAATATGTTAAATCAATCCTCGTAAGAAAGATGGTTTGCCTTTTAAGTGGCGACTAGACTAGACGATAGGATTTCCATGAACTTATTGAGGCAGTTGCAGATTTTTGAGTCTTTTCATGTCATTCGACGGTACGTCGCGGAATGAATCGATCCTATTTTACCAGCTCTTCAGCATTGAGCTTTTCTATTATGCTCATCAAAAGGGATTTTTGGTGCTTTAGCGTTTCGCGATAGGTCTCTTTATCTGTACGGGAAATTTCCATTCTTAAGTTTGAGATGGCATTATCCAAAAATTCCTTAAGAATTACGGCCTCTTCTTCCGTAAGGAATATTTGCATGGCCTTTCACCATCCCTTCTTTTTTAGTTTCAATTTATTACAACATAATTTTAGCATATTATTGATTAATTTGACAAGATTTTGCCCTCTTTTTTCAGGGAAACAAATGCGATGACGCAGAGCAACATCCACGCGGAACATGTACCGGGAAAGGACAAGTTGCGTGTGGCGGCCCCCAGGATGAGAAATGAAATAGCTGAAAAGAGACAGACATAAGCCAGGGTCACCTGATATGGCATTTCTTTAATGATGAAGTTCCCGTAGAGGATATAGGACGTATACGATAAAGCTGCCAGGCCAGCCAGCAAAACTCCCTTCATGCTGACGGAAATGGCAGTCTTTCCCGAGAGAAATACTAGGCCAACGAAGGAAATTATTATTGATAAGACAAAAGGTGTCGAGAGGTGTTCCTTATTGACAAAAGATGAACCAACGGAGACTATGGCGGGGTATGAGTAAAAGATTAGGGTGGCCACCGACACAGGTATATATTTAAAGCTCGAAAAGTAGCCAAAGCTCGTCAGGATATTTCTCAGAATAAATATTTTATAGGTTAAGCACCTTAACTTCGTCCTTTGGAATGACAAGTTCTACCGATGTATCGTAATTTAAATTGCAGTCCAAGCTGTTATTTAAGACGTCTACGTCTAGGATGCAATCTTTCGATCTAACCCGATAACGCAGTATATTTCCCTTGAGAAAGACGCCGACGACCTCGCCCTTAATTCTCCAGGAGCCATTATGACATTTTCCGTTATCGCCATTCAAGGAAAGCTTGATGATTTCCGGCCTTATTGCTAAGCTCTTGCCGGAGAAAATGGATTCTCCAACGAGCTGTTCAAATTCCTCCCCTTTAAGGACATTGAAGTTTCCTATGAACCTCGCCACGAACTCGCTAGCAGGCTGGCTGTATATCTCCAAAGGTTTGCCGGATTGCGCTACCCTGCCTTCGTTTATTACGAATATTCTGTCTGAAATCGTCAAAGCCTCTTCCTGGTCATGGGTGACGAAGATCATGGTCATGCCGGATTTTTTCTGTATATTTTTAAGCTCCATCTGCAGCGTCTTTCTTATCTTGGCATCCAGTGCGTTGAAGGGCTCGTCAAGAAGCAGCACGTCAGGCTCCACGATCATTGATCTAGCGAGGGCTACCCTCTGTTGCTGGCCACCGGAAAGCTCTCTTGGGTAAGATTCCTCTTTGCCCGCCAACCCCACGAGGTCGATCATCTCCCTAACTCTTGCTGCAATACGATCGCCTTTGAGCCCCTGCATTTTTAGCCCAAATGCTATATTTTCGTAGACGGTCATGTTCGGAAAAAGGGCGTAGGACTGAAATACCATTCCAACTCCTCTCTTTCTCGGTGCAAGGTAAGTGATATCCCTGTCGTTTAAAAGTATGCGACCGCCGTCGACCTCATTTAACCCGGCGATGCAGCGAAGCAACGTACTCTTGCCGCAGCCCGAAGGTCCCAGCAGTGTAACAAGCTCTCCCTTTTCGATGGCGAGGCTTATCTCATTCAACACCACCGTGCCGTCGAACTTCTTTGTAACTTTATCTATAATGAGGTAACTCATATTTCTTCCCCCTTAAGCTATCAAGATTACCGTTTTTGAAGTTTTGGCCAAGCTTTAACGCGATCCATGAAAGGCAGAAGACGAAAAGGTAGTAGCTTATCACTACGGTACTGGACAGATGGCCGCTTTCCCTCATGCGCCTCATGAGGTATATCTGCACAGTTTCGTAGTATCCGCCGACCAAGAGGTTTGTCAAAACGAACTCGCCGAAAAGCACGGAGAAAGAAAGGAGGGCGGATACCATGACCCCTGGAAGTATATTTGGCAGCACAACCTTAAAGAAGGCTTTAGGCTTGGAAGCCCCCAAAAGCTCGGCCGCGCTGACAAGTTGAGGAAGGTCTACCGTCCTCATGCTGTTTTTTGTTCCCTGATATGTATAGGGAAGTATGACGACGAAGTAAGCTCCTATCAATAACCAGACTGTTCCGGAAATCGCAAAAGGTCCGGAGGAATAGACCTTGATCAGCCCTACGGCGCCAATCACTCCGGGTATGGCGTAGGGAAGCATGGCGAAAGCCTGAAGATAGCGCTCTAACTTTGGAAAATAAAGAGAGACGATGAAAATCGATACGACCATCACTGCAATATTTAATCCTACCGCGACGGAGCATGCAAAGAGCGTCCGCCCCAAAGCCGCTACGAAACGTACATCCTTGAAAAGCTTCACATACCAAGAGAGAGTCAACCCTTTGGGCAGGACTGTATCGTACCAGTCGGTGGCAATTGAATATAGGAAAGTTGCTATCAAAGGCATGAACAAATAAAGAAACATCAAAGCTATGGCGATACGATGAAGTGCTTTCTTTTCCTTCATTTTAAATCCCTTCTGATCCGCCTCATCATGTATTCGTTTGTAAGCATGGCTGCGATGAGGCTTAAGGCAAGAAGTATGGCCAGCGCGCTTGCAAGATGAGGGCGTGCGTACACATCTCCCGATATCAACGCGCCAATTCTGACGGAAAGGAGGTTGTAATTGCTTCCGACCAAGGCGTAGGCCGTGGCATAAGCTCCCATGGCGTTGGCAAAGAGAATGCTAAAAGTCCCTATGAGCCCCGGCATAATGACGGGAAGGCCAACCTGAAGCCAGAACTGCATATCTGAAGCCCCAAGCAAATGTGCGGCCTCCCGCCACTGCTCTTTTATCTCGAAGTAGATCGGATAAAGCAAAAGTATGGCCAAGGGCAGCTGAAAATAAACATAAACCAGAACCAAGCCGCTCCAGCTGTAAAGGTTGAATTCTGAAAATATATCCAACCCCCACCTTTGGAATAGGATCGTAAAAAGACCGCTGTTGCCGAGCATGATTATATAGGCAAAAGCAAGGGGGATGCCTGCAAAATTTGCCGTTAGATTTACGTAAGTCAATACAGCCTCCTGGTATTTCGGCTTAAGGCGGGTTATGAAGTAAGCGACGAAAGCTGCCGCGACTATTGCAATGAAACTTGAAAGAAGCGATATGAGCAGGCTGTTTTTGATGGCGACCAGATAGTATGGATTTTTTAAGGCTGTGATATATTGCCCCAAAGTCCAAGCAGCGCCGTCGTCCGTCCTAAAGCTGTCAATGAGCATCCCCATAATTGGCAGCAGCTCGAATCCGAAGATCATTACTGCCAACGGAAGAAGTGAGGCTAAAAGCCAGAGGTTTCCCCTGATATGCTCCCACGTTACCCTCACGACAATCCCTCCGAGGATGCCGGCGATGTAATAGAGCTCATTGCCTCAGTTGTATTTATCTCAAGCAGCTTGCAGATCAAGGGCGCTATCCCAAGTTGCGAAATAGGTTTGTAGCATAACGATGCAAATCGGTCTCCAACGAGAAACAGAGGTACATCACGCTCCTCGCTGCTTTCTCCTCCGTGGTTTCCGAAGTCGTCCATCCCGTGATCGGCCGTCACGATCACCTGATAGCCATCGTCCAGCCACAGGGGGATATACTTGCTTAAAAGCCCATTCATTTTCGACGTCTTTTTGGCATACTCTCTTGATGAACCTCCATAGAGATGACCGAAGTAATCGACCCCCATGGGATGTATCAGCAAGAAGTCAGGCCTGTGCTTTCTTCGAAGTATTTCACCATCGACAAAGAGGTGAGAATCGGGATAGTCGTCCTCGAAGTAGAACCTCCCGAATTGAATTGGCATATCTTCATTCTCCTGTTCGCGGTGAAGCAGTGGATCGAAGGGATAGCAGTTGTAAAGCTCGCTGATCCAATAATAAGCCGCTGCCGCGTTGATGAGCCCTTTTTCTTTAGTTAGATGAAATATACTCTTTTGAGTCGACCTTCCTTTAAATTCGTTAGAGGTCACGCCGCTAATATAGGGAGGAATCCCCGTAAGCAGCGTCTCGTATAAGGGTTTTGAAAGGCTTGGCAGTTCAGCCTTTAGGGCAAATCTGGCTGCCAAGCCTTCTCTGGTCAAACGGACCATATAACGCATTTCTTTAAAGGCCACATCGTACCTGAGTCCGTCTATGATTACGAGAATTATCTTATTCATTGCAGCTATCTAAGATACACCAGCACTTGTTCCTGCCAGATTTGAGGCAGCATCTTGGCCGTGTTTTCCCAGGCCTTGAAGTCGTTAATAGGCCTTGCATTGGCGTATTGCTCCATAGGTATCATCTTTTTTGCCACTTTCTCGGGAAGCTTTACGCTGCTTCTTATAGGACGTGCATAGCCCTTTGCAAGGTTGATCTGCCCGGCATCGCTTAAGATATATTCCCTGGTGAGCATGGCTGCGAAAGGATGGGGGGCATATTTGTTGATTATAGTGGCGTAACCGCTCACTACGCTTCCTTCTTTGGGGATGCTGACCTGAAACCGATTGGGGTCTATTTGGTCCCGATAACCCAAGGCGTTGAAATCCCAAAGAAACGCCACGGGTATCTCTCCCTTTTCGAAATTGGCCGGCAATACGTCGGTCAGCAATAATCTTTTCTGTTTGGCAAGCGCAGCAAAAAAGTCTATGGCAGGCTTAATATTGCTCTCGTCTCCGCCAAGGGCGATCGCTGTGGCAAGCACCGCCATTTGAGCCTGTGCAGCCTTAGTCACATCCCCGATGGCGACTTTGTAATCTCCATTTTTAATGTCCTCGAAAGACCTGGGCGGATTTTTAACCTGGGACTTGTCCGTGATGACGGCCATAGTGCCGAGATACCCCACTATCCAGTGCCCTTCTTTGTCTTTGGCCCAATCTGGTATTTCGTCCCAGTAGGACGTCTTAAAAGGCTGCGTAACTCCCCGTTTGACTGCAACCGGCCCAAAGGCCATGCCCACGTCTCCTATGTCAGCTGTAGGGTTATTCTTTTCCGCCTCGAACTTGGCAATTTCCTCAGCGCTCGACATGTCGGTGTCGATATGCTTCAGGCCGTATTTGACCTCCAAGTCGTGCCACGTATCCTTCCAGTTAGCCCAAGCATCGGGCATGCCAACGCTTACAATCATGCCCTCTTGCCTTGCGCGCTCCTCTATTTCCTTCAGGCTAAGTTGCTGAGCATTTGAAGGTGTGGCAGGCATAACGAGAATGGCAAATATCATACAAACAATCATACTTAGTAAAATCCTTCTTGCTTTAGTTGCTTTTTTCACCGAACCTTACCTCCCTTGAAACCAAATTTGTGTTGCCGAAATAAGTATAAGATGCGCATGTTATGGCACTCTTTATATTTGGTAACGAAGATGTAACTATCTATCTTCGCAACGATAGGTCTATTAATCTATTAATACAAGTGATAGTTTTAATGTGAAGTAT
>Ga0134093_1002021_pt1 | contig 17574 bp, 13 predicted proteins | sample 4_1taG_FD_94452 | JGI IMG/M metagenome (GOLD analysis project Ga0134093, IMG submission 94452) | Switchgrass degrading microbial communities from high solid loading bioreactors in New Hampshire, USA - 4_13_20_68_A1 metaG | ecosystem: Engineered > Bioreactor > Semi-continuous > Anaerobic >...
CCAGGTCGTTTCCCAGACGCGCCGGTACGGGTAAACCTCGACCGGCTCCTCTTCTGGCGCGAGCAAAATCGGTTCGAAAGACACCAGCAGCTCCCGGCTGAAAAAGTGAATTAGCGGTTAGCAACAAGCAAAGGCGAGAGCGAGCGAAAGCAGATGCAAGCGCGTATGTTGCTAAGTGATCTGTCGAAATGATCTGACCTGCGCGGCGCTCGCCGGGGAAACTTCACTCCTTAACCCCCGGCCCCTTTTCCCCTCTCCACACGTGGAGAGGGGCCAGGGGTGAGGTTCTGCGCGCCAACGACGACGCTGATTTCTTTCGATCGATCACTTAGCGGCTTGCCGTGAGCGACTTCTAATTAGCAATTCACGGGTAGCCAGAAGCCAAAGCGAGCTCAACCGCCGCTTTGGCTAATTGCTAACCGCTCACTGCTAACAGCTTCTCACTGCCCCTCATCGACCGCTATTGATGCACTCCCGAGGCGGTGGTAAACTCCCCTCGTGACCGGAGTATTGTACCGCGCACGGCGCATGCCGCCTATGGCGCGGTGCGCGTTTGATTCGGCATCCCCGGCTCCGGTTGCGGCCCGCGGACGCGGGTAACTCTTCCGGCACGGCACAGCGAGAGGAAACGTTCAGGCGATGGACAATGGGCGAAAACGCGGGCGCACGCCGCTTCGCTTCGGGGTCCTGGGGATCCTGCTGGTTGGCTGCCTGCTGCTGGCGACGATCGTGGGCGCGCTGGCGCTCGGCGGGGATGACGAACCTGCGCGCAATCCCGGCGATGCGATCGTCTACGGGCTGACGCTCAATCCGTCCGGCTTCGACCCGCATATCCACCAGTCCAGCGAGCTGGGCATCCCCTTCTTCTCGGTGTACGACACGCTGGTTTATCGCCATCCGCAAACGCTCGAATTCGTGCCGGGGCTGGCAGAACGCTGGGAGATGGCCCCGGATGGGCTGTCGTGGACGTTTTTTCTCAAGCAGAACGTGCGCTTCCATGACGGGACGGAGTTCAACGCGGCGGCGGTGGCGGCCAATCTCGACCGGATTATGAACCCGGATGTCGGCTCGCAGAAGGCGCGCGTGCTGCTCGACGCCTACACCGGCTATGAGATCGTCGATCCGTACACGATTACGCTGCGCGTGTCGCAGCCGTACGCGCCGCTGCTGGATGCGCTCAGCCAGGTGTATCTGGGCATCGCCAGCCCGGCCGCGCTCAAAGCCAACACCAATAACAGCTACCAGTGGCATCAGGTCGGGACGGGGCCGTACAAGCTCGACGAGTTTGTGCCCGGCCGCCTGATCCGCCTGATTCGCAACGAGGACTATAACTGGGGGCCGGTCTTCTACGCGCCGGTTGTCGACGACTCGCTCGATACGATCGAGTTCCGCTTCTACACTGATCCGGCGACGCGCAGTCTGGCGCTCGAAAGTGGCGAGGTGGATGTCGTCGGGGAGCTGTTGCCAACGGACGCGGAACTTCTCGCGGGGAACGTCGAGGTGGACGTACACCAGGTTCCCGTGCCGGGCACGCCGCAACAGTTCTTCTTCAACACGCGCCACGCGCCGCTGGATAGCATGACCGTGCGGCAGGCGCTGCTCTACGGCACCAACCGGACCGAGATCGTCGATGCGGTCTATCAGGGCCGCTCCCCGATCGCGCACGGGCCGCTGACCTCCACCGTGATGTACTACGATCCGGCGGTCGAGCAGATGTATCCGTTCGATCTCGATCAGGCGCGGGCGCTGCTGGCGTCGCAGGGCCTCGCGGACACGGACAACGACGGCATCCTCGAATGGGAAGGTGAGCCGCTGGAACTGACGGTCGTGTTCGGCCCCTGGAACCAGATGCCGGACGTGGCGCAGTTGATCCAGAGCCAGTGGCGCGAGTTGGGGATCGACGTCGAGCTGATCCAGGTGCCGGATTTTCCGTCGTTGCGCCAGCGGGTGCGTGACGACGATTACGACGTGATCTCGTTCTACGATTTCGGCGTCGATCCGAGTATTCTCAATCGCTTCTACTTCAGCGGGGCGGTCAATAACTGGTCCGGCTTCAGCGATCCGCAGCTTGACCAGACGCTTTACGAGGCGATGCGCCAGACCAACTCCGACGCGCGCCGGACGCTCTACTCGGCCGCGCAGATTCGGATTATGGAGCAGGCGCTTGTGCTGCCGATCCGCGAGTACGTGAATCTGGTCGGCGTGTCGTCCGATCTGGATGGCGTTGTCTTCAGCGCGCAGGGCTGGTGGCCGCTGTTGCGCAACTTCCAGCTTACCCGCTGAGCGAGCATGCTTCCTTTTCTGGCGCGGCGAGCCGTCATGGCGCTGGTGGTCGTGTGGCTGGCGGGGAGCGCCGCGTTCCTCGCGCTGCGCGTCGCGCCGGGCGATGCGGTCGACGCGACGATGGCGCGCGTCGGCGCATCCGACGAGCAGATCGCCGCGCAGCGGGCCGCGCTGGGCCTGGACGATCCCCTTCCGATCCAATATGCGCGCTACTGGGCGGACACCGTGCGCGGGCGGTGGGGCGCGTCGCTGGTCAACGGGCAGCCGGTGACCGAGCTGATCGCGCAGAACGCCCGCCCTACCGTGACGCTGGCGCTCGCCGCGATGGTGATCGCGCTAGCGCTGGGCGTGACGCTCGGCGTGATGGACGGGCTGGAGCGCCCCGCCGGACTGCACTGGGTCGCCGGGGGACTGGCCTCGCTGGCGCTGGCCGCGCCGGTATACTGGACGGCAACGCTGGCGATCTACGCCTTCACCGTGGCGATCGCTCTGTTTCCCGGTGTGGGCGCCGAAAGCCCGGCCGCGCTGATCCTTCCGGCGCTGGTGCTCGGCTTTCACGCCTCTGGCAGCATCGCGCGGGTGACAGCGGCGAGCGTGCGCGAGGCGGCGCGCGGTGACTTCGTGCGGACGGCACGCGCCAAGGGTCTGCCAGAGCGCGACGTGATCGACCATATCTTGCGCGTGGGGCTGCTGCCGGTGGTGTCGGTCGCGGCGCTGCAAGCGGGCTTTCTGCTCGGCGGGACGGTCATCACCGAGATGATCTTCGTGCGGCGCGGGCTGGGCCAGGTGCTGCTCACTGCTGTGACCAATCGCGATTATCCGGTGGTGCAGGGCCTGGTGGTGCTGGCGGCGCTGGTCTACACGGCGCTCAACGCGGGCGCTGACGCCCTGAATTTCCGGCTGGATCCACGCACGCACCGGGCGGAGTAGCGACGATGCGGCGGAACCGGATCCAGACGGCAGTGGCGCTGGCGATTGGTGGGCTGGTCGTCGCGCTTTCGCTGCTTGCGCCGCTGCTGGCGACGCACGATCCGCGCGCCACTTCGCCGGATGCGCAGCTTGAGCCCCCTTCGCGTAGTCACCTCTTTGGCACAGATTTGCTCGGGCGAGATGTGTTCAGCCGGGTGCTGTACGGCGGGCGGCGAACGCTCGGCGTGGCGCTGTTGTCCGCGCTGGTGATGCTGGCGCCCGGCCTGCTGATCGGGATGGTCGCCGGGTTCGCGGGCGGGTGGCTCGACACGGCGCTGATGACCGCGCTGGACGCGATGCTCGCCGTGCCCCCGCTGGTGCTCGCGCTGGCTCTGGTGGCGCTGTTCGGTAGCGGGAGCGTGCAGATCGCGGTAGCCGTGGGGATCGCCGGAATCCCCTCGTATGGGCGTGTGGCGCGGGCGGTGGTGCTGGAAGCGCGCAACCGCCCGTATGTCGAGGCGGCGCGCGCGATCGGGGCGCGCCCGGCCGGGATTCTGCGGCGGCATATTCTGCCCACCATCGCGCCGACGCTGCTGGCGTTCGCGGGTGTCACGCTGAGCTGGGCGATCCTCAACAGCGCGGCGCTGATCTTCCTCGGCTTCGGCGGCGACATCTCCGCGCCAGATTGGGGCGTCATGCTGGCAGACGGGCGGCAGGCGTTCCGCACCGCGCCGTGGGTCGCGCTGGCGCCGGGCATTGCGCTGAGCGCGACGGTGCTGGCGATTAATTGGCTGGCGGATTCAGCGGTTAGCCGTTAGCGATTAGCGGTTAGCAAAGCGCTGCTCAGCGGCGGGTGTGGCGCACCGAATCACGGCGGTGCAGACAGGATGCTCGCTGCCGAAACCGGCTCATTCCTCTTAGAAAGCCACCTCACCGCATCTCTTTTTGCAGGCGTATGAATTGCGGGGAATGGGTTGTGTCTTGTTCTTGCTAATCGCTAATTGCTTACCGCTAACGGCTCTCTATCCCACCGGCGCTGCCGCGCCCGGCGCGACGACGGTGAACAACACTTCCTCGGACGACGTTGAGCCGACCCACACGCCCTGATCCGAGTAGGCGGGGGTGGCAGTCGGCGGCAGGCCAGACTCGGGCGGGGGCAGCACGCCGCTGCTCGAGTTGCTATAGAACGCGCGGATGCGATACTCACCCGGCTGCAGCCCTAGCGCGCTCAACTGCTGAACCGAATAGCGATAGGTCTGCGTGCAGCGCGCGCCCGCGCCAAGCAGGTGAAGCTGGTCGCGCGGGTAGGACTGCGGGGCGGGGCGGGGCGCTGCGCCGTCCGAGACGATCTGGTCCGTGCCCACGCGCCGGATCTCGAACGACAGCCCGGTGTCGTTGTCGAGCCGCGTGATCGGCGGGGTTGCGTCTGTGAGGTAGAGGATCACCGGGCCGTTGTCGCTGTTGTTGAATGTAACGTGGACCTCAAGCGTCTGATCGGTCGCGACGACGGCGCTGGTCAGCCACAGGTCCAGGTCGAGATTTTGTGGATCGCCGCCGGACTGCGCCAGCACCGAGCGGTTGTTCCCCCCGATGGGCGGAGCCAGATCGGTGCATTGCGGACCCTGGCGCACCAGCGGGATCGGGGCAAATTGGGACGCTGCCGCCAGCGCGAGCAGCAAGATCACCACCAGGGACAGCAGCAATCGGGGACCGGAGAACGCGGCAAACCGGCTTTGCGCGCCGCCACCTCTTCCACCTCGACGGGCCATGATCGCTCGCTATCCTTCGTGCAGAATCCAGTCTTCGACCAACTGCGCTGCCGTCGCCATGGGCGGCTCGTGCGTGACGTCCAGCCAGGTGATGCCGCTATCGTGCCCGTTGAACCACGTCATCTGACGGCGGGCGAAGGCGCGTGTCGCCTGCTGGATGGCCGCAATCGTCTCTTCGAGCGATTGCTCTCCGGCGAAATACGGCTGCCACTGCGCGTAGCCGAGGCCGCTCATCGACGGCAGATCCCAAGTATAGCCTGCGTCCAGCAAAGCGCGCACCTCGCCCTGCAGCCCGGCGTCGATCATCTGGAGCACACGGTGGTTGATGCGCTCGTGCAGGGCGTCGCGCTCCATCCTCAGCCCGATCTGGCACAGCCGGTAGGGCGGCGGCGATTTGCGCTGAAGCACGGAGATCGGCGTGCTGGTGACGAGAAACACTTCCAGCGCGCGAACCACTCGGCGCACGTTACGGTAATCAATACGGCTGGCGGCGTCGGGGTCGTGTTGCTGAAGGTGCGCGTGCAGGGCTTCGGGGCCGTGCTCTGCCGCGTAGGCTTCCAGCTCGGTGCGCAGCTCGGGATTGGGCGGCACTTCCGGGATGCCCCAGCCCTCGATGACGGCGCTGATGTACTGCCCCGTCCCGCCGACCAGCAGCGGCAGCCCGCCGCGTGAGTGGATGTCGTCAATCGCGGCGTAGGCGGCGCGCTGGTATTCGGCGAGCGTGTAGGGTTCGTCCGGCGCGACGACGTCCAGCAGGTGATGGGGCGCGGCTGCGCGTTCTTCCGGCGTCGGCTTGGCGGTGCCAATGTCCATCTGCCGGTAGATCTGGCGGCTGTCTGCGCTGACGATCTCCCCGCCGAAACGCTGCGCCAGAGCGATGCCGAGCGCGGTCTTGCCGCTGGCGGTCGGCCCGAGCACAACGATCAGCGGGCGGTGCTCGGCCTCGGATGCGGCGTCCGGCTGCGGCTCAGGAGACGCATCGGCGCTGTGTTCCGTCGCGGACCACACCACGCCAGCGGATCTACCACGCCACGGCATGAGGGATGATCTCCATGCTGATGTCTGCCCCATCGAAGGCGACGGCGGCGACGTCGATGCGCCATGGCACGGCATCGAGCGCCTGGTCGTCCAGGTAAGCTTGCGCCAGCTCGAGCAGGCGCGCCTGCTTGCGTCCGTTGACGCTCTCCAGCGCCAGAGCGCGCGCTTCGGCCAGCGGGCCGCGCCGGGCGCGCACCTCGACGAACACGATCTCGCCCGCGCACTCCGCGACGATGTCCAGCTCTCCCAGCGGGTGACGCCAGTTTCGCGCGCGGATGGTGTATCCCGCCCGGCGAAGTCGCCCGGTTACGAGGTCTTCCGCGCGCCGTCCAAGTTGCTGCCGCCGGTCTGCCATGGCTGCCCCTTTGCTGCGTGTCTATCTTGCCAGCTATTTTCTGATCCCGCTACTCATGCTACAATCCCGCGCCGGCTGTTCCGGCGGAAGAAGCCGCCTTATGGGACGGCTGGTTTCGCGGCAGCCGGCAGGCTGCCAGCCCATTGCAAGGGCGCGTTCGGTCGGAGAGGATTGGGTCGATGAACGTCGAGATTTTGAGCATTGGAACTGAGCTTTTGTTGGGCGAGATTGTTGATACGAACTCGGCGTATATCGCGCGACAGCTTCGCGATATCGGCGTCAATATTTTCTACCTGACCACCGTGGGCGACAATCTGGAGCGCATCACCGGGGCGATCCGCGCTTCGCTAGCGCGCGCGGACGTTGTGGTGACGACCGGCGGGTTGGGGCCGACCGTGGACGATATGACGCGCCAGGCCGTCGCGCTGGCGACCAACCGCGAATTAGAGTTTCGCCCGGAGCTGCTCGACCAGATCGCGGAGCGGTTTCGCCAGCTTGGCACGCAGATGAGCGAGAACAACCGCATGCAGGCGTACATCCCGGCCGGGTCGATCCCGGTCCACAACCGGCTGGGCACCGCGCCGTGCTTCATTGTGGAGACGGAGCAGGGGACGGTCATCAGCCTGCCGGGCGTGCCGCGCGAGATGAAGGACATCCTCGAAACGACGATCATCCCCTACCTGCGGGAGCGCATGGGCGGGATGGGGATTATCAAGGCGCAGGTGCTCAAGACGGCCGGGATCAGCGAGAGCCAGATCGACGCGCGCATCGCAGACTTGATGACGTGGACGAATCCGACCGTGGGGCTGGCCGCGCACACCGGACAGACGGACATTCGCATCACCGCCCGCGCGGACACCGAAGCCGAAGCGGATCGCATGATCGCCGAGGCAGAAGCCATCGTGCGGGAGCGGGTAGGCGAGTACATTTTCGGGACGGGCCAGCAATCGCTCGACGAGGTGTTCCTGGGGGTGCTGCGCGAGAAGGGCTGGAAGCTGGCGGTCAGCTACACCGGGCCGGACGGCGAAGCGTTCGTGCAACGGTTGGGGCAGCTCGACGGCGCAATTTGCGACACATGCGACGACGACTTGCCCGGTCTGCTGGCGCGGCTGGGTGAGGATCCGGCCAAAGCGGAGGATGCCGCTTCGCTCGACTTCTGCCAGCTTTCGCGCGCGGAAGCCAAGCGGCTCGTGCGTGACACGCAGGCGAACGTGGCGATCGCGATCGTGACGTTCGACTCGGGGACCGGCATCACCGCACTTACCGAGCTTGAGGAACGCAGCCGCTGCTACGGCTTCGGCGGAAGAGACTCGGACGCGCCGAACTGGGCGGGCACGTGGGGCATGGCGATGGCGTGGCAGTTGGCGCGCCAGGTGGTCGCGAGCTAGCCGCATGCGGGGCGAAATTCCCACGGCGGACGGGCTGGCGCGGGCGCTGGCCGACGCCGGACTCATTCAATTTGGACGGTTCGTGCGGCCGGATGGGGATGTGTGGCCGGTCGCGATTCACCTCGATTGGCTCCCCTCGTATCCCGACGTGCTGCGACAGGTGGCGCGGGCGGTCGCGCCGCTGCTGGACGGTCTGCGCGCCGACCGGGTGCTCGCGGCGCCGGGCGCGTTGGCGGTTGGCGTGGCGTTGAGCCTGGAACGCGGGATCCCGCTGGTGTACACCGTCAGCGAGCCGCGCGGGGCAGGCGAAGCTTACGCGATCGAAGGTGCGTATGACGTCGGGCATCCGACTGCGCTGCTCTCCACGCTGCCGCTCGACCCGGCGCAGGCCGCAGACCTGATCGGGCTGGCGAAGCGGGTCGGGCTGGACGTACAGGCGTTGATTGCGGTGCTGGATCCCGGCCGGGGCGCGCGCGCGGCGCTTGAGGCGCAAGGCTGGACCGTCCGCGTTGCGCTGACGCTGGACGGCGCGCTTCCGGCGCTGGAAGCGGCGGGTGCGCTCCCGCCTGCTATGAGCGCCCGTGTCCGCGCGTGGATGGCGGGAAGCTCGGAGTAGCGAAGAACAGCAAAGAACAGCAGGAACAGGTGGAAGCCTTCGCTGCCGCTTGCTGATTCTAGGCGACCTCTCGAAAGTGGTTGGCCTATGCAGTCAGCGTGCAAAACCTCACCCCTGGCCCCTCTCCATTCAATGGAGAGGGGAAAAGGGGCCGGGGTTAAGGGGTGAGGTTCCCCGGCGAGCGTGTGGATAGCTGTCTCTGGCTGTTTCTAGCTGCTCTTAGTACGCGTGAACTTTGCCGTAGCGGGCCTCGTAGGCGGCCTGGGTGAGAATCATGGTCACCAGGCGGCCGTTTGCCCAGACGTGCTCGACCTCGAAACCCACCGCTTCGCACCAGCGCAGCGCGCGCGTGTTGGAGCGGCGCACCTCGATCCGCATGGCGTTGCAGACTCCGCCTGCGAACAGGGCTTGCGCGTACGCGGTCACCGCGTCGCGGCCATAGCCCTGGTTCCACAGGTCGACCTCTCCGATTTGCAGGCCGAAGGACACGCCGCCGGGGCGGTCGTCGCAGTCGATGTAAAACTCGCCGATAGGGGTCTGCGCTGCGTTTCGCAGGCAGATCATGAAGTGGCGCGCCACCTTTTTTCCCTCGACGTATCGCGCGAACCAGGCTTCCATGTCGCGCTCATCGTATTGCATGCCGTCGACGTACCCGGCTGGGTCCATGACGGCCGGATCGTTCCACCAGCGTTGGAGATAAGGCAAATCGGCGCGCGTCGTCGGGCGGATCAGCAAGCGCTCCCCTTCTACGTACTGCGGAATGCAGGGCAGTTTAGAAGACGCACAATCAGTCATCGTCATCCAACCTCAACACGGCCATAAACGCTTCCTGCGGGACTTCGACATTTCCGATCATCTTCAGGCGGCGCTTGCCCTTCTTCTGCTTTTCCAGCAGCTTCTTCTTGCGGGTGACGTCGCCGCCGTAGCACTTGGCGAGCACGTCTTTGCGCAGCGCCTTGACGTTGGCGCGGCTGACGATGTGCTTGCCAATGGCTGCCTGGATCGGAACCTCATAAAGCTGGCGCGGGATGAGCCGCTTCAGCTTCGATACCAGCTTCTGACCCTTATGGAACGCTTCGTCCTGGTGGACGATCATGGCGAGCGCGTCGACGGGTTGCTTGTTCACCAGAACGTCGAGCTTGACCAGCTTCTCCGGGCGATATTCGAGGAAGTGATAGTCGAGGCTGGCGTAGCCGCGCGTGCCGGATTTCAGCCGGTCGTAGAAATCGACGATCAGCTCGGCGAGCGGGATCTCGTATTTGAGCTGGACGCGCTTCTGATCGAGGTATTCCATGCTGATGTAAATGCCGCGCTTTTTTGTGACCAGCTCCATGATCGGGCCGATGAACTCTTCCGGCGTGAAGATCTCGATCGCCATCCACGGCTCGCGGATTTCGGCGATGGCGCTCTCGTCGGGCAGGTCGGCCGGGCTGTTGATGGTGAGTAGCTCGCCGCTGCGCATCAGGACCTGGTACTCGACGCTGGGCGCGGTCGCCAGCAGGTCGAGGTCGTATTCGCGCTCCAGCCGCTCCTGCACGATATCCATGTGGAACAGCCCCAGGAAGCCGACGCGGAAGCCGAAGTTCAGCGCCTGCGAGGTTTCCGGCTCGTAGACCAGCGCGGCGTCGTTCAACTGGAGCTTTTCGAGGGCGTCGCGCAGATCGTCGTAGTCGTCGTTGTCGGTAGGGTAGAACCCGGCGAAGACCATCGGCTTGACCTGCTTGTAGCCGGGTAGCGGCTCCGGCGCGGGCCGGTTTGCGTGGGTGATGGTGTCGCCGACGCGGCACTCGCGGACGGTTTTCAGGCCGGTGGCGATGTAGCCGACTTCGCCAGCGGTCAGAGACTCGATGGGCTTCATGTTCGGGCTGAAGATGCCGATCTCCACTGGCTCGACCTCTGCGCCGGACGCCATCAGCCGCAGTATGTCGGTCTTGCGGATGGTGCCGTCAAACACGCGCACGTAGGCGATCACGCCCTTGTACGAGTCGTAGTGGCTGTCGAAGATCAGCGCGCGCAGGGGCGCTTCCGGGTTGCCGCGCGGCGGGGGAACGCGGCGGACAACGGCTTCGAGGATCTTGTCGACGTTGGCGCCAGTTTTCGCGCTGACCTGCACAACGTCGGCGGCGTCGAGCCCGATCAGGTCTTCGATCTCCTGCGCGACGTCGTCGGGCTGGGCGGCGGGCAGGTCGATCTTGTTGACGACCGCGATCAGGTCGAGGTCCTGCTCCAGCGCCATGTAGAGGTTCGCCAGAGTCTGCGCCTCGACGCCCTGGGTAGCGTCCACCACCAGCAGCGCGCCTTCACACGCCTGCAAGGCGCGGCTGACCTCGTATGAGAAGTCCACGTGGCCGGGGGTGTCGATCAGGTTCATTTCGTAGGTCTGCCCGTCCTGCGCGGTGTATTGCATGCGCACAGCAGACGCCTTGATCGTCACGCCGCGCTCGCGCTCCAGGTCCATCGAGTCGAGCACCTGCTCTTGCATTTCGCGCTCGCTGATGGTTCCGGTAATTTGCAGCAGGCGGTCAGCCAGCGTGCTTTTGCCGTGGTCGATATGGGCAATGATCGAGAAGTTACGGATATGCTCTTGATCCATCGAGTGAAGCCGCCAACTAAGCCATGAGCCGCTAGCAATCAGCCATGAGCACAAGCCAAGACCAACGTCGTTGCGCTGCCGCACCCTCACTGAAGGAGCGCGCGGCATCAAACTCTGCGTTTTGGGCTAAGTGCGAATGGCTAACCACTTCGAACAGGACGTATACGCTGAAAACCCCGAACCGAGAGCACCCCCGGCCAAAGTATAGCGGATAGGACCGGCGTTGCACAGGCAGGTTTGCAGAGAAGTTTGCAGGCGGGTGGGCGACTTACTATACTCGCAAGGCGGCAGACGGTCGGCCGCGCGCGTTGCGCCGCGTGGCCGCGCCAAACCAGCGCGCAGGAAACCAGCAGAGAAGGTGAGAGAGCGTGTCACTACGAAAAGGACTGTCCCGCACGCGCCAGTCGTTCTTCGGGCGGATCGCCCAGGCGTTCGGCGCGACGGAGATTGATGAGGATACCTGGGACGACGTCGAGGCGCTGCTGATCCAGGCGGATGTCGGCGTTGCCACGACATCCCAGCTCATCGAGCGGATGAAAGAGCGCGTCCGCCGCGAGGGGATCACCCGGCAGGGCCAGCTTACCGAAGCGCTTAAAGAGGAGCTACGCAGCCTGCTGACCGAGCCGACGCCGCTCAACCTGAGCGGGCGCGAGCTGTCGGTGATGCTGATCGCGGGGGTGAACGGCTCCGGCAAGACGACGACGATCGGCAAGATCGCGTATCGCATGCGCCTGAACAACCGCAAGGTGATCATTGCGGCGGGCGATACGTTCCGCGCGGCGGCGATCGACCAGCTTAAGCTGTGGGGCGACCGCGCCGGGGTGCCGGTGATCGCAGGACTTCCGAACAGCGACCCGGCGGCGGTGGTGTACGACTCGATCAACGCGGCGCGTGCGCGTCACGCCGAAGTGCTGATCGTGGACACCGCCGGGCGCCTGCACAGTAACTATAACCTGATGGCGGAGCTGGTGAAGGTCCGCGACGTGCTGCGGAAGGTCGTGCCGGACGCGCCGCACGAAACGCTGCTGGTGCTCGACGGGACGACCGGGCAGAACGCGCTGACGCAGGCTAAGAAGTTCCAGGAAGCAATCGACGTGACCGGCGTCGTCGTCACCAAGCTCGACAGCACCGCCAAGGGCGGCATGTTGTTCGCTATCCAGCAGGAACTGGGCCTGCCCATTCACTACGTCGGGATTGGTGAGAGCGTCTACGATCTTGTGTTTTTCAACCCGGCCAAGTTTGTCGATAGCCTGTTTGAAGACGGGGCGGATGAGGAGTAAGCGTCGTGGAAGACCTGTTGAGCCGTTTGAACGAAATGCGTGCGACCGTCGAGCAGCTTATGGAGCGTCTTTGACGTAGCAGCAGAGGCGCAAGAGGCTGCGCGGCTGGAAGAAGAGTCGGCGCAGCCGGGCTTTTGGGACGACTCCGACGCGGCGCAGCGCACCATGCGCCGCCTCGCGCGTCTGAAAGAGTCGTCTGCGCGGTGGCTGAACGCGCAGCAGCGCATCAACGACGCGATCGAGCTGGCGGAACTGGACGACGACTCCATCGAGGACGAGCTTCGCGCCGAAACCGATGCGCTCGAAGCCGAGGTCGAGCGGTTGTCGTTCCTCGCCAAGCTGAGCGGCAAGTACGACGCCGAAGACGCGTATCTGGCGATCCACGCCGGGGCGGGGGGCACCGACGCGCAGGACTGGGCGCAGATGCTGTTGCGGATGTACCTGCGCTGGGCGGAGCGGCGCGGCTTCAAGGTCGAGGTGGTCGACCAGATGCCGGGCGACGAGGCGGGCGTCAAGAGCGTCACGCTGGCGATCCAGGGCGATTACGCGTATGGCTACCTCAAATCTGAGGCGGGGGTGCACCGTCTGGTGCGGCTGAGCCCGTTCGACTCGAACAACCGGCGGCATACGTCGTTCTGCCTGGTGGAAGTGTGGCCGGACGTGCAGGAAGACATCGACATCGAGATCGACGAAAAGGACCTGCAAATCGACACCTTCCGCAGCAGCGGCGCGGGCGGGCAGAACGTCCAGAAGAACGAGACGGCGGTCCGCATCACGCACCTGCCGACCGGCCTGGTGGTGAGCTGCCAGAACGAGCGCAGCCAGACGCAGAACAAAGAGCGCGCGATGCAGGTGCTGAAGATGCGCCTGCTGGACCTGGAGCGCCGCAAGCAGGAAGAGGAATTCGCCGAGCTGAAGGGCGAGCACGTCAGCGCGGGGTGGGGCAACGCGATCCGCTCGTACGTGCTTCACCCGTACCAGTTGGTGAAGGACACGCGCACCGGCCACGAAAGCGGCAACACCCAGGCTGTGCTCGACGGCGACCTCGACGACTTCATGGAAGCGTACCTCGCGGCGCGCGTCGGCACGGCGGCGTCGTAAGGTGGAGCAGTCGCGGCGCTTGCCGAGAAACCTCACCCCTTAACCCCGGCCCCTTTTCCCCTCTCCGCACGCAGAGAGGGGAAAAGGGGAGCATCTTTGCATGCGGGGTAAAGTGCGCTCACTACTTCGCCTATATTGCAAGTGCGCACGGGTAGCACGATGGTCCTGACTCCCCGCGTATCCGTTGGCGGGGAGTTTTGTTTGCAGGCGGGCAGAGCTTGGAAAACCACGCCTGCTCCCGTACAATCGTGGGCAGGGGCAATTCGGCGTCGCCGGATTCCACGCGCTGTTCATCCTGCATCATCCCGATTGCTGCACGGAAGGGCATCCGATGAGTGTTCCGCGGGGCTATCTCGACTTCGAGCTGCGGATTGAAGACCTCGGCGGTGACCGCTATCGCGCGACCGTGGTCGACATGCCGCTTGGCGAAGGCGCGGGTCAGGTCAGCAACGAGTTCAGGCTGCCGTTCGCGCCGGACGAGCTGTCGCGGATGCTGGCGGTGGTCAGCGGGCGGGCGAATGTGTCGCTGGCGGAGCAGCTTCGAACGGCGCGCGAGTTTGGCGAGCGGCTGTTCCAGGCGGTGTTCGCCGGGCCGATCTACACCGTCTACTTCTCCAGCCGGGACCGCGCGCGCACCGCTCAGGGCTTGCGGATCAAGCTAGGGCTGGACAATGCGGGCGATCTCGCCGTGCTGCCCTGGGAATTGCTGCGCGATCCCCAGATCGACTACCTCGCACTGTCGCGAATGACGCCGCTGGTCCGCCACCCGCGCCGCCTGGCGACCCGTCCGATGCCGGTGTTCCGCCCGCCGCTGCGCATTCTTGTGATGATCTCCAGCCCGTCCGATTTGCCGCCGGTGGACGCCGAGGCGGAGTGGCAGAACGTCCTCGCGGCGACGGAGCAGCTTCGCGCGCGCGGGCTGCTGGAACTGGAACGGATCGAAGAGGCAACGCTGCGCGCGCTTCAGCGGCGGCTGCGCTCCCGTGAGTTTCACGTCTTCCACTACATCGGGCACAGCATGTTCGATCCGGGGACGGGGCAGGGCGTGCTGGCGCTCGAAGACCCGCTCGGCGACGGGAGCAGCGTGCCGGTCCGCGCCGAAGACCTGGCGCGCGAGTTGAGCGAAGAAAACACGATCCGGCTGGTGGTGCTGAACTCGTGCCAGAGCGCCGTCGCGCAGGAGCAGGACCCGTTCGCCGGGCTGGCGAGCAGCCTGGTGGCGCGGGGCCTTCCGGCGGTGGTCGCGATGCAATGGTTGATTGCGGACGACGCGGCGCGCGTGTTTGCCGAGGAATTGTATCGCGCCGTGGCGGAAGGGCTGCCAGTCGACGCGGCGGTGTCCGAGGCGCGGCGGGCGATCAGCCACCTGTCGAGCGGGATCGCGTGGGCGACGCCGGTGCTGTTCATGCGCGCGGCGGATGGGATGCTGTTCGATATTGCAGGGGCCGGGACAGCGTCTCGACGCTTGCCGCGCACGCTGATCGCGGCGGCGGTCGTAATCGTGCTGGCGGCGCTGGGGTTGCTGGCGCTGCTGCTTCTGAATGGAGACGGTCCACCCATCCCGCCTGTCGACCCGGAAACCGATCTGGTGGTGGACCGGATCGAGGTGTTCCCCAAACGGCCTAATCCGGGCGAAAAAGCCGCCGTGATCGTGCAGGTCACCAACGTGGGCGAGCGCGCGGTGGGGCCGTTCCAGTACTCGTTCCTCGAAGATGTGCTCGACCCGCAGCCCGCGACGATCGGCGTGGTGGAGCGTTTGGCGCCGGGCGAATCTGCCACGCTCTTTATCCCGCACATCTTTAGCTGGTGGGGCGCGTTTGTGGCGGAAGTGCGGATCGACTCGGCCAGCGAAGTGCGCGAGCCGGACGAGTTCAACAACATCCGCCGCAGCCCGATAGTGACCGGCGACGGTCCGCTGACGCTGGCGTTCGATGCCTTGCCGCACGTGCCGGAGGTGACTGAATCGCAGCCGGTCGACCCGGCGACCTTTGCGCCGTGGGGCTTGCGGTTGGAAGCGATCCCCGGCGAGGACGGGGACTGCGCGGCGGCCGTGCCCTGGATCGTCGTGGAGGGCGACGCGCGCTATCTGGGCACCGGGCTGCCGGATGATCCAGCCGCGTGCGTGTCGCTCGACGTGCAGGTGATCGCCGTGCGGGCGGACTTCGGCGGCGTAAGCGTGACGTATGACGGCGACGCAGGTTCGGAGTATTCGCTGGCGGCGTTCGACCGGACCGACTCCGAGGTGGACCGCGTGACCGGGCAGAGCGCCTCGGGCGAGGGGACGCTGGAGATCGCGGGCGGGTTCCCGGTCCGGCTGGCGATCCGGCGGGCGGTGTTCAGCGCGGGGGACGGCCCGACGCGCATCCTCACGCTGGCGCTGGAGCAGCCGTCGGGGTTGCTGCGGTAGGGGAGTAGGGAGTGGGGAATAGGGAGTAGGGGGAAGCGTGGACGACCCGTCCATTCAATCATACCGTGATCTCCGGGTCTGGCAGGAAGCGATGACTCTCGCAGAGCAGGTCTACCACCTCACACAAGGATTTCCGCCTGCAGAACTGTATGGGATGACCGGCCAGATTCGCCGGGCAGCAACGTCGGTCCCGGCCAATATCGCAGAAGGTTACGGCCGTGAGAGCCGGAAGGAATACATCCGTTATTTGCAAATTGCCCAGGGATCCCTCAAAGAATTGGAGACTCACTTGCTCCTTGCCGATCGCGTAGGGCTGACCTCGGACGGAAATCCTATGTCGTGCTTGGAGCAATGTGAGATCGTCGGCCGGATGCTTCGGGCGCTGATTCGCTCATTGCAGCGCTAATCACTTTGTCTAACGGTTGCTTTTTCCCTACTCCCTATTCCCAATTCCCTACTCCCCCATTCGCAATAAGCCTTGACGTTTAGAGGGGATTTGATAAAATTACATCCTGGCGATCTAGGCGGTGGAACATCCGAAGGGCGCGGCAAACTCGCGACCCAGTGGTGCTAGACCCAGCACAATGACCGTATGTGGCGTAGCGCGGGACACGCTCTCGGGACGGGAGTACGGTCATTATGCCGGGGATGGCAGGGATGTCGTGGTGAATCAAGCGATCCCTGGCTTTGTGACAATTTGGCCTTCACGAAGCGCTTGAAAGACCCTTTCATGCGCCATTTTTGCGTGTGCTGGGAAAGCGCGTGCTTGGCTTCCGCCGAACTCGGTAAGCTCCACACACGATCCTGATCCGGGATTCTGTATCCGTTACACCAGTACGTCACTCCAGTTGGATAGAACGATCTCAAACGCAGAGGAGGCACGCCTTGGAGGCGAAAGACTTTAGCGCACTGCGTATCAGCTTGGCATCTCCCGAGGAAATCCGGTCGTGGTCGTATGGGGAGGTTACCAAGCCCGAGACGATCAACTATCGCCGTCTGCGTCCCGAGAAGGATGGCCTCTTTTGCGAGGCGATCTTTGGCCCCACGCGCGACTTTCAGTGCTATTGTGGTAAGTATAAGAACGTACGCTATCGCGGGATCATCTGCGACAAGTGTGGCGTCGAAGTGACGCGCTCGTCGGTCCGCCGCGAGCGTCTGGGTCATATTGAACTCGCCGCGCCGGTGGCCCACGTATGGTACACGCGGCGCGTCCCCAGCTACCTCGGTATTCTGCTCGACATCAGCCGCCGCAACCTCGACCGCGTGCTGTATTTCGCGCAGCACGTCATCACCAGCGTCGATGAGGATGCGCGCCAGAAGGCCCTCAAGCGTCTGGAAGAAGACCTCGAGCGCCAGATTGAAATGCTGCGCAGCGAATATGAGTCGCAGCAGGACGAAGTGCGTGGCGAGCGCCAGGAAGACCTGATCGACCTCGAGGCCGAGATCGCGCGTGTCAACCAGAAGTACGACGACGAGCAGGCTGCGCAGTCCGAGATCGTGATGAGCGAAGCGCAGATGCTGCAAGACCGCATCGACGCCCTGATGGGGCAGGTGCTGAAATCCCCGCTGTATTTCGAGTCGGCCAATGTGCTGATCGCCGAGGCGGGCGAGACGGTCGAATACAACCTGCTCGAAGCGGTGCAGGAAGCGGCGAAAGCGCGCCTGAACGAGATTCAGGAAGATATCGAGACGCGTCGCCAGGCCGACCTTGACCTGCTCGACGCGCGGGTCGATGCGCGCACGTCCGAAGCCGCCGACGAGATTCAGGATATTCAGGACAAGCTCGAACTGCGCATCAAGCGCCTGCACGCCGCCTACGCCGAGGCGCGCGACGA
>Ga0134093_1002022_pt1 | contig 17572 bp, 23 predicted proteins | sample 4_1taG_FD_94452 | JGI IMG/M metagenome (GOLD analysis project Ga0134093, IMG submission 94452) | Switchgrass degrading microbial communities from high solid loading bioreactors in New Hampshire, USA - 4_13_20_68_A1 metaG | ecosystem: Engineered > Bioreactor > Semi-continuous > Anaerobic >...
AATATTTGGTTCATATTTGGTACGAAAACATAAAAATAGCGGGAATCAGATTTTCTGAAACCCGCTATTTTTCTTGGTCGGAGTGACCTGACTCGAACAGGCGACCTCTTGCACCCCAAGTAAGATACCTTCATAAAACGTAACTTAAAGAGCCTTTAACTTTACTTTAAAACCAAGGCTTTGAAGCCATTGTTTTCTTTTGCAGTCATGTTATTATGTAAACAAAATCCCTTAAAATATTTGGTACATTTTTGATATTTGATACGTTTTTGTTTCAAATCTGCGATTTGTGTTATGTAAGTCAAAGGAGATTTAATTGCAGGTAAGTGCTTTATATATTGCAATATTTGATATTGTTAGCTGTTCCATAATAAGCCGTTCGTATTTAAGAAAATCCTCTTTTTCATTTGCGAATTTTGCCTTTATCTTTTTCTCGGATTCTAGTATAGCGAGATTTAGTCTTTGGTATTCTTCGTCGTGCTTTAAAATCTCATCACACCTTTCTGCAATATAATTTTCTAGCGCGCCCACGTTGCTCATTCTGTCAACCTCCTTCGCACATCATGGCAGATACAGAACGTATGTTCGTTTAAATTATAAAACTATAACACCCGAAAAGCAAGCCCTATTTTAAAACATCTCAGAATTGATAGAATACAGTCCAAACCCAAAATAGTCTCTAAATAAACTCCTTTACCGCGCCTATATCTATTGTCTTTTGTAATAATCTGTTATAAAATGTTATCAAAAAGGAGTGCTGGTATGAGCGAGTTAGAAAGAGTGAAGGATAAGAAAAAGAGTAAGATATTACTCTGGGTGATCGTCGTTAATGTTGTATTGTGGACTACCCTTGCAATATTGTTAGTAACTTCTCAGAAATCACCTGAATATACTCCCGAATACCTATCTTATGTCATGGCAAAAAGAGTAGTGTCAGACAAATTAAAATCACCTTCAACAGCTGAATTTCAGCCATATGATGAAAGTATGGTTGTTACCAATGGAGAGAAATACCAGGTTACACTTTGGGTTGATGCAGAAAACTCTTTTGGGGCAAAGATACGGTCAAAATTTATTGTTATGATAAAATACGATGGGAAAAATTACGCCCTACAATCTATACAGGAGTTAAGATGAAAAACAAAGCGTATCGCGTTGAAACCATCGAGAAATGCACCCGTTTCCTCGCCGCCTGCCGCGAGCGTGGATACCATGTATGGCAAATGCAGTATCAGTGGTTCATGCCCGAAGGGTTTCACGCCTGGTTTCATCGGTCGGGGGATCCGGGGGATATTGAGATTGTGACCAACAACAGGCAGGTCCAGAAAATGCTTGTGGACTACAACTCAACCTTGAGCCGATAGGCTCTTTTTTTATGCTCAAAATAGGACCTTTATATAACCGATGAAGAGTATCAAAAACTCATGGAATATCTTGAAACGCTGCGCAAATAAAATAAAGCCCCCGGGATCACCGGGGGCTATTGTATATCTTGAGTATTAAATCCGGCAGGAATTTGAATATTTCCAATGGTCCAAGATCACCATCGGCCTTAGCCGCATTGACAGCTGTAATAATGGCCTTCTCCCATTTCTCCGGAGAGTCAGTTACCTTCTTTATAACATCGAGCCAATCCATATCCTTCACCTTCCCAAGAAATTCTCCGTACACCATAACGCATGCCGCTATCTTTGCCTGCATGTTCGCGGCAAACTCCCAATGCGAGCCATGCTCCACAATGAATGCATGCTCCAGACCATGCCTGATCGAGTGACGGATCACACCATAGTAATCCGTCGTGGGATCCTTTTCAAAGGTCCTGACCTTTGCACCCCTGAACGTCAGGCCCATCGCCTTTGCCAGAGCCTGTCCAAGCGCTTCAGCTATTACTCTATCCCCTGGTCGCTGGACGCTGTAAAATATGATAACGCCCTTTGCTGCTTCTGGGGCATTAGTGTGGAGCGATATAAGTGTATCACATCCTGCCGCCTTTGCTATGTCGGCACGCTCATTGAGGTCAAGGTTCTTGCCATCTGTCCTGGTTAGAAATACGCCATATGCTTTTTGCAACGCAAGGGCAAACTGCAGCATGGCATCCCCCTCGTAATATCCGGGAGGGCCTGCATTATATTTTGCATAATGCCCGGGATCAAATGCTACCTTTTTCATTTATTTCGCCTCCGGGTTGCTTTCTTTTATTGGTACAATTCTCCCGGCTTCATCTCTTACCAGTCCAAAAAACTTGAGCAACCAATCCGGCACCGGAACGCCCACAAGGATAAGATTTTTACAGATACTAAAGCCCTCCGTGCCAATCAAATACAACGTAACAGCAATACCCAATATAGCCCTGACCGGGATAACCACCCCGAAGCCCTCCGACACATAATGAATCAAATAGTCTCCCAGATACCCCAGGACGATAACGAAGGCGTATAGTGCCTTTTTAAACGCCCCCTTGAGCGCCAGCTTTGCATCAAACTGTTTGCCCTGCATGATTACAGCAGCGATACCCAGGATGTAATCCATGATGACAAGTATCGCCAGTATGATCACGATCTCATTCAGGCATCCAGCCAGGTACCCGAACACCCCGACGATAGCGCCGAAAAATCCTTTTGTCGCTACACTTTCTTTCATATACATTCTTCCTCCTTTATAAGATCAATAAAATACCTGCCTGTCGTGATATTTAACCCAGATAGCGCCGCTGCTATAATAGCAGTCCAGATGTATCCGGACAACGCAGCGTCAAACGCCTTTGCGATTAAACAGCCGGCACATATAAAGTTAGCTGCAATCAAAAACATCACTATACGCCTGGACCATATAGCAACTTTCAAAATACCACTCCTCTCAGAACATAATAAAAGGGTTGCCCGCCAGTTATCAATGTAACAATGACCACGTCGCTCATGTTCGCACCTACTCCTTCGTAAAAAATTAAAAAGAGGGCGGGAATCCCGTCCTCTTTGTGTCGTTGATTTTAGGCTTCATATTCTGCCAGAATCTGCTCGACTTCTTCCCGATACCTTTCCGGGACATCATCAAGCGTGATTTTCCCGAGCAGTATCTGCATTGCCAAGAATTTAGCCACCGAGAACCACCTCCAACATAGCGGCCTCAAGAGCCTCCAGCCGCTCCATCATCGATGGCCCAGGGGCTGGTACGGGTGGTTTTTCTGATTCTGAGATTTCGACAACCTGGCCGTTAGTGTAGCGATAGTTATGCCGGCCATACTCGTCTGTAATGGGCTTGTCCAGGTAGTTCCCCTGGGCGTGGTGATATCGATCGCCTGTGCCCTGGTCAATCTCAATCCAGCCGGTAGCATCCGGCAGGAATGCAGACGAATTTACGGCTGTTACATTACTGTTTTCATCTGTTTTGATATATACCTTATATCCTTCCATATGTATCACCTCACAAATCCGCACTGGCGTAATAGTACGTCGTGCCTCCGATGTTGATAGTGCCGAGCGTCGGATTGGGTATACGCATGAGCCCAACTTCCTTCAATGCCTCAGTTCGCGCTGCTTCAGTCGTCCACAGGCGGAAGAATCTCTTGCAAAGCATCAGCTGTTCTCCGTAGTCAGCAGGCGGGTCATTGGCAAGGGTGGAAACGTTTCCGATTTCAAGCTTCATTTTGTCGATGATTACATATTTACCGTCATCTACATTCCTGTTAGTAAACTGTACGCCAACGTACAAACCGGACAACGAGGAGGGCGTAAACGTATAGGAAAAATATCCTGTCCCCATAATTACAGGACTGGCAGCGTCGTTCCATCTTAGGTTGCAACCTTGAGTTAACGTGGTTTCTGCTATATGCACACTTAAAGTTAATGTTGCCCCTTCAAACTCCTTAAAGTTTTCAATAAACTGCTGAAAACATAAATTTAGCCCAGCGCTGCTGCTAGCAGTTATTTTTATCCCATTTGGTACAAGTTCAGCCGTATGCGCCGACGCAGCAAGTCGCCATCTGTCTATCGTATAGCCTGCGTTTGTAGTAGACGTAAAACCTCTCTGATTCACAGGGTTCCGAAAATCCCAATTATGCAGGATATTCTTGTGATATATGCCGCCATGCGCCGCAACATCAGTTAAGTGCGCCGCAAACCTCGGCTTGATTTGTCCAGCGGCATTAGACAATTTCACATCCATAATGGACCCATCAGGGATCTGCAGATCCACAATATCCTGCTTCAGCTGTTCCACGTCAGCGACAAGCTGCTGGAGCAACGGGAAACGTGACTCGCTTTGCACGGCGCCGGGCGTGATCAGGTCGGCCACAACCTCAAATTGGAACCTGGCTGTGGTCAGCCGCTCCCCGCTGCTGCCGAAAAGCTGGATGCTGGCCGTCACTTTTCCAGGGCACGATATTTCGGATGTGCCCATTTCATAGGTTATGCCACCGGATGATATGGCCAGCCTCTCCGGGTCGCTCTGGACTACAGCCCCATTTGCAAGTGCAAAGGTTATGGTTGCGCTTGACACCTGACTATAATCAATTTCGTTTATACCGTCTGTAATGTGGATAGTCAGGCTATATACATCATTGTCATTTTCCACAACTTGAAATAATGTTGGGATGTAGTTTTGTTCAGGTATGCGGATTGTTATTTCAAAGTTTCTCGTTATCAATTAAATCCCTCCCTATACGATTTTGCCAAGTATGACATATGACCCGCCTACTTTAACAAGCAAAACCCGGTCGGAAACGGTCGGGCTGCTGTAGCTTGCAAGGCGTTTATACTTTTTTGCACTAGCGGTAGTCTCGCCGTCGAATTGCACGGATACGCCCCCGCTTGTGGACGTCACAGTGCCAAGTTTATAATCACTCATATCTGTATCACCCTCCTGCAGCTATGTCTCATTACTCCGTTTGCGTGGAGATCCATCGTCCAAGACGACTCCATATATTTGCGGGATATGCCGAGCGGATCGTACTCCACGAATAGGCAGTTGTAGTAGCTATGATGCGGCATCAGAGCCGTCGCAAACTCAAATTTACCGTATACCTGGCTGGCGTTGTACGCTATACGCTTGACATACTCATCCAGCGTTGCCTGATCGTATATGTCCTCCACATGGTCGATATCGACGATCGTCCGTCCACGGTTGATGGTGCTTATCGGGGATGTTGATAGGTCGTTAATATACTCACTTCGGAGGATCACAGCCCTGTCAGGATTTGATACATACCGCACAAATTTGTTGGGTACGGCAAACAAATCCAACTCCTCCTCTGCCCCTGGGTGGATGATACTGAGATCGCCGGTTCGGTATTCGTACTCAGGGTCACGGCTCGACGGCAACACATACGGCTGTGCCACAAAGTAGCCGTTTTCATCAACCCAGAGTGATGTATAGTTGATAGCTGCCAGCAGCTCATTTACGGCGTACAGCTTTGTCGTGCCTATCTCAAATTCCCTGTCAGTTGCCAGCGTGCCGGGATGGTCAATGATGTTTATCTTCCAGATTCCAGCCGCATTCAAAATGTCGATGATTGCATCGGTGTACTTCGTACCTGCTTCTATCACATGGCGGTCTGTGAACTTGTCCTCTTTCAGAATAAGGCTGCTGTCGTATGCCTCGATGGAGCGCTTGACTTGCTTGTTCTCATCCTTCCTGGTCGGGCTGGACAAGATAAACACACCCAGCGGCCACTCAGCAATCCCGCCATCGGGCATGTGCAAACAAAAAACTGGCCGGATACGATCACTCAGCCAGTCTATGTCTTGCCCTTCGCCTTCGGTGATTTGAAACACTGCTGTCCTCTTTATCTCAGCCAGACTGTTCATCGCCACACGGCCGGGCTGCGACATCAGTTCACCCAGTTTGACATCCTCCTTGCTCAAGAGTTCATACCTAAACGTCACTTTCCCCCTGCTCCCGCTCCGGCCATGGAGTGCATCAATCACCTGCTCCGCTGTGTATCCGTTTACTGCTAAATCCAGCATTATACTTCGACCTCCTCGCTGTGGTCGACTTCCGTCAACGTAAAGCTTACCGAATAGCCGCCCCGCTCATCAGTGACCGATAAGTTGCCAAGCACTCCGTACACCTTTCGCCCTTTGGCGTCTCTATATAGGACAGTCTCTTTGCGGTCGACGAGAGCAATAAAGGCTTCAACCTCTGCCCAACTCTTCAGATAAAATGCCATTGTCCAGCCTGCTGATACATGCTCTGTCGGTTCCCACACGGGATACTTGCGCCCTGCATACTCAACAAATGCCCCGCCGGGCTGACGGTTGTATGTACGTTTTGGAGGCGCATTAAGTGAGCGGGTAAACGTAAATATATCAGTCAGGTCGGATGCAGGTGCAATCAAGGCATGTCTAAGCTCGGCTTGAATAAACTTTATATCGCTATCCTCAAATGTATCATTTTCTGATACAGCGCGGATAAAGTATTTATACTCGCCTTTACTTCGGACAGTGTTATCAAAATAAGTTCCTGATGCTGTGCCTATGCAAATATAATCATCTTTGTCATAGTCCGACCGATATACAAGGCCGGTCCCTGTTATCTCCACACCATATGCGGACCGCTGCAATGTAATAGATGGCTTTTCGGGCTTATCTGTAGATATAGTTACTACCGCACTACTCCACTCGCTCCACATGTCGTATTCATCCTTTATTCGGAGCTGCACCGTGTACTCCCCATCCTCAAGCCACGCCTTGATTTTGTGCTGGCGGATGGATATGCCGGGTACTATGCCGCTATCATAGACTACTGTATCGCCGGACAACACCTGCAGCTGATATACCTGCTGGCTAAATGCTGACCATGATACAACAGGGCGAGCGGTGTTGGTCGGTATCGCATTTAGCACAGGAGCTGCCGGAGCTCCGATAGCGTAAAAAGACTGTATATCGCAGTATGGTCCGACCTCGTCATACTCGTTGTAGGTCCGCACTCTCCAGTAGATATTACCGGCTGGCAGAGTATTGGCAGGCATGTCATAATAGTTGTTGGCCGTGGTCTGTGATACAGTCGTCCAGTTCACCTGATCTGTGCTCCATTGCAGATCAAATGCCTTCTGCTCGCCGCCTACATCGGAGTTGTACTGCCATTCAAAACGGATAACCGATTTGTTGTCCTTGTATGTTCCGATAGGCGATTTCGGCGTTGGTGCTGATGGAGGCGCATCCTCATAGATTACTCGTAATACAGGAGGGTTTGCTCCTTCTCTTGACTGTATTTGCCAAAAGTCAGGGTCAATGTTCCAACGGTCTTTTGACCAGATAAAGTTTACTCCATAGTTGATAAGTTTTTCATGTTGTAGTGAGTAATAACTTGTAAAGTCAAATTCGTAATATGTATTAGCTGCTAATGATGCGCCATCATAATATACACGATGACCGGTAGGCGCACTGCCGTAATTATTATAGGTTACAGTGCTTTCGTTGAAGTCGCGTGGGTTTACACCACCGCCTATCCAACAACCCACTACCGATGGCATTGCTTTCGCTGAATATAATCTGACCTTTACGTCTACGACTTTTTTTCTGGTAGGCAAACTTGTCCAGTCAAACTTGAAAAGAGCGTAGTATCTAAATGCACTACTACTCCCCAGTTCTCCTCCGGCTTTTAGTAAAGTAGCGCTCCCATAATTCGTGTTTGGATTGCCTGAATCAATATAAGTATCCGCTATACACGGTAGATCAATCGTATGCTGTGCCATTACGCCATCACCACCCCTGCTCTCATTGTTTGCCTTGCACTCTTAACGACCTGCACGAGTTTGTAAACTTCATCAACCTCGTCCATTTTGACGTTGAGGACTATTGTGGTATTGCCGCCCATCGGATTTGTCGCTGATGGGTTATAAGGATTCTGATGTGCCGGGATGACAGCTTCGCCTTTATGTATCAATGCCAAACGGTCAGATGGGACATAGTCAATGCCGGAGGCATATGAGTAACGTACACGGCTCGGTGCGCCGTTTACAATGTTAGCCATGTTACCGACGGACTGTCCTATACCCTGCATCGTGCGATCAAGCTCTTGAGATTTGCCAATTATTACAGCAATAATGGCAGCTAAAGCTATTAACGCAGCAACTACTCCAACAATTATGGCTGTTGTTTTTAGGCTCTGTATGTCGAAGGCCTTAAAAATATCTGTGACGTTTTTTATTGCTTTTACTACTGTTATCGCAACAGCAGCTATGCTTCCTATTATGGCAACTGTTGCAATTACTTTGGGATCAATTTTATTAAGTACCTCAAAAAAGCCTGTAAGTACCGGCAATAAAACGATAGCAATGCTATTTTTAAATGTCGTAGTCTGATTGTTGAATCTTTGCATTGCATCATCGAGTGCGCCAAATTTTTGCAGGGTGTTTTCATCCATGACATACCCCATGCGCTCGGCCTCGTCGCCCAGTTCTTTGAGTGCGCTGCTACCGGCCTCAATGAGCGGGTTCAGCTCACGAGCAGAACGTCCGAAAATCTGCATGGCCAGTGCGTCACGCTCAGTCTCGTTTTTGACTCTACCTAAAGCATCGATTACATCATAAAACATCTGCTCTGAGTCTTTGAGCTCACCATTGGTGTCTCTAAAGCCAACATGTAATTTCCTAAATGCTTCTGCCGCTTCTTTTGATCCTCCGCGGGCATCATCCATGCTGCGGATCATCTTGCCCATGCTGCCGGTGATAGTATCGGATGATACATCCAATAACTCCGCCGCATAGTTCATTTCTTGTATTGTGTCCGTGGCAAGCCCCGTGACAGAGCTCATCGTCAATATTTCATCGGCTGCCTGAGCTGTTTCGATTGTGAGCTTACCAAATCCGGTAACAAGGCCAGCTACTACACCAACAAGAGCAATAGTAGATGCCTTTGTTCCATCAAGAGCGCGGATAGCTTTATCAGCTCCGGCAGGCAGATGGATACCGAGGCCAGAGATAACATCACTGAGATTTTCCCCAAAAGTTTTCTGCGATTCAGCGACTTCATCCACGGAGAGGCCGTATCTATCCATGTTCTCCTTGGCCTTGGCGAGTTCCTTGCTGTTTTCCTCGAGGTCCTTCTCCATCCTGACAAGTTCGGCCTCAGCCTTATTCAAGCTGACTTGCCATTTCATGGTCTTGGCATCGGATTCCCCGTATTCTCTTGCAGATGCCTCTAGAGCTTCACGGAGTTTTGCGATTTTTTCTGTTTGGCTGTATATACGCCTTTCAAGCACATCGTTTTTATCTGTAAGAGCTTGAACAGATGTAGCATTATCACTATATTTGGCAGTCACAAGCATAAGCTCAGAAGCTGTGACCCTTAGACCAGCATTTATGTCAGCTAGTGCTTTTTTGAATTCACGTTCGCCGTCGAGCTTTATTTGAGTGCCTATTGCCATTTATATCACATCCTCTCCAGGGATGATCTCTTCATCGGTCCGCTGGCACGAGATTCCGTAAAACAGACAATATTCACGCCAGAGCATGTCCAGCTTCCGAAATGTCATTCTCCAAATTTCTTTTTCAGAATATCCCATCAGTTTCCCGCGTATTATCAGCCGCGCAAAGTTTATTTCTTCGCTCTTCTCTGCGCCCGGTTCATCCCAGTCTGCATCATCTTCTCCCTCTGCGCGGCTATCTGTTCCCCCAGTTCTACCACCTGCTGTACAGCTTCCTCCGGGAGTCCTTTCAGGAGTGCTTCCTGTACCTTTAACTGCAAATCCCTTATCCCTCCAAGACCACTTACATACCTCTTGAGCTTCGTTTCGTCGATAGGCGGAATTTTGTCATCGGGATGATTCTCATTGTGGATTTCTGCCCCCTCGTTGAGCATCTGAACAGCAAGCCAGACAGTAGCCTTCATGTCATTTGCTGTGTCATTCAGCAAGTCGTCCATCTTGCCGAACTTCTCTATACAGGCATCCAGCACGTTCAGTGAGAATACCATTTCGCGCTCTCTATCTAAAGTGATTTTTACACCGAGATTTCTTATGTCACTCATAAAAACACAGGCGGGACCGAAGCCCCGCCATCACCTCCTTTACGTCGTTGATATATTCAACTTTTCCGCCAGCCATGCCTTGGCTGTAGCAAGTGAATCGACCGTGGTTTCTTCCTTCCAGTTGCCGTCAATCCTGCGCATGATCTTTCCGGTTATAGCCGGTGTCTGCCAGTTGATATTCTGGCCTTTTGTCTCAGCCGTTTCATTTGGCTCAGCGAATTGTACTTTTGTAAAAAGCACAGCGCGATATTTTCTGACATTGTTTTTGACTTTCGGTATGATAAACCCAAAGCCATGATATCCGGGCAGATCTTCAGTGTTGCTTTTAAGCACCTTGACCGTCGTAGTGTCGACAGTTTCATCCTCCAGTTCGCTCCCGAGCCATTCGGCTTTTGTTGTATCGTCCAAGTCATCAGGGGTAAAATTAATATCGCCGTCAACAAATTCGCGCACTCTTTCAGCAATGTCGTCATCGGCATAAAGCGGAGCATCGGCAATATTCAGGTTCATTTCAACCCTAATCGCCTTTGCAACAACTTTGCCAGTGCCATAAGTAAATGTGCCAGCCTGTTCATCCTCTGTAAGCGGTGCCGACACCGCATATCTCAAACCTATCTGTGCCAATATTTATCCCTCCAATCTGTTAATTTCGTTGTCAAAAACTCTTTGCATCTCTGCATTAACCTCTTTTTCTACTGCTTTTTCCGCAGGGCGTATAAAAGGCTTTTTGGGTTGTTTGCTTGAGCCATATTCCATTACAGCGGCTTTTAAAGCGTTGGGTACACCTTTACTGTCTTTGCCCTTGAAATAAATGCGGATATAGTGATTTCCATTTTTATCTTTTTTGGGTTTATCAGTGGTAAGTGATCTCTCGAGAGCACCAGTCGGATAGTTCTTATCGTACTTTCGCCCTGAGTAGAGATTCTTCTTCAGGTTTTTATCGATTTCATCCTTCAAGATGGCAGCTCCGGCTTTGAGCATCTTTTGACTTATCTCATCGCCTTTGCTGCCCAGCTTGTCCAGTTGCCTGATCATGTCTGTCGGAAGTGTTACCTCAAACCTGGCCACTGCCATCGACCTCCCAAACCCACTCATAATGTATATAGCCTGTGTCCTGCTCATACTGGACGGAGTTGAGCTGCCATGCTATACCGTCGTCACTATCAAGCGCAGCCTCGATCTGCTGTACCACCGGGTCATTCTCTGTTTTTGTGAAGTAATCTATTGTTCCGGTGAGTGCTCGCTCGACTTTCTGACCATCCGCATTGACCGCATCACCTTCACCGTCTTCTGCCCACACGATGTAGTTGCCTGTCTGGCCGGTAGCGAAGTAATGGAAAACGGGTGGGCCGATGGTGAGGAGGAGAGCTTTAAGATTCTGTAATGTCATAAGCAGTCACCGCCTTTTTGAGCGTCAGGTCCGTGATTGGCTCCCCGCTTTCCTCGTCTATACCGTGATATGCCCTGATAACCTCGTACTGTTCTCCATCAGTCAGGACGACAACATTGTGATTGGTTATCTCCCGGTTCTGCAGTACACGAATCCGCGCAGAGGTCTCAACTACTTCCTGCATGGCTACATCTTTGGGTACGGTCTCAAAATTGAGCTCGGCATACCAGGATTGATGTTTCTGGACCAGGGCCGTCCTCGGCATGCCGCCCGGCGGCGCCACGTTTTTGACCTCGTATACGGTACAGATGCCGCTATCCAGTATCATCAGCAACACGCTCCTTTAGCCACCGTTCCCGCCGGGCCAGGCGTAACCACTCGGGCATACCGGCATTCTGGTCCCTGTTCTGGTACCGCCACACCACATAGTCAGCGAGTAATACCTCATCATCCACATTCCCGGCAACAAGTTTAATTCCGTTCCGGGCAAGCTCTGCATCTGCCGCCTCTATTCTCTTTTTCAGATAGTCATCTAAGGAAGTATCAGAGGCCAGGCGATTCAGCCTGGCCTTGACGATTCCCAGGACGGTTGTCTCAGTGTATGCCATGAGGCATCACTCCTTGCTCTTCTTGGACTTCTTTGGCTTCTCTGACGACTCTGGATCCTTTTCCTCTTTTGCGCCTTCTATATACCCTTTTGCCCGCATCTCATCCGAGTACTCACCGTCATATTCATCACCAACGTGGTATATCCTGCCGGTGTACGGGCATTTAAACCCACTTATCACTTTAGGCATTCGACATCACCCCATTATGAATTAGCTGTATCCTGAGCAAACGACATAGAGGTTGTCGGAGCTACGTTGTTGATGTTGACAATCACGAATCCTTCGCCAAACACAGGCATACCGTCATAGCGAGCGGTGCCGCGGAATACGGTCTGGTCTTCAGTGAACTTCACGTGTTCGGAAGCGGCGAGGTTGGCACCTGCCCTTTCAGCCAACAGGTACAGATCGCCAAAGCCGCCGATGATATCATCGTCGGGCACAAACGGCAGCTCGACGATGTCGCCGCCTTCCACAGGCATCGCGTTGTTCATACCCGCGACAATCGCGCCGGCAGCGTTGAATGTCACGGCCTTGGACAAGAGTTTCATCCTGGTCTTGCGGTTCATAGCCCAGAACGTTCCGCCAGAGCTGTAATTCGGCTCAGCCACACCAAGATAAAGGATGAGCTCTGCAAAAAATTCTTCAGGACTCATGCCACTCGGGTCAAACTTGATCAGGTGAGTGGCGCTGAGGTTTTTCCACTCAGGAGCATTGGTGCCCCAGTTGGACGGCTTTTCTGTCTGAGCCAGTCTCGTAGCAATGCCAAGGGGCATTTTCACGCCGGTACCGTAGAGGGTAGCTTTGTCCGCAGCAAGACCGAGAGCTTGACCTAAAGCATCCAAAATTTCGTTAGCCAGATTCACATCGCTATCCTCAAGCGTAGAGTTCGGGACGGCTATGAATCCGCCAACCTTGTATCCATCCACTTCAACCTGGCTGAAGCCAAAGCTCAGCTCGTTAAGTTTTCCAACAGCTTCGGTCCAGATGCCTTCAGGCACAGCACCCATGATGTTCTGGCGAGCCTTGCCGCCGACGGGCTTGAGTCGGATCTTGGTGATCAGCTTGCTGTACCTGTAGAGGTTATCCCTGAGCAGTTCAAGCATCACATCAGGGATGGTGAGTTCTGCCCCGGTTACAGCCCTTTTTTCACCCTTGAACTCACGGACGCGTGCAAGGAACTCTTTCACATCTTCGCGAGTGACAAATGCTTCAATCTCGCTTCTGTTCATGTTCGCGAAAAATCCTCTTTTCATCTTGATCTCTCCACCTTTCCTTTCATGGTTTTCATGCGTTTCATGTCTGGTTGATGATGCAGGGTTTGCCGCCCTGCTGTTCAGTTCATCGAGCTCTGCCTGCAGCTTATGGATCTCATCCTCAAGCTTCTGCTTTTCATCCTCATGCTGTTTGAGTTCTTCGTTAAATGCTTCCTGGTCTTTCTCGAAAGCCTCAACAGCTTCATCCACAGCGGCCTTGTCCTCTTCGGATGTTTCTTCTGTGATTTCATCCACCGCAACTTCGAGTTCAGCCTCACGTTTCTGGAGGTCAGCTTTTCGCTGCTCAAATTCCGTATTCTTGGATTTGAGTTCATCGAGTTTCTTTCGCAAATCCTGAATTTTCTTAGTGATAACTAATTGTCTCAGTGCCATTTCTGCAATCTCTCCTTTCGTTCAGATTTCCATTTTTCTATCTGCCGCTTTTTGATCTGCTCAAAATCCTTCTTTCGGGCCTGCACTGAGGTGTCCTCGTAGGCAGGGAAGGTCACGACAGAAACCTCATAGAGCTTGACGCGTTTGATGGTCCAGTGAACCGAGCCATCCTCGTTGTATGTGGTATCCTCCTCGAGGATGTCGAACCCGAAAGAACACTGGTCAACATCGCCGCGCTCAACACGGGCGTATAGGTTCATGGCGTCTTGGTCCTTCTCGTTGATTTCAACCCGGCCCCAAAGACCTTTCTGGTCCACCTTCAATTCCAGAGTTCCTGCCTTTGTACGGCCAAGAACTAATGTGGTATCATGATTAATCAGGGCCCGGACATCATCGTCAAGAGCGCCTTCAAAAGCCCCGGGATCGATACTCTCTGTTGCTCCCGGCCAAAGCTCATATGTGCTGCCGAATACAGCGAAATAGCCTTCGATGTACTTTTTGCCTTCTGTTTCCGCTGCCCGGAACTGCGTTCCCCGGCATCGCATCTGGCGAAGCAGTCTATTCTTCTCCACCCTCATCACCTCCAATCAGCTTCTTTTGCTTGCCCAACATATCAGCCGGAATATAGTTCTCCAATGCAAGAAGTTCGTCCATCTCTGGATCAGGTGACATACCAATCCAATCACGCCACTCGTTGCGTCTCATAGCCATGCGGTCTACCATTTCAGCGCCGGCTTGCACAATATCGGACAGGCTGTATGAATACAGACTTCGCGGATTGAATCGCCAGTAAAGATCCGGAGAGTAGAGCAGTTTTCGAGTAAGTTCCTGCTCGATCGCTTTGGCTTTGCCTAGAATCCGTGAACCAATAAAGTTGTTGTATTCCTCTCTGTCAAAGTTCCCGACGCCAACTAAAAAGGGCGGTACGCCGAATATTCCAGCGACCGTCCTTTTGTCGAGCTCCATATTTTTCGCTATCGCCAGGTCGTTGAGTGTCAGCGGCTTGACCTGTTCCACGCTGAACGCCTCTGCAGGGATAAACCACGGCCGCCCGTTCTCACTTGCATCAAGGTATTGTTTGGCGAGTTCTCTTCTTCCTTCAACTGATGCAAATTCTTCTGTCAAACCATCCACCTTCACGATGATTGAAGGCGCCGGGCTTTCGAGAAGAGCCTGCTTTGTGGCGCTTGCCTGCTTGAGGCCTTTTACAACATCCTTGAGTACCACCCTGTATCCGGTACCCACCCACGGGCGCTCAGGATTCGGATTGATGACGAAATGCAAGACCTCATCAGGTGAGAATGTTTTACCCCCATACCTGATTACATAGCCGCCATCGGGCATGTCAACAAATGTGACTTGAGACGGTTTCAGAGGTTCCAGGTCTTCCAGATATCCATCCGCCGAAAACCTCGGATATGTAACCTGATTCCCGTCGCCATCGAGCATGAGCGTCCAAACGATGTTATAGATGAAGGCTTTTCTGGTCATGAACCTGTTCGGTTCAATGTCGAGCTTCCGGGATAACTCATTCTTCACTCTCACATCGCCCTGGGGCGTGTTTTGCATCAGGTATATGGTCATGTTCGATATGAGGTCCGCATATATGTCCACACACATCCTCACTTCCGGACAGTTTGCGAGCTTTGTATAACCGTTTCCCACCAATACCTCAAACGCATCAGGAGAGCAAAGCCATACTGCACTTCTTTTTTCAGGGGCATCCCTGCTCATGTTATTGTGTGCTCTCTTGCCAAATAGAGAGGTCCATTTACCCATTCAACCACCCCTTAGCCTTTTCAGATTTCTCCATGTTTTCAAGCATACGGACACATGCAAAAACCGCGGCATCAAACACATCAATACGGTGGGTTTCTTCAACCTTTTCGTATTGGACCATGTCATCGGTTTTCTCGATAGCGCGGACGTTCGCAACGCAGTATTCAAAAGGTTCGGCGCCAAAATAATAGAGCTTACCGTCCTTCGCTTTTTTCTCGATATGACGGAAGCCCTCTGATTTTTTATAGTAGTATTGCGGCTGATCCACGATTTGAAACCCTTTCTGCTTCATGCCAAGGAAGTATTCCCGGCAGAATTTTCGGTCGTGGCCAACCTGCTTAATTTTGAAACCATCTTTCCGCATCTTATCGAACCAGTTCACTACATCAGAATGGTTTACGGTCGGGTTGTTGCACATATCCAGCCAGCCATCGTCCTCCCATCCGAACAGAGGGATATTGTCTTCTTCGGCTTTCACATGAGCAGCTACGACAGGGAACCAGCAATGCGGTATGATGATGTCAATGTCTTTGTACGTACCGTACAATGCCGCGGCAGTCAGGTCATGCAGCTTCGATAGGTCCGCGCCGCCATACCAGTTGATAGAGAGCCTGCGTACATGCTCCAGTTTTTTCTGTAAATGCCACATTGGATCAATTCCGAGTGCCTCTCCTGCCTTCTTATCGCTCAATTGGAATTCAGCCAGGTTGAAATAGGCCTTCATTGAGGACGTATATATGTTGAGCGACTTCGCAAGGAAGTCCTTCCTCTGCTGCGGGTCGTTCAGGGCTTGCATTGCATCGTTCATGATATCCTGTGGGCGTATTGTGATACCGTAGCTCGGGTTTGCCTTTTCGTGCTCAATCGGGTTTGTGAAGTCCACATTCCCATTCTCGTCCTCGTCGGCCTTGCAGATGAAAATAAAATAGGCATCGTCCTGGACGATTCCATCCAAAACCTTCTGGCAGTATTTCAATCGTTGGTAACAGAAGCTGTTTACATCATCTCCGGCCGTGGTAATGCCAATTACCAGTTTGTTGGTGTACGCTTTGGTCGCTTCCTTCAGTATGTTATACTGTTTCGGCGACTTATAGGCGTGAATTTCGTCGGCAATAACGATGTTGCAGTTGAAGCTGTCCTGGGCATCAGGATTGCCGGCCAGGGCCTCAAGGTGCAGGCTGCCGCCGTCAAGGTCATCATGCGAAATTGAGTGTTCCATGTTGTTATCAAGGATGCGCCAACCATCGGCAATGGCAGCATTCTTATCCGGATACCAAACCTGAGTCAGATTATATACCCAGTTCTCAAAGCTCTTCATGGCTTCCTTGAGCACGGCGCCGACAACATATACTGTCGATCCGCTCATCCGCTCCAGGATACCGAGCGCCCAGGCTAGGGCAGATATAAAAATCGTCTTGCCGTTTTTCCTGGCCACAAAAATTAACGCCTCTTTGTATCGGCGTTCTTTTGTTCCCGGGATATAAAATCCAAGCAAATTATATACAATGAATTTTTCCCATGGTTCCAATAATAACGGTTTTCCCCTGAGTGGCGTACCGTCCAGCGCCTCGCCTTGTCGATGCTTGAATGTTCTTTCAATAATGCCTATAACAAAGTCTGCATCTTTGCTTCGGAATTCCCATTGTGGATTTTTTAAATCATCCAAAAATCTCTGACAACATTGGATTTGCTCCTTGCATGCTATCTTCCTGCCCTCCACAATCGATTTAGCGTACTCCAGCACAATATCAGCATGTTTACCTGTCATTCGTTATCCAATCCTTTGAGCGCTTCCAATAGCTTGGATTTTTTCTTTTGCCTGAACGCATTCTCATCGGCCTTTAATAACCCTTGCGGAGTAAGCCCGAGCTGGGCGGCGTATGCAAGGATGTCTTTTCGGAGCGCCTCCAGGGTTGTCACGATTGGGGCCTTCTTGGTTCCGGTGTTGGTATACTCCTTGAAGTCATAGTCCGAATCTATAAAGCGCTGGGTCAATATATTGTACTGTTCCCGGAGTTGTGAGTATATCTCAATGATGGGCTCAAATTCCGGCTTGTAAACGCCAAGAGCCTGCATCTGATCCCTGGTCTGATTGATTATGCTTTTCTTTCTGCCCATCCGATCAACTCCTTTCCATTTTCTGGTTCAATAAAATTTTCACATTGCGCCGGAGAGGGAAACTAT
>Ga0134093_1002031_pt1 | contig 17458 bp, 18 predicted proteins | sample 4_1taG_FD_94452 | JGI IMG/M metagenome (GOLD analysis project Ga0134093, IMG submission 94452) | Switchgrass degrading microbial communities from high solid loading bioreactors in New Hampshire, USA - 4_13_20_68_A1 metaG | ecosystem: Engineered > Bioreactor > Semi-continuous > Anaerobic >...
ATAGGCCGGAAGAAAAGTTAAAAGGCATGACTCCTATGGAATATAGGTTGTCATACCTTAAAATAGCTTAAACCCGAAAAACAACACTTTTTATGTGTGTATACTTAAACTGGTTCAGTTCAACTGCTCTTTTTATATGCACTTCAGAAAAAAAAGGTTTGATGCATTGCATCAAACCTGTTGTTTTCAATTGGAGCAGGTAACGGGAATCGAACCCGCATCTTAGCCATGGCAAGGCTACATAATAGCCTTTATACTATACCTGCACGCATTGTATATTATACCAAATTCACTTTTTTAATGCAAGAGTTTTTTTATTTTCTTTCTTCAGTTTTTTATGTTTTTACCTCGATTACAGCTTTGGAAAAATGTACTAAAATGAGAAGGGGAAAAAGGTGTGAGGTTCTTTGGTTCAGCGTTTTTCAGCCCGACCTTGTACAAGGGGGAACCCAATCAAAGTGACGCACCCTTTGGTAGGAGTTGGAGAAAAGACGTTTTGGCCGAACATCTTTGAATTCCGCCATTTAGCAGATCAGACCGCTCATTGGAAAAGTAATGAAAACCTGAAAATCAAGTTATATCCCGGTACTGACGCGAATCTGCTAAACAATGAACTTTGTTTTGAAAAAGAAGGGAGTTTTTGCAGAAGGAACTCGAATCACGTTCTGAGGAAATCCTGCTTATCCTCTCCGGATCTTCAAAACCGTTCAATAAGGGAGAACTGTTTTTCCTACGCTTCCGGCTTCTTCTCATCTTCATGTTCACCTTGCGGCTCTGGGTTCTCCTGTTGCTTGTGATTGTCCTCTTCATCGTCATAAAAAAGAAAACTAAAGCGATAAAAGAACCTAATAAAAAAAAGGAGGTTGCACTCCTTTTTTATGTCAGATAGGAATAAACCAATGCGGAAGTGAGCGAGAAATAGATGAGCACGGCGAGGATGTCCAACACCGTAGTGATGAACGGTCCGGATATCACCGCCGGATCCAGATTCAGTTTATGGAGGATGACCGGCGTCAAAGCGCCGAACAGATTGGAGATGATTAACCCCAGGACGACGGACAAGCCCACGACGGCGCCGATTTTGAGGTAGAGTTCCTTTTCGCCGATTATGTAGAGGTACCCGGTCGTGAAGAAGAAGACCAGGGTGCCGACGATTACGCTGCTCAGAAGACCCACGGCAAATTCGTTCCCCAGATGCCGAAAAACCTGGTTTGTGCTTTCAAGTTCCGAATTCGTGATTTTCCGGATTGTCACCCCGAGGGATTGGATTCCCGTGTTTCCCGCAAGCGCAAGGATGATTGGCTGGAAGACCGTGATCACGGCCAAGGCGGGAATTGTGAAAAGGTAATCGAAAGCGGAGGCAATGAAGGCGACGAAAATGTCCAAAACCAGGAGCAGGGCAAGGATGGGAAGTCTCTTCTTGATCGAACTTCCAATCGATTCCTCAATTTTTTCGGTGTCCGTCAAACCTGCCAGTTTCGCGTAATCCTCTTCCGATTCCTCCGAAATTGCAGCCAAGGCATCGTCCATCGTGATGATGCCCTTCAAGATGCCATTTTCCAAGACCGGCATATCATATATATCGTAGTCCGTGATTTTCTTCAAGGCCGTCTCCACATCGTCGTTGACATCGACGGAAGCGAAGCTTTTATTCATGATTTCGTCGACGGTTTTCGGCGCCCGGGCGATGATCAATTTCTTCAGATCGATCGTTCCGAGGAGCCTTCCTTCCTGATCGACGACAAAGGAAGTGTTGATCGTCTCCGCTTCCGGCGCTTCTTTCACAATCAGACGCATCAGGTCGCGGATGTCGCTCCCGCTTACGATGCTGATGAAATTGGTGGTCATGATTGCGCCGGCTGTGCCTTCCTCGTATTTGTAGAGGGCGGCGATGTCTTCCTTGGCGTCTTCGTCAAGGTATTGAGATATGGTCCTTGCCTGGTTTTCGTCCAAGTTGGTGAGCAGGTCGACTGCGTCGTCCGGTTCCATTTCGCTGATGACGGCGGCGATCTTCCTCACGTCGGCTTCCTTGATTATTTCTTCCGCATCCTCGTCTTCCAGATACGAGAAGATTTCCGCAAGCTCCTCGTCGCTGAAGACCGAGAAGACCCGTTTCCTTTCCGCACCGGAAAACTCCGGAAGCGCCGCGGCAATGTCATAAGGGTGAAAATGGGAGAGGTTTTCCTTCAGTTCCTCGGGTTTCGCCGTCCTTACGATTTCCAGAATCGCTTCCGTAATCTTTTCCATCATGCCGCACCTCCGCTTAAATTGATCAGTAAAGCCGCGCTTCCGTAATAGATCAGGACCGCCGTGATGTCGCAGAGCGTGGTGATGAGGGGACCCGATGCGACGGCGGGATCGAAGCCGATCCGTTTGAAGAATATCGGGGTGATTAGGCCGAGGAATGAGGAGACGTTCACGGAAAGGAACATCGATACTGTGAGAATCAAAGGAACCTCCAAGAGGTCCGGGTAGCGCCTAATCGCGAGGAAAATCAACGCGACCAGGAAGGTGATCGCGGCCAGGATCACACTGTTGATCAGGCTGATTTTGAGTTCCCTGACGATGTTGGTTCTGACATCTTTCCCCTCATCAAGTTCGCCGCGGGCGATGCCGCTGATGGTGACGCCCAGGGTCTGGGTGCTGACGTTTCCGACCATGTCCAGGACCAGGGATTGGAAGAAGACGAGGATTGTCACCTGTTTGATGACGCCCTCGAAACCGCCGATGACGCTCGAGGTGAGGAAACTCAGAAGAAGGAGTCCCAAAAGCCAGGGAAGCCGTTTTTTCAGAGCTGAAAAAGGCGTCGTCTTTTCGTCGATGTCTCCGCCGACGGCGGCGAGGTTTCCGTAATTGTACTCCGCTTCATCGCTGATGACGTCGACGGCGTCGTCGATGGTGATGATGCCGACGATTGCGCCCTCATCAAGGACTGGTAGTGAGGAAAGGCCGTAATCGCGAATCTTCGCCGCGGCTTCCTCGAGTTCCTCGTTCTTTTCCGAATAGACGAAATGGGTTTTCATGATTTCTCCGACCTTGAGCGGACTTCTCGCAAGAATCAAGTCTTTAAGGTCGAGGATTCCGACGAGTTTTCCGTCTTTGGTGACGTAGAGGGGGTCGATGACCTCAGCTTCTCCGGCTTCTCGGACAAGAATTTTCATCGCTTCTTTAACATCGAAATCGGCGTCGATTTCGATGAAATTCGTCGTCATAATCGATCCGACGGAAGTGCTTTCCTGGGTGGCGAGATAACGGAGATCTTCCCGTTTTTCGTCCTCCACAAGGTCCAGGTATTCGCCCGCCTTTTCTTCATCCAATTCCTGCAGGAGGTCAACGGCGTCGTCGACTTCCATTTCCTCGAGGATGGCGGCGCCTTTCGCGCTTTCGAGTTCATGAAAAAGAAGGGCCGAGTCCTTGCCTTCGAGATAGGAGAAAATGTCCGCGAGTTCTTTATTGGTCAAGCAAGCGTAAAGTTTGTTCCGTTCTTCAGGCTCGAGTTTGGGGATGATGCTGGCGATGTCATAGGGGTGGAATTCCAAGAGCTTTTCGCGGAGTTTCTTGAGGTTTTTCTCCGTTCCGATGATTTCCGGTAATTTCTTCTTCATGATCTCACCGCCTTTTCTCTGTTTTTTTATTTATATCATTATACTACATCTTGCGGTGATTGTAAATAAATAAGGGAGTTTACTAAAGCAGGGGAAAATGATAAAATATTTAAGAAGGTGAGAAAGATGAAACTGCCGAAAGCGGTTCAATTGGCATTGCAGCTTCTGGAAGAGGCGGGTTATGAAGCCGTGGTCGTGGGCGGAGCAGTCCGCGATTATCTTTTAGGCAAGGAAGCGAGCGACTACGACATTTCCACAAACGCCCGTCCGGAGGAAGTGAAGGAAGTCTTCAAGGACTACCACACCCTGGACATCGGGATCAAACACGGCACCGTGACCGTCTTCATCAAAGGCCGCCAGATTGAAATCACCACTTACAGGAGCGAGAAGGACTACGAGGATTTCCGGCATCCGAAAGAAGTGGTTTTCGAAAAGAGTTTGGAGGCGGACCTGGAAAGGCGGGATTTCACGGTCAACGCCATCTGCTACAACCGCGGGCTGATTGACAAGGTCGGAGGGATAGCCGATCTTGAAGCTGGACTGATCCGGGCGATCGGCGATCCCGTCCTCAGGTTCAAAGAAGACCCGCTCAGGATCCTCCGGGCCCTTCGTTTCGCGGCCACTCTGGATTTCCGAATCGAAGCGGGAACGAAGGCGGGGATCTTCCGGGAAAAAGAGCTTCTGCGGAAGGTGTCGAACGAACGGATCAATCTGGAGTTTTCGAAACTGCTGCTGGGATCTTCCGCCCCGTCCGTCCTTTCCGAGTACGAAGCGGTAATCCGCGTCTTTCTTCCGGAACTCCCCGCAGATTACCGGAACCTTTTTTTCGCTTTCCGGGAGTTTTCTGAACTCACCTCGAGGATCGCGGCGCTTCTTTGGGGGATGGATCCTCTGCAAGCCGAAGCGGCGCTGAAAAGGCTGAAATACTCGAAGCGGGAGGTCGGCAGGGTCGTCTTCCTACTCGAGAACAAAGATTTGACCATTAAAGCGGATGAAATAGAAATCGGGAAACTGCTGAAAGATAAGGAACTCGGGGATTTAAGGAAACTTGTAGAAATGCAGAAGGCTTTTTCCGTTTCCCAAGCCGAGACGGACAGGTTGGAGCGGATCCTCTCCATCTTGTACAACCTTGATCCGAATAAATGCCTCCGGCTCAAGGATCTGGCTGTTTCCGGCCGGGATCTGCTGGCGATGGGGTATCCGGAAGGGGCGGGCATCAGGATCCTTCTTGACGAACTCCTCGATTTGGTGATTGAAGGGAAGCTTGATAACGAAAAGGAGGAACTCCTGGGATACCTTGAAAAAAAACATCCCCCGCAAGGGAAAATGCTTGCCAAACGGTGAAAATTGTAATAAAATCAAGGCAAGGTGATAAGGTGAGAGGCATGAAGAAGCACAAGTTGAAAAAAATCGTTTTTGGAATCATCGGTTTGGCGGTGATTCCGGTCCACAGCATTTTGTTGTCTCTGAAGGGACCGTATGACGATCTGCTTGAGCGCCTGATCATCGTCACCTTTTCGCAGATCGGAGCCCGCTACGGAGCGATTGAGGATTTGATCATCTGGGGGTTACTTTTCTCGTTCTATTATTTCTTCGTTTTCGACTACCTTCTCTATTTGAGCGACACGGACATCCCCATCCTTAAACTCACCCTCGCGTTTTCGGGGCTTTCCGTCCTGATCATCGTCTTCCTGCCCTTCGCGCCGACGATGTTTCCGATCGCCTCGGAAACCCACAACACTCTCTCCTACATCGCCGGGGGCTCGATCTTGCTGACGCTCCTCATTTTCAACCTTTCTTTTTGGAGCCGTGATCGCAAATTATTCATCAAGTCTTTTTCCGTGCTGTTTGCCGGTGTCGCAGTACTCCTTACGGTCATGGTGACGGTCGGCGTGAGTTCGCTTTTCCAGATTCTGCTTTCCGGATTTTTAGGCTTTTACATGTTCCTGGAGCTTGTTTTTCTGGAGAAAAGCGAGAAGATAGACGTCTTCAGGAAACTCCGGCAAGCCGACGGGAATGACGACTTGTGATGCGGAGGAAGGAATGCTGAAATACCTTAGGATCAATTATCAGACGGTGTTGCTGATTTTGGCTTTATTCGTCTTGGGAGCCCTCTGTTTCATCCTCACCGGAGAAGATTTCATCAAGGTGTTTTCCTTCATCGCCGCTTTTTACCTGCTGGCTTCGGCTGCCGCCCTGATCACGATGGCCGCCCGCTATCATGAGAGCCTCAGGACGGGAAGTTTCTTCGACAGGTCGGAGGGCTACATCACCTACGCTTCCATCCTCATCCTTTTTGCAATCGTCCTCATCATTTTTCCCGAATACCTGGTCAGGGGCTTCATCGGCATCGTCCTCATCCTCATTCCGCTGTTTCACCTGATTCAAGCGGAAGACAAGAAGAGGTATTTCCGTTTCAATTTCTGGAAGTTCATCGTCGGCGTCATTTTCGTGGTCGCGGTGGACGCCATAATCGACATCATTCTTGGTTTCTTGGGAATAGCCCTCTTCATTGCGGGGGCTGTCCTAATCGCCCTGCTCATCAGGAACTATCGGGACAAGGAATGCCCGAATTTGATTTCGAAATACATCGCCTATCTGATTAAACAAAAAAGCAAGGAGTAAATATGGGTAAAATTGATATCGCCATCATCGCTGTCACCGTAATCTTCACGCTAATCGGTCTGATCAAAGGTCTGATGAAGCAGCTTCTTTCTTTCGCCGGCTGGCTTGGCAGCCTCATCGCCTCCTTCTTGCTTGTCAAGCCCGTAACCGGCCTCTTAAGCAAAACCCCTCTCGGAGCCAACATCAACGGAAAAGTCGCGGATTGGATCGCCACCAAGGGCGAGATCTTCAACCAGCCCTTGGACATCGGAACCGCGGGCGCCCAGATTTCCGAAGGGATATCGCAACTCGGGCTTCCGAAGTTCATCGCGGACGCGATTGCGAAATGGTTCAACGTGAGCGGTTCGGAATCTGATGTGACGCTGGCCGAGGTCTTGGGTCCTGCAATCGGGAACATCATCCTCACCGGCATCACGTTCATCGCCCTTTTCATCCTTTTGCTGATTCTCTTCAAAATCCTCACCGGCCTCCTGAACAAAGTTGCGAACAAAGGCATAATCGGCGCCGTGAACAGAATCCTGGGCGCGGCCCTGGGACTTGTAAAAGCCTTAGTGTTCGTCTCCCTCGCGATGCTGCTCCTTTCGGTCGTGAGCGGCGTCATCCCCGCCTTGAACGACTTCTTGGTCACGGACATGGGATTGGGGAGCGAAGGCTTCGGGATCGGGAAGTTTTTCTATGAAAACAATCCCCTGTTGGGGCTCTTGAAAGGAACCTTCAACTTCAAGGACGTTCTTTCATATTTTGGATGAGCAATTCCTGATAAAAATACTAGAATGGAGGATATTGAATTGTTCGCTTCGATAATGAATCATACCACTTTGATCGTCATCATCGGAATCACTTTCATTTTCCTGATGACGACTCTGGGCGCGGCCCTGGTTTTCTTCTTCAGGAAAAGCATTTCGAAAAGACTCAACCAGATTTTCCTTGGCTTCGCTTCCGGCGTGATGATCGCCGCCTCGGTCTGGTCACTTCTGATTCCCGCAATCGAAGGGGCGGAAGAACTGAACATTCCGGGCTTCATTCCCGCGGTGGTCGGTTTCCTCGCCGGCGGTCTCTTCCTGTTGCTTGTGGACCATCTCATTCCCCACATCCACCCCCAGGGTGGCGTGCAGGAAGGCGTGAAGAGTTCGTTCAAAAGGACGACGATGCTGGTCCTGGCGGTGACGCTCCACAACATTCCGGAAGGGCTCGCGGTCGGTCTTTCCTTCGGCCTTGCCTTGAAAAGCGGGGATCCGGCGCTGTTTTCCGCCGCACTCGCACTTTCGCTGGGAATCGGGCTGCAGAATTTTCCGGAAGGCGCGGCGATTTCGCTTCCACTGAAAAACGAGAACGTCTCCAACACCAAGGCCTTCCTCATGGGCGGTTTCAGCGGAATCGTGGAACCGATCGCGGCTGGAATCGGGATTCTGCTTGCTTCCTGGCTTCCCGCGGTCATGCCGTGGTTTCTAGCTTTCGCGGCGGGAGCGATGATTTATGTGGTTGCGGAAGAGCTGATTCCGGAAGCGCAAATGGGGTCGCACTCCAACGCCGGGACCATCGCCGTCATGATTGGTTTCGCGCTCATGATGCTTCTTGACGTCGCATTCGGATGATGAAATCTAGGTTATGAAAAAAAGGCTGCCAAACGGCGGCCTTTTTTGCTTTGCTTTGCTTTTGTTCTAATAATTGATATAGTATCCGAGAATCAAAAGTCCGACCGTGACGGCCAAGATGATGATCTGGAGCACCCAGGTCTTTTTGATCCATTTCCCGTAGTTGAAGGAAGCCATCCCCAAAGCGATAAGCAGCACGGGATTCGTCGGATAGATCAGATCGGTATATCCGTCCGCGAAGACAAACGCCAGCAACGCCAGGTTCTGGGTGATTCCGACCTCACTGGCGAGGATGGAGATGATCGGGATAATCAGGATGACCTTAGCGCTCGCGGAACCGATGAAGAATTGGATCACGAGGACCATCAGGTAGATGAAGAGAACTCCCAAAAGTGGGCTCTGGCCTTTGAAGGCGTTCGCGGTCGCTTCGATCATCGTCGCCATGATCTTCGCGTCGTCCATGATGAACTTAATCGAACCCGCGAGCATGAGCATGATGATCGCCGGGCTCATCCCCGCGATTCCCGAGCCGAACATCTTCAGGAAATCCTTGAAGGGAACCCGCAGGACGATTCCGGAGATTACGATTCCGACAAGGAAGGTGAGGGCGATGATTGGAATCGAGAGACCGCTCAAAGCGGGAATTGAAGAAGCCGCCACAATCGCAATCAGGACCGCCAGAAAGAAGAAAGCGTAGACTTTCAAGGTCCTGCGGTCGTAATCGACCTGGAAATGGGAGTTGAGTTTTTGCCGTTTCGCTTCGTCGCTTTCATAGGTCGGAGAGGATTTCGGATCTTTTTCAATCCTTTTGACGTGGATCCTCATGAAAAGGCAGAGCAGCAGATACATGAGGATGAAGATGACAATCCGGTACCAGATGTTGGTTGTCGGGCTGATGCCCATCTTTGCGGAGCCTAAACCGATGGAAAAGGGGTTGGTGATTGCTGTCGAGAACCCGAAACCCCCCGCGAGCAGGCACATCCCCAGGCCGGTGAAGGTGTCCCATCCGAGTGATAAGGAGAGCAGGATGATGATTGGAAGCAACGTCACCGACTCTTCGAAGATTCCGAAGAGGGCTCCGAAAAGCATGAAGCAGAGGATGACGATGTACAGCAGCAGGTATTTCCTGTTCTGGAATTTTCTGATCAGATAACCGATGATTGAGGTGATTCCGCCAGTTTCGTTCATGACGTTGAAGGAACCGGCGAGAATCAGCATGAAGAGCGCGATCACGATTACATTGAGTCCATCGCTGGAGCCCAGGAGCCTGAAGGGCGAGGTTAGGAATGAGAAAAACGAATAGCCCTTGCCTGGAAGGGTCTGATAGACCAATTCATCTCCGATGGGCACATACTCACCTTTTTCCAGAAAGAAAGTGAGAACGTAGGCTAGCACCATGAAAGTTATCAGAATCGCGCAGACGGTGATGAATGAACGCTTGTTGATCTTAAGAATCCTCTCTTTTTCCATGTTCACTTTTCAACTTTCTGATGTTTGTTGTATATCGCTTCGCCCACGACGGACCATTTTACACATTCGCGGATGTTTTCCGGAACGAAATAATAGAGCGTGTTGTCGTGGTAGATTTCGAAATCTTCGTTGACTCCGAAGAGAATCACGGGTACGTTTTCAATCTTGAAATGGACGGTCTGGGGTTCGCCGTTGATTGTTCCTTCATAGGTCACGCCGGATGCATCCATGCGGGTGATGCCTTCGCCCACCTTCGTGAAACCTTTCCCTTCCGGATCGGGAAATTTGAGGGTGACCCTGCTTTCCAGGATATAGCCCTCCCTTTCCACATTCCTCGCTTCCTCCGCTTTCTGGAAGAGGTACCAGTCGCGGATGTTTTTGGGAATCAGCTGGTTGTCCGTTTCGAACTCGTAGTATTCGTTCAGTTTCACTTCAACTCCGCAATGGGAGCAGGTGAGAAGATTGTCCTTCGCAGTGAAAGAATATTCGTGCTTGCAGACCGGGCAGATGTAGAGGATGTGTTCCAACCCTTCCGCAAGCCCCTTTCCCTTGTACCTAATCCGCTTTTCCTCCTGCCATTGGAAATCATCGTAATAGAGTTTTTCTTCCAGGAGGCTTTTGAGTTCCTCGGGGGACTTTTCCCTGACTTCCTCGGGAGTGAGGATCTGTTCGAAATCGACCTCAATCCTGCCCCGGCGCATGCGCTTCGCCCATTTCGGGAAGGTGAGGTAGGCGCCCTTGATTTTCGCCATCACCACGGGAAGTTCCAAATGCTTGATCAGTTTTTCTGTCGCCGGAGCCAGGGTTTCCATGCAGCCGTAGGCGGAAAGCCTACCTTCCGGAGCGAAACCGATGATCCCCTTGTTTTTCACAACCCTTTTCACATTCTTAATCGTCGAAATGTCGGGATGGTAGAGGAACTTCGGAATCCCACCCATGCGGTGGAGGAGTTTTCCGAAACGGTAGTTGCAGAAGTAGTAGAAGGCGATGATCTGGTTCACTTTTTTGGGGAAGAGGGGGACCATCGCATAGGCGAAGTCCAGTTTGGATGGATGGTTGTAAATCAGGACGAAAGGAGGTTCCATTTTTTTGACGCCGTTCAGCCGGTATTTCACTCGGAGTCTCGGGAAAAGGAAGCATCTGATGAAAAGGAACATGAAGAAATAGAGGACGCTTCCGGGTTTTTTCACCGTGCTTTGGAAATAGACCATGTTCTTGATCGGGCGGTGCGTGAGGTAGTTGATGATTCTTTTGTGATAGTGCGTGACCAGAATCGTGAGGATCAGGAAGACGCCGATGAGGATCAAAGCGGTTACCTTGTCCGTCATCGTGATGAGATCGCCCAAAAGTATGTTCAGGGCGGTCGAGGGAATCGCGCCGATGGTCGTAATCAGGAAATAGCGCGGGTAGCGCAGCTTCGCCCTGGCCGCCGTGAGTGCAATCAGACCGTAGGGGAAGACCGGGATCAGATAGAGGAAGATGAGGAACCAGGTGAAGAATCTGTTTCCTCTTTTCAACGCCTCCTTCTCGATATCCGCAAGTTCTTTGCTTTCATAAAGCTCCTCCGATTTCGAGCCCGCCTTCTTGAAGATGATGTAGATTGCGAGGTTTCCGATGACAATTCCCGCGAGGCAGGCGAGGAAGCCCAGGACCTTTCCCAAACTAATCGCCGCGATGATCTGGATCGGCGTTCCGGGAATGACGGTGAGGATGATCAAAAAGACCTGGGTCAAGGAAACAAAGAAGAAACTCCAGAATCCATAACTAGCGAACTTGTCCGTGATCGGGTCCCAGGATCCGGAATCTACGGCGAGGCTAATCGCCTGGCGGAATTCATATAGGAGCAGCAACAACCCTCCGATTAAAGCCAATAAAAAAATAATTGAGGAAATTTTCTTTATACGTTTCAGTTTGTCCATGTTTATCCTCGATTTTAAGATTTAAATAAATTATAACACAGCGGCATTGAAAAGTTAAGAGATTTTTCAAGGATCCAGTCGCTTCCCGGAACTTTGGGGAATATAATGAAGGTATGAACGTTGCGGAGAAAAACCAAGGGCAGGAAAACCAAAAAGAGAATAACCAAAAAAGGCTGGCCAAGAGAAAGATAAGCAAGAAAAGGAAGAAAACGGGGAGAAGGACGAAGAGCGGAAAAGGCAGGTCGCCATTTCCGCGGGGATGGTTTCCGGCTATGTGAGCGAATACCTTGAGAATGTCTTTCTGAACATCCTCAACGGGGAGAAGGAATTCCTCAAAGACAACTTCGAATTCAAGGATTACCTCATCGCCATCGTTCAGGGCTGGGTGTCCGGGGCTCTTTTCAAACTGGATTCCTTCCGTTCCCTCGTCCTCGGAGCCGGGCTGCAATACGCTTTGTACGCCGCTTTCGACGAAATCACCGGGAAGGACCCGCAGTACGACATCGTGAAGGACTTCCTCCAGGACATCATCGTCATCTCCTTCATCACCTTCGGATATGAAATGTTCAAAGGGAAAAGCGAAGAGGATGACGGCTTCCTTTCCGAACTGAAGGAAAGCCTCGTCATTGACGTCCTGATCTCCATTTATTTCGCGCTGAAGGACTTTTTCCAGGAGAAAAATGGTCGGAAAGAAACGGAAAGTGTTGTAGAAAAGGAAAAAGAGGGGTATAATATTATGGAAAAGAAGAGGAGAGGTCAAAATGATAGTTGTAAAAGAGATTGAGAGAAAATGTGACATAAAGAAATTCATTGACTTTCCGAACAAACTTTACAAGGACAACCCCTACTACATACCTCCTTTTTTTGGAGACGAACTGAATCTTCTCGACAAGAATAAGAACGCGGCCTACGAATACTGCGAAACGAAGCTGTTCCTGGCTTACCAAGGCGGCAAAATCGTCGGCAGGATCTGCGCCCTCATCAACCATGCCTACAACGAAAAGAAGAACGCGAAGCAGATGCGTTTCTGCCGTTTCGACGTGATCGATGACTTGGAAGTGACGAAAGCGCTGTTTGCGAAGGTGGTTGAATGGGCCCGGGAAAGAGGCTTGAACCAGATCGTCGGTCCGATCGGCTTCAACGACCTGGACAAACAGGGGATGCTTGTGGAAGGGTTTGAGGAAGTCGGAAGCACGATTACAATTTACAACCATCCTTACTATCCCAAGCATTTGGAAGCGCTGGGGTTCGTCAAAGACGCCGACTGGGTGGAATACCAGGTCTTCATGCCAAAGGACATGGGCGAGAAGGTCAACCGCCTGGCCAACGTGATTTCCAAACGCTATGGATACAAAGTCGTGAAGCTCCGGAAACGCAAGGAAATAGGATCCTACATTAAAAAGGGTTTCGAACTAATCAACGAAGCGTTCTCGCCCCTGTACGGTGTTGTGCCAATCACGGAGAAGCAGATCGACGCCGTCATCAAACAGTTCGTGACCCTAATCAATATGGATTTCCTGATCCTCGTCACCGACAAGAACGACGAACTGCTCGGTTTCGGGCTCCTCGCTCCTTCTTTGAACGCCGCCACCAAGAAATCGAACGGCAGACTCTTCCCCTTCGGAATTTTCCGCGCCTTGAGGGCTTTGAAGAAATTCGATGTCCTCGATATGTACCTGATCGCCGTTAAACCCGCCTACCACAATCTCGGCGTAAACGCGTTGATACTTGCGGAAGGGATCAAAGCCGCCATCAAGCACAATGTGAAATGGGCCGAGACGGGACCGGAACTTGAACTCAATACCCCGATCCGTTCCCAATGGAAGGACTTCGAACACAGGCAACATAAGAGACGCCGCTGTTACAAATTAGACATTTAAAACAAGGCTTTGCCTCAAATACTACAGAAGTTTTTCCGTTTTTCTTAACTTTTCTCATACTTTAGTGAAAGCAGATGAGAGGAGTGAAATGTACAAAACTGAGATAATGGGAAACTCTTTTCAGCGGGAAGATGTCGATTTTTACTCTAAAGGAACAAGATGCAGTGCGTGGTTTTATTTGCCAGCAGGCGACCAAAAATCTCCCGTCATTGTAATGGCTCACGGATTGGGCGGAACCCGGGAATTGCGTTTAAATGAATACGCTGAAAGGTTTGCGGAAGCTGGATACGCTTGCTTTTTATTCGACTACCGCAATTTTGGAGCAAGCGACGGAAGCAAGAGGCAACTGATAAATGTAAAAATGCAGCTTGAAGATTGGACCAGCGCCATAGAACATATCAAAAAAGATAACCGCGTTGATGGAGAGAATCTTTTGCTTTTTGGAACTTCCTTTAGCGGTGGTCATGTAATATGGCTTTCTGCCCATCGAAAGGATGTCAAAGCGGCAGTAGCACAATGCCCATATACGGATACCATGGCCACAATAAAAAAAGTATCTCTGCGGTATATTCTGAAAAAAGCACCTTTCGTCATTGCCGACCTATTATCTTGCATAACAAGATATCATCCCGTAATGCTGAAACTCTCCACATATAAGGGAGAAAATGCACTTATGGAAACCGATGAGGAAACCTCAAAGAGGTTTATCGGCGATGCCAAATTTATAAATGAAGTTCCCGCAAGAACACTGCTTGAATTTATAAAGTATTCCCCCGGAAGACATTTTCCCAAAGTCAGGAATCCGATTTATGTCGCAGTGTGTTCAAAAGATTCGTTGGCCCCTGCTGAAAAAACCTTACAGCTTGCTCGAAAAACTAAATACTCAATCTGTAAAAAGTATGATTGCGGGCATTTTGATATTTACTTAAGTCCTTTTTTTGATGAAGCCATCAATGATTATATCAAGTTCTTTAACCAATTTTTAAACTAAGGGATTGTAAGGAAATCTCGATGTGCTGTTTTTATTATTCACTCGTATCCGGGATTCCTTTCTAAATGTTCCGTGCGGAAAAACGGACCAAGCAAAAAGAGAAAAACCTTTGACTTTTTGATTATTAAGTAGTACAATATCTATGTTGCAAATCAGGCTACCGCACAGAAGAGGTTTTCAAGCTTCGTCACCTCAATGGCGAGTTCCTAATTCATGACAAAGGAGGTGCAGTTATGTTTGCAATATTCGAAACCGGTGGCAAGCAATACCGTGTCCAGGAAAACGACGTGCTCTACGTCGAGAAATTGGATGCGGAGGCGAATCAGGAAGTTGTTTTTGATAAAGTCCTGATGGTAAATGACAAGGTCGGTTCTCCGTACGTCAAAGATGCGAAAGTCATCGCCCAAGTTGAAAAGCACGGCAAGAACAAGAAGATCATCGTTTACAAATACAAGCCGAAGAAGAACTACCACAAAAAGCAAGGCCATCGTCAACCTTATACGAAGATCAAAATCCTTGCCATCGAAGGTTAATGATGATCAAGGTTAAAGTCATCCAGACGGGCGAAAGAATCGAAGGAATCGAGGTCTCTGGCCATTCGGGATATGCCGACGCGGGTGCGGACATCGTCTGCAGCGCCGTGTCCACCGCGATGTTCCTGAGCCTTGGCTTGATTGAAAAAGTCTGCCCAAAATATGATTTCACAAGCGATGAAAACAACGCATTCATGAATTTGAAAATACTCGAGTCCAACGACCTCACGGAAATGGTCCTGGAAAATCTCGTGGAAAGCCTCGAAGGCATAAGTTCCGATTATGCCGACTATCTTCAAGTAAAAACCGAAAAAGGAGGTAAAAGCTCATGCTGAGAATCAATATACAATTCTTCGCTTCCAAAAAAGCAGGGAGTTCGACGAAGAACGGCCGTGAATCCGAGTCCAAGCGTCTCGGTATGAAATTGTCCGACGGACAATTCGCGACCGCGGGATCGATCATCTTCCGGCAACGCGGAACGAAGATCCACCCGGGAAACAATGTCGGACGCGGAGGCGACGACACTTTGTTTGCCATGATCGACGGATATGTGAAATACGAGCGTAAGGGCAGAGACAAAAAACAAGTCTCCGTTTACGCGACAAGATGACATGCACTTTCAAAAGTGCATTTTTTTAAAACCATAAAAGTTGGTGCATATTATGTTCATAGATGATGTAAAAATCTTCGTCAAAGCCGGCAAAGGCGGGAACGGCGCCGTCGCTTTCAGACGCGAGAAATTTGTACCTTTGGGCGGCCCTGCGGGCGGCGACGGCGGTCGGGGCGGAAACGTGATCTTCGTCGGCGACGAAGGCCTCACGACCCTGCTCGACTTCCGCTACCAGAGGCACATCAAAGCCCCCGACGGCGAAAACGGCCGGGCGAAGAACCAGTACGGAAAAGACGGCGAGGACGTCTACATCCGCGTTCCCGTCGGCAGCATCGTGACGGACTTGGCGACTGGCGCCGTCATAGCCGACATCACGCGGCACGGCCAGGAAGCGATTATCGCCAGGGGCGGACGGGGCGGAAGAGGCAACACCAAATTCGCCACGCCCAAAGTTCCCGCTCCGGAGTTTGCGGAAAACGGGGAAGCCGGCGAAGAGCGCGAAATCAGGATTGAATTGAAGATTCTGGCGGACGTCGGCCTGGTTGGATTCCCCAGCGTCGGGAAATCCACAATCATCTCCGCACTCTCCGCAGCAAGGCCGAAAATCGCCGATTACCCCTTCACGACCCTGGTCCCCAATCTGGGCGTTGTCCGGGCGAAGGACGGAAGAAGCTTCGTGATGGCCGACCTTCCGGGTTTGATCGAGGGCGCAAGCCAGGGCGCCGGGCTTGGTTTTAGGTTCCTGAAGCATATAGAAAGGACGCGCGTCATCGTTCATGTCATCGACATGAGCGGAGAACGCGACCCTTACGAGGATTACCTCGTAATCAACAAGGAACTTGAAACCTACAATCCCAAACTCCTGAAAAGGCCCCAGATCATCGCCGCGAACAAGATGGACCTCCCCGAGGCGGAGGAAAAGCTGAAAGTCCTGCAAGAAAAAGTCAAGGATGTCCCTGTGATCCCGATCAGCGCCTACATGAGACGGAATCTGGATGCGCTCGTCTATAAAATCGCGGACACCTTGGAGACCGTCGCTTTGGACGCTTTTGTGGAGCCGGTGAATGATGAGGTCGTGGAATACAAATTCACGCCCGCACCTCCTCCCTTCACGATCACGAAGGCTGAGGACGGCGTCTATGTCGTCGACGGACCGGCGGTAAGGAAGTATTTCGAAAGAACCAATTTCGACCGCGAATCGGAAGTTAAACTCTTCGCGCAGCGTTTGAGAAAACTCGGAGTCGACGCGGAACTGCGGAAACTCGGAGTGAAAAACGGGGACACCGTCCGCGTAATCAAATACGAGTTCGAGTTTTTGGACTGATGCTACCGGAAAAGCGGAGCATACAATCGTTCGGATGACATTCATTTAAACTTATGGGACCCTTTGCGGCCCAGAAAGGAGAGAACATGAAAAAAAGCGCTTTGAACCTGCGAATCCGCGAAATGGTCTTTTGCGCAATCCTCACTGCGCTCATCATTGTGATGACTTTCGTGCCCCAGATCGGATACATCACGATCAATTTCGTTCCGACCACCCTCATCCACATTCCGGTGATCGTCGGGGGAATCATTTTGGGAAGGAAATACGGTCTGTTTTTGGGGCTGGTCTTCGGAATCGGCTCGATGATCCGGAGTTTCATGGAGTATTCCCAGCACGCCCCCTTCACGAACCCTCTGCTTTCGGTCGTGCCCCGGGCTTTCATCGGCTTCATCACCGCCGACGTGCACCAGGCCTTCACAAAACTGTTGAAAAGGGATAAACTCGCCGTTCCCTTCACTTTGGGAGTTGTGACTTTGATCCATTCCCTGATCGTCCTCCCCATTCTTTATTGGTTTGGAAAGGCCGGCTTTTTCTTCTTCAACGACGAGTTCATCTTCAATGTGGAAACCGGACTCTTCCCATACATCTGGAGCGTCTTCGTCGGAAATTCGCTTTTGGAAATAGCCTTTGCAATTTTAATCGGAAGCCCGATCGCCCTGGCGCTGAAGGTCATCCAAGAACAGCAGAAATGACAGCCCGTATTAAAGAGAACCTCCTAAAGTATACACATATAAAAAAAGGTATTTATATGTGCTATAATACTTTAGGAGGTTTTTTCATGGTTAAAAAAGGAAGCAAATTTAATCATTATACTCCGGAGTTTAAAACAAAGGTGGTTGAGACTTATCTAAGCGGAGAATTTGGAGGATCTAAAAAATTAGCCAAACACTTCGGAATTCCTTCATC
>Ga0134093_1002063_pt1 | contig 17205 bp, 14 predicted proteins | sample 4_1taG_FD_94452 | JGI IMG/M metagenome (GOLD analysis project Ga0134093, IMG submission 94452) | Switchgrass degrading microbial communities from high solid loading bioreactors in New Hampshire, USA - 4_13_20_68_A1 metaG | ecosystem: Engineered > Bioreactor > Semi-continuous > Anaerobic >...
ATTGTCGGTACTACCATAGGTGCAAAGGCAACCATTGTTGGTCTGGTAATCGCATCGGCTCCATATGTTGCAAGAATGGTGGAGAGTTCCGCAAAGGAGGTAGACCGGGGCGTGATAGAAGCGTCCCTGTCCATGGGTGCGTCCACCATGCAGATTGTGCGCAAGGTAATTCTTCCTGAAGCAATGCCTTCCCTGATTTATGGCGCTGCCATATCAAGCACAACCATCCTGGGTTATACCGCCATGGCAGGTGCCGTGGGAGGCGGAGGTCTTGGAGCCATAGCCATTAACTATGGCTACCACAGGAAAGAAACCCTGATCATGTGGATGATGGTGGTAATTCTGGTCCTGATTGTTCAGGTTTTTCAGGAAATCGGAAGTTACATTGCCAAGAAGTGTGACAAACGTATTAAATAACTTTAATTCCATTGTCCAACTTGAATAATTAATTTATTATAAAATTCTAAGAAAAGGAGAGTTGCTATGAAAAAAATATTATCGATAATATTGATAACAGTATTGATGGTGGCAGCGTTCGCAGGCTGCTCATCCAAAACATCCGGCAAAAATGAGAAAAGGACGCTTGTGGTAGGTGCAAGTGTAACTCCGCATGCTGAAATTCTGCAGGTCTGCAAGGAAATTCTGGCTGAAAAGGGGATCGATCTTAAAATAGTTGAATTTACTGATTATGTACAACCCAACCTTAATGTTGAGAATGGAGAGCTTGATGCCAACTACTTCCAGCACAAGCCCTACCTTGATCAGTTCAATATTGATCACGGGACAAATCTTGTATCTGTTGCCGCAATCCACTATGAGCCTTTTGGAATTTATCCGGGTAAAACCAAATCCCTCGAGGAACTTCCTGACGGCGCAGTAATAACTGTACCCAACGATGGTACCAATGAGGCCCGTGCCCTCTTCTTGCTGGAAGACCTGGGATTAATCAAGCTTAAAGAGGGAGTGGATTTTACTGCAACAATTCTGGACATTGCAGAAAATCCCAAAAACCTGGTAATCAAGGAACTTGAGGCGGCTCAGCTCACTTTGTCCAGACAGGATGTTGATATGGCAATAATCAATGGTAACTATGCACTTCAGGATGGCCTTAATGCCAATGTAGACGCTCTTGCCCTGGAGGATAAGGATTCGGAAGCTGCCCAGACCTATGCCAATATAGTCTGCGTCAAAAAAGGAAATGAGAACGATCCCGCAATACAGGAACTTGTCAAGGCCCTTAAGAGTGACAAGGTAAAAGCCTTTATCGAGGAGAAATATAAGGGCGCGGTGGTTCCGCTGTTCTAAGAATATTACCGGCGCGGAAGTCTTTAGAAATATCATGGCCTTGAGAAAATAGTTTCTCAAGGTTTTTATTTTTTATGGTGCCATTATTAACATTTCTGTCAAAGGGCTGACGGGACAGCTTCAGATACGGACAAGCGAAGTAAGAGCAGAGATTCTGTGATGATTTATCATAAAGGTGTGGTAATATTATTATAGTGCAAGCATGGTATATACAAACGACAAAGGGGAGACGGATATGGAACTGGTGTTGCTGACTGCATTTGGTGTGGGCGGCGCTACTGTTTTGGGTTCGGTTATCGGTTTTTCATTGAAGAAAATTTCCCACAAATACAATGATCAAATACTTGGGTTTGCCGCTGGAGTTATGCTTGCGGCAGCCGTTGTCGGTCTTGTTCTTCCGTCCATTGAATACGGCGGAAAGTATGGTATTCTGATTTGCGTGGCAGGCATAATAGCAGGTGCCATGTTTCTCAATTTTATTGACCGCTTTGTACCTCACCTTCACAATATAGCGGGAATTGACAAAGAACGCCATCCCGGGGGACTGGAGCAAATCGATAAAATAATCCTGTTCGTGACGGCTATCGGCATACATAACCTCCCTGAAGGCATTGCTGCGGGAGTCAGTTTTGGCACTGACAATATAAGCGGTGCAATAACAGTAGCCCTGGGGATTGCTCTTCAGAATATACCTGAAGGAATGGTAATAATCGCCCCCATGCTTGCAGCAGGGGTGAGCAAAAGCAGGACTTTCCTGATTGCTCTTGCGACGGGACTTGTTGAGGTCATAGGGACATTGTTCGGCTATTTCGCGGTAACCATTGCTACCTTTATTCTGCCTTTTGCCCTTGCTTTTGCCGGGGGAACCATGCTCTATGTGATAAGCGATGAAATGATACCCGAAACACACAGCCACGGCTATGAAAGAGGGGCAACATATGCCCTGCTTATAGGATTTTGCCTGATGCTTGTGCTGGATCATTATATTTGATTGATTTCCGAAACTTCTTCAAAGTTATTATGCCTGAATAGTTAGATGATAATATTATGAGTTATTATGGACATAATAGCTTTGAAGGAGTGAGAATATGAACGGAAATGCCGAAATGCTGAACTATATATACCAGAACTCCCAGATGGGAGTAACGACCATCAGCCAGCTCATTGACATTGTTGAGGATGAAGAATTCAGAAATCATCTTAAATCCCAGCTCGAGGAGTACCAGGAAATCCATAGCCTGGCCAGGCAAAAGCTGAACGAAAATGGCTATGATGAAAAGGGAATAGGTGCCTTTGACAAGATCAAAACCTATCTGATGATCAATATGCAGACACTTACTGACAGAAGCGCTTCCCATATTGCTGAAATGCTGATTATAGGCAGCAATATGGGTGTCATCAATGCCGTTAAAAACCTGAAAAAATATCATGATGCCGAACCGGATATAAGGAATTTGATGGAGCGGCTTTTAAGGACTGAGGAGAATAACATTCAGCAATTGAAAGCTTTTCTTTGATAATTCATGCCAATAGCTTAAGAATATCAGGAAACAGGGCAGGACATTTGCCCTGTTTTTTATTAACTATTTCCGTATCTGCAGAATGGATTGTTACATTTGCAAAAAACAACTGCAATAAAATCGGTAAAATTGTCAATTCACATAATAGCAATCTGGTAGCAGTGGTGATAATATAATAGTGTAATTTGTTAAATATTTAACGTTTCGGTATCCGATATATTTTTTTAGTTGAATATGTTATTTTTTTAACGAAGAGTGTTAAATATTTGTCAAGCTTTATGCTGGCGATAATTTTTAAACCATACAGTATAATCAAAATTTTAGTCAGGAGGGATAAAAATGCTGAAAGAAAGAATGAATTGCCAGATTACCGATAATGTTGAGAAACTGCAGGCTTTGATTGATAAAGTCCGTGAGGCGCAGAGAAGGTTTGCCACATATACCCAGCAACAGGTGGATAGGATTTTCATGGCTGCTGCCACAGCCGCCAACAGGCAAAGAATTCCCCTTGCAAAGATGGCAGTTGAGGAAACGGGAATGGGTGTAGTGGAGGACAAGATCATCAAGAACCATTATGCCGCAGAATATATCTACAATGCCTATAAGGATACCAAAACATGCGGTGTTGTGGAAGAAGACAGGCAGTTTGGTATCAGAAAAATTGCAGAACCCGTAGGTGTAGTTGCGGCAGTTATTCCTACCACCAACCCAACATCCACGGCAATCTTCAAAATCCTGCTCGCCCTCAAAACCCGGAATGGAATAATACTCAGCCCACATCCAAGAGCGAAAAAATGCACCGTTGAAGCCGCCAGAATAATGCTGGAAGCAGCGGTGGAAGCCGGTGCGCCTGAAGGAATAATCGGATGGATAGACGTTCCTTCCCTTGAAATGACAAACATGCTTATGAAAGAGTGCGATATTATTCTGGCAACAGGTGGTCCCGGCATGGTGAAGGCTGCGTATTCTTCAGGAAAGCCCGCCATAGGCGTAGGACCAGGAAACACTCCGGCCATAATTGACAGTTCTGCAGATATCCTGCTTGCCGTAAATTCGATTATCCATTCCAAGACTTTCGACAATGGGATGATATGCGCTTCGGAACAGGCTGTCATTGTTATTGAGGATGTATATGACAAAGTTAAGGAAGAGTTCAAAAAACGTGGATGCTATTTTCTAAATGAAGATGAGCTGGAAAAGGTCCGCAGGACAATTATCATCAACGGCGCACTGAACGCAAAAATCGTGGGCCAGTCCGCCCGCACAATCGCACAGCTTGCAGGAATAACAGTTCCTGAAGGTACAAAGATCCTGATTGGTGAAGTCACAAGCGTGGATATAACCGAGGAATTTGCCCATGAAAAGCTTTCTCCGGTACTTGCCATGTACAGGGCAGCAAATTTCGCGGATGCCCTGGACAAAGCAGAACAGCTCGTTGCCGACGGCGGATATGGCCATACTGCCGCTGTTTACCTTGATGAGGTTAACGAAAAGGCAAAACTGGATGAATTCTCAAAGCGAATGAAGACCTGCCGTATTCTGGTCAATACACCTTCTTCTTTCGGTGGCATAGGGGATCTCTATAACTTCAAACTGGCTCCGTCGCTTACCCTTGGCTGCGGTTCGTGGGGTGGAAACTCGGTATCTGACAATGTGGGAGTTAAGCATCTGCTAAATATCAAAACCGTTGCTGAGAGGAGAGAAAACATGCTCTGGTTCAGAACCCCGGAAAAGATATATATGAAGAGAGGCTGCCTGCCCGCTGCCCTTGCCGAACTCAAGAATGTGATGGGCAAAAAGAAGGCCTTTATAGTGACAGATACTTTCCTGTACAATAATGGATATACAAAAATGGTAACCAATAAGCTGGATGAACTTGGAATAACCCATACAACCTTCTTTGAGGTTACGCCTGATCCCACGCTTGAATGCGCCAGGAAAGGCGCCGAGGCAATGAAAGCCTTTGAGCCTGACTGCATAATAGCCGTAGGCGGCGGTTCTCCCATGGATGCGGCCAAGATCATGTGGGTGTTGTATGAGCATCCTGAAGTTGATTTCATGGACATGGCCATGCGCTTCATGGACATCAGGAAGCGTGTGTATACCTTCCCCAAAATGGGTGAAAAAGCGTATTTTGTCGCCATTCCAACCACTGCGGGAACAGGTTCGGAAGTAACGCCCTTCGCGGTAATAACCGATGAAAGAACCGGCATAAAATATCCTCTGGCTGACTATGAGCTTCTGCCTGACATGGCAATTGTGGACGCGGACCTGATGATGAATATACCAAAGGGGCTTACGGCGGCGTCAGGTATTGATGCCTTGACCCATGCCGTTGAAGCATATGTATCCATGATGGCGACCGATTACACTGACGCCCTGGCGCTGAAAGCCATAAAACTGATATTTGAATACCTGCCCAGAGCATATGAAAAGGGGGCTTTGGATCCTGAAGCAAGGGAAAAGATGGCCAATGCTTCAACAATAGCAGGTATGGCCTTTGCCAACGCATTTCTGGGTGTATGCCATTCAATGGCTCACAAACTGGGAGCGTTTTATAAGCTGCCACACGGAATAGCAAATGCGCTGATGATTACTGAAGTCATTAAGTTCAATGCATCCGAGACACCGGCAAAAATGGGTACTTTCCCGCAGTATGACCATCCCAAGACCTTGGAAAGATATGCCGAAATAGCGGATTTCGTGGGACTTAAGGGCAAAGACAATACCGAAAAGCTTGAAAAGCTGATTGAGGCAATAGAAGATCTGAAAGCAAGGCTGGAAATCAAAAAGACAATCAGGGACTATGGCATAGACGAGAAAGTATTTCTCGATAATCTCGATGAGATGGCCGAACAGGCCTTTGATGACCAGTGCACCGGGGCCAATCCGAGATATCCGCTTATGAGCGAAATAAAAGAGATGTATTTAAGAGCCTATTATGGCAAATAGGGAGGTAGGATTATGGAACTTAAGGAACTGATTGCCGAAAGGCCGACCAAGAAAGTATACCGTTGCGGAGACATGGCGGTAAAAGTATTCAACGAAGGCTATTCCAAGGCAGACATTCTCAATGAAGCACTAAATCATGCCCGGGTGGAAGAAGCCGGCCTGCCTGTTCCAAAGATTCTGGAAGTCAAAAAGATAGGGAATCAGTGGGCAATAGTGACCGAATTCATCAAAGGCAGGACGCTGGCCCAGATCATGAAAGAAGATCCCGACAACTTTGAAAAATATATGGAGAGATTTGTTGACATTCAGCTTATGATGCACAGCAAAACGGCGCCCTTGCTCAATAAGCTCAGGGATAAACTGCACCGCAAGATTTCTGAATCCGGCCTGGACGCCACCATCAGGTATGAACTCCATACCCGCCTTGAAAGCATGCCGAAACACACAAAAATATGCCACGGAGATTTCAATCCCAGCAATATCATTGTTGGGGAAGACGGGGTGGATTACATACTTGACTGGTCCCACGCGACAATAGGCAATGCCAGTGCCGATACGGCGAGGACTTACCTGCTGTTTTGCCTTGAAGGCGATATGGGAAAAGCCGAGTATTATCTGAAGCTTTTCTGCAGGAAAAGCGATACTGCAAGACAATACGTGGAAAAATGGCTGCCTATCGTGGCAGCTTCCCAGATGGTGAAAGGAAGGCCTGAGGAACGGGAGTTCCTGTTCAAATGGGCCAATGTGGTGGATTTTGAATAAACTGAATTAATAATCCCGAAGGATTGCCTCAAAGCAATTTTGCACTGATGTTCAGATTTTTCGCGGTTTTCGTCGCAGGAAATTGTTAATGCTAAAGTCTGCTCCCGCGAGGTCGCCGGGCGTTCACGCATTCTTTTATGCGCCAGCAAAATCACGCCCTGCTGTTTCCCTCGCCCGAGCTGCATTTTCCGCATACAACTCCATCTGCTCCTGCGGAAGGCTCGATATCTGAACATCTTTTTTTTAAAATGCCTTTGAGGCAGCTTAATTTTTTAAAATAAATAAAAAAATTGATTTGCATCACATTAATATAGAACCGTTCCCTGTACAATAAAGCCGAAGAAAAAGCAATAATAAAGAAGGAGGCAGCAAAATGCGAAAATTTGACAGTAATCAGAAAATAGGAGACATTGTGGCGATTTTTCCGAAGGCTGCTGATCTGTTCATGGAATACAGGATTGATTTTTGCTGCGGGGGAAACAGGCCCCTTAAGGAAGCCATTGCCGAAAGCGGACTTAATGAGGATGAAATAATAAGCAGACTGAATGAACTGTACAATGAATTCGCCGGGCAAAATGAAAATGAAAAAGACTGGCGCAAAGAGCCCCTTGAGGATCTGGTCAATCATATATTGATCAGACACCACGCATATCTCTGGTCCGAGCTTCCAAGAATAAGCGAGCTTACAACCAAAATACTGAGGGTTCACGGAAAAGGGCATCCTGAACTTTTCAATGCGCATAAGCTCTTCCATGCAGTCAAAACGGAGCTTGAGGAACATCTGGTGAAGGAGGAAGCCTTCCAGTATCCCGCAATCAGAAATTATGAGGAAAGCGGCGGCAAGGAAGACCTGAATGAAGCCGTCGAAATAATAAAGGAGCTTGAAGACGGGCATTCCAATGCAGGTAATATACTTAAGGAGTTAAGGTCCGTGACAAATGACTACACCCTTCCCGATGATGCCTGCGCGACGTATGAGCTTACCTTCAAAAAGCTTCAGGAACTGGAAGCCGATGTATTCCGGCATGTCCACCTGGAAAACAATATCTTATTCCCAAGACTTTTTGAACTGCAGGAAAAGAACCGATGAGCCCAGGGTTTTTTCGTAAGCAGTTATTTATGTGAGAAAACGTTTAACGGCAAGAGGTGATTCATTATGAAAAAGGCTGATTTCCAGCTTGAAACTCTGACTTGTCCTTCATGCGTCAGGAAAATTGAAAGTTCTTTAGGAAAGACAAAAGGGATAAGCTCAGTAAGAGTGCTTTTCAATTCAGGCAAGGTGAAGGTGGATTTCGACGAAACCCAGATCAGTGCTGACAAAATAGAAGGCATTCTGATGAGCCTCGGCTTTACTGTATTATCCTCCAAAGTCAAATGAGAGGAAGAGCAGGGGGGATAAGTACCGTGCTCCTTTTAAATGAATATAAAAACAAAATAACTGGCATATCGGGAATCCTTATTGGTCTGGGTTTTACAGCAGGAGTACTCGGCAATTTCTATTTGAAAAATGTCTTGCTTGTTATGGCGACGGTAATTGCAGGTATGCCAATTGTTATCAAGGCTGTTCAGGCGCTGAGGCTAAGGACGTTCAGCATAGAGCTGCTTGTTTCAATTGCAGTTGCAGGAGCAATATATATCCAGGAATTTACCGAATCCTCGGTTGTTTCTTTCCTCTTCCTGTTTGGTGACTACCTGGAGGCAAGGACCCTCGAGAAAACCCGGTCTTCATTAAAGGCCCTGATTGACATGGCACCGCAGGAAGCAATGGTAATACGTAACGGACAGACTGTTACGATACCTGCTGACGAAGTCGAGAAAGGGGACAGGGTGGTTGTAAGGTCTGGCGGCAAGATACCAGTTGACGGGAGAATTGTATTTGGCCAGGCATCAATCAGTGAAGCCGCAATTACCGGCGAATCCGTTCCTGTCTTTAAGGAAATTGGCGATAAGGTTTTTACAGGTTCCATAATTGATAACGGATATATAGAAATAATAGCAGAAAAAGTAGGCGACGACACAACTTTCGCAAAGATTATCGAGCTTGTGGAAGAAGCACAGGAAGCAAAATCAAAAACCCAGAAGTTCCTGGATAAGTTTTCCAATATATATACTCCCGCAGTGGTTCTGCTTTCCGTATTGGTTTTCCTGGTAACACGCAATCTGCGTCTTTCAATTACCTTTCTGGTAGTGGCATGTCCCGGTGCGCTTGTCATAGGGGCACCGGTCTCAAATGTGGCGGGAATAGGTAACGGTGCGCGGAACGGAGTACTCATAAAAGGCGGGGAAGTTATTGAAAAGCTTTCGAAAGTTGACACGGTCGTGTTTGACAAAACCGGCACCCTCACGGTAGGCAAGCCTGAGGTCACGGACATAAAGGTTTTCGGAGACATTGACACAGACCAGCTAATAAGCCTTGTCGCAAAAGCAGAAACAATCTCCGAACACCATCTTGGTCAGACAATAGTAAAGGAAGCTGAAAAAAGGAAGCTGGATACAGGCAATGCTTCTGTCGCGGGTGAAATAATCAAGGGCATCGGTATTAAAGCCGTAGTGGACGGTAAAAGAGTGATGGCAGGCAATTACAAGTTAATGACAAGTGAAGACATAGAAATAAATGATGAAGTCCTGAAATACGCAACAGAGCGGGAGAAAGAAGGGAATACCGCGGTATATGCGGCAATTGACGGCCAAATCAAAGGGGTTTTTTCCATAGCAGACAAAGTACGTGACGATGCACTTCCCGCCTTGAAGCAGATGCGCAGGAATGGCATCAGGAAGTTTGTTATGCTTACCGGGGACAACAGGCATACCGCAAGGCTGGTTTCGGAAAAACTGGGTATTGATGAGTTTCATGCTGAACTTATGCCGGATGAGAAGGTGGATTACATCAAAAAGCTCAGGGAAGAGGGCCATGTGGTGGCCATGGCTGGAGACGGAATCAATGATGCCCCGGCAATTGCAATGGCCGATATAGGCCTGGCAATGGGGGAAGGAGGCACGGATGTCGCAATGGAGACAGCCGATGTGGTCCTGATGGCAGACAAACTTATGCAGTTCTCCCATGCTTATGCGCTTTCCAAGGCCACCGTCAGGAATGTCAGGCAAAATACCTTTTTTGCCGTGGCAGTAGTGATAATCCTTCTTGCAGGAGTACTTTCCGGAAATGTTCATCTGGCATCCGGCATGTTTATCCACGAGGCGAGTGTCCTGCTTGTCATATTTAACGCAATGAGGCTGATCAGGTTCAAAAGCGGGTAGGAGCTTATACGTGCGGCCGCAAGGTTCCCCATCCCAAAACAGCCTCAAAACACCAAGGTCAACCTGATCAATTGCCTAAAAATGAGGTCATGGCTCCATCAAGCTCCGCTATGTTCCCGGCGACGAGGTCTGCTCTCTGTAGTCAGGCGGACTGTTCCCGTATACTTTACTTTGGGCAGTCATTTCCTCCACAGCCTTCGGCTGTTCTTCAGGGGAAGCCTTGCGTCCGCCCTGATGACATGAAAACATGATGTTCAGATCTGACATGCCTCCGCAGGAGCAGTAGAAGTTGTATGTGAAAAGCGCAGCCCGAGCGTGGGAAAATCACAGGATTTGATTTTAGCTGGCGCACGCACGGATGCGTGATCGCCCAGCGACCTCGCGGGAGCAAGCTTGAGCATTCACAACTTCCTGAGGCGAGGACAGCAGGAAGATCTGAACATCATGTACTTATAACAGGCATAGGCAGTCTATGCGTCAACGTACAGGTTTTTGATACCTCTTTGTGCCTGAAGCAGCTAACCAGGTGGTCATTGATTATTCCCGTTGCCTGAAGGTGGGAATATACTATCGTGCTTCCAAGAAATTTAAAGCCGCGTTTTTTAAGATCCCTGCTTATTTTATCCGACAAGCCGGAGCTGGCAGGAAGCTCAGTGATGTCATTCCAGTAATTGACTACCGGTCTATTGCCTACAAAGCTCCAGATATATCTGCTGAAGCTCCCGAACTCCTTCTGGATTTCTATAAAACGCCGCGCATTGTTTATGGAAGCTTCTATCTTTTTTCTGTTTCTTATAATGCCTTTGTTCTGAAGCAATTCATTGATTTTTGCTTCATCATATCGTGCCACTTTTTCAACGTCAAAATCATCATAGGCTTTTCTGTAGTTTTCTCTTTTCCTGAGAATTGTAATCCAGCTTAAACCTGCCTGGGCAGATTCCAGGACCAGAAATTCAAAATGCTTCTTATCGTCGTGGACCGGAACGCCCCATTCCTCATCATGGTATTTTACATAAAGCTCATCAGTACCGCACCAGGGACATCTGGTCAAGATCGTCACCCCGTTTTTACGATTTTTATTTATTTATACCTGAAATAAACAGCCTCTTCAACTGGTAAATATAATTCTATTCACAGCACTTGTCATTAAATTTGTACGGTGTGCATTTATTTTCCACTACATCGAAAGGTCTCATCATGTCATGATCTTCATGTTCAAGAATATGGCAATGGTATACATACCTTCCGGTATAAGGGCCGAATTTTACCAGTAACCTGGTCATATAGCCCGGCGGAGCCTGTACAGTATCTTTCCATCCTCTTTCGTTGGCTGCCGGCAATTCAGGTTCACCGGTGAACAGTATTTGTCCTGTCTGGTTGTATACTGCTGTGTCGATAGGAATCCTGTCAAGTATCTGGAACTGGATTTGATGCAGGTGTATAGGGTGCACCCCAAGACCTGCATTAATAATTCTCCAGCACTCCAATTCGCCTGAAACAGGATCTTCGGTGACACCATCTATAAAGTCGCGGTTATTGAGCATAAATAAAGGACGATTATATTGATCTGTACCGACATCGATTGTAATATCTCTGGTTCTTTTAACATCACATTCATTGTACTTCTTTATTTTGCTTAGAAATTGAGGTACACTGCTTGTATCCGTGGAAGTCGATTCCACTACCCTGAACTGCATGATACGCCCGTCAGTCAAGGGATCAGGTTCATCACCGAAATCAAAGGGCGTTCTTGCTGTATTGGTAAGGATAATACTTTTGCCAACTTCCTGGTCGCTGAAATCAATGATCACGTCTACGCGTTCAGAGGGGGCTATTACAATTTCCTCCATGCGGACAGGTTTTTGCAGCAGTCCTCCGTCAGAGCCTATCTGGATGAAATGCTGGCCGGAATCCAGTTTCATGCGGTAAAATCTTTCATTTGAAGCATTCAGAATGCGGAAACGGTACTTCCGTTTCTCAACTTCAAGGTAAGGCCATGCTTTGCCGTTAACAATAATCGTATCCCCGGCAAAACCAGGAGTTATTGAGGGATAGGGAAGTCCTGCGGCGGATTTTCAACCTCAGCAGTTGAAGGATAGAATAAGGATCCGTCATCATTGAAGGATTTGTCCTGGATAACCAGGGGTATCTCATATATGCCAGATGGCAGGTTTAGAGCCCTCTCCTCTTCTGAGCGGATTATATATAAACCTGCAAGTCCGGCATATACATTGAGGCGTGTGATACCAAGAGCATGGTCGTGGTACCATAGCATAGCCGGCCGTTGCTTGTTGGGATATGTATAGATTTTTTTTGCGAAACGGGGACCGCACTTTTTAAAATTGTTTGTAAACCAGGCATCAGGGTGACCGTCGCTGTCAGGTTCAACTTCGGCTCCGTGAAGGTGAACGACAGTCCTTACTTCCGGCATATCATGACCGGAGGAGTGAAGAGTCCTGTCAACAGGCAAAAAGTGCCTTTCAGGCAGATTGTTTATCCATTTCACATGGCAGGTCTCGCCCTGTTCCACCTCTATGGTGGGACCGGGGACTTGTCCTTCATAACCCCATACCAAAGTGGGTTTTAAGTGGCTGTGAAACTGGTGATAAAACTGTACCATCTTAACTTCATAATATGTACCGTCTTTGGTGCGTTCTTTAGGCTGCAGGACTTTAGGAATGGGAAGCGGGTCTATAAAAGGCCGTAAGCGCATAAATATACCTCCTAAGCTTGTCTTAGTACTATATAGTATGTTGAATAACTGCTTATGGTTAGCGATTGTGGTCATTTCGGGGAAAAAAGACCTTCGGATAATTTGTCTTAATATATAGAATTCAATTTTTTCGTTAAGCTTAATTTCATTAAAAATATCAATATTTAATAATGCCGTTTTTCAGGTAGAATTAGTTAAAACCTCAAATTTGATGTCGGTATTCCAAAAGGCTTTTGATTTCTTATAAATCCAATTGACATAATCATCAAAGGACTTTAAAATCAATTATAATTATTGACCTGAAAGCAGAAATAATGTATATATGCGAAATCAGCGCGGGGAGGGGTAAATGTATGCCAATCAACATTCCGAGCAATCTTCCGGCTTATGAGACTTTGAAGAAAGAAAACATATTTGTAATGAGCGAGGAAAGAGCGAGAACCCAGGACATCCGTCCTTTGAGGATAGCCATAATGAATCTCATGCCTACAAAAATAGAAACCGAGACCCAGCTTCTCAGGCTTATAGGAAATTCACCCCTTCAGGTGGATGTACAGCTTCTCCATCCTGCGACTTATCAGTCGAAAAACACTCCGCAGGAACATTTCAACCTTTTTTACAAAACCTTTGATGAAGTAAAGGATGAAAAATTTGACGGCCTTATAATCACAGGAGCGCCTGTGGAGACCATGGAATTTGAGGAAGTGGCTTACTGGGAAGAATTGAAGAAAGTCATGGACTGGAGCGTGACCAATGTTTTTTCCACCTTCCATATCTGCTGGGGCGCCCAGGCGGGATTATACCACCATTACGGGATACCAAAATACAGGCTCGAAAAGAAGCTGTTCGGCGTATTCCCCCATGTGGTGACGGAGAAGTACCATAAGCTTTTCAGGGGTTTCGATGACGTTTTCTATGTTCCCCAATCCAGATATACCGAAGTAAGACGCGAAGACATTGAAAAGGTAAGCGACCTGAAGATTCTTTCTGTGTCTGAGGAAGCGGGAATATATATTGTTGTTGCAAAGCACGGACGTCAGATTTTTGTAACCGGCCATTCCGAATATGATGCCCATACTCTGAGGGACGAATATTTCCGTGACCTTAAAAAAGGGCTGAATATAGAAATTCCGAAAAACTACTTCCCCGATGACGATCCGTCCAAACCTCCCATTGTCACCTGGAGAGGACATGCCAACCTGCTTTTTGTGAACTGGCTTAACTATTATGTATACCAGGAAACCCCATATGATGTCACTGCAATATCCAAGGATACCATGCCTGAGGAGTAAAAAATTAGAGGGGCAGCCTCTTTTTGAGACAGCCCCTTTATTGTTTTAAAAGTATTCAGCTCTTTGAACAGCAGTAATTTCTGAATTTGACCATCTTGTTATCCCTTCTTCGATGCATTGTTTATGTTTGCAAAGAAAGAAGCTTTTATCGAAGAGGCAATTTTCCAAAATTATCTGTAATTATTAGTATATTATCAACTCTGCCATGCTGAAATAGAATTTTTATAGACGCCCTTTTCGTTTTTTTGCTACAATTAATAACAGACAGCCCGAATATAGTGCTTGATTTTAGAGACTGGGGCTCTCTTGTGCATATATCTTGTGCATATATTAAATCTATATGGGTAAATATTATTTTAAAATATTATAGATCGAGGTGTAAACATGGCTCTTTTGCAGTGCAGCATCAAATCCGAGGTTCTTGAAATGGAACAGCCCATGCATGTGATACTCCCGCAAATCAAAATGGTTGAGGAAGAAAGAAGAAAACAAATAAAGAAAAATGGTTTTCCGGTCTTGTATCTCCTGCATGGACTTTCGGATGACAACACGGTCTGGACCCGTATGACCAGTATTGAAAGGTATGCTTTGAAGTATGGGATTGCGGTTGTTATGCCCAACGTAAACCGGAGTTTTTACGCCGATATGAAGCATGGGCTTAAATATTATACATATGTGTCTGAAGAAGTGCCCTACATGGCCACCACATATTTTCCCATATCGGACAGGAGGGAAGACAGCTACATTGCAGGTTTGTCCATGGGCGGATATGGGGCTTTCATGATCGCTATCAGAAATCCGGACAGGTTCTGCGCTGCTGCAAGCCTGTCAGGTGTGCTGGATCTGACATCAACTTTATTCAGCACTGATGATGAACGGTTTATTCCGCTGATAGAACCTATTTTCGGTTCCAGGGAGGAATACCTTCCAAGTGAATATAACCTTCTGGGGCTTATTGAAAAATTAAAGGGCAGTAATGTTGAACTTCCAAGGCTTTACCAATGCTGTGGCACAGAGGATTTTCTCTATCCTGCAAATCAGTTGTTCAAAGCCGCTGCTGAAAAATTCGGGCTTGACCTGACTTATGAGGAAGGTCCCGGAACCCACGAGTGGGGTTTTTGGGATAGGTATATCCAGCGTGCCCTTGAATGGATGCTGAAAGACAGATAATTTTTTCCAGACTTGAAGACTTTCCTGAAGTTTTGTTATAATAATAACACTGTCAGATTGACCTATTGCTCCGGAAGACAAAAATAATAAACCGGCAAGAATATGAAAAGGCTATGAAGAAGACAGGTAGGCATTCACCTCTTTATCCAGAGAATTGATGTCGCAGGCTGGAAGCATCAATTAAATGTGGATGCCGAAATTTCGCTTCGGAGCTTTCTCCCTGAACTTTCAGTAGGGGGGAACGGATGCGCCCGTTACGGCAAAAGAGTGCATGAAGTGGTTTATTATGCTTCATGAACATAGGTGGTACCGCGGTTTACTCATCGTCCTATGACGGTGGGTTTTTTTATATTAAATTTAAAATAATAAAACAGAGGTGTCTTTGAAATATGAAGCAAATGCTGGAAGAGATGCGTAATCAGGCTTTGGCTGCTCTTTCCAAGGTTTCGGATGTCGCTGAGCTGGATAATTTAAAAGTTGAGTACCTGGGCAAGAAAGGAAAACTGACCCAGATTCTTAAAGGCATGGGACAATTGTCTCCCGAGGAAAGACCGGTAATAGGTCAGATTGCAAATGAAATCCGTCTGGCTTTGGAGGAAGGTATCCAAAGCGTAAGGGAACGGCTGAACAAGGAACTTATAAACCAGAAACTCAAAAGTGAAGTGATTGACGTTACCATGCCAGGCAAGAGGAAGGCACTGGGCAGGAAGCATCCGCTGACCAATATTCTGGACGAGATTAAGGATATATTCCTGGGAATGGGCTATGAAATTGCTGAAGGACCCGAAGTTGAGACCGACTACAATAACTTTGAAGCCCTCAATATACCCAAATATCATCCTGCAAGGGATACACAGGATACTTTCTATATTACCGAAAATATTCTGCTGAGGACCCATACCTCTCCTGTCCAGATACGGCATATGAAAACCCACAAACCTCCTATCAGGATTATTTGCCCGGGAAGGGTATACCGTTCTGATGCGGTGGATGCCACCCATTCTCCCATTTTCCATCAGGTTGAAGGTCTTGTGGTGGATAAGGGTATTACTATGGGAGATCTTGTAGGAACATTACAGGCCTTTGCAAAAGGAATATTCGGTGAAAAAACAAAAATTCGTCTGAGACCTCATCATTTCCCGTTTACCGAGCCCTCTGCCGAGGTTGATGTATCATGCTGGGGCTGCAATGGAACCGGATGCAGGATTTGCAAGGGTGAAGGCTGGATAGAAATTCTCGGTGCCGGTATGGTTCATCCCAATGTCCTCAGAGAATGCGGCATAGATCCTGACGTTTATTCGGGTTTTGCTTTCGGCATGGGCATAGAACGCATCACCATGGGCAAATACGGAATTGACGACATGAGATTGCTCTTTGAAAATGACATGCGTTTCTTAAAACAGTTTTAAGGAGGTAATCTGATGAAAGCGCCGCTGAAATGGATAAAGGATTATGCAGATATAAACGTTGATATAAAGGAATACACCAATGCCATGACCCTTTCGGGCTCCAAGGTTGAAGGCGTGGTGGACATGGCAGAGGGGATTGAAAAAGTTGTTGTCGGTAAGATTATCGCGGTGGAGCCCCATCCCAATGCCGATAAACTGGTTGTCTGCAAGGTGGATACAGGCAGAGAAGTATTGCAGATTGTTACCGGTGCCCCCAACATCAGGGAAGGGGATATTATACCCCTGGCCCTCGTAGGGGCAAAACTGCCCGGCGGTGAGATCAAGGCAGCCAAACTTCGCGGAGTTGAAAGCTACGGAATGATGTGTTCCATAGAGGAGCTGAATTTGTCAAGGGACTATTTGCCGGATGCGCCTGAAAACGGTGTATATGTATTCAGGGACAATCCCCCGCTGGGCGCTGATGTCAGGGATGTTCTGGGGCTTGACAAGGTTATTGAATTTGAGATCACTTCAAACCGTCCCGATTGTCTTTCCATAATCGGCCTTGCGAGAGAGACCGCGGCTACCCTTAAAGTGCCTTTCAGAAAGCGTGAACCCATTGTAAAGGAAGAGGCCGACGGGGATATCAATGCCATCGCCTCAATCGAAATAGAAGATCCTGAACTTTGCTACAGGTATTCTGCCAGAATTGTCAAGGACGTCAAAGTGGGACCGTCCCCCGCATGGATGCAGAGAAGGCTTGCTGCGGCGGGTATGAGACCAATCAACAACATAGTTGATATAACAAACTATGTCATGCTTGAATACGGCCAGCCAATGCATGC